>Ga0114969_10001072_pt1 | contig 23318 bp, 21 predicted proteins | sample M_130807_MF_Meta_FD_87316 | JGI IMG/M metagenome (GOLD analysis project Ga0114969, IMG submission 87316) | Freshwater microbial communities from Lake Montjoie, Canada to study carbon cycling - M_130807_MF_MetaG | ecosystem: Environmental > Aquatic > Freshwater > Lake | place: Lake Montjoie...
AGTTCCGGGTAGGGGCCGCGCCCCGCGAGGTCACGAGCCGGATGGCGGCCCGATTCCGGGAGGTGTTCGGTCAGGACCTCGCCGAGGCGGCCCGCAGCCGGGGCATGAGCGTCCACCAGGCCCTGGCACTGGCTTCGATCGTCGAAAAGGAAGCCGCCGTGGCCGGGGAGCGCCCGACTATCGCGGCCGTCTTCCACAACCGCCTGAAGCGCGGCATGCCGCTGCAGTCCGACCCGACAGCGATCTACGGCCTCGAAGGCCGCGACAGCCGGGTGCGTCCGGCCGACCTCGACCGCGACTCGCCCTACAACACCTACAAGATCCAGGGCTTGCCGCCGGGGCCGATCGCCAACCCCGGCCGGGCCGCGATCGAGGCTGCCGTGCATCCCGCCGAGGGTGTGAACGCCCTCTACTTCGTGGCCGGTACCGACCATACGCACGTGTTCAGCAACGACTATGCGGCGCACCGCCAGGCGATCGCACGGCTGCGCCAGGCGAGCGCCGCCGAGGCGCGGGCGGCCCGGGCCTCCGGGGGCGGCCCGGCCGGCCCGTCGACGAAGCCCTCGGCCGATGAAGATTCGCCCGCCGCCGAGCCCGAACGTGCCCCCGTCGAACCCGCCACCCGACGCGGCGCGGAAGCGGCGCCTCCCGGTTGAGTCGAAGCCGAACGCGGCGTCAGTGCCGCATCAGGGTTCGCAGCAAGCCCACCACGACTCCCCGGATCTCGACGTCCTGCTCGCCGAGGATCATCGGCGGGTAGCGATCGTTGGCGGGCTGGAGCCGGATCCGTCCGCCCCGCTCTCGGTGGAATCGCTTGACCGTGGCCTCTCCGTCGATGACCGCGACCACGGTCTGGCCGTTGTCGGCGGCCGGCCGGCTTTCCACGACGACGATGTCGCCGTCGAGAATGCCGTCGTCGCGCATCGAATCGCCCCGCACGCGCAGCGCAAAAGTGCCCTCGCGCCGCGCCATCGAACTAGGCACGGCGATGCTCTCTTCGTGAAGCATTGCCTCGATCGGCCGACCGGCCGCAGCTTCGCCGAGCAAGGGGAGTTCGACCGCGTCGGCCGGCCGCGGTTCGCGCAGGACTTCCAAGGCTCGACTGTGCCCCGGACGCCGGCGGATGGACCCCTTGGCCTCCAGATTCGTCAGGTGCTTGTGGACCGTCGCGAGGGACGTGAGTCCGAACTCGCGCCCGATCTCCTCAAGGGTGGGCGCATAGCCCTTTTCCCCGATGTAGCCTTCCAGATAGTCCAGCAATTCCTTTTGTCGCCTCGTCAGCGTCGCCATCCACCACCTCCCACTCCGACCCGAGGGTAGGCGAAGATCGGGCGAAGGGCAAGCTCCCGTCGTCGAAGGTTGGGCGTAGGAGGTTCCCGGCAGAGCCACCGGGCATCGTTTGAACACGTCGCCGGAAGCCGATATGGGGAAGCGGCCGAAACCGATCTTTCGCGGCCGATCCCGGCTGCGGGTGCCAACGGCGCGAACCTGCCCCTCTGGGATGAAGGAGAATCTGTGAAGACCAACTGCCGAACTTTTTCCTGCCTGCGGTTCGCTCGGGTGTTCGCCATGTTCGCGCTCGTCGCCGGCATGAGCGCCGGACGCGCCAGCGTGGCGTCGGCCCAGCTCCTCGACACCGACTCGATCGAGGATCCGTTCATCCAGCTGAACGACGTCAACAAGGCCGACAAGGACACCTTCGCCATTCGTGGCCGGGTCTACGTGAACCCGGGCGCCGACCCGGTCGCCGCCGGCCTCGCCAACGGCGCGACCGCCATCGTGTATCAGGCCGGCAGCGCGCTCGGCGCCTTCGTCTACGTCGACAGCGAGAGTTGGGCACCCGGCGAATGCAAGGCGACCAGCGGTGGCCGCAGCCTCTACTGCAAGGGCACGAGCGGCAGTTCCCTGCGGCTCCGCGGCACGCAATCCGACCCCACCAGCTACCGCCTGAATGCGGTCGTCAAGCGGCGCGACTTCTCGCCGGGCAAGCCGTTCGAACTCCCGCTCGCCGGAGAAATCCAGGTAAACTCCTTCGACTGGACCGGCCAGGGCGCCACGGACTTCTGCTCGGTGAGCAACAACGGCGATAGGACGACGTGCCGCTCGAGCAAGGCCGGGCCTGGCTGAACCGGGCGACCGACGCCCGAGGGGCGTCGCCTGCGAGAAAGGGCGCCGCGCGCGAGCGCGGCGCCCTTTCTCGTCCCGGGCCCGAGCAACCGGACCGGGCGACGGGCCGAGGCGGCCGGCGACGACGCGGATTGCGGGGCGCGCGCAGCGAGGCTAGCCAGCGCCCGTGGCGCGAGGTGAACTCTCCGACCCCGCGTCGGGCCCGACCGGCGACCGAGCCGCGGCGATGATATGCGCCGGAGCCGCGCTCTACGTTCACATCCCCTATTGCCTGTCGAAGTGCCCGTACTGCGACTTCAACTCCTACGCGGCACGGACCTGGCCCGAAGAGGACTACGCCGACAGCCTGCTCCGCGAACTCTCCCACCACGCCGCCGACGAAAGCTTCGGCGCGCGAAGTTTCTCCACCGTCTTCTTCGGGGGCGGCACGCCGTCGCTGTTCTCGCCCCGCACGATCGCGCGGATCCTCGACGGGGCCGCGCACGCCGTCGGCATCGCCGGCGGGGCCGAGGTGACGCTCGAGGCCAATCCGGGAACGGTGACGAGCGAGCGCCTGCGCGGCTTCCGGGAGGCGGGCGTCAACCGGCTGTCCTACGGGGTCCAGTCGTTTCAGGACGACCTGCTGCTCGCGCTCGGCCGACGCCACTCGGCGGACGATTCGCGCCGGGCGCTGGAAGCGGCGCGGGAGGCAGGCTTCGACAACCTTTCGCTCGACCTGATCTTCGCGGTTCCGGGCCAGACGATCGAAGCCTGTCGCGCCGACCTCGACGAAGCGCTCGGGATCGGCACCGAGCACGTCTCTGCCTATGCCCTCACGTTCGAGCCGGGCACGGCCTTCCACCGCGACCGCTCGGTCGGCCGCATCCGGCAGGCGCCCGAGGAACTCGAGGTGGCGATGTTCCACGAGGTCCGCGAGCGGCTCGGTGCGGCCGGCCTTGCCGCCTATGAGATCTCGAACTTCGCGCGCCCGGGGCGCGAGGCGCGGCACAACCAGGCCTACTGGCGTGGCGTTCCCTACCTCGGCGTCGGGGCCGGTGCCCACTCCTTCCTGCCCGAGGACGGCGGGGCCGGATCGTTCGGCCGGCGCTGGGAGAACGTGCGCGACCCCAACCGCTGGATCGCCGGCGTCCGGGAGTCGGGAGCGGCGATCGCTTCGAGCGAGAGCCTGGGTCGAGAGGCGGCGATGGGCGAAACCTGCTGGCTCGGCCTGCGCGAGAGTCGCGGGCTTGACCCGGTCGAATTCGAGCGACGCTTCGGCCGGGATTTCGGCGAGTGCTTCCCGCACGTGCCGACCCTCGCGTCCGACGGCCTGGTGCAATGGCGCGAGGGGCGCCTGATACTGACCGACCGCGGGCTGCTGCTCGCCGATACAGTATTCGCGTCGTTCCTCTGAACCCGTCGCGACCGGCGGCTACTGCGACTCGTTGAAGCGGGCGTCGATGAGGGCCGCGATGGCGTCGAGCGCCTGCGCGGCATCCTCCCCCTGCGCCTCGACCTCGATCGTGGAGCCCAAGCCGGCGCCCAGCATCATGAGACCCATGATGCTCTTGCCATTCACCGACTGGCCGTCCTTTTCGATCGTCACATCGGACTTGAAACTCGCGGTCAGCCCCACAAGTTGGGCGGCAGCGCGGGCGTGGAGACCGAGCCGGTTCTTGATCTCAAAAGTTCGGCGCATGGTCGGACTCCGCGGGATCAGGCTCTGCGCGTGGGACGCAGGATGTGCTCCTGGCCGTAACGCCGGAGCGTTTCGGCGAGATCGGCCGCGCTCGGACCGCAGCGGCAGGTCGTCAGCTTGAGCAGCATCGGCATGTTGACGCCCGCGACCATTTCGAGATCGAGGCGGTCGCGGGTGATCGAGAGCGCGGCGTTGGAGGCCGTGTCGCCGAGCATGTCGGTAAGCACGACCACGCCGGCACCCCGGTCGACACGGCCAATCGCGTCGAGAATGCGGCCACGGACCATCGCTTGGTCGTCGGTGGGAGTACAGACGATCCCCTCGACCGCGTCGACCTCGCCGACGACGCTCACGAGCGCCTCGACCATGTCGGCCGCTAGGCGTCCGTGACCAACCACCACCGCGCCGACTGGCGCCCGACCGGCCTGAACGGCCCCGGCTTTCTGCATCGCGCTTCCCTGCAATTGCGACTCCCGTCCCTACACCAGACTGCAACCGAAACCGCCCGCGCGCTAGCGTCGAATGTCGCGATGTCGGACGACGACTTCGCCCTTGTGGCCGTCTAGCATTCAGCGCAGGCGTTCCACCAGTACGACCGAGCGATGGCGCCCGCCGGTGCAGCCCACCGCGACCGTCAGGTAGGTCTTGCCCTCGCGCTGGTAGCGCGGCAGGGCGAAGTCCAGGAACTCCCAGGCGATCTCAAGGAAGCGCCGAGTCGACGGATCCGACAGTACGTAGTCGGCCACCGGCGCGTCGAGGCCGGTCAACGGCCGAAGCTCGCCGACGTAGAAGGGGTTGGGGAGGAAGCGGACGTCCCAGACCACGTCGGCATCGGCCGGGAGACCGAACTTGAACCCGAAGGAGACCAGGTTCACCCGCAGGCCGTCCACCCCGCCGTCGCGCCCAAAGACGCCGCGCAACTCTTCGCGCAGTTCCTGCGAGGTGAAGGCGGTCGTGTCGAGGATCCGATCGGCCTGCTCGCGCAGGGTAGCGAGCCGCTCGCGCTCGCGGCGGATCCCGCCGGCGACGTCGCTGCCTTCGGCCATCGGGTGGGGTCGCCGGGTCTCGCTGAAGCGCCGCACCAGGGCGTCGTCGGAGGCCTCGAGGTAGACGACCTGGGCGCGGTGGCCGCGGGCGCGGATCTCCTCGAGAACGCGGGGCAACTCGGCGAGAAAGCCTCGGCCGCGGGTGTCGATGCCGAGAGCGACGCGCGACACCTCGTCACTCTCCTCGCAGAGGTCGAGGAATCGCGGGATCAGCACAGCGGGCAGGTTGTCGATGCAGTAGAAGCCCAGGTCCTCGAGCACGTGGATCGCAGTGCTCTTGCCCGAGCCCGAAAGGCCGGTGATCACGGCCACCTGCAGCGGGTTCTTAGTCACGTTTCCACCCGATTCAGTCATTCCACGTCGGGCCGCGGTTGCAAGCGGACCTACCGACACCGGGAAGGCGCTCGCCCCGTACGGAACCGGCACCTCGCGGACCTACCGACACCGGGAAGGCGCTCGCCCCGTACGGAACCGGCACCTCGCCGATGGCGCTAATGCGGGGGGCGCTCGCGTGCCCGGCGCGCGACTCCGGCGACGAAGCGGCGTGCTGAGTGGACTCCCCGGCGCTTGAGCATCTGGTTGCGCGCCGCGACCTCGACGATGGTCGCCACGTCGCGGCCCGGCCGGAGCTGGATCTGGAGGTGGGGAACCCCGACGCCGAGGACCGGGAGCGTCCGCGCGTCGATCCCGAGGCGGTCGATCGGTGCCCCGTCGCTCTCCTCGACGAATTCGACGGCGAGGTCGACCCGGGCCTCGTCGAGCGTCGCGAGCGCACCGAAGAGGTCGGCCACGTTCAGGACGCCGAGACCGCGGATCTCGATGTGGTGGCGCAGCCCCTCCGGGGCGCGGCCGAGCAGCGAACCCGGGGGCGACTCGCGAACTCGCACGATGTCGTCGGCGACCAGGCGGTGACCGCGACCGAGCAGGGCGAGCGCCGCCTCGCTCTTGCCGATCCCGCTCTTGCCGAGGAGCAGCACGCCGAGGCCGAGCACGTCCATGAGGACGCCGTGCAGCGACGTCTCAGGGGCGAAGCGATCCTCCAGCCAGCGGGCGAGCGCCCGGATCGTCGCGGCCGTGCGCTGCTCGGTGGAGAACAGAGGAACCCGGTGGCGTGAGGCGGCGCGGCGCAGCACCGGCGGGATGGCGTTGCCGTTGGCGACGACGAGGCAGGCGAGAGAGGTCCCGCAGAGAGCATCGAGCCGACTCTCGGCCGCGGCCGGCTCGAGTCGCTCGACGTATCCGATCTCGGCGTTGCCCAGCACCTGAACGCGACGCGGGTGAAGTTGGTCGAGGTAGCCCGCGAGCGCGAGTGCGGGCTTCTGGATGCGCGGCGCCTCGATCACCCGGGAGAGCCCCCCGCGGCCGGCGACGAGATCGAGGCGCAACGATCCCTGCAGTGCCGCGAGTTCGGCCACCGTGACGACGGCCGGACCCGCCGGGCGATCCTCGCGCGTGCTCAGAATTTCGCGTCCTCTGCGACGATCGCCCCCAGGATTGCGTCGCGCATCGACAGGCCGAGCAGGCGGGCTCGGAACTCCTTGTCCTTCAGGAGGCGCGAGATGCGCGCGAGCGCCTTGAGGTGCATCGCGGCCGCGTCGTCGGGTGCGACGAGTACGAAGAACAGGTGCGTCGGCTGTCCGTCGACCGAATCGAAGTCGATCCCCGGGGTGCTGCGCGCGAAGCCGGCGACGACTCCCTTGAGGCCGGGCAGGCGACCGTGCGGGATCGCGATACCTTCCCCGATGGCCGTGCTGTTGAGCCGCTCGCGCTCCCGCAGGACCTCGAGGAGCCGGGCGGGATCGGTGCCGGTCGGCCCGGCGAGCAGACCAGCCAGCTCCTCGAGGACGCCGGCCTTCGTGGTCGCCGAGAGCTCCGGCAGGATCCGGTCGGCGCCCAGGATGTCGGTGATCGTCATGCCGGTCGGCTCAGGATCCCGGGCGGCGACGGGTCGAGGCCTCGCGCCTCGGCGCCTCGATCACCTTGCCCCGCAGGGTGCGGGCCTGGCTCTGCAACTTGGCCACGGCGGCATCGATGGACTGGTAGAGGTCGCCGGTCTCCTCGTGCGCCTGCAGGACGTGGTGGCCGTCCGCGTGCACCGTGATCTCGGCCGACTGCCGGTGGTGGTGCGGCGACACTTCGAGAACGACGTGCACGTCGGTGGCGCCGGGAACCTGCCCGGCGAGGCCGGCGAGCTTGCTCTCCGCGTGGGCACGCAGCGCTTCGGTGGGTGCGAGGTGACGAAACGTCACGGTGATCGGAATGTCCTTATTATTGCTCACGCCATCTGTCTCCGTTTGGAAGACGGCAAGATCCCCATGATCTCACGGTACTTGGCCACGGTGCGTCGCGCGATCTCGACGTTGCTGTCGGCGAGCACCTGGGCGATGTGCTGGTCGCTCAAGGGCCGGCGCGGATCCTCGGATCCGATGATCCCCCGGATCTGCTCCTTGACGGACTCCGCCGAGAGGTCCTCGCCGTCGGAGGACCGGATGCTGGAAGTGAAGAAGTACTTCAATTCCAGGGTTCCCTGCGGGGTGTGGACGTACTTGTTCGCGGTCGCTCGGCTCACCGTCGACTCGTGCATGCGGATGTCCTCGGCGACGTCCTTCAGGCGCAAGGGCTTGAGCGCCTTCACGCCATGATCGAGGAATTCCCTCTGAAAGCCGACGATCGAGCTGGTCACCTTGAAGAGGGTGCTCTGCCGCTGCTGGATGCTGCGGATGAGCCACTGCGCGGCGGAGAGCTTCTCCCGGATGTAGTTCTTCGCCTCGGCCGAACCATCCTGGTCGATCAGCAGGCGGCGATAGGCATTGCTCACGCGCAACCGGGGCATTCCGTCGTCGTTCAACAGGACGACGTACTCGCCGTCCATCTTTTCGACGAACATGTCGGGCAGGACGTAGCGGACGTCCTGCGAGGCGAAGTCGCGGCCCGGCTTCGGCTCGAGCGAGGCGATGAGCGCCGCGGCGGAGGCAACCTCGTCCTGGCCGAGATGGAGGTCCCGGGCGAGCTTGTCGAAGCGACGGGCCTCGAGCACGTGGATGTGGTCGCGCACGATCGACGCCGCGGGCCCGTCGCCCGCTCCACGCTGACGCAGCTGGATGAGCAGGCACTCGCGCAGGTCGCGTGCGAGCACGCCCGCAGGCTCGAATTCCTGCATCCGCGACAGCACGCGTTCGACCGTGGCGGGGTCGCACCCGGCCTCGAAGGCGACCTCCTCGATGGCGATCTGCAGGTAGCCGTTGTCGTCGGCGTTGCCGATCAGGATGTCGCCGACCGCCCGCTCGTCCTCGGAGAAGTCCCCCATGCGCAACTGCCATGTCAGGTGGTCGGCGAGCGTCGAGGAGCGGGTGAGCGTGTTCTCGAGCGTCGGCCGGCGCTCCTCGTCCCAGTCGGAGCCGCCGCCCGCCGACATCGAGCCCTGGGAGACGTTGCTCGCGTAGTCGGACAGGTACTCCTCCCAGTTGATGTCCGAGAGCGTCGAGTTCTCCGGCGCGAGTTCCGCGGCCGTCTCCTCGACGACGGCCGGAGCCGCGTCGGCGGCGGTCGGATCCTCCAACTCGGGCATCCGCTCGTCGGGCGTCATGGAAAGCGATTCGACGTCGACCTCCTCCTGGCCGTCGTCGAGAACCTCCAGGGTCGGGTTCTGCTCGACCTCCTCGGTCACGAGTAGCGCCAGGTCGATCTGGGCCAGCTGCAGGATCTTGATCGCCTGCTTGAGCTGCGGCGTGATCACCAGGCTCTGACGGAGGCCCTGGGTCAGGCCCATTCTCGGTTCGTACGCCATCGACGGATCTCAGAGCCGGAACCGCTCGCCGAGGTAGATCTGCCTCGCCTTCGGACTCGAAGCAATGCTCTCGGGGGTGCCCTCCTCCAGGATCTGGCCGTCGTTGAGGATGTAGGCCCGGTCGCAGATGCCGAGGGTCTCCCGAACGTTGTGGTCGGTGAGCAGCACGCCGATGCCTCGCACGCGGAGCTGGACGATGATGTTCTGGATGTCGATGACGGCGATCGGGTCGATGCCGGCGAAGGGCTCGTCGAGCAGGATGAAGGCCGGGGAAATGACGAGGGCACGCGTGATCTCGAGCCGGCGTCGCTCCCCGCCCGAGAGCGCAGCGGCGCTGGTGTCGGCGAGGTGCGAAATCGACAGTTCGTCGAGCAGGAAGCGCAGCCGCTCCTCCCGTTCTTCCGGTCCGAGCGGCAGGGTCTCGAGAATGGCGCGCACGTTCTCGGCCACCGTGAGTCCCCGGAACACCGAAGCCTCCTGCGGCAGGTAGCTGATGCCGCTGCGCGCCCGCTCGAACATCGGCATGTCGGTCAGGTCCTCGTCGCCGAGCGTGATCGAGCCGACGTCGGGTTGGGCCAGGCCGACGACGCAGTAGAAAGTCGTCGTCTTGCCGGCACCGTTGGGGCCGAGCAGCCCGACGATCTCGCCGGGGTGAACGTCGATCGAGACCGACTTGAGAACCTTGCGCTTGCCGAACGACTTCTCGAGCGAGTTGGCAGCGAGCACGCCGCCAGCGCGAAGGCGCGCCTCATCGGCTTCGCTCTGCGGCCCGGAATCGGCCGCGCGGCGCCGGAAAGGCCCCGCCGACGGCACCGGACCGACGCCTGCGTCCATGCGCGCCCCGTTCCGGGAGAATGCCGCGCTCATCGCTTCTTGCCCGTCGCCGAGGGCTTCTCGGCGGGCTTCTCGGCCGCTTCGCCGAGACCGCGCTCGCTTCCGGGGTAGAGGACCGCGGAGACCCGCTTCTTGCCGCCCGACTCGACGACGCTTCGACCCTCGTCGAGGTAGACGACGATGCGATCGCCGGTCACCTCGTTCGGCCCGTCGCGCAGGACCGGATCGCCCCCCAGCACCAGTTGTCGCATCGTCTGCGAGAAGACCGCGACCTGCCCCGTGGCGCGCCTGGTCTTCTGGGTGATGACCACGTTGCCCTGGGCCACCACGTCGCGCAGCGTCGGCCGCTTGCCCTTAGCCAGGTCCTTGTCGGATCCGCTCCCGGCGGGGGCCGAAGCGTCCTTCGCCTTGGCGTCCCCCTTCGCGGCGTCCTTTGCCTTGGCGTCCGCGCGCTGAAAATTGATCGTCAGCGTGTCGCTGTCGATCGTCAGGTCGCCCTGGGTCGCGTGCACCTTGCCGCGGTAGACAACCTTGTTGTTCTGGTAGTCGACGTCGAGTTCGTCGGCCGAGATCAGGATGGGATCCTTGCTCGAACCGAGCGAGAGTTGTCCCATCAGGTCCTGGTTCGAGGGGGCCGTACCGGTCGGCGCGGGCCGCGGGCGAGCCGTTGCGGCGTCGGCGGCCAGCGGGGGAGCGAGCACGGTCGGGGCCGGGGCCGGCGCGGACTCGGCGCCCGCGCCTCGGGCGTCGGTGGCCAGCGCGACGAGCGCCGCGACGATCAGTCGGGCGGCGGCGGGGCACCGGCTCGGAGGCTCAGAGGCGCGGTGCAAGCTGCGGCCCCCCCGTCGCGGCGGCCGGGGGCGCCGGCGCACTCGACGGTCGAACGTCGAATCCCAGTTCCGACGCCTCCTTTCCGGGTCGCATGGTGGTCTTGACTCCGCGCAGGAAGCGCATGCGCCGCCGGCCGAGTTCGATCAGGAGTCCATCGCCCTCGAGGGCCATTTCCGCCCCCTCGACCCGCACCTTGCCCGGGGAGGTCACGGTGTCCTCGGCCTGGACGTAGACCGCCTCGTCGGTGCGGACGAGATAGTCGCCGACCCGGACCTCGATTCCGCCGCCGAGTTCGATCTTCTCCACGTTGCTGCCCGAGAGATGGATCTTTCCCTTGAGTCCCTTGATCTCGACGGCCCTGCCGTCGTCGGCGAAGAACGCTACCGCGGGGGAATCGACGTCGACCACCGAGCGGTCGCCGAGAACCTCGGCCTCCCGGGCCACGAGTTCCCAGACCTTGCGGCCGTCCTTCACCTTGACCCGCCGGAATTCGCTGATGCGCTGCGAGACGTCGGCGGGCAGTTCTTCGGGCTTGGCCGGGGCCTGCTGGCGGGCGACCATTGTGCGACCAAGGACGAAACCGAGCGCCCCCAAGGCTAGAAGGACGCCGGCGATCAATGCTCCTCTGGCGCGCCGTCTTCTCAAGTCCGTCCCCCCGACAGGCAATTTCGATACCACCCGGGCCCGGGTCCGTAAAGAAACCTCCCCCCGTCAGGGGATCGCTCGTTGGAGCCCGGACTCGGGGCGCGCCGCTTCGGTGCGAAGCGGGTCGCCGGAGGAGTCTCAGTCGAGGTGGACCGACCGCAGCCGGAGCGCGTTGCCAATCACCGAAACCGACGAGAGCGACATCGCGGCGGCCGCGATCATGGGGCTCAGCAGGATCCCCCACCGGGGATAGAGCGCCCCGGCTGCGATCGGTATGCCCACCGCGTTGTAGAGGAACGCGAAGAAGAGGTTCTGACGGATGTTGCCCATCACGGCCCGACTCAGGTGCCGTGCCCGCAGGAGACCGCGCAGGTCGCCGCGCAGCAGCGTGACGCCCGCGCTCTCCATCGCGACGTCGGCCCCGGTTCCCATGGCGATCCCCACATCGGCCGCGGCGAGCGCCGGGGCGTCGTTCACGCCGTCTCCCGCCACGGCGACGACGTGCCCGGCTTCGCGGAGGCGGCGAACAACCTCGCCCTTTCCGGCGGGCAGGATCTCCGCCTCGACCTCGTCGATGCCGAGTTGCCGAGCGACGCAGGCGGCGGTGTCGCGATGGTCGCCGGTCGCCATGACGAGGCGGACGCCGTCGGCGCGGAGGCCGGCGAGAGCCTCGGGTGTGGATCGCTTGACCGGGTCGGCGATCGCGATCGAGCCCGCCGCCCTGCCGTCCACGCCGAGGAACACGACGCTCGCCCCGTCGCGGCGCCGGACTTCCGCCGCTGCGGGCAACTCGCCCGTGTCGATGCCCTGCGCGAACAGCAAGGCCTCGTTCCCCAAGACGACCACGCGGCCGTCGACCGTGCCCGACACGCCGCGGCCCGGAACCGAGACGAACTGCCCGACCGCCGGCAGCGCCGCGCCGCCCTCTCCCGCCCGGGCCGCTTCGAGGATCGCGCGGGCGAAGGGGTGCTCGCTCCCGGACTCGAGTGCCGCCGCGATGCGCAGCACGGCTTGCCGATCGAAGCCCGCCGCGGGCTCGACCGCGACGACCGTGGGGCGGCCTTCGGTCAGCGTGCCCGTCTTGTCGATGACGAGCGTGTCGACCGCGGCGAGGCGCTCGAGCGCGGTCGCATCCTTGAAGAGGACACCCGCGCGCGCGCCACGACCGACACCGACCATGATCGACATCGGCGTCGCGAGGCCAAGCGCGCACGGGCAGGCGATGATGAGCACCGAGACCGCGGCGACGAGACCGTGCCCCATCGCGGGGGGCGGCCCAAAGGCCGACCAGACCGCGAAGGCGAGCGCCGCGGCCGCAAGCACCGCCGGCACGAACCACCCGGCGACCGCGTCGGCGAGGCGCTGGATCGGAGGCCGGCTGCGCTGCGCTTGCGCGACCAAGCGGACGATCTGCGCGAGCACCGTGTCGCGACCGACCTGTTCCGCCTGCATGACGAAGGCGCCGGTGGTGTTGATCGTGCCACCGATCAGGCGGTCGCCCACCGACTTGTCAACCGGAAGCGATTCGCCGGTGACGAGCGCCTCGTCGACCGCACCCGCGCCTTCGAGGACGCGGCCGTCGACCGGGATTTTCTCTCCCGGGCGCACCCGGAGGCGATCACCTGCCGCCACCGAGTCGAGCGGAACGTCCTCCTCGCTCCGGTCGGGAAGCAGGCGGCGGGCGAGTTTCGGGGAGAGGTCGACCAGCGCGCGAATGGCATCGCCCGTGCGTTCCCGGGCCCGGAGTTCCAGCACCTGCCCGAGCAGCACCAGGACGGTGATGACCGCTGCGGCCTCGAAGTAGACGTCCACGACGCCGTCGCCCGAGCGAAAGGTCGCCGGAAAGACACCCGGAGCGAGCGTCGCGACAACGCTGTGCAGCCAGGCCGCCCCCGTACCGAGCGCGATCAGCGTAAACATGTTGAGGCGCCCGGTGAGGATCGAGGTCCAGCCGCGTTCGAAGAACGGACGACCGCACCAGAGCACGACCGGGGTAGCGAGCAGCAATTGGATCCAGGCGGAGGTCCGGGGCGCGATCGCGTGGTGCAGGGCCGGAACGACGTGCGATCCCATCTCCAGGACGAAGACCGGCAGCGCGAGTGCGATCGCGACGCGCAGGCGGCGCGTCATGTCGGTGAGTTCCGGCGACGTCGCGCCTTCGTCCGGGCCACGCGCCAAGATCTCCTCGGGCTCGAGCGCCATGCCGCAGATCGGACACGCACCCGGCGAGGCTTCCCGCACTTCCGGGTCCATGGGACAGATCCATGCGGTCGGCGCGGCGGCGGAGCCTTCGCCCGGGCCGCGCGGCTCGCGAGGCGCTGCATCGGATAGCGGCCCGCGCGGTGACGGACGCTCTCCGGCAACGAAACGGTCGCGGCAACGCGGGTTGCAGAAGTGGTAGAGCAGGCCGTCGACCGTCGCCGACGGCTTGCGCGCCCGCGTGTCGACTTCCATCCCGCAGATCGGATCGATCGCGACGTGTGCCGGGCGCTCGGACGCCCCCGGCGAAGCCGGCCCCCTTCTCGATGAAGTCCCCACGATCAGGCAGCCTACTGCGCCGCCCGGGCTTCGTCACGACGCGCGGTGCCGGGCCCACGATCCGTCGGACCGCGGCGGCCCGATGATTGACACGCCGGTCGACACTCACCTAAAAGGAGGCCCCGAAGTCGTGCCTCGCCCGGCCTTTTCGTGGAGCCCCCGCTCCGGCTCTTCCCGACTTCAGAAAGGCGGCGTCTTCGGTGTCGGTCGTGGTGATCATCCCTGCGCGCTGCGCCTCGGCTCGACTGCCGGGCAAGCCGCTCGCCGACATCGCCGGGAAGCCGATGATCGCCCACGTGCTGCGGCGCGCGCGCGAGGCCCGCGGCGTCGACCGGGTGATCGTCGCGACCGACGACGTGCGGATCGCGAAAGCGGTCGAGGCCGAGGGCGGTGAGGCGGTCATGACGAGCGCCAACCATGCATCCGGCACCGATCGAGTCGCGGAAGTGGCGAGGGGGCTCGCCGCCGACGTCGTCGTCAACGTCCAGGGAGACCTGCCGTTGCTCGACCCGGGGCTCGTCGAAAGCGCGATCGCGGCGCTGCGCGGGGGGGCGGGCGGCGACGGCGCGGAGCCGCGCATGGCGACGCTCGCGACACCGCTGCTGCCCGCGGAGCGTGGGCGCGACCAGGTCGTGAAGGTGGTCTGCGACCGCTTCGGCGACGCCCTCTACTTCTCGCGACTGCCGGTGCCGTGGGGCGACGACGCGGGCCACGACGGGGCGACGGCGTTGCGGCACATCGGGCTCTACGCCTACCGACGGACCTTCCTAGTCGAGATCGCCGGCCTCGCGCGCACGCCGCTCGAGAGGCGCGAGCGGCTCGAACAACTGCGGGTGCTCGAACACGGGCACCGCATCCGGGTGGCCGTGGTCGAGACGCTGGAATCGATGATCGAGGTCGATACACCGGAGGACCTGGAACGGGTGCGCGCGCTTCTCGCGGTGCGGCCACCCGGCCAGACTCCCGGGGGAGAAGGGATGCGGGCGCGTCATGGTTGAGCGGAAGTCCACGCACGGCAAGACGAAGTTCATCTTCATCACCGGCGGCGTCGTGTCGTCGCTCGGCAAGGGCCTCGCGTCCGCGTCGATCGGCGCCCTGCTCGAGGCACGCGGCCTCAGGGTCACGATGATCAAGATGGACCCTTACATCAACGTCGATCCAGGGACGATGAGCCCGTTCCAGCACGGCGAGGTCTTCGTCACCGACGACGGTGCGGAGACCGATCTCGACCTCGGCCACTACGAGCGATACGTCTCGACGACGATGGCGCAGAAGAACAACTTCACGACCGGCAAGGTCTACAACGCCGTCATCCAGAAGGAGCGTCGCGGCGAGTACCTAGGCGGAACCGTCCAGGTGATCCCGCACATCACCGACGAGATCAAGAGCCGCATCCTCGCCGGCGCCGAAGGCTACGACGTCGCGATCGGCGAGATCGGCGGCACCGTCGGCGACATCGAAGGCCTGCCTTTCCTGGAGGCGATCCGCCAGTTCCGCTGGGACTGCGGCCGCGAGAACGTCCTCTACCTGCACCTGACGCTCGTCCCGTACATCGCGACCGCGGGTGAAGTGAAGACCAAGCCCACGCAGCACAGCGTGAAGGAACTGACCGGGCTCGGCATCCAGCCCGACATCCTGCTCTGCCGTACCGACCGTCCGCTCGATCCCAAGATGAAGGCGAAGATCGCCCACTTCTGCAACGTCGAGGAGAACGCGGTGGTGACCGCGCAGGACGTCGGCACGATCTACGAGGTGCCACTCGCGCTGCATGGCGAGGGACTCGACGAGCGCATCGCCGAGAAGCTCAACATCTGGACCGGGTCCCCGAACCTGTCGCGCTGGGAGAACCTCGTCGCGACCATCAAGGGCGCCCCCGACGCTGTGCGCATCGCCATGGTCGGCAAGTACATGGACCTCTCGGACTCCTACAAGAGCCTGATCGAGGCCCTGGTGCACGGCGGCGTCGCCAACAACTGCCGCGTCGAGGTCGTGCCGGTGGACTCCGAGCGGGTCGAGACCGAGGGCATCGGCGAGGCCATCCGGTCCGCCGACGCGATCCTGGTCCCGATGGGCTTCGGGCCGCGCGGCACCGAGGGCAAGATCGCGACCGTCCGCTACGCTCGCGAGACCGGCGTGCCCTACCTCGGCATCTGCTTCGGGATGCAGATGGCCGTCATCGAGTTCGCGCGGCACGTCTGCGGTCTGGACCGCGCCAACTCGACCGAGGTCGATCCGAAGACGCCGCACCCGGTGATCCACCTGATGTCGAACCAGAAGGACGTCACCGAGAAGGGCGGCACCATGCGGCTCGGTGCCTTCCCCTGCGCGCTCGCACCGGGCTCGGTCGCGGCACGGATCTACGGCAAGAAGAAGATCTCGGAGCGCCACCGCCACCGCTACGAGGTGAACAACGAGTACCGCGCGATCCTCGAGAAGCACGGCCTCGTCCTCTCGGGACTCTCACCCGACGGAAGCCTCGTCGAGATGATCGAACTGCCCGAGCACCCGTGGTTCGTCGCGAGCCAGTTCCACCCCGAGTTCAAGTCGCGCCCCCTCGAGTGCCACCCGCTGTTCAGGAACTTCGTCCGCGCCGCCCTCGACCACCAGGCGCGCATCTCCGGCATCCAGGCGCCGCTGCTCCCGGCCCCCACGGCCGGCGCCGCCGGGGCCTGAGGGGAATCGATTGGCGGAGTCGGCTCGCGTGCAGGTTCGGGTCGGCCCGGTCGCGATCGGCGGCGGGGCCCCGCTCGTCGTGCTCGCCGGCCCGTGCGTCGTCGAGAGTCGCGACTCGGCACTTCGCCACGCGGAGGCGCTCGCTGGGCTCGCGCGCGACCGCGGCCTCGGGCTGGTCTACAAGTCGTCCTACGACAAGGCGAACCGGACCTCGGGGGATTCCTTCCGCGGACCGGGCCGCGACGAAGGCCTCGCGATCCTCGCCGCCGTGCGCGACGCGACCGGTCTGCCGATCGTGACCGACGTACACGAGAAGGAGGACGTCGCGGCGGTCGCCGAAGTCGTCGACCTTCTCCAGACTCCGGCGTTTCTCTGCCGGCAGACCGACTTCATCCTCGCGGTCGCAAACGCCGGCCGTCCGGTCAACCTGAAGAAGGGGCAGTTCCTCTCGCCCTGGGAGATGGCGCACGTCGTCACCAAGGCGCGGGCGACCGGCAACCGCGACATCCTGGTCACCGAACGCGGTGCGAGCTTCGGCTACCAGAACCTCGTCTCCGACATGCGCTCGCTCGTCGTTCTCGCCGAAACCGGCTGCCCGGTCGTGTTCGATGCGACCCACAGCGTGCAACTGCCCGGCGGGGCCGGCAACGCCTCGGGTGGACAGCGGGAGTTCGTGCCCGCGCTCGCACGCGCCGCCGTGGCCGTGGGCATCGACGCGCTCTTCATGGAAGTCCACGAGGATCCCGCGCGGTCGCTCTCCGACGCGGCCACCTCGTGGCCGCTCGCGCGCTTCGCGGAACTCGTCGACTCGGTTCGAGCGATCGACGACGCGGTCCGCAACGCGGCGATCCGTGGGAGCAGGGACTGAGCATGGGGGATCGGCGCATGCAGCCATCCGCCGGGAGCAGCGAGCGGATCGCGGCCGACCTGGCCGTGGCCCGGCGGGTGCTCGACGTCGAAGTCGCCGCCGTTCGTGCGCTCGCCGAGCGGCTGGGGCTGGAATTCTCCCGCGCGGTCGACCTGCTCCTCGGGTGCGACGGGAAGGTCGTCGTGAGCGGACTCGGCAAGTCGGGCATCGTCTGCCGCAAGATCGCGGCGACGCTCGCCTCGACCGGAACCCCGGCGCTCTTCCTGCATGCCGCCGAGGGCCTGCACGGCGACATCGGCATGCTCGCCCGCGGCGATGCCTTTCTCGCCGTGTCGAACAGCGGCCGCACTCCAGAGCTGGTGGCGCTGCTCGCGCCCGCCCGGCGGCTCGGACTGCCGGTCTTGGCGATGAGCGGGGACCCCGCGTCGCCCCTGGCGCGCGGCGCCGACGTCGTACTGGACACGAGCGTCGCCGCGGAGGCGTGCCCGCTCGGCCTGGCGCCGACCGCCAGCACGACGGTCACCCTGGCCCTCGGCGACGCGCTCGCAATCGCGCTGCTCGAACGACGGGGATTCAGGGACGACGACTTCGCGAGCCTGCACCCGGGCGGCTCGCTCGGGCGGCGGCTCAAGTGCGTGGACGAACTCATGCAGGCGGGAGAGCGCCTGCCCTCGATCACCCTGGACACGCCGATGGCGGAAGCCGTGCAGGAGATGTCCGCCAAGGGACTCGGGATCACCGGGGTGGTCGACGCGTCCGGCCGACTCGTCGGGGCCCTGACCGACGGCGACCTGCGGCGTGCCCTGCAGTCGCACGGCGAATTGCGCGGCCTGCTCGCCCGCGACCTGATGACGCGCGGCCCGCGCACCGTCCCGGCCGGTGTCCTCGCGGAGAGCGCGCTCGCCCTCATGGAAGAACACGGCATCACCGCGCTCTTCATCGTGGACGGCGAGGGCCGGCCGACCGGCGTCCTGCACCTGCACCACCTGCTGCGCGCCGGCGTCGTCTGACTCCGTCGGCCGGCGGCCCGGCCCCCGCCGGGGCAACCGGGGCATCGGGAATTTCCCGGGTGCGCGAACCCGGGGGCCGCGATACGATGCGTTTTGGGCGGATTTCCCGGCTACGACCGGGAGTGTCCGCTCCGCACGACCATGCGACGCCCAGCGATCCTCGCCATGCTCCTGCTGCTCTGCGGACTCGCCTCCGCAGGGCAGGTACGGGCTCAGGCGCCCGCTCCATCGGGTGTGCCGAGCGCGACAGCCTCGCCGACGCCGAGCCCGGCGCCGACTCCCGCTCCGGATCCTTCGACGACGGCGACGCCGGCTGCGACGCCCACGCCCGAGCCGACGCCGACCCCGGTTTCCACACCCGACCCCACCCCCACCCCCGTCTCGACGCCCGTGCCGGATCCGCTCTGCGGCACGACGGTGGGGGGGACCCTTCTCCTCTCCGCCGACGTCGCCAACTGTCCGCGCACCGGCCTCGTGCTCGGATCCGGCGCCGTCCTCGACTGTGCCGGGCACTCGATCACCGGTTTCGGAGGCACCTACGGCGTACTGCTCGACGGCGCCATCGGCGCCGAGGTGCGCAACTGCCGGATCACCGGTTTCGGTCGCGGCGTCCGCATCGCCGGTGGCAGCGCGAACCGCGTCCACGACAACGAGACCCCGGCCAACCGCAACTATGGCATTGAGTTCTCCGGCGCCACGAGCGGCAACCGCATCGAGGCCAACCTGGTCGAGGGCAACGGCGACGAGGGCATCCACGTCGGCAGCGGGGCCGATGGGAACGAGATCATCGGCAACACGGTGCGCGGCAGCGTGCGGGAGAACCTCTACCTGCTGAACGCGAGCGGCAACCTCGCCGAGGGAAACACGCTGGAATCGGCGGGCGCCGCTTCCCTGTTCGTGAAGAACTCGTCGGGCAACACCTTCCGCGACAATCGGGTGGGTGGCGGGATCGCCCAGGTGCGCGGCGACTCGCACGACAACCTCTTCGAGGGCAACGACCTCGTCGACCACGGTTACCAGTTCGAGGGCTACGCCGAGACCGGCGGCCTTTGGCAGTTTCCGCACCACAACACGGTCGAGGGCGGATCGATCGTCGGCGCCGACGTCTGCTTCACCTTCCTCGGCGCCCACGACAACCTCGCGCGCCACGTCGTAGCCCAGGGTTGCACGCCGATCCTGGAGAGCCCCCTCGGCGGCGAGACTCCCTCGAACAACGTCGTGCAGATCTGCGGCGACGGCATCTCGAACGGCGACGAAACCTGCGACGCCGGCAAGGCCAACGGTACGCCGACCGGTTGCTGCTCGGTGGCCTGCGAACTGCTCTCCGGCCACACCTGTCGCGCCGCGGCCTCCGAATGCGACATCGCCGAAGCATGCGACGGGAAGACCGCCGCCTGCCCCGCGGACGGCTTCGCCGCGGCCGGCACGGCCTGCGCACCGGACGCTCTCGTCTGCTCGCGCGACGAGTGCAACGGAGCCGGCGCCTGCACCCATCCCGCGGGCAATGCCGGCACCGTCTGCCGCGCGGCCGTGGGCGAATGCGACGTGCCCGAGACGTGCACCGGCGCGAACCGCAACTGTCCAAGCGACAAGCTCGCGGTGTCGGGCTTCATCTGCCGCAGATCGGCGGGGGAATGCGACGTCGTCGAGAAGTGCAGCGGCGCCTCACCCTCCTGTCCGGTCGACGTCATGAAGCCCGCCGACACGCTCTGCCGCGCCGCGGCGGGAACCTGCGACGTCGCCGAGTCCTGTGACGGCGCGTCCGCCGCCTGCCCAGTGGACGCGATCCAGCCGGCGGGCTTCGTCTGCCGGCCAGCCGCCGATCCCTGCGATTTCGCGGAGCGCTGCGACGGCACGAACGTCGCCTGCGCCGAGGATGCCGTGAAGCCCGACGGGCGCCGCTGCAGCGACGACGACACCTGTACGACCAGCGACGCGTGCAAGTCCGGCGTCTGCACCGGCGCCCCGGTCGAGTGCGCCGCCCCGGACGCCTGCCACCTCGCCGGGAGTTGCGACCCGGCGAGCGGCGCCTGCCGCCCCCAGCCAATCCCGTGCGGCCCGTGCGAGTCCTGCGACCCGACCACGGGAGCCTGCGCAACCGGCCCGCGCGAGGGCTGCGCCCCATCGCGGCCCGGCGGGTCGCGCCTGCTGATCCTCGACCGGCGCAAGGACGAACTCGACTCGCTGCTGTGGAAGTGGACTTCGACCACCGGCACCACGCGTGCCGACTTCGGCGACCCGACCACGTCCGAGGACTATGCGCTCTGCATCTTCGACCAGGCCGGCGGCAGCGCGCACTTGGTACTGCGGGCCGAGGCGCTCGCCGGTGGAGACTGCGCCGGTGCTCCGTGCTGGACCGCCACCGCCGAGGGCTTCCAGTACACCGACCCGGGCGCGCTGCGCGACGGTCTCGGCGCCTTCAAGCTCGAGACCACCGCGGAGGGGTCCGGCACGCTGCGCGTGACCGGCACGGGGACGAACCTTCCGACGCCCGCGCTGCCGCTCGTGCCCCCGATCCTCGTCCAGGCGCAGTCGAGCGCCGGAGCCTGCTGGGAGTCGACTTTCTCGAATCCGGAGCGCAACGGCCGGGTGAAGGTGCGAGGCTTCTCGGACTAGCGCACCCGTCGGGTCTCCCCTCCCGCGGCACTTCCCGTCCTCGCAACCGGCGGGAGACACGGCGATGCGGCGGATGCTATGAGCGAAGCCCGAGAGGAGTCCCCCCGCACGCCATGGGCAATTTCCTGCAACAACTGATCAACGGCCTCACTCTCGGTGCGATCTACGGGCTCATCGCCATCGGCTACACGATGGTGTTCGGCATCATCGGCATGATCAACTTCGCCCACGGCGACGTGTTCATGCTGTCGGCCTTCATCTCGCTCATCCTCTTCCTCGCCCTGACCGGGCTCGCGGGAGTCACGTCGGTACCGTTCGCGTTTCTCCTGGTCCTCCTCGCCTCGATGGCGCTGACGGCACTGTGGAGCTGGACGATCGAACGGATCGCCTACCGACCCCTGCGCGGCTCCTTCCGGCTCGCTCCACTCATCTCCGCGATCGGCGTCTCGATCTTCCTGTCGAACTTCGTGCAACTCGTGCAGGGCCCCCGCAACAAGCCGCTGCCGCCGCTGTTCACCGAACTCCTGCGCTTCGACGTCAACGGCTACGAGGTGACGCTCGCCTACAAGCAGCTGCTGATCATGGGCGTAACGGCGGGCTTGCTTCTCGTCTTCTGGTACGTGGTGTCGAGGACGCCGCTCGGGCGTGCGCAGCGCGCCTGCGAGCAAGATCGTCGGATGGCGGCCCTTCTCGGCGTCGACGTGGACCGGACGATCTCGCTCACGTTCGTCATGGGCGCGGCCCTCGCCGCCGTCGCCGGCACGCTCTACATCATCTACTACGGCGTCGTGAACTTCGCCGACGGCTTCCTGCCGGGCGTGAAGGCCTTCACCGCGGCGGTCCTTGGCGGCATCGGCTCGCTGCCCGGCGCCGTCATCGGCGGACTCCTGATCGGCCTGATCGAGACGTTCTGGTCGGCCTACTTCTCGACCGACTACAAGGACGTCGCGGCGTTCTCGATCCTCGCCATCACGCTCATCTTCCGCCCCAGTGGCCTGCTCGGTCGGCCCGACGTGGAGAAGGTGTGAGCGTGAGGTCCGCTGCGGCGCCGCGGAGTCGGCTCGTACAGGCGGCGATCGACGCGGCGATCGCGGGCATCGTGACCCTCGGCCTCGGCTTTCCCCTGCTCGCGCTGCGCACCGAGCAGGACGTCCGCAACGACCTCGTGCTCCAGCCGCGCTGGTCCTGGTGTCTCGCCGCGGCGCTGCTGGTCGCCTCGGCCCGGCTCGCGAGCGGTCTCGTCGACGATCGGCACCGTCGCCTCCTCGCGATCGCCGGCGCGTGGATCGCCGCCTGGGGAAGCTTCCACGTCTTCCTCGGCGACCCGGCGCAGGCCGGAGCGGCGATCGCCGGCATCCTCGGCGGACTGGCACTGGTCGCCGCCACCGTTGCGATCGACCGGCGCGCGGCGGTGACCGCCATCGCGCCCGCGAACCAGTCGGTCGCGACGCCGGACCGCGGCAACGCAACACCACTCTCTTCCCACCCCCTGCTGCCGCTCGCGGGAGTCGCGGCACTCGCCCTCTTCCCACTGGTCGTGCTCCGGTTGCTCGGTCCCCAGGGCTCGCTCAAGTGGATCAATAACTACGGTATCCAGATCCTGATCTACGTCATGCTCGGCTGGGGGCTGAACATCGTGGTCGGACTCGCCGGGTTGCTCGACCTCGGCTACGTCGCGTTCTACGCGGTCGGCGCTTACTCTTACGCGCTGCTGTCGACGACCTTCGGCCTGTCCTTCTGGATCTGCCTGCCGCTCGCCGGACTGCTCGCCGTCTGCCTGGGCGTGATCCTCGGCTTTCCCGTCCTGCGTCTTCGGGGCGACTACCTGGCGATCGTGACGCTCGCCTTCGGCGAGATCATCCGGCTGGTCCTGATCAACTGGACCGACCTGTCCAACGGCCCCTCGGGAATCTCGTCGATCCCCCGCGTCACCTTCTTCGGAATCCCGTTCGTCGACGGCGAGGGCGGCTTCGCTTCGCGCTTCGGACTCGAATTCTCGCCCATCCAGAGGACGATCTTCCTCTTCTGGCTGATCCTCGCACTCGCCCTGCTGACCAACGCGGTCACGCTGCGCCTGCGCCGACTGCCGATCGGGCGCGCATGGGAGGCCTTGCGCGAGGACGAGATCGCCTGCCGGTCGCTCGGGATCGACACCGTCACGACCAAGCTCACCGCCTTCGCGCTCGGTGCGATGTTCGGCGGCTTCGCGGGCGCCTTCTTCGCGGTGCGCCAGAACTTCGTGAGCCCGGAGAGCTTCACCTTCATCGAGAGCGCGACGATCCTCGCGATCGTCGTGCTCGGCGGCATGGGCTCGCAGATCGGCGTGGCGCTCGCGGCGGTCGCCATGATCGGCGGCACGGAACTGCTGCGCGAACTCGACTTCCTGAAGCGGATCTTCGGCGACGGCTTCGACCCGGCGCAGTACCGCATGCTCATCTTCGGGCTCTCGATGGTCGCGATGATGATCTGGCGGCCGCGCGGCCTCGTCTCCACACGCACGCCGACGATCGCCCGAGGGGAGCGGCGCGCGGTGAGCGGCTCGCTCGTCAAGGAAGGACACGGATGAGCGCCGCCGAGCCGTCGCCCTTCCTCCGCGTCGAGCACCTGACCATGCGCTTCGGCGGGCTCACCGCCGTCGACGACCTCTCCTTCGAGGCGGTGTGCG
>Ga0114969_10001076_pt1 | contig 23277 bp, 16 predicted proteins | sample M_130807_MF_Meta_FD_87316 | JGI IMG/M metagenome (GOLD analysis project Ga0114969, IMG submission 87316) | Freshwater microbial communities from Lake Montjoie, Canada to study carbon cycling - M_130807_MF_MetaG | ecosystem: Environmental > Aquatic > Freshwater > Lake | place: Lake Montjoie...
CCCGAACAGTGTGCGCACATCGACGACCGCGCCCGCAATCGCCGCCGCCGCAACCATCGCCGGGCTCATCAGCAGGGTCCGGCCAGTCGGGCTACCTTGGCGACCCTTGAAATTTCGGTTCGATGACGACGCGCAGATTTCACGGCCGTTGAGCCGATCCGGGTTCATCGCCAGACACATCGAGCAACCGGCATCACGCCACTCAAATCCCGCAGACCGGAAGACTTCATGGAGGCCTTCGCTCTCAGCCGCCGCCCTGACCGCCTGTGACCCGGGAACGACCAGTGCGCGAACGCCCGGCGCGACAGTTCGTCCAGCAATGATCCGAGCGGCCTCACGAAGATCAGAGAGGCGGCCGTTCGTGCAGGAGCCAATGAAAGCGACATCAATCTTCGTCCCGGCGATCGACTGATTCGGCGACAGCCCCATGAACGCGAGCGAATCCACGTCTGCGGAACCAGGTAGACGATCGGCGACACCAACAGACTGCCCGGGGTTGGTTCCCCACGTCACTGTGGGAGAGATCGTCGATGCATCCAGCGCGAAGACATCGTCGTAGACGGCGCCTGGATCTGAAGCCAGTGCCTTCCACCGGGCACGGGCGGCTGGGAACTGAGCCGCTGCAGGCGCATACGGCCGCCCCTCGAGGTAGTCTGCGGTCACATCGTCGGGGTTGACGTAGCCGAATCGGGCCCCACCCTCGATGGACATGTTGCAGATGGTCATTCGCTCGTCCATCGACATTCGTGAAATCGTGTCGCCGGCGTATTCGTAGGCGTAGCCCACTCCAGCCTCGATGCCAAGCCGTTGAATGATCGTCAGCACCACGTCTTTGGCGTAAACGCCAGGCGCCAGCGGTCCGGACACTTCGATGCGCCGAACCTTAACTGGCGTCATCGCCAGACATTGCGACGCCAGGACGTCTCGAACCTGGGAGGTGCCGATCCCGAACGCCAGAGCGCCGAACGCGCCGTGAGTTGACGTGTGGCTGTCGCCACAGGCGATGGTCATGCCGGGTTGTGTCAACCCGAGTTCTGGTCCGATGACGTGGACGATGCCCTGACGCCCGGAGGCGAGATCGAACAGCGGGATGTTGTGCTCCCGACAATTGCGTTCGAGCGACTGCGCCATTTGCTCGGCCATCAGATCCGCAAACGGCCGCGCCTGCGAGGCCGTCGGCACGATGTGGTCAACGGTGGCGAACGTGCGATGTGGAGCGCGCACCCGCCAACCACGCAGGCGGAGCATGTCAAATGCTTGCGGACTGGTCACTTCGTGAACGAGATGAAGGCCAATGTAGAGCTGTGTCTGCCCGGTCGGTAGCTGCCGAACGGCGTGCTGGTTCCACACTTTTTCAAACAGCGTCTGCGGCATTGCGGTTTGCTGATCGTAACAGTCCCGACGGATTTTGATTCCGGCATTCTCCTTGCTTATGAAGATCGTCTGGTATTCTCAGTGTCCGTCCTGATGCAGTTCCTTGATTCGCTAAATCCTGAACAACGCGAAGCCGTCCTTCACACCGATGGCCCGTTGCTGATCCTCGCTGGCGCCGGGTCTGGCAAGACCCGCGTGATTACCTTTCGCATCGCTCATCTGATTGGTCAGGGCTATGCGGCCCCGGATGAGGTCTTGGCCGTGACGTTCACGAACAAGGCCGCCGAAGAGATGCGAACACGCGTGGAGCAATTGCTCGGCGATGAACGGCGCCCGGTGTGGATGTCGACGTTTCATTCGCTGTGCGCGAGGCTGCTCCGTCGCGAGGGACCCGCGATTGGGCTCACCCGCGATTTCGTCATCTACGACTCGTCGGACCAGATCTCCGTCGTCAAGCAGGCACTGAAATCGCTCGACATTGACGACAAACTCATCCAGCCGCGAGCGGCGCTCTCACGCATCAGTCAGGCCAAGAACAAGATGGAGACCCCGGACCAGATGAAGTCGTCCGGGTGGGGCCTGCGCGACCAGCAGATCGCCAAGGTCTACGAGGTCTACCGGCGGGTGTTGGACGATGCCGGCGCATTGGATTTCGACGATCTGTTGCTCAAAACCGTCGACTTGTTCGAGGGCAACGAGCAGGTGCGCGAGCGCTACGCGCGCAAGTTCAAATACATCATGATTGACGAGTATCAGGACACGAATCGTCCGCAGTACCTGTTGATCAAACGGCTCGCAGAGTTGCACCGCAACCTGTGCGTGGTCGGCGACCCGGACCAGTCGATCTACAAATGGCGTGGCGCCGACCTCAAGAACATCCTGGATTTCGAGACCGACTTTCCTGAGGCGGTGATCGTTCGCCTCGAGCAGAACTATCGCTCGACGCAGGTAATTCTCGACGCCGCTTCGGCGGTCATCAGCCAGAACCGCGGCCGCAAAGAAAAGACGCTCTGGACGGAGAAGAAGGGCGGCGAACCCATTCTCTATATGCGCGCGGGCGATGAAATCGAGGAAGCGGATTTCATCACCAGAGCCGTCAGGGAGGCGAGGCAAAAAGACCCCAATACGATGGTCGCGGTCTTGTATCGCACCAACTCCCAGTCGCGCGCGATTGAAGACGCGCTGATGCGAGAAGGGGTGCCGTATCGAATCATCGGCGGCGTCAGATTCTACGAACGCAAAGAAATCAAAGACGTCCTCGCGTACCTGCGGCTCGTTATCAATCCGCATGACGACGTCAGCTTTCGACGAGTCGTGAACGTGCCGACGCGAGGCATTGGCAAAACGGTGATGGAAGCGCTGGACGCCGTCGATCTGGCAGATGCGGATTCTGACGTGCCACCGCTCCTGGCTGTGGGACTCGATCCGGTCGTGTCTCGGCAGTCGATGTGGGCGCGCATGCATGTGCTCATCGAGAAGAAACTGTCTCAGCCGCGAGCGATCCAGTCACTGAAGACGTTTCGTGACGTGATCGTGTCGCTGGCAAACGACGCGTCTCACGTGGGCGTCGCCGGCGTGATTGCCCGAGCGCTTGATGACAGCGGCTACTTGAAGGACCTGCGTGAGGAGCGCAGTGAGGACGCCGAAGCGCGCATCGAGAACCTGATGGAACTGGTCTCGGCAGCGCGAGAGTACGAGGGGCGCGATGATGAGGCGTCACTGGGTGGTTTTGTCGACCGCCTCTCGCTCCTCTCTGAAGCTGACGAGGAAGACGGCGCCAAAGAAGCGCGCGTCTGGATGATGTCGATGCACGCGGCCAAGGGTCTCGAGTTTCCGATTGTGATCGTGGCTGGCATGGAGGAAGGCCTCTTTCCGCACGCTCGGTCGCTGCAAAGTGATGAGGACATCGAGGAAGAACGCCGCATTTGCTACGTGTGTCTCACACGGGCGCGCGAGCGGCTGATCCTCACCAGCGCCGCACGGCGTCGAGTGTTTGGTGAGTATCAGTCCACCGAGCCGTCTCGGTTCCTCGACGAGATTCCCGCTGAACTGGTCCGAAAGCTCGAAGCTGTGACCCACGCCCCTTCGTGGGCGACACCACGGTATGAGTTGAGAAACCCGTACGGCCGCCGGTCATCCCCGCCAGCTGCCGCCCGCGAGCAGCCCGCAAAGACATACGCCTACGAGGATGAGGACCAGTCAGCCGCCTCAGTCAAACTGGGGCAGAAGGTCCGGCACAAGCAATTCGGGGTGGGAACGGTCGTTGGCATCGAAGAACACGGTGATGATGATCACAAGATCACCGTGCGCTTCGCATCCGTCGGAACGAAGAAGCTGATCGCGAAGTTTGCGAACCTCGAACCGGCTTAGTTCTCTGACGTCTCTGGGGTCTCTGGCGTGTCCGGAGTCTCTGGGCCGCCGTCACCTTCAGGCTCATCAGTGCTCTCGCCCTCGGGTTCGCTGAGCGTCGCGATCGACACCACAGAGTCACCCTCAGAGAGATCAATCAGGCGAACACCTTGTGTGTCTCGACCGATCGGGCGCATGTCGGTGGTCATGCGAATGACCTGACCACCCGATGTCACCATCAGCAGTTGGTCGGTATCGCTGACGCAGGCAATGCCCACGACCATGCCGTTGCGATCGGTCGCCTGAATGTTCTTGAGGCCAATGCCGCCGCGGGTCTGGCGCCGGTACTCGGCCACTGCTGTGCGTTTGCCAAAGCCGTTTTCACAGACAGTGAGCAGCGTCTGCTCCTCGGTGACGACTTCCATCGCGACCACGTGATCGCCTTCGCGTAGCTGGATGCCTCGAACACCAAAGGCCGTGCGGCCCATGGGGCGGGCGTCCTCTTCCGAGAAGCGGATCGCCATGCCGTTACGCGTGCCGATGACAAGATCTTTCGTGCCGTCGGTTTCCGCCACGGAAATCAACGCGTCGTCATCCTCCACTTGAATGGCGATAATGCCCGCCGTGCGCGGATTGGAGAACGCCTTGAGGTCTGTTTTCTTGATGGTGCCGTTGCGTGTGCCCATCACGATAAACCGCTGGTCTTCGTTCTCCGGGAACGCTTGCACGCGAATCATCGCCGACATCTTCTCCCCTTCGGCCATTTGGACGAGATTCGCGATCGCCTTGCCCTTGCTGCTGCGATTCACTTCGGGAATGTCGTACGCGCGCAACCAGTAGCACTTGCCGCGATCAGTGAAGATCAGCACGTAGGCATGCGTGTTGGCGATGAAGAGATGTTTGACGACGTCTTCCTCGCGCGTCTGCATGCCGATCAGGCCCTTGCCGCCGCGGCGCTGCTTGCGGTACTCGGTGAGTGCGGTCCGCTTGACGTATCCCGTATTGGTCGCCGTGATGACGACGTCCTCGTCGGCGATCAGATCTTCGACGCGCAATTCGCCGCTGTCTTCGATGAGCTCGGTGCGCCGTTCGTCGCCGTACTTGTCGCGGATTGCGATCAACTCATCCTTGACGATCGCCATGACCAATTCGTCGTTGGAGAGAATCGCGCGGAGCCGCTCAATCACCTTGAGCAGTTCCATCAACTCGTCGATGATCTTCTGGCGCTCGAGGCCGGTGAGGCGCTGGAGCTGCATGTCGAGAATGGCCTGCGACTGAAGCTGCGACAGACCAAACTGCGTCATCAGGCCTTCGCGGGCCTCGGGCGTCGTCTTGGATCCTCGGATGAGCTTGATGACCGCATCGAGATTGTCGAGCGCGATCTTCAGACCTTCAAGGATGTGCGCGCGCGCTTCGGCTTTCCGGAGCTCGAATTCAGTTCGGCGCCGAACAACTTCACGCCGGAACTCGATGAAGTGCTCAACGATCTGAAGCAGATTCAGGACGTGCGGCCGATTGCCCACGATCGCCAGCAGCGTGATGCCGTAGCTCATCTGCAGCTTCGTGTGCTTGTAGAGATTGTTCAGCACCACATCCGGCAGCTCGCCACGCTTGAGCTCGATCACGATGCGCATGCCGTCTCGTGACGATTCATCGCGCAGGTCGGAAATACCTTCAATGATCTTGTCGCGCACGAGCCCGGCAATGTCCGATACCAGGTTGGCTTTATTAACCTGATAGGGAATTTCAGTGATCACGATCCAGGTGCGATCGCCCTTTTTGCTCTCTTCAAACGCCGCGCGGCCGCGTACCACGACACTGCCACGGCCCTCACGGTACGCCTTGAACACGCCCGCACGGCCAACCATCAATCCGCCGGTGGGGAAGTCTGGTGCTTTGATGTGCTGCAGCAGCGTTCGGAAGCGGTCTTCCTTGGGAGCGTCGCGCTGTTCAATCACCGCGATGACGCCGTTCAGTACTTCCCGCATGTTGTGCGGTGGAATACTGGTCGCCATACCAACCGCAATACCCGTCGAGCCATTGACGAGCAGCGTAGGAAACGGTGTGGGGAGAACCGTGGGTTCTTCGGTGGTCTCGTCAAAGTTTGGTCGAAAGTCGACTGTGTCCTTGTCGAGGTCGGCCATCATCGCTTCTGCGAGGGACTTCAGCCGGGCTTCGGTATAACGGTAGGCGGCTGGTGGGTCGCCGTCGACAGAGCCGAAGTTGCCCTGGCCATCGACCAGGGTGTAGCGCATCGAAAAATCCTGCGCGAGACGGACCAGGGTGTCGTAGGCCGGCACGTCACCGTGTGGGTGATAGTTGCCGATCACTTCGCCGACGATCTTCGCGCACTTACGATGGGCTCGGTTTGAGACGAGGCCCATCTGACGCATCGCGTACAGCACGCGCCGGTTGGCGGGCTTGAGTCCATCGCGGACATCCGGCAGCGCTCGTCCAATGATCACGCTCATGGCGTAATCCATGTACGAACGCTTCATTTCGTCTTCGATGTTGACCGGAATGCGCGACTGAATTTGATCCATCAGGTGTCTGGGCCCAGGGAACGACTAGATGTCGAGGTTCTTCACATCGAGCGCGTGGTCTTCGATGAACTTGCGCCGCGGCTCAACCTGATCGCCCATCAGCGTCGTGAACATGAGATCGGCCTCGGTGTGGTCTTCAGCGCGCACCTGAAGCAGGGTGCGCTTTGTGGGATCCATCGTGGTTTCCCACAGCGTGTCGGGATTCATCTCGCCCAACCCTTTGTAGCGGTTCACCGCGAGGCCACGGCGGCCCGCCGCGACGAAGTACTCGACCAGATCGTCGATGGATTCCACAACGGTGTCGCCATCTTTTGTGGGCTTCGCGGCTGGTGACACCGGCGCCGTCTTCACGCCGAGCGCATTGAGTGCGTCCTCTTCCCCCCCTGCGCGCTCGGTCGCCGCTTCAGCCTCATCAGCCTCATCAGCCGCCTGCTCGGCCGCTGCGCTGGCGGTCGTGGCGGTGCGGATGATCACCGGACCCATCATCAATTCGCGAATGTCCTGGTACGCCGCAGAGAGCGTACGGAACTCGCCGGTGTTGACGAAATCCAGATCGAGACGATGTTGTTTGACGTAGCCGGCAGACTTGTCGATGAGCACAACCGCCAACGCCTGGTGCTCGGCGTCTTCGACGGTTTTGGCAGACACATGTGGACCTGTCGATAGATAGGCCCCGAGAGCGTCGACGCGCTCCCGATCGGTCCAAAAGGCCTTGTCCCGCGCTTCGCCTTCAAGGAGTGCCAGCACCGCTTTACGGGCCGGTCCACGGCGCTCGACCACATTCAGGAATTTGCGGAACTGAATCAGTTTCTCAAGACGTCGCTCGAGAGCTTCGCCGGAGATCTCCTTCTTGTTCTCGAGCACCAACGTACGAGACTCCGCCGCGCGACGAATCAAGAACGTCTCGAGTTCGCGTTCGTCTTTGATGAATGTTTCCTGCCGGCTGCGCTTGGCGCGGAAGAGCGGCGGCTGCGCGATAAAGATGTGACCTCGGTCGACCAGCGCGCGCATCTGACGGTAAAAGAACGTCAGCAGCAATGTACGGATGTGAGACCCGTCAACATCGGCGTCCGTCATGATGATCACGCGGTGATAGCGAAGCTTCGACGCGTCGAACTCATCCTGACCGATGCCGCACCCGAGCGCGGCGATCAGTGTTCGGATTTCTTCATGGCCGAGCATCTTGTCGAAACGAGCTTTCTCGACGTTGAGAATCTTGCCCTTGATCGGCAGCACGGCCTGAAACTTTCGATCGCGACCCTGCTTGGCTGAGCCACCGGCCGACTCACCTTCGACGATGTAGAGTTCGCTGTTTGCCGGATCGCGCTCCTGGCAATCGGCAAGCTTGCCAGGCAAGGCGGAGTTATCCAGCGCGCCCTTTCGGCGCACCAGATCGCGCGCTTTGCGCGCGGCTTCGCGGGCGAGCGCGGCATCAACCGCTTTGAGAACGACTTTCTTTGCAATCTGCGGATTTTCTTCGAGGAACGCACCCAGCTTGTCGTTGACGATGGTCTCGACGATGCCTTTGACTTCCGTGTTGCCGAGTTTGGTTTTCGTCTGCCCTTCAAATTGCGGCTGCGGAATCTTGACCGAGATGATCGCGGTCATGCCCTCGCGAATGTCATCGCCACTGACGCTCTCAGCGAGTTTTTCCGTCAGGTTGTTCTTGGTCGCGTAGCTGTTGATCGAACGCGTCAGTGCCGCTCGGAATCCAGAGAGGTGTGTGCCACCTTCAATCGTGTTGATATTGTTCGCGAAGGTGTACGTGGTTTCCGTGTAGCTGTCGTTCCACTGCAGCGCGATCTCGACATTGATGAGGTCGCGCTCGCCGTACATGTAGATCGGCTTGTCGTTCACCACGGCTTTGTTCTTGTTGAGGTACTCAACGAATTCTCGGATACCGCCTTCGTACAGGAACTTGTGCGCCTTGCCATCCCGTTCATCGTCAATCGAGATGGTGACGCCGGCGTTCAGAAACGCGAGCTCGCGCAGGCGCTGCGACAACGTTTCAAAGCTGAAGTCGGTGATTTCGAAAATCTTCGTGTCGGGCTTGAAGGTGATCTTGGTGCCGCGCTTTTCCGTTTTGCCTGTGATGTACAGATCGCCCGCGGGAATGCCGCGGTGATAGCGCTGCTGGTGCACGTGGCCGTTACGCCAGATTTCCAGTTCAAGCACTTCCGACAGTGCATTGACGACCGAGACGCCAACGCCGTGAAGACCGCCAGACACCTTGTAGGCCGAGTTTTCGAACTTGCCGCCCGCATGCAGCACCGTCAACACGACTTCCGCAGCAGATTTGCCACTGTCGTGCATATCGACGGGAATGCCACGGCCGTCATCGATGACCGTCACTGAACCGTCGATGTGAATCGTGACCGCGACGTTCTTGCAATACCCGGCTAATGCCTCGTCGATCGAGTTATCGACGATTTCATAGACGAGGTGGTGCAGGCCTTGTGGTCCGGTCGACCCGATGTACATCGCGGGCCGTTTTTGAACAGCTTCGAGGCCTTCAAGGACTTTGATTTTATCCGCGCGGTAGTCGTCAGCCGCTCCAGCCGAAGCGGTGTCGCGCGGTTCTTGTTCCGTGTTTGACATTAACGAGTCGGGTCCTGCGTCAGATGCGCATCGGCATGATCACGTACGTGTAGTCGTAGCCGTCAGCGCCGATGGGCTTCATCACCGCCTGGCTCATTTCGTCCTTGAACTCGAGCAGCACACTCTCGGTTTCAACAACGCCCAGAAAGTTGTCGACGTAGTCGGCGTTGAAGCAAATCTGCATCGGCGTACCGGAGTACTCCACCGGCATCACTTCGTGAGCTTCGCCGACTTCGGGCGTGCTCGAGGTGATCTCGACTTGATCTTTGCCCATCACAAAACGCACAGCTTTCGAACGTTCGTTGGACAACAGACGCACACGTTTGACGGCTGCCGCGAGGCGATCGCGATCAAACTCGATCGACTTGTCATTCGACTTTGGAATGACGCGCTCGTAAGCGGGGAAGTTCGCGTCGATTTTTCGTGAAATCAGCAAACGGCCGTCCGTCCGGAAGAACAGGTGGTTCTCGCCTTGCGAAAATTCCACAACGCTGTTGTCATCGATCAACCGGCTGACTTCATTCAGCGTTTTGCGCGGCAACAGGACTTCCGATTTTGCTGACTTGCCGGCGGATTCCTTCACGGTGATAAGCGCGAGACGATGGCCATCGGTGGCAATCATGCTCATCTCGTCGGGTCGTAGAACGAGCTGCGCGCCGTTCAGGAAATAGCGCGTGTCTTCGCTGGTAATCGCAAATCGCGTATGAGAAATCAGGCGTTTCAGCGCCTTACCTGGCAGGGATGCTTCTGACGGCCCGCCGTCTTGTGGAGGCGTGGGAAACTCCGTCGCCGGCAACGTCTGCATCTTTGATTCGAAGCGATCCGCCGCGACCGTGACGCTTTTGCCGCCTTTGTCTTCCTCGATGCGGATATCGGTATCAGGCAGCGCGCTCACGATTTCAAACAACTTCTTCGCGGGCAAGGTCAGCGTGCCGGGTTTGGTCACCGTCGCTTCACACTTGCTGCGCAAGCCAACGTCAAGGTCGGTCGCCAGCAGCGACACACCACTCTTCTCAGCGTGAATCAGAACGTTCGCGAGGATAGGAATCGTGTTCTTGCGCTCGACAATCCCCTGCAACAGGGACAACTCTTTCAGCAGATCGTTCTTGCGGACGACAAGCTCCATGGGCAGGGCGACCTCACTCTCGAGCCATGTAATTGATCGAATAACTAGAAGATCAGAGAACCAAAGAATTATAACAAAAGTAAAGACCTGTTAGTAACGGAATCCAACGAGTTTTCTTGTTTATTTTCAGCGAGTTAGGCTGTGCACGCGCCTGTGGGTATCGTCGCGGGTTTTCGGTGTGAAAAACGTGCAAAACCCTCGGGTGGAACGCTCGCACAAATCATCCACAACCCTGAACGGTTGGCGGTGTGGAAAACCGTGCTGTTCCCTATCGAAACGACTCAAGAAGGGTGTGGATAAGAGTGTTGAACGCCGAATCGCTTTTCCGGAGATCTTCGACCTTACGGACGGAGTGAATCACCGTCGAATGGTGCTTTCCGCCGAAACTTCGGCCGATCTCAGGGAGCGAAGCATTGGTCAATTGCTTGCACAAATACATCGCGACCTGCCGCGGCACGGCAATGGATTTCGAGTTGTTCTTCGATTTCAGTTCCACCAACTTCAACTGGTAGTAGTCGGCCACGAACTTCTGGATCATGTCGATGGTGACCGCGCGATCGTCGTGGCTCAAGACATCACGGAGCACTTCCTGAGCAAACGCCAGGGTTAAGTCACGACCGGTTAACGACGCGTAGGCGAGCAATCGAATCAACGCGCCTTCGAGCTCGCGGATGTTCGACTTGATTCGGCCCGCGATAAACAACGCGACGTTGTCGGCAAGCGGCACGCCTTCGGAGTCAGCTTTTCGCTTGAGAATTGCGACTTTTGTCTCGAGATCCGGTGTCTGAATGTCGGCAATCAGCCCCCATTCAAATCGGCTCCGCATGCGCTCTTCAAGCTCAGCAATCTGGTGGGGCGGGACATCACTGCTCAGCACGATCTGTTTTTGCGCGTCGTGAAGGGCATTGAACGTATGAAAAAACTCCGTCTGCGTCCGTTCTTTGCCGGCAATGAACTGCACATCATCCACGAGCAGGACATCGACGGATCGGTACCGTTCACGGAATTCCAGAATGCGGTCGTAGCGCAGCGCATTCACGACCTCGTTCATGAACCGCTCACCTGAGACGTACGTCAATTTCATCTGCGGGTTGTGCTTGAGCACGTAGTCAGCAATCGCGTGCATCAAGTGCGTTTTGCCGAGACCCACACCGCCGTAGATGTAGAGCGGGCTGTACGACCGCGACGGGGCCTCAGCGACCGCGCGACAGGCGGCGTGCGCAAACTGGTTGGAGGCGCCAACAATGAACGTGTCAAACGAGTACCGAGGGCTCAGGCCCACCGTGTCTGGGGCCGACGTGTTGTCCTCACCCGCGGCGCGTGGTTCGGGCGCCGGTTCCATGAATTCAATGGGCGTCAATGCCTGCGGCGTGGCGCCATCCGCGGGAACAAAAAGCACGGCTGCGCCAGGGCGACCGACTTCAACCAGAGCCTCCGCAATCAGGTCGGCGTAGTGTCGGGTCACCCATTCAACGACCGTTTGGCTGGGCACCTGGACGCGCAACCCCGCAACCCCCTCATCGCTCAGGAGCGAGGTGCTCTTGAACCACGTGTGGTAGGTGTGGGCGTTGACCTTGGTCTCTACCCGATGAAGAACTTCATCCCAAATCGTTGAAAATAAAGCCACTTAAAGTTTCCACAGTTTTTTCCACAGGTGTGGAAAACTCCCAAATTGGGGCCGGCCGAGCGGAAGGCAGGCGAATCTACCACAGATTAGCAGGCCACTCGAATCGAAGTCGGTCGTTGACGACTCCCTTGTCCTTCGTTATGCTCAGTTGTTTCCTATGAAGCGCACCTACCAACCCAATCGTCGTCGACGTAGCAAGACCCATGGCTTTCGCGTGCGCATGAGCACGAAGAATGGCCGGATCGTCCTGGCGCGCCGTCGCGCCAAGGGTCGCAAGCGTCTGACGGTTTCCACGTAGCGCGCACCGCGCGCGGTGTTCATGTCTCAGTCATTCGGCCGGCAGGTGCGGCTGCGCTCACGCGCAGAGTTTGTCGCCGTGCAGGAGCGTGGACGACGGGTCCCCAGCCGCAATATGACCTTGTTGGCGCTCCCCAACACGCACGGCGTAGACCGTCTCGGCGTGATTGCGTCACGACGCCTCGGCGGTGCCGTGCAGAGGAATGCTGCCAAGCGGCGGATCCGCGAGATTTTTCGTTCCGGTGAACCGGACACCCCCAAAACCTCGTCCTCTTTTGACATTGTCGTGATTCCTCGTCGTGAGGTCATCACCACGGTGTTCGCCGACCTCACATCTGAATTCAATGCCGCCCTCCGCAAACTACGTCCACGCTGAGCTGCACGCAGCCCCGTTGTCGGGTGGCGTTCGTGTGGCGTTGGTCGCTGTGCACGCGTATCAATTGCTATTGGCGCCTTTCGCCGGCGGTGCGTGCCGGTTCGAGCCATCGTGCTCGGCGTACGCCATTGAGGCGTTGACCACGCATGGCGTCTGGCGTGGTGGTCGAATGGCGTTGCGCCGTGTGTCGCGATGCCACCCGTTTGGTTCCTCAGGGGTGGATCCTGTGCCGCCCTCATCCGATGCTCGTTAGCTGAGTCGCATTCAAATTATGGAAAAGCGCGTCTTTCTCGCGATCGCTCTGTCGCTGCTGGTGTTGACTGGCTATCAGTACCTCGTTCCGCCTGTGCCGGCTCCGGCGCCATCATCAACGGTGGCCTCCGGGTCTTCGCCGGTTGCGACCACGTCAACAACGCCTGCGTCTGGCGCACCGGCTGCCGTTGGCGCCGCACCGATGACAGCAGCCGCTCCGTCGCCAGCGATCAATCCCGCTGCGCGCGACATTGTGGTGAACACCGACAGCATCGAGGCGGTGTTTTCCACACAAGGTGCCGCGTTGAAGCATTGGCGCTTGAAGCACTACAAGGACAACATCGGTCAGCCGCTGGATTTGATCCCGGTGCAGGTACCCGCCGCGTTCGCGCGACCGTTCTCACTCTCCACGAGCGATGCGACTCTCACGGCGACGATGGCCGCAGCGGTCTACCAGGCGAGTGCTGGTGATGTGTCACTAGGTGCCAATCCCGGCGTCTTGAGTTTTGACTATCGCGACCCGGCCAGTGGGTTGAACGTGCACAAGAGCTTTCAATTCCAGCCGAAGGCTCAGCCGTACGTCATCAACGTCGAGGCGACGATCGATGTTGCCGGAGCGGCCAAGCCGGTCACGATTGAAATGGGACCCTCCGTCGGTGTGGGCTATAACGAACAAGGGTCTCGCTACGGATACCCCAACCAAGCGGTGTTGTCGCGCGCAGGCAAAGTGGATCGGCCGAAGACCACGGATTTTGCGACGACGCCAACCTACGCGGGTCCGTTTCGCTTTGTGGGTGTCGGCGACCATTACTTCCTGAGTGCCGCGCTGCCCGGCGAGACCAGTGTGACCGCCTCCTACGCCACGGTTGAACTGCCTGTGCCGTGGAACGATCCGCAGAATCGAAAGCGCGAATTCATCAGCTACAGCGTGGCGGCGCCCGGTGCGATCTCCGTGCCCTTCTTCTTTGGGCCGAAGGCGTTCGACACGTTGAAATCCGTCGAGGTCGAGCTCGTACGCACGATCGACTTCGGTATGTTCGCGTTTCTGGTCGTGCCGTTGCTACAGGCACTCAAATGGGTCCACTCGTTCATCGGTAACTGGGGCTGGTCGATCGTGGTCCTGACGATCCTGATCAACGTTGTGCTCTTCCCGCTGCGGCACAAGAGCATGGTGTCGATGAAGAAGATGCAGGGGCTGCAGCCGAAGATCAAATCGATCCAGGATCGCTACGCGAAGTACAAAGTCACCGATCCGGAACGCCAGAAGATGAACCAGGAGATGATGGCGCTCTACAAGGACAACGGCGTGAACCCGGCCAGCGGTTGCGTGCCGATGCTCCTGACCTTGCCGATTCTGTTCGCCTTCTACTCGCTGTTGGCGATGTCAATTGAGCTTCGGCACGCGCCGTTCTTTGGCTACATTCAGGATCTATCAATGCCTGACAAATTCTGGATCACGCCGCTCCTCATGGGCGCGACGATGTTCTGGCAGCAGCGGATGATGCCCACGACGGCGGATCCCGTTCAGCAGAAGATGTTCCTGTTCATGCCGGTGATCTTCACCTTCAGCTTTATCTGGGCGCCAGCCGGCCTCGTGTTGTACTGGCTGTCGAGCAACTTGATGGCTATCGGCCAGCAGTACGTGACGAATCAAATGATCGGAGCCAAGCGATGAGCGAACTCGACGAGAAGGTCATTACGTTCCTCCAGGATGTGACGGGCGCCATGGGTCTGACCCTCGATGTGGCGACGGAGGAAACTCCGGACCACGTCCGCCTCAATCTGACAGGGGACGACGCGGACGTGTTTTTGCGCCGGAACGGCGAACCACTCGACGCGTTGCAGGTCATCGTGAACACCGCGTTTCGTCGCGATGAGCGTGGCGATCGGCACTACGTGGTGGACGCCGTGGGATTCCGCAAGGACCAGGACGAGGCGCTCCGCAAGAAGGCCCGATCGCTGGCCGAGCAAGTGCAGGCGTCCGGCAACTCGGAGGAACTGGGTCCGCTCAATCCGTACGCGCGCCGTATCGTACATATGGCGGTGTCGGAAAACCCGGCCGTCAGCACCGAGAGCCTTGGCGAAGACTTCATGAAAGTCGTCGTCATCTCCATCAAACGGTAGCATCGCCCCGGGTGCGGCGCGTGGCGTCGGCCCCCGGCGCTGAATTTCACACCCACATGTTTTCTACCGACGACACCATCGTCGCTGTTGCCACACCATCCGGCCGTGGTGGCGTCGGCGTGGTGCGTCTGTCGGGAGCCGACGCGGTCGCCGTTGCCGGCCAATTGACCGCACGCACTGCCGCGTTTGTGCCACGCCACGCCACGCTCGCCCATGTGGTCGAGCTCGTAAACAATCAGACAGGCGATCACATTCTGCGCGCGGTCGATGAAGTGGTGGTGACGTCGTTCCCTGCACCGCATTCGTACACGGGCGAAGACGTTGTGGAGATCAGTGGGCACGGCAGTCCAGTGTTGCTCGAGCGGATCATTGCACTGGCGATCGCCGTCGGCGCGCGACTGGCCGAGCCTGGCGAGTTCACCTTTCGCGCCTATCTCAATGGACGTCTTGATCTGGTTCAAGCGGAAGCCGTTCGGGATCTGGTCGACGCCGTGACGCCCGCCCAGGCGCGGGTGGCGATGGATCAACTCGACGGCACACTGACTACGGCGATTGGCCGAATACACGCGGTGTTGTTCTCGCTCATTGCGAAGTGCGAAGCCTCGCTGGATTTTCCGGAGGAGGGCTTTCACTTCGCCGATCCCGAAGAGATGGCGTCGTCGCTCGAGACGATCAGGCGCGAATTGGAGTTGCTCCTGAGTACGGCCGCGCGCGGCCGCTTGATTCGAGAGGGCAGGGTCGTCGTGCTCGCAGGCCGCCCCAACACAGGGAAGTCCAGCCTCTTCAATGCGCTCCTCGGCCGAGACCGCGCAATTGTCACGGATGTGGCCGGCACAACACGCGATGTCTTGTCGGAGCGCGTGGATATGCAGGGTGTCCCCGTGACACTCATCGACACAGCCGGAATTCGTGTGGCTCTTGACGCGATCGAGCGTGAAGGTGTCCGGCGTGCCGTGGAAGCCAGGTCAGCCGCGGAGATTGCACTGCTCGTGCTCGATGGATCCGTGCCGTTGGGCGATGTCGATCGGCAGTTGTTGAACGACACGGAATCCACCGCGCGCGTCATCGCACTCAACAAGTGCGATCGACCGTGCGCGTGGGACTTCACGATGGAGTCCTGGGCCGCCGATGTCGTGGCGACATCGGCCACCACCGGTGATGGCATCGAGGCGTTGCGCGGAAGGATTGTTCGTGAGCTGTCGGCGGGCCTCGTCTCACCAGACCTGCCGACGATCACCAACATCCGACACATCATGCTGATGGAAGCCGCTCGCGACGCCGTCACGAGCGCCGAGACTGCGCTTCAGCACCACGCGACCGAAGAGATGCTGCTGATCGATCTTCACGACGCGCGTCACAACCTCGAGGAAGTGACTGGCAAACGCGGCGTTGACGACGTGCTGCGTCACATCTTTTCCACGTTCTGCATAGGGAAGTAGCTGATGGCGACTGACTTTGATGTGGTCGTGATCGGTGCGGGCCATGCCGGGTGCGAGGCCGCCTGGGCTGCGGCGCGGATGGGGGCTCGCGTGGGTCTCTGCACGTTGTCAGACGAGACCGTCGCGCTGATGCCCTGCAATCCAGCCATCGGCGGCACGGCAAAAGGCCACCTCGTACGCGAGATTGATGCGCTTGGTGGCCTGATGGGTCTGGCGATCGATGCCACGGGAATTCAGTTCAAGTTGCTCAACCGGAGTCGTGGCCCTGCGGTGTGGTCGCCGCGCGCGCAAGCAGACAAGCGCCGCTACGGCGCCTGGATCCGTACGCGGCTGTCGGCCGAGCCCAACATCACGTGGTTGTTTCGTCGCGCGGGAGCGATCCAGGTCCAGGCGGGCGAGGTGCGAGGACTGGCGTTTGAAGAAGGCGATGCCGTCACCTGCCAGTCGATCGTCGTGACGACGGGCACGTTCCTGAATGGACTGCTGCACATCGGCGACGAACAACATCCCGCGGGTCGGGCTGGTGAACCGCCGACGCGTGGTCTCGCGGATTCACTCCATGGCCTCGGTTTCGAGATGGGGCGACTCAAGACGGGGACACCACCACGGCTCTCGGCGAAGAGCATTGATTTTTCAAAGTTCACGGAGGAGCACGGCGACGATCCTATTGTGCCGTTCTCCTTCACGACGAAGCTTTCGGATGTGGCATCGCGACAGCAGATTGCGTGTCACATCCTCCACACCACCGAAGAGACACACGCGCTCGTGCGTCAGCACATCGATCGGTCGCCGCTCTACAACGGACAGATTCAAGGAATCGGTCCGCGATATTGTCCGTCGTTCGAAGACAAGGTGATGCGGTTTCCCGACAAATCACGGCATCAGATTTTTCTCGAACCGGAAGGCGTTGGCGTTGATGAGATCTATGTGAACGGCTTGTCGATGAGCCTGCCGCGGTCCGTGCAAGACACGATCGTGCACGCGCTGCCCGGCCTCCAGACGGCCGTCGTCCTGCGGCACGCATATGCGGTCGAATATGATTTCGTCCAACCTACCGAGTTGACGACCGCTCTCGAAGCCAAGCGGTTGCCGGGCCTGTTTCTGGCCGGGCAGATCAACGGCACCTCGGGTTATGAGGAGGCGGCGGCCCAGGGCTTGATGGCGGGAATCAATGCCACTCGGCGCGTGACTGCCCAGTCGCCTCTTGTGATCGGCCGTGACGAGGGCTACATCGGTATCTTGATCGATGACCTTGTCACACAGGGTTGCCTCGAGCCGTATCGAATGTTCACGTCACGTGCGGAGCATCGCCTCGTGTTGCGCATTGACAACGCGGACATCCGGCTCACGCCACACGGTCGCGCGATCGGGTTGGTCGACGATGAGCGGTGGACGGAGTTTGAGGCCAGATCGGCGCGATTGGACGAGAACCGTCGACGGGCGCACTCGCAAAAAGTGAAGGCGCACGGTGCCACCGTGACAGTGGCGCAGGCACTCGCGCGGCCCGACATGCCGTTTGCGGATGTGGTGTCCGGCGGTGCGACGTTCGTCGTAGATTCGGATCGTGCGTCTATTGATCTTGGTACGGTTGAGGCGGAATTTCGGTATCAGGGCTATTTGAAACGTCACGATGCGCAATTGGCGAAGGTGCGATCGCAGGGAGATCGGCTGATCCCGGCCGGTTTTTCCTATGTCGGCGTACCCGGGTTGTCGCGCGAAGTGGTTGAGCGCCTCAGCGCGGTTCGGCCGGGCACGATTGGTCAGGCTGGGCGTGTTCCTGGCGTGACGCCTGCGGCGTTGGCGATTGTGGCGCTCAGGGTGTCTAGATACATGGTGGTAGTAAGCAATGGTCAATAGTTTGACGCAAGCGAGGATTGTTGATCGACTCGCCGCTGCCGGATTTGTTGGCCACGCGAATGTTGATTCGTTAGCGTCCTACGTGGACCTGATGGTCAAGTGGAACCGCAAGACGAACCTGACTGCTCTCGCGCTCGAGCCACCCAGTGATGAGGCCATCGACAGGCTGATTGTCGAACCAGTGGTTGCGAGTTCCCTGTTGTTGAATTCTGATGCCGCGACTGTTGATCTTGGCTCTGGAGGCGGATCTCCAGCGATTCCACTCAGGATTCAACTTCCATCGCTCCGGATGCGCATGGTGGAGTCTCGATCGATGAAGTGCGCGTTCATCCGAGAAGCGATTCGCAAGCTTGAGCTGTCGAACACGAGCGTTGAAGAATCCAGGTTCGAACTTCTGCCTGGCCTGGCGAACCTCAAAAAGTCGGCTGACGCGATCACTATTCGGGCGGTTCGAATTGATGCTGACCTTGTTGACCTGATGAAGTTCCTGCTCAAGCCTGGTGGTTACATCTACCGCTTCGCTAGCCAGACCGAGTCTGCTGTTCCCGCTTCGTTGCGGATTGATTCATCCGTGCCGCTTGTCGGATCGCTCTCGAGTCTCTTCCAAACAATTCGAATCGCTGACTAGCTCCCGTTCTGGAGTTTGTTCCACGTGGAACATTTGAATCTGCTTCCTTGACGGATGCGTTCCATCAGGCGAGAATGTGCCCAGCAAGGGAAGGTCAATTTGTTCAATTGGCCTCATGACCAATAATGTCAAAAGTTATCAGCATCGCCAATCAAAAAGGCGGCGTCGCAAAGACCACCACGGCGATTAATCTCGCCGCTTCGCTCGCCCTCGCCAAGCAGCGCGTGCTGCTCATCGACATGGATCCGCAGGCGAATCTCACCAGTGGCGTGGGACAAAAAGGGCAGTCGGCGGCCGGCGGAACGATCTATGACGCACTGACCACCAACAGCCTAAACGCCGAGGAATTCGTACTCGCCACCGGCATCGACTATCTCTCGATCATTCCCGCCGATCGGCATCTCACAGGTGCCGAGATTGAACTCGTGCCGATGCAGGAACGCGAGAAGCGCCTCCGCACGATCACGAATGTTCTGCGCAACCGCTTCGACTACGTGTTTATCGACACGCCGCCGTCGCTCGGACTGCTCACGCTCAATTCGCTCGTCGCCGCCGACACAGTGCTCGTCCCGCTCAACTGCGAGTACTTTGCACTCGAGGGCATCGCGGAATTGATGGCCACGATGGATCGTGTGCGAGCGGCATTCAACCCCGACCTGACGCTCGAAGGCGTATTGCTCACGATGTATGACGAGCGCACCAATCTCGGCCAGCAGGTCAGCAGCAACATTCGGGAACACTTCGGAGCCAAGGTCTACAACACGGTTATTCCGCGAAACATCAAACTCGGCGAGGCGCCCAGCCACGGCGTGCCGGTCATCCTGTACGACGCGCGATCCCGCGGCGCCGAAGCCTACATTTCGCTGGCGAACGAATTCCTGGCGCGCGACCACGCGTCGCGCGCGTAGGAGAGCACCCATGGCAGAAAAACGACCAGCCCTCGGCCGCGGACTGAGCGCGCTGATTCCAGACAATTCGCCGGCGCCTCAACGACAGGCCGCGCCAGAACCCAACCGTCCTCCGGTTGAACTCGACATCGACCGGATCATTCCGAACCCACGCCAACCGCGCACGGCGATGGATGAATTGAAGTTGGACGAACTCGCGCAATCCATTCGCGCCAATGGCGTCATCCAGCCCATTGTCATTCGCAAGTCGCCCCAGTCGACGGGCGGCATTGGCGCCGAGCAGTACGAAATCATCGCGGGAGAACGTCGCTGGCGCGCGGCGCAGCGAGCCGGACTACTAAAGGTTCCAGTGGTCGTTCGGGACGTCCCAGACGACAAATTGCTGGAAGTGGCGCTGATCGAAAATATCCAGCGCGAGAACCTGAATCCCATCGAAGAGGCTCAGGCCTATCGTCGGTTGGCTGACGAGCACCATTTGTCGCAAGATCAGATGGCAATTGCTGTCGGCAAGGATCGAGCGACAATCTCTAACTATATGAGGCTGTTGAAGTTACCTGTCGAAGTGCGCAACGACGTTGCGGTCGGCAGCCTCGCCATGGGCCATGCCAGAGCCCTACTTGGCTTGACCGATGACGCGGCCCAGCGCCGGGTTGCCCGGGAAACCGTGTCCCGCGGTCTCTCTGTTCGAGAGACCGAAGCGCTCGTCCGAACCGAAAATGAACCCAAAGTTCACACCGAGGCCCCTCGGCCCGACGCCAACACCCGCGCAGCAGAAGAAAAACTGCGCCTGACCCTGGGCACCCGCGTTCGAATCAACCGGAAAGGCAAGGGGGGGCGCATCGAAATCGACTTCGTCAACGAGGACGAACTGCAGCGGATCTACGAACAGCTCACCGAGGGCTGATTTTTGGTCGCTTCACATGGTATAAATTAATGTTTCTCTCGTGCGCGGAGGCGCGTTCTCTTGCTACCGGATCTCTCGGTCTTTTGGGTCGTTTTCTTTGTTCTGCTGTTGACGCTGATCCTCGACCGCCTGTTTTTCCGGCCGCTGCTGGCCATCATCAAGCAGCGCGAGGATGCAGTCGGCTCGGCCAAGGCTCTCGCCGATCAGGCGGCAGCTGAAGCTCGTCGCGCCACGGAAGAGTTCGATCGCCAGACGGCGAGCGCGCGTGCTGATGTCTATCGACAGATGGACGAGATGCGCCGCGCCGCTCTTGAGGATCGCGCTGCACTCGTTGATGCCACGCGCAAGGAAGCTGAAGCGACACTCGCCAAGGCCCGTGCCGACCTGGCCGCCGATGTCGCCGATGCTCGAGCCCGTCTCGACAAGGACGCTGACGCTCTGGCGGCTGAGGCCGCTTCGCAAATTCTTGGACGTCGCGTTTCGTAACGCGGCCGACTGCTAACCACTGTGACTATGGTCCTGACGCACCGAACCCGCCTCCTCTGCGCCCTCGCGCTGATGCTGCTTGCGGCCACACCACTACTCGCGTCCGAAGAGGCCGCGGCCGACCCGGGCTGGGCGCCGGCGATTGCGAAGTTCATCAACTTCGCGATTCTCGCCTCGGTCGTCGTCTACTTTGGCCGCAGCCCGATTGCCGACTACCTTCGCACCCGTTCGACGACCATTCGCAAGGATCTGGTGGATTCGAAGACACTGCGCGCCGAGGCCGAGCAGCAGCTCGCCTCCGTGCGGCAGCGCCTGTCGGTCCTGCCGGGCGAACTCGCAGACATGAAGCGTCGGGGCGAGGAAGAACTGGCCACAGAAAAAGTCCGACTCGCGGAAGCCACGGCGCATGAACGGCAGCGGCTGATCGATCAGACGCGACGTGAGATCGAACTGCAGTCGCGCCTTGCGCGACGCACATTGGTCGAACACGGCGTTGAGCTGTCGATCTCGCTCGCGCGCACACGCATTCAGAAAGACATCACCGCAGACGATCAGGCGCGGCTTATTGAGCGTTACGCGTCATCCGCCCCGGCGGTGCGCGCATGACCCTGCAGTCTGTGGCGCGGCGATACGCCGGCGCGTTGTTTGATGTGACCAAGAAGAACGGCTCGATCGATGCGGCCTTCACGGGTTTGCAGTTGCTCGCGTCGCAGATCTCGCAGTCAGCCGAACTCCAGAAGGTGTTCGCGTCTCCCGCCGTGCCCGCCGCCAAGAAGCGCCTGTTGGCGGAAACCGTCGCAACCCAGCTGGGCGTCTCGCCGGAAGTCGCTCGTCTGCTCGGTGTCATGGGCGACCGCGATCGGCTCAGCCTTGTGACGAGCGTCGCGGCCGCATTCGAAACGCGCGTCATGCAGGAGCGCAACATTCTTCAGGCGCAGGTGACGACCGCCGTGCCGCTGTCGAGTGAACGGTCCGCATCGCTCGCCGCCGCACTCGGCCGTGCCACCGGTGGCACGGTGAAGATCGACGCACACGTGGATCCGGCCATCATCGGCGGTGTCATCGCGCGTGTCGGCAGCACCGTGTTTGATGGCAGCGTGACGCGCCAGCTCGAGATCATGAAAACGCAGCTCATTAACGCTCAGAACAAGTAGAGCCCAGGGAAACAGATGCAGATCAAGGCTGAAGAGATTTCGAAGATCATCCGGGACCAGATTGGCAACTTCGCTGTTGATGTGGACGTGGCCGAAGTCGGCACGGTCATCTCGGTCGGCGACGGCATCGCGCGCATCCACGGCGTTGAACGCGCCATGGCCGGCGAAATGCTCGAGTTCCCGAATGGTCTGTACGGCATCGCACTGAACCTTGAAGAAGAGAGCGTCGGCGCGGTGTTGCTTGGCCGCTCGACACAGATCAAGGAAGGCGACACGGTCAAACGCACCGGCCGCATCATCTCCGTGCCGGTCGGCGACGAAATGCTCGGACGTGTCGTCAACTCACTCGGCCAGCCGATCGACGGGAAGGGTCCGATTGCCGCGAAGCAGTTCTCGCCGATCGAGCGCCTCGCGCCCGGCGTCACAGACCGCTCGCCCGTCAAGGAACCGCTGCAGACCGGCCTCAAGGCGATCGACGGCATGGTGCCGATCGGCCGTGGTCAGCGCGAACTGATCATCGGCGACCGCCAGACGGGCAAGACGGCCGTCGCGATCGACACGATCATCAATCAGAAGGGCCTCGGCGTCATCTGCATCTACAACGCGATCGGTCAGAAACAGTCGACCATCGCACAGGTGGTGCGCACGCTCGAAGAAGCGGGCGCGATGGAGTACACGATCGTCGTCGCCGCCGGCGCGTCGGATCCGGCGCCGCTCCTCTACATCAGCCCCTACTCGGCCTGCACGATCGGTGAGTTCTTCCGCGACACGGGCCGCCACGCGCTCGTCGTATATGACGATCTGTCGAAGCATGCACAGTCGTACCGCGAAATCTCGCTCTTGCTCCGCCGCCCCCCGGGCCGCGAAGCGTACCCGGGCGACGTCTTCTATCTCCACTCGCGTTTGCTGGAGAGAGCCGCAAAGGTGAAGAAGGAACTCGGCGGCGGTTCGTTGACGGCGCTGCCGATCATCGAGACGCAGGCCGGCGACTTGTCGGCGTACATCCCGACCAACGTGATCTCGATCACCGACGGTCAGATCTTCCTGGAAGCCGACCTCTTCAACCAGGGCGTCCGCCCCGCGATCAACGTCGGCAACTCGGTCTCGCGCGTTGGTGGTTCCGCGCAGATCAAGGCGATGCGTCAGGTCGCCGGCACGTTGCGTCTCGACCTTGCGCAGTATCGCGAGCTTGCAGCGTTCGCCCAGTTCGGCTCGGATCTCGACCCGGCCACACA
>Ga0114969_10001080_pt1 | contig 23155 bp, 18 predicted proteins | sample M_130807_MF_Meta_FD_87316 | JGI IMG/M metagenome (GOLD analysis project Ga0114969, IMG submission 87316) | Freshwater microbial communities from Lake Montjoie, Canada to study carbon cycling - M_130807_MF_MetaG | ecosystem: Environmental > Aquatic > Freshwater > Lake | place: Lake Montjoie...
AAAACAAAGTTTTTGGAATTTGTTACCGAACTCAAGCCTTTCTGTGAGGAAAACAACATAAAAGTAAATTACATAGACACTGCTGTATGTCGCATGCAGTTGGCTTTTGATGAAGAGAAGAGGGGTAATTATAAGGAGTCTTTGAAGAGCAAATTCTCATCTTATTCCATTTTAATGTGGGAAGAATCTTTGTTCGGAAATAGTCGAAAATCGAATGATCAAGTCTTTCAGGATAAAGACATGAAAAACTATGAGCGAGATGTTTATGAAAGAATTAGGCTTTCTGATGCTTGGGATATTACAATGGGAAGTCCTAGTGTAACGGTAGCAGTAATTGATAACGGATTTGATCTTAATCATCCCGAACTAACAGGGAAATCTGTTGGCGGGTATAACGTTCGAGAGGGTTCATCAGATGTTCAGCCCAAGAATGGACAAGAGCACGGGACCCATGTTGCGGGTATTATTTTGGCCAATGCCAACAATGGTTTTGGTATCGCTGGCGTAGCTCCTGATTGCAAACTACTACCGATTAAAATAGGTGGAGAAGGGGAAGGCTTCTATTCCTCTGAAATTATTGACGGAATACTTTACGCAGCCAATCATGGGGCAACTGTCATTAACATGTCTCTTGGAGGATACTTTAATATCCCGCCAAATAGTATAGATAGGCAGCAGCTGAATGAAATTGTTAATTCGATGAGAGTAGATGAAGCAACATTCTGGAAGGAATTGTTCCGAATGCTTGATGAGAAGAAAATCACAGTGGTATTGGCTGCGGGAAATGAAACGCTTCCGGTAGGTATTGACCCTATGTCAAGATCCAATCAGACCATAAAGGTGATGGCAATAGATCAGAACAATGAAATAGCAAGTTTTTCTAATTATGTTTTCGATGGTCGATTCGGATTTGCAATAGCAGCACCAGGTTCAAAGATAATAAGTTCTATACCTAATTATTCCTTTAAAGAGATGGATGGCACGAGCATGGCCGCCCCTTTTGTGACTGGTGCAGTAGCACTTATTAAATCTAAATATCCAAATATTTCGAATCAGGAAGTTATTGAAAGACTAAGAAGCTCGCAAAATTTTATTAGCGTTCAAGGATTTCAAGTTCCTGTTTTAAATATATTGCAATCTTTGCAGTAAATTTGAGGATACACAATTTAATATGTCAAACGAAAACTCGAATTCAAGGGCAGTTGTTATAGCCCAAATCATCTCATTAGTTCTCACTTTTGTTTTGGTGTTTTTAGGAACTATTTACGCTTTTAACAGTTGGATGATTTCAATTGTTTCGGCGGTGCTATCAGATTTTTTAATCTTTGTATTAATTGATCATTTTATAAAGCAAAAACAGATTTTAAATCGAAAAGGTTACTCAAAAAAAACGTACTTGTTTTTGTTGACCTACGCGATTTTGGTTCTTCCAACGAGCGTGTTTACTATTCATGCCCTCAATGTTGAGTTTTTCGAAAAGACAGTCGCAATAGATAACTCAAGTAAAAAAATCAAGTACATTCAAGACTTAGAGACATACTATACAACTGAGTACAAGTCTTTTATACAGGAGAATGAAGCTAGTATTATGTTGTTGGTGGCAGATGGAAGAAAATACAAGGGCTCAAATAACGCGAATGCGCTTGCTCAGATTAAATCAAATTTGCAAGCTCCGCCTTTGAATTTATCACCTGCAGGTATTGATAGATTAATTACGATAGAGCCCTCTCAGGTGTCAGGTCAAATTCACTCAATCTCCGCGCAGGAAGACACTCTTTTTAATATTGCAAAACTTCGAATCCAAGAGAATTTCATGAGCCTGGAAAACATGGACTTAAAGATTCGTAAATGGAATCGTTTCAATGTTTTGAATATTACTGAAAAGTTGGATGTTCGTTTGAAAGCTGAGAGAGATAGCTTAAATGCCGAGCTTAAGAAATCGACAAATTCTTATCGCAGCATGGATTCTTTCAAGAAGTTTTCTATTCAAGAAGATTTGGTAAGCCATCCTATTGATTTGTTAATGGCTAAACAATCACCACTAATCTTCTTATTTGTTTTGGTGTTTCAAACATTATTGCTCTTACCGTATTGGTTGACAAAGAAACCGAAATATAAAAGCACATCAAGATCAAGTAACCAAGGCGGAGGTATTTCTGTAGATCTATAATTGAATTTATGAGTATAAAGAATCAAATATTAAAGCAGATTAACAACTATTCCAATGAGCAAATAATTGAGCTCATTAAGGAGCGGGGATTTTCTTTAGAAGAGTTGACTCAAAATAATATTGAGGAACAAAAGCTGTTCGATATAGGAACAACTTTTTTTAAAGATTTGTATGACTTAGGAAAGATTTCTGAGGATTCTCTGCGTTCTATTCCTGACGATTACAGTCGCTTCCGGAATACGTTATTGGATGAAATTTTTCCGCCAATCCCGATGGGTGCTTTTTCGGCAACACCTGAATCAAAAGAGGGGGTGTTGGAGCAAATTAACAAAGGCGATATTGGAGCAGGCGAGATAAAATCATTTCTTGCGAGTGGTGTTATTTCTGAAGATGACTTGTTATTCAGTTGTGGAATCGGTGCCGATATGGTGAAACGCTTGGTTCACTATTCAAACGAACCTATTGCAATTCCGCCATTAGAGGAGTTGGGCACGCCGGCACAAGGATTTACTGATGTTTATTTCTTGGGCATACCTGGTTCGGGAAAGACTTGCATGATGGCTTCGCTTTTTTATTATTTAAATAGGAAAGGTCTTATGGTTCCAATGGCAGGAAACCAATGGGGAGCCAATTACAGAAATCACCTAATCACAAAATTGAGTTCTGGATTGTTGCCTGAGAGCACGGCAACGGGTGTTATAAATTACATGCCCATAGGTTTGAAGGATCCAAACAACATGAGCAACGTTCATTCGTTGAACATTATTGAAATGGCAGGTGAGAGATTCTCTAAAGTATCAGAGGGTGGATTGAATGAGTTTGAGCAAGTTCTTGGCTTTCTTAGAAACTCCAACAGAAAGATATTTACAATTATTATCGACTACGCGCAGGACACTTCCACAGAGATTTACAAGAATAAGCGAATGCAACAAAACCTCAGTTTAACGACGGTTTTAATGCAATTGGAAGAAAGTAAGATTTTACAGAAAGGTGCCGATGCGATATTTATTGCCTTAACTAAATCGGATCTTTTTCCTGCCGGGGTAGATCCAAGTGCCTACACCAAAGAATATTTACAAGAGCACTATTTGTCATTGATTAGTATTTGTAAGGATTTTGAATACAAATACGGAACGGCTTTAAAGGCTGTTCCATTTTCAATAGGATCATCGGCGTTTAACAGTATGTTGAGTGAGTACGATCCTAAAGTGAACAGGGCATTGGATGATTATCCGGCAGAGCTTGTGTCCTTATTAAATCAGTATGCTCATTATACCAATGACCGCAAGAAGGGTTGGTTTTCACGTTAATAAATTGAAATTATGAATCCAGGATATTTGTTTTGGGGAACGGGAGATGGATTTAGTTCCAATCTGCTTGGAAATAGCACTGAGTCTCCTATAGACTTGAGAATGCTAGACGATAAGATTCGTCCGGTTAAAGTTCGAAACGGGAACTCATTAACAGAGGTTTATTATTTGCTATTTGAACAGGGCCCATATTTGTTTGCCTCTGCTGTGGACCCAACAGCGAAAGATAATCAGGGAAGAGAAGGTTTTTTGGTATGTTCGATTTATTTTGACAAGCGCTATTCATTAAAGGGAGGTGTTGTCGAGGTCTTGAATTTTTTGATTAAATCATACAAAGAGAAAAAATCGGCAAATCAAATATTAACCCACGGTGAATGCGAATCCAAAGTTGCATATTTAACTTTGGAGGCTGCGCCGGCAAATAGAACCAACTCATCAAGTGTTATATTAATTACAAAATGTACTTCAACATCAGAACTGAATTTAGCTCTTGCCAATAAGCTGCTTGGTTTTGCTCCAACGTTAGCCTATTTGTTTTTATCTGATGTGGAAGGAGTTAGAACTTTACCGGCAGGCATAACGCAGGTGTCTTGGGAAGAGATTAGCGTTAGAAACAAACAACTTACATCTGCTGCAGAGTCGAATGTCGCAAAACAGCGAGAGGAGAGTGAATCGGCACACAATCAGTTTAGGCAAATCTTGTCAATGGTTGAAGGTGGCAAGACAGAAGAGTCGGGTACTATTCTTCTTAAGATGGTTCCTTCGCATCCAATATATTCTGAATTGTTGAAGTATCCTGAATATGCAAAGTTGAATTCTTTGTATTCTGCGGCAGTTACTCAAGATAAAATGCAGGGTTTGGAAAGAGAGCGAGAGTTTGCTGATGAAGTTTACAACACCGCCTTAAGAAAATTTAAAAATGGCGATTTGGAAGGAGCGAAGAGCAGTTTAAACAAACTCTCAAAAAACTCAATTAGCAAAAACCCTCGATTACAGAAACTTTTGAATGATATTTCAGATCGGGAGAAGAGTATTGGTTTTAGGAAAAAAATGGTTGTTGCATCTTTGATTATCGGGGTCGTATGTCTCATTGGAGGCGGCGCGTACTTATACATGGTTAACCAAGGGACAGATGGAGGAGGTCAGGGACCGAATGCGGGCGGTGGTCAAATGCCGCCAAAAGACCCAATGGAAGAATTAAGTGCCGAATGGCAGAAAAAAAATGAGTCTGCGGATATTCAAAAGATATTGAAAGTCACAGGAATTGCAGGTTACGACACATTAAGCGGAAACCTCAAATGGAGTGTAGGCGCGAATTGTTTTGTTTTAGTAGATTGCAAAGATGGGAAAACACATCATCTTCCATTCGAACTCATGGATAAGATTGCGAAAGTTGGAAACAAGGAGGAAATTGTGAAAATTGTTAGTCACAACTTTAACGACATTGATAATCTTCTCAAGATTCAAAAGAAACTTATTTTCATTGGAAAGAATAATAGATACATGCTTCTAGCCAATGAACAAAACAAAACAATTGAGTTTGCCAAGTTGAATGAGAGTTATGAGCCAATAGAACAATTGACTTTATTGTCTTTAACAAGTAATGAAAATTTATTTAATTCGGCAGATTTGAAATACGTATATGCAGTTCTCGGTTTTTCGACCGTTCAGCAGAACACTGTTGTTGATTCTGGTAATTCTGGTAAATCTGGAAAAGGTAAATCCACAGGTTCCGATGATAAAAATAATGGCAGTCGCGGTCGAATTAGAGAATAACACAAATTATTAAAATGAATATTAAACATTTATTAATATCAATAGGCTCAGGATTGGCAATTATCCTAATGCTTTTCTTTATTTCTGAATATTCAGAACCTGAAACAAGGGGAAAGGAATTGTTAGGTTTAAATTCAGATCAATTGCGGACTGAAGTAAACGCATGGAATAGCCGCAGGTGGAGTAAAGGTGGCTATGATAGTTTATCTGCTGCGATACAAAACACCAAAGTAGTAGCTTCAGAAAAAGAGCGTGAAAACTTGCAACTTACCTTGGACGGTTACTATTGTAATTCCATGAAACTTTCTTTTGAAGATTGGAAAAGTCAGGGCTGTAATAAAGGTTCGGAGAATCCGAGAATATCAAATCTTGTTGTAGAAATGAATGAAGTTGTGAATGGAAATGAATTTCGTTCGATTGATATTGAAATATTAAAACCATTTATTAGTCAGTATAATGATATTAGAGCGGCGAGTTCTATTGAGGCTCAAGTTTTAGCTCAAATCGGTAAAGAATATGACTCAGGAGTAAATGATCAATTGAAGAGCAAAGTCAAAGAGCTTTCGTTGAAAGAGCATGTTAAGGCATGTCCTCAAATTAGAAATGAATTGAGTATAGCGTCATCTCAATTGTCAGATTTTGAAGATTTTGCACTTAATTTTGAAGTGAAGAGAAAGAAAAACAGTAAAGCTTCGAATCGTGAGTTTTGTGAGCAATTAAGAAGGGGATTTCCTGATGTAGACAAGTATAAATTTTATTGGAATTAAATATGAAAAAAATCACGCTACATTATACTGTCTTGTCTGCGATTTTTTTAGTAGGTCTAATTATGCAATCAGGGTATGCAAGTGCTCAACAGGACTCCATTACTAGAATCAAGTTAGATAGTTTGATAAAACTATCGAATCACCAGATTAAGCTATTAGACCCAAAAAACACACAAGCATATTTAAGCCTACAAGAAAATTTAAAAACAGTTCAAGGTCAAAATCAAACTTTGACTTCAGAGAGGAACTCATTGAACACTAAGATAAAGGAAGTAGCAGATGAGAACTTGAAATTGCTTTCGAATTTCGCGGATTGCCGTTTATCCCATGACCAAGTTGAAGATATAACCGCATGGTCTCAAGCTAATGGTTTGGCCATTTCAACAAGTCTAAGTCGGACGATTGAAATTTCGAAAAAGTTTGACGAAATCGATTTGTTATTTACGAAATCTCCTGATAAGGCAACGATAAATAAAATATCAGAAAACTTGCAATATTTCAATCAGAATTTGGAATTGGTAAATCAAAAAGCTCAGATTTATAAGGATTTAGGCAGATACAAAATTGTTATTAGTGATTATTTTAAATGTCTACAGGAATTTGATGCAATTTGTAAAGAGATAACTCCTAAGCTTGATAACTCGACGATTTCTGATATCGTAAGAGCATTTAAACGTGATCTTTCGTCCTACCCTTATTTGCGCGGAGCCTTTTATTTTGCTTCCGAGTTTTCTGCCCCTTGTGCCGTTAGCGGTAATTTATTTTGGTTCTTAGATAATGATGTGCAAATACCACCGAAATAAAATGAACAAGAAGAAAATAGTTTTGCTCAGTGCTGCGGGTGTTTTGTTAATTGCTCTTATATATGGTGGGTATTGGTATGCGAATTATAGCGCTTGGAGTTCTGTAAAGAATTCAGATTCTGTAAAAGAATTAGAGAGATTCGTCCGAGATAACGAATCAAATCTATTTGTAAGCGATGCCAAAGAGAGAATTAAACAGATTCATTTTTCTGAAGACACACTGTTTCAAACCGTTCGGGCGAAGCGTACCGTTTATCATTGTGAACGATACATCAATGCATACAAGTCAAAAGAGAATCGATATATGAAGTTGGTGATGTCGAAGTATGATTCATTAACTTATGAATTGGCATTGCAACAGGGAACATTCGAAGCATTCGAGAAGTATTTAACATTATTTCCTTCAGGTGTTTTCTACTATGATGCACTGAACAAAAGTAAAACTACCCTGAGTTCAAACGAAAGGATGAGAGTGTTGCCTGTCGTTAATAATTTATTAATTGCCTACAAAAATAGAGATGCAGGTTCAGTCGTATCATTTTTGGCCGACAATGTGAAGCGATTTGAGAACTTCACAGAAACACCAAGAACACAGATTTATGTGAGTTTAATTGAAAAATTAGAAAATATCAATTACAGCCGCTGGGACTTGCCAATGGAAGGCTCGTATTCCTTTGAGAAATTGGAAAGTGGTAATATTTTAGTTCGATTTAAAACCGACAAAGATTATTTTATCAAGGATACGTTTAATGATTACGACAATTGGATTCATTATTTCGCAACCTTTGAAGTGTTTATTGAAGTTGAAACCACTAATTTTTTAGTGGAATCATACTTCGAAAACTCTGTGTCCTCCTCTATAATTAACGATGATTATTAATTTTTTTTATGCAAAGAAAACTTACTCCCAAAGAGATTCTGAATCTAAGCAATGAATCTATTCTAGAAAACTTAAATAACCCGGATTCATTTGACAATGAAACAGTGTTAATCCTATACGCTGATGCTCAAGAAAGGTCTATGGTGCTATCACCGGATTTATTATTCAAATTGTTAGACTTCTCTTCAAAAACTGGGTGGGAAGATTTAAATGAGGAAATTCTGAATTACTCCAAGCAAAATGGCTTCGAGAATTATAAGAGCTTTAGACAGCATTGCTTGAATTCAGGAAATGATAGAGTATCAATAGATTTAACGAAAGAAGTTCCACTTACACCACTCGTAGACACCTCGAATCCAACGCAAAATAACGAATCGAATACTGGATTGTTATCGAAACAAATGAACGAAGTTGTTGATGCCGTTAGCAATTCAGGAGATGATTTGGGAAAGGTTTTTGGTTCGCTAATTGGGCAGATTTGTTCTGTTTTTGGATATATTGTTTTTTTAGCTCTTATCTCAAAGACTGCTGTCAGTAGAAGTGGACGAGATGACGGAATCCAGACCATAACAGGTCTTTATATTCTCATGTCATTGTTCTTTTTCATAAGGATGTTAGTTTTTTTATCGCGCGCATCCAATAAATTACGAAATATCAAATTCAGTCTTTCAAGATGAGTAACAAATAGTTTGAGTGTGAACAACAGGATAAGAAAAGCACTGAGTGTATTTTTCATGTTTTGCCTTTTGATAGGTGTGTATGGACAGAATTCAAGTTGCTTAAATAAAAATCAACTCCTTCGTTTACACTCGTCAAATGCTTCAGAAGGAGAAAACGTTTTATCAAAAGCGAATTGGATTTCAGACTCGAATTCTGTGAATGAAACTCAATTTTATTTTGAGTATGAATTGGAGTATGTGACTCGGTCATTTACCAATGCGAGTTTTGGTTTTTCTAGACTAGTTTTTTATGAATATAAGAATATGCCTAGAATGATTATTCTCAATACGAATAAAGATTGTTTTGAATCTTTAAGACTAGAATTTGCAAATGATTTGGCACTTGATAATTCTCAAAATGGTAACGCCGTAAAGGACTACCAACAAGGAAAGTTAACAGTATCTTTCAGGCAGTATTTTAATAATTACGATAAACAGTACTCGATTTTAGTATATAACACAAAAGCTGTGAATTATGAGATTGAGAATATCAAAGAAGAAATTGCTTTAGAAAAAGAAGCTGAGGATAAAAGAATATTAAAGGAGAGAGAGTTAGAAGAACTGAAGCAGATTGAAATTTCACGATTAATTAGCGAGTCGAATTCTTTAAAGCAAATTCACGAGTTTGATGAGGCATTAGGGAAATTACAGGAAGCTTTGCAACTTGAAAACAATTCCTATATTCAGGAATTAATTTCGAATTGTCAAGATGAACAGTGCCAGCATTTGATCTCATTGGCCGATGACTTATATAATCATGGAGAATATCAAAGTGCAATTTCGAGCTACCAAGGAATAACCGGTTGCCAAGATTATTTGAATCAAATTCAGAGTAAAATAAATGATTCTAGGAATAGAATAAAGGAAGATCGAATTAATGCTTTAACGCGTGATGCCGATCAATTACATAGATCAAAGTCTTATGGTAAAGCCTTAGAGCTTTACAATTCAATATTGGAACTTGATTCAAAAAATTACAATGCTGTAAATAAGAAAAAGGAAATTAATGAGCTGTTTGCTTTTTTAAATCTCAGAAAAACGAAGATTTACGATTATTCGAGTACGAATAGTTCAGAATATAGGGGAGTAAAAAATGAACTGGGAGTTTTTTTGAATTCAACAGTATTAAAATCAAATCAAGGGATATTAAATTTTGAGTATAATATTGCCTTCGATACATCTGGCTACAATCGAAGTAGTTATAATTTGATTAAATCTACCGTGGCTGAAGCTAATGGATTTTTGAATGGATTAGATGAGACTTATTCTTTTGGTCCAACAAAGGACAAAGGTTACTATGTTCATTCAGCCTCTACAATTTCTTTTGATTGTTCGTGGGTTACTACTCAGGTAACAGTGAGGTCTCGTAAGAACCAGATGTATTTTAATAATTCAGATTTTGAATTGCCTGAGATAATGAAGTATGTGCAATCTCCGAGTTCAAAGTTTGGCCTGTTTACATTCGATGTAAAAACTAAAAAATTGAATGGAACAACATACAGTGATATAAGTCTGATTGATTATAAAACGAAAGCTGGTCCAGGTAATGTTTTTTGGTCAATGCTTTTGCCAGGCGCAGGCACCTTAAAAGTGACACACGGAGAGAAAGGATTGGGTAGAATGGTTTGGTTTATTTTTTTTACAGGAACATCTGCTTTCCTTGACAATGCAAGTAATTATCATTATAATTTGTACCAGAGCTCTTCGAATCAACAAACAATTCAGGATAATTATAAAATCGCTAATGGATACCATCACGCTTCTTTAGTCTTTGGAAGCATAGCTGCCTCCATTTATATTTATGACATTTTTGAAGTTTTTGGGCGCGGCATAAAGAATGAGCACAACGCGAAGCAATTGAAGTCCTCACACAGATATCCCATAAAGGTGAAGGAAGATACGTTTTCAGTAAATTGATATAAAAAGAATGAGTGCCGCAAATTCACCGAATCGAAATCTTAAAAGGAAGTGGTGGGTAAAGGTCATTCGTGCAATTTCATTTTTTCATTTTAGAAACTATTTCTGGTTATTACCCTTGTACATCATCCTGATTGTCCTTTCATGGTGGTTGTTGTTATCGGCGAGATGTTTTAGTTGCGGTGTTCAATGCCCAGATTGCCCCAAATGCGAAGAAATTGTTCAGGAGCCTGTCCTTGATTCATTGCATTTTGAGGCAGACTATCTCGTTATTACTTATCAATTCAATCAAGAAGGAGGAAAGGATTTAGATACTCGAACTCAAATTATTTCTCCTACCACATCGAGTAGGTTGGGCTATTGTTTAGAAGGATTAGAAAACACATCAAGTCTTTACTGGAGCGGTGATAATACAGGTTATGGTGTTGAATCTTGTGTAGTGGACTTAAACAGTTTCGGGCAGACCGATAGGGTAGTTGTTCAATGCGACGCTTTTTGGTTTAGTGAAAAAAACTCGGGCCAAATGTCAATAGATATTCGTGCGTATAAAGGTGGCGAAATGTCTGTTATCGACTATCAATTCTTCAACAACGGAGGAGTACAAACAGCCAATGTGAGCTTCGAAGATTATGTAGATAAGCTGAAGGATGATTGTATAACCGGGGAGAGAATAGGATTGATCATTTACGATAAAGCTCATCAGAAATTGAGTTTTGAAAAACAATAAAACAACATGTGTTAAATCTTGGGCTTTAGGTAATTGCAAAGAATAAATCAGGAGGATATTCTGAGTTATATAATTTCTAAATGCCGATATGTATAATCATTCAATTCCCTTATTTTTGCAAAATGAACAAAGCAATTCTATTCCTATTCGCATGTTTCCTCTCTGTTGCTGGTATGGCACAGGAAACAGGAAAGTCTAAAATCTATTTGAAAAATGGCGACGTGCTTACAGCCCGCATTGTTGGTTACAAGCCTCAAGAGTCTTTTACAATAGAGATTTCAGTTAACGCCATAGTTGATATTCCGTTCAATGACATCGAGTATATTGTGCTTGATGCAAACAACAAGAACACTTCGAAACCAGCAGAACTAAACGCTACCGATGTAAATAATTCTCCTTCTAAATCAATTTGGAGCGAACCAGTTCCTCAAGAAAAGACGACTAAAGCTTTCGGCGATTTCTATTTCGAGTCGGTGAATGAAGGAGTAGTTGGGCTTGGAGTTGGGAATATTGGCGGCTTGCCTGCGATACCTTTGTATGATCCGTTATGGGGTGGAATCTACGGTTACCAAAATCAAACCATTCCGAATGCAACATCTTTCGGAGGAATATACACGGCCAACGGTATCGGATACAAGAATTGGGCTTTCGCTGGAATTGGTATTGGTGCAATGGGATACTCTGACGATATCGGATTCTCTATGCCTTTCATGCTCGATCTTCGCGCTCGCTTAATGCCTACGAAAAAGATAAGTCCGTTAGTAATGCTTTCAACTGGAATCGCATACCACAAAGGAAGCGTGGGTTCTTTGGACTTGAACGATGGGGCAGGAGTTTCTTTGAAATTAAACGATCAGATTAAAATACATGCTTTGTTAGCTCACAGCTACATGCGCTACTACGGAAGACTTTCTGCTTCTGGAGCTGTTGTTCAAGACGGCGTTTATTACAATTACTTTGGAATACGCATGGGCGCGAGCTTCAGATTCTAACGAATCAACTGAAACCATCCGCTGCGTTGCCCTGGAGATAAGATAGATTCACCATTAGCATATTCAGCGTTCACCACATAATAATAAACGCCTGTCGCGGCTTCATTCCCGCTGATGGTTCCGTTCCAATTGTTATCGGGATTGGTAGATTCAAACACCAACGTTCCCCAACGATTGAAGATCTGTATGGAATAATTCATCACAGCTGTTGTACTTCCGTCGGCAGAAAATACCAAGTGAAACGTTTCGTTGAAACTATCATTCGTTGGACTGAAGATATTGGGAATAGCCAATGCCGCGCATTCCGGAAGATCGAGGGTATAGGTTCCCGAAGCGTCGCATCCGTTCGGATCAAGCGCAGCAACACTCACAATCGCATTGGAAAGCAATTCAATACTGAAATCGGAAGAGCCATTGTACCAAAAAATGTTAGAATAAGTTGGATCAATTCCCAAGATAGTTGGTCCGTCCCAGCAACCCGATTGTGTCAGGTTTTGAATGGTAATAACCGGATTGTTATTCGCGCTTATAAGTTCGGCAGAGGTAGTGAAGGTGCACCCACCAGCGTTCGTGCTCACAACTTGGTATATACCCATATCAACTCCAAGAAAATTTGTCACCCCCGAGGTTAGTGCATTTCCATTTAACGTCCATTCGTTGCTCACAGCCGCGCCATCGCTCACTTCAGAAAGCGTAAGCTGTTGCGTTTCTCCAATGCATAAAACGGTTGAAGCAGGGGAGAGCGACATCTGAAAATTCTGATAGTCGAGTTGAACAGGAGCACTTGGCGCAATGCAAATGTCATTTGGACATGTCAGTTGGTAAACACCATCGGCATTTGCGGTGTAGGAATTTAAATTGGCGGCAGCAATGTCAGAACCGTTTAATTGCCATTGATAAGTGGTGCAAATACTATTTGTTGAAAAGGTGGTTGGTACGTTGTCACAAATGACAGCGTCTAAATCCGGGGTTACATTTAAGGTGCTTAACGGAATGACATTCACTGTTGCACCGTCTATTAACGTATCTGCTGAACATCCATTGCTGGCGATGAGTGAATACGAATAAATTCCCGGTGCACTGAAACAAATGGTTGGTGCTATGCTGTCTAATGCCAGGTCCTCAACTCCGTTAACCAACCACGTCCACAACCCAGGATTTCCTGAGGAAGTATTTGTCACCTGAACGCAATCGCCTTCGCAAACGCTGTTTTCAGAAAGACTGAAACTAGCGGTAACAGGAACATCGCTGTTGTTTGATGCTCCAGGAGATGGAGGCAAAGTTCCTGACACCCATGGATTCACTCCATCGCAACTTCTGAAAAGAGTAAGTCCATCGTTCGATCCTTGCGCGGGTACCGTTTGTATTTGCGTGAAAACAGGAAGTATAGGCACAGTGAATTGCGGACATATTCCAAAAGAATTCGTTGTGAAAGAGGTTTGCTGACTCCACTGTCCACCGCCCCAAACAATACCGTCGATAATAGTTCCAACATTGTCAAACAGCAACAGTTGCTCAGCACTATTGGTTAGAATGCCTACTTGAGCATTCGGTCCAGTTGTGCATCCGCAGGTTCCTATATTAACATCAACAGGCACTCCCGAATTAGATGAACCAATAACAATGAATCCGTTACCTGGTATGGTTGTCCCTGCCGGAAGTGTCACAGAAAAATCTCCATCAGAAATTATATAGCATTCAATGTTCCAAGGGAAGGGACATGTATTGTAAAGCTCAATCCACTCACCCGTATTCGGCGTGCAGCTTCCGTCACATGCACCCGCGGCATTCACCATAACTTCGTTTATAACCACACACTGACCAATACTGGTTAGGGTGGAAAGAAGCAGCGCTGTTAGGATTGAATAAAACTTCATCGTGCAAATGTAAGAGGAAGATGCTTTGTAATTCCTATCACACAAAGGAAGAATTCGGCTTCGTATCTTCGCGCTATGAAATATTCAAGTTTACTGTTGTTCGTGGCGCTCTTCTTTAGCGCATGTTCTTCAAACGGAGGAAATCCTATTCTAGATGCTAAATCATTTTCCGAAAAGCTGAAATCGACGTCCAATGCGGTTTTGCTAGACGTTCGTACACCAGAAGAATTTTCAAAGGAGTATATTGAAGGTGCTTTGTTAGCCGACTGGAACAGCAATGATTTTCAACGAAGAATTGATGCCATTGACAAGAATGCACCAGTCTTCGTTTATTGTTTAAGCGGAGGAAGAAGTTCAAGTGCTGCAGCTGCTATGCGCAAGCAAGGTTACAAAGAGGTGTATGAACTTCAAGGTGGAATTATGAAATGGAAATCTGCTGGCTTGCCTGTTGTGTCTGGAAAGGTAAGTGCTAGCGGCGGAATGAATTCAGATGAATACAAGACTCTTGTTTCGGTTGGAAATGTACTGGTCGATTTTTCTGCTGAATGGTGCGCTCCTTGTCGCAAGATGAAGCCATCCATGGAAGAATTAGCACGGGAAAATCCTTCGTTGAAAATTGTAACAATAGATGTGGATCAAAATCCGAATATAGCTGCAGAGTTGGGCGTAGACGCCCTTCCAACTTTAAAGTATTATTCCAACAACGAAATGAAGTTCACGAACGTGGGATTCCTTTCAAAGGATGAATTGAAAGCTAAATTAGGATTGTAATTCCAAATACATGTAAAGAAAAAACGCCCTCTTTTCGGAGGGCGTTTTCATTTCAATACAATTTGAAATTATTTCTTGAAGAAGGGAAGAGAAACAACCACTGCCTTCAATGCTTTTCCACGAATTAAAATAAAAATCTCGGTTCCAATTGCAGTCATTGCTGTTGGGACGTAACCCAATCCGATTGCTTTTTCCAAGCTCGGGCTCTGTGTTCCGCTGGTTACAATACCTACAACGTTTCCGTTGGCATCTCCAATTTCATAATCGTGACGAGGAATACCTCGGTCGATCATTTCGAATGCAACAAGTTTGCGTGTCACTCCAGCTTCTTTTTGTGCCTTCAAGTTTTCCGAATTTAAAAACGGAGCACTGAATTTCGTGATCCAACCCAACCCTGCTTCCAATGGAGAAGTCGTGTCGTTGATGTCATTTCCGTAGAGGCAGAATCCCATTTCCAAGCGAAGGGTATCTCTTGCACCCAAACCGATAGGCTCAATGCCTTGTGGCGCACCTGCAGCGAAGATCTTGTCCCACATTTCGTTTGCGTTTTCATTCGGGAAATAAATCTCGAATCCACCCGCACCGGTATATCCGGTTGTTGAAACAACTACATTTTCAACCCCAGCAAAAGTTCCAATTTTGAAGGTGTAGTATTCCATTTCACTTAGGTTCATATCTGTCAATGACTGAAGCGCAGCAGCAGCCTTTGGTCCTTGAACAGCAAGTAAGGAAGTCTCTTCAGATTTGTTCACCATGGTTGCTCCGAACTCTTTGTTCAACTCAGATAGGTGATTCCAATCTTTGTCAATGTTCGAAGCGTTCACCACCAACAAATACATTTCTTCGTTCACACGGTAAACCAAAAGGTCATCTACAATTCCACCGGTTGCATTTGGCAAACAGCTGTATTGAACTTTACCATCAAACAATTTAGATACATCGTTAGAGGTAGCAAATTGAATTAGATCGAAGGCTTTAGGCCCGCTGATCCAGAACTCGCCCATGTGGCTAACATCGAAAACCCCAACTGCGTTTCTTACGCATTGGTGTTCTTGCATTAATCCCGCATATTGAACAGGCATGTTGTATCCTGCGAATGGAACCATTTTCGCTCCAAGCGATATGTGCTTTTCAGTAAGTGAAGTGTTTTTCATAAGTGGGCCGAAATTATAAATTATCGGTGATGTAGGTGATTATTTTATTCATGAGATGTACACGGTCTTTTCCACGAACGTTGTGCTCGTGTCCAGGATAAACGAAAAAGTCTACCGGGATTTTCTTATCTACACATGCTTTCAAGAAGCGCATGTTATGTTGAAGAACCACAACATTGTCATCTGCTCCGTGAATCATTAATAACTTTCCTTGAAGTTTATCTACGTATTTCGTGCAGTTGTTGGTGTCATACCCTTCGGTATTTTCTTGAGGAGTGTCCATGTATCTCTCGGTGTACATGATTTCATACAAGCGCCAATCGATTACTGGTCCGCCTGCAACACCCACTTTAAACGTACCCGGAGCACGAAGCATTAACGAGGTAGTCATGAATCCGCCGAAGCTCCATCCGTGAACCGCCATGCGTTCAGGATCTACAAAGGATTGATTCTTCAACCATTCTACACCGGCTAATTGATCTGCTATTTCTTGCGTTCCCAATTGACGGTGAATAATCTGCTCGAATTCTTTTCCGCGATGCGCCGATCCTTGTCCGTCTACAGTGAATACCAAATAACCTTGCTCTGCGAGGTAGTTCATCCACAACGAACTTCCACCCAAATAAGAATTTGAAATCAATTGAACGTGCGGACCGTTGTACACATAAACGACCACAGGATATTTTTTTTCAGGGTCGAAGTTGGAAGGTTTAATGAGTCTGCAATAGAGCGAAGTGCCGTTGCTTGCGTTAATGTTGAAGATTTCAGTGGTTCCTACATTGTAGTTTTTCAACTTGTCTTCAGCCTTTAAAATCACATTGGTGCTTCCTTTGGCTACCGTAGAAATGGAAACACGATTTGGAACGGTAAGCGAACTGAATTGATCAATGAAGTATTTCCCATTGGAAGAAACTTGAATGCCGTGCGTTCCTGCCTCATTTGTGAGGGCGGTTAATTTCAAAGTAGAACTAGGCGCAGAATAGAGATGACGCTCGGTTGCGTTTTTTCCAGTTCCTTCGAACAGAATTGTTTTTTTGTCCTCGGTTGTTCCTAAGATGGAAAGCAATTCAAAATCGGCATTTGTTTGAGCCAATACATTTCCAGCCAAATCGTAGAGGTAATAATTGTGGAAGCCATTCTTCCATGTGTACCAAAGGAATGTAGTGCTCGAAAGGAAGTAGGGAGCTTGATCGGGCTCCACCCAACGTGTGTCTGTTTCAGTAAAGACAGTGCGAATAAACTCTCCAGTAATAGCGTTATACACGTTCACGCTGCAGGTGGTTGTTCCGCGATTCATTTCAGCAAGTAAAATGAAATTTTCATCGGGACTCCATGAAAGATTGGTCGCGTAATAAGTGTCGCTTAATACCCCTCCATTCAACTTGAGATAAACAGTTTCTCCTGATTTCACATCGTAAACTCCGACGCTAACTTTCTCACTAGAGTCTCCAGCCATTGGATAGCGAATGTTGTTTACGCTTGCTGGAGTGGTGTTGTAATTTATTAAAGGATATTGCGTCACGTTCGATTCGTCTTTTTGATAAAAGGCTAAACGATTCGCTTCTTTCGACCAGAAGGTGCCTTTGGCAATGCCATATTCGTTGCGCGAAATGCTTTGTCCGCTTACCGTTCCTTCTTCATTAAATGTGATCTGATTTTCAACTGCGCCATTTTTAACGAATAGGTTGTTCCCTTTCGTGTAGGCTACAATTCCTTTTTTATTGAAATCAACATTTTCAACATCTGAGTCATATGCGCTTACAGGAATGGCCATTTTTTTATTTAGTCGGAAAGTGACTTCCACCGTTTTATTTTTTACAGAAGAAGCCGCAGCTGTAGTATGTATTTCATTGGATGAAATCCACTCCCAACGAGGCATAGTTGATGCTTTCTCAACGCCAATTTCTGCGAAAGCTTTGTTGACTTGAGCCAAGGTAAGCTCAACGGTTGGATTTGATTTTCCCATAGCAGACTGGCTGTATAGGATGTCATTTTTTATTTGAGAATAACGGTCGGTTCCAGGAATCCATTGCAATTGCAAATGCTCGGGATAAAATTGTCTGAACTGACCAAGAACGGCTTCGTCGAGCGTTAAGTTTTTCTTTTCCTGAGCTATTGATGTCAGCGCAAGAAATAGAGAGAGAGATGCAATGAATAATTTCTTCATTTTATAATGATAATTTTGAGGTGGGGCTAAGATAAGCGCAACTTAGGGAAAGTCTTTATTTTCTCCCAGTTGTTCCATTCTTGTCGGAATTTGTTTGTGCGATACAATTCAGCCTGATCTAAATAATGTTTGCTCAATGGATGTCCGCTTTGCCCGGCAGGTGTAATGTTCCAACTTTCATTATTCGCGAAGTCGTGAATGATTCTCATTTGAGATCCGAAATGTACACGATAGTTTCCTGTACTGTCTAGTTTGAAACCCGATTGGTGAATGGTTTCATTTCCTCCCCAAACAGGCAACTCTTCACGGTTTACGAAAGGTTTGAATAAAGCCACCACGCCAAGCGGATGTTTCAATTCAAGTTTACATACTTTTTTCCAAGCCCATTTTTCAACGACACCTTCTTCCTTCAAAAGTTTTTGTGCAGCTGTTTCGAAAGCAAGTATCAAAATGTCTTCCCGGGTTTCTTTTTTAGGAGTATTCACATTGTCCCACCACACTGCGTTTTCATTTTGGAATAAACTCAAAAGGGTTCTTTGCATCTGATGAGTGTCTAAGAAGAGGTGGAAATTATCTTTTCCCATTTCATCTTCACAAGCATATTTCAAATAATAATAGATAAATCGGTTGAAGAGAACAGGACCCGCAGCTTCGGGGTCATAATCTCCCTTCCACTGAAACGCGAGGGCAACGTCTTCGTAGTACTTGCTTTTTTTGGCAAGGGGTTCGAGTGCTTGAAGAATACTTGCATCTACGTCAGAGGTAATATCGTTAAGCATCGTTTTCATTTTCTCGACCGACCATTGGTTGCTCTCTTCCAGCAATTTTTTAATCCGATCTGCGCGGTACTGAGGTTTGTAATATCCGGGGTAGTAGGTTCCATCTGCCAATGGACCGGGCCAATCGTTGGCGCTGTATATGTATCCCCAAGAAGGATTGACACATTTTGGATTTTCTTCGAAGGAATAATATCCGTTCCATTCGTTCAGCGTGTCTCGTGCATTCAAGATTACCCAAGAGTTGCATGAAGGGTGTCGTTTTACTAAATGCGCGCATGCCCACCAGGCAATGTTTCCCTCAGCATCTGCGTAGTTAAGGCTCAATCCGGGGCTGTGTATGTATGAAAGAGTCGATTCGAATTGGCTCATGGTTGTCGCGAGATTCATTTCACGAAAGGCTTCGAAGGTTTTGTTCTCGACCTTGGTGTAGATCCACGAAATGGAAATAGGAGTGGAGCTATTCATACCAACAAAAACGTCATTCACAACAGGTCCATGCGGAGTAATTGGAACGTTTAGTACAAGGCTTTCCTTTCCTTTAATTTTAATCTCCTCAGTTCGAAAGGTAAGCGGAACATAATGTCCTTTGTACCAGACTTCATTCGCATTATTCGGATTTCTTTTTTCCGCGTAGAAGTCCATTTCGTCGTGTTCAAGCATGGTAATTCCCCAAGCGTGATGAGGGGTTCTGCCTATGAGTGCATAAGGAATTCCCGCAAGGAAATGTCCAGTTATTTCAAACTCGGGACATTTAACATGCGCTTCAAACCATGTTTGTGGAAGCCCGTATCCGATGTGTGTGTCGTTGCAAAAGATAGGTTTTCCTGTGGCTGATTTACTTCCGGCTACAGCCCAAGCGTTAGATCCATCGAAGGGTGCAACGGGTAGAGCTTCTTCGGCTTCAAGAAATAAATTATTCAATTCCGTTAAACTGGAATCGAGGGCTCTGTTGTCGAAGTTTTTTATTTCAGATTCCGTTGAATCGTGATGCATTCCTAAATCGTAGAGATATTGATTTCCATATTTCAGCGCTATGTGCGTCATGATAGGCTCAGTTTTATTGGCCATTTGAAAAGAGAAACTCATGGCAGCACTTATGCTGAACATATCTTCAATTGTTAGATTTCGCTTAGGAATTCCCATCAGTGCGAATTCAGGAGGGGTGGGTCCGTTCTGAATAAACTGATTCACACCATCCATGTATGCGTTCACTTCTTTCGCCATTTCGTCGTTGACGTGATTCTTTTGAAAATTTTCTGCAGATGTTTTAGCATACTCAGAGACGCCGAGCGTTCTAAAAATACGATCGACTTTCACCATGTCTTCTCCAATGATTTCGGACAGTGTTCCTCTTCCGGCTCTGCGAAGCAATTCCAACTGAAACAATCTTTCCTGCGCATGCAAATACCCTAGCGCACGATAAGCATCTTCCGAATTTTTTGCATCGATATGTGGAATTCCAAAATCATCGAAATACGCATCAACAGGTTCATGTAATCCAGCCAATTTCATTTCGCCGGAATAGACAGGCAAGCTGCTCTTCAACCAAAAATAGGCTGCAATGAAGCATAGAATCACAATTGAAACGAGCGCAATGGCGCTGCGGATTAGAAGTTTTTTCATGGGGTAAATATACGCCACGCGATGACACAACACGTTGTGATGACCTTCTGCGAAGGATGACACATTTCATGTGATGACGCTCCGAGAAGCGGTCATCACGGAGTGTCATCGTGCACAGCACGTGTGAAACTCCACACCGCGCAGGATAATAAGCAGCCCAAGAATAACCAACGCAAAGCGAATGGTCTTTTCGCGTTTGAAGAATGGGTATTTGCTTAATGCCATTTTAATTCTGGAAAGAAGAACCAGCAGGGGCGAGGTTCCTATTCCAAAAAGAAACATAAAGATTCCAGAGTACAGGGCATTGTGATAGAGGATGGCTACGGCCAAAGCTGAATAAACCATTCCGCATGGGAGTATGCCGTTCACCATTCCCATGAAAAAACGTGAAAAAACACGTTCCATTTTTAAGAATTTCCGGAAGAAGGTAGCGACAGATGAGGCTGGAAATACTGTATTCTGAAACAAAGAGGGAAACGATTGCACAACGAAGACAAGAATTAAAACACTTCCGCTAATGAGCGCAGGCCATACTCCTATATCTCTAGGAAGAATCAATTGTCCAACACCTCCAACCAATGCACCCATAATGGCGTAGGTAGTGGCTCTTCCGAAATGATAAAGACTTATCTGTAAAGCCTTTTGTGTGTTCGACCAAGGTATGCTTAGGATTATGGGTCCACACATACCCACGCAATGTAGACTTCCGAGAAGACCCATGGATAGGGCGGCTATGAATAGTTCAATGAACATGCTTATGTCCTATTACTTCTTCGAAATAAAATTCTCTTCCGTCTTTCTTCCAAAAAACTTCAATGTTGTAGCGTGAAGGAATACCGTTCGGAAGGGTGAAGGTAAAAGCGCTGTCTGAAGAAGCCGTTAAGTTGTAACTCGCATCGAAGGTATTGTTACTGGGGCAATACACCTTCACCGTAGCGTCCTTCATTTCATTCAACATAAACGGAAAGCGAATAACAACAGTTCCATTTTCAAATTGAAAAAAACATTTTTTCTCGAGCGCGGCGTAGTGCTTTTGCTGATCTAATCTGCTTTGATGAACCAATTCTTTTTCATAGTAGTTCTTGTCTACCAAATCTATTTTTTGATTGATCGAAAGAAAGACTAACGTCAAAATACCTGCGGCAAAGAAGATGTAAAGTATTGTTATTTTCCAACCCCAGTTCATGGTCTATTTAATTTGTTCGGTGCTAGAAGCACCAGTTTTTCTGTGGCTTTCAGCTCTCCGTTACTGTAAATTTCTAATTCCACGCGGTTCCTTTGATCAGGTAATTCGTTCAAAGGGACATAGATAAAGAGCTCTCCGTTTTTCATTTCACCCGACTTCAACTTGTTCTGATGACCGATCCAATCGAAGTGAGCATGCTTACCTTCAATTTTAAACTCAAGGTTCATTTCATCGGATGTCTTGTTAATGAGTTTTATGTTGTAGAGGTTTCCAATTTCCCCATCGGTTTCAACCGTGAATAAAGTGTTGCGCGTTCGAACGCTATTCACTTCGAGCTCACTTCGAGTTATCAAAAGAAACGCTTCAACACAGATTAATGCCAAGAGAACAAAGCAGTAGGCGAGTATGCGCTTGTTAATGCGAAGTTTCGTTTTCGTTACAATGCTGTTTTCAGAGGCATAGCGAATCAATCCTTTTTCGCGATGTGTCTTTTCCATTACGGTGTCACACGCGTCCATGCAGGCGGTGCAGTTCACACATTCCAATTGTAGTCCGTTGCGAATGTCAATGCCCGTTGGACAAACACGAATGCATTCCAAACAATCGACACAATCGCCATGCGGCTGATCAATGGACTTTTTAACGTGTTTCGTTCTGGGTTCTCCGCGCACATGGTCATACGTTACCGCAATGGAATTTTGGTCGAGCATGACGCCTTGCATTCTTCCATACGGACAAACAATTAGGCACACCTGCTCGCGGAACCAATAGTAAATGAAGAAGAATACAAAACTGAAAATGACTATAGCGGAAAAGCCCCCGATATGTTGTAAAACCGGCTCTGTGGCTATGTTCCAGACAGCGTCGCTTCCAATAATGTACATGAGGAAGGTGTTCGCAATGGCGAAGGATACGGCATAGAATAAAACTATTTTCAGAATTCTTCGCGACAATGTTTTGCTGTTCCAGGGTTCTGCGCGTAAAGCCATTTGCGCTTTGCGATCGCCTTCAATCCAATATTCGATCTTGCGAAAAACCATTTCCATAAAAATGGTTTGCGGACAAACCCATCCGCAGAATACCCTTCCGAAAATAACAGTGAAGAGAATAATGAACACCACGAAGATGAGCATGCCCAAGACGAAAATGAAAAAGTCTTGCGGCCAAAAACGAACACCGAAGAGAATGTAAATGCGATCAATTATATTCAACAAGAATAATGGAGCGCCATGAAATTTGACAAACGGTAAGCCAAAGAACACCACCAAATATACCCACGACAAATAACCTCGAAGGTTATAAAAATATCCTTTTGGTTTCTTCGGAAAGAACCACACGCGTTTTCCTTCAGCGCTAATGTGCGCAACAGAATCTCTAAACTCTTCTTCGACTTCTCCTATCATTTTTTCGCTGAGGCTGTGCTATCGGGTAAGACGGAAATAGCAGTAGCCGTGCTGTCTACAGGGGCCTTATACAGCGGACCTTCAGGAGCTTTCGGATTGGCAGGATTCGTTCCTTGCAAGGAAAGAATATAGCT
>Ga0114969_10001081_pt1 | contig 23154 bp, 26 predicted proteins | sample M_130807_MF_Meta_FD_87316 | JGI IMG/M metagenome (GOLD analysis project Ga0114969, IMG submission 87316) | Freshwater microbial communities from Lake Montjoie, Canada to study carbon cycling - M_130807_MF_MetaG | ecosystem: Environmental > Aquatic > Freshwater > Lake | place: Lake Montjoie...
ATATCTTTCCAGCCATGATCCTCAACATGCCAGCGCCGCACCTCTGCCACCTTCTCGCTGGTGGGTCGTACTGCCATCCATTCTGGACGGGTGGCAGTGCAGTGAACGATGATTTCGCTGATGGGTCTCATTGGCCGACCCTATCTTTGAGTGTCATCCAAACCGCGCCACTGATGAAAATTAATATTGCCGTTGTCGTCATCTTTACAGTCGTTGCCCAGATCGCTTTGCGCGTCTCACGCCATGACGATAGCAAGCTGCGGATCTCATTGAGATCATCAGAAGCACTATCGTCATGCAATCCCAAATCCTCCAGCGCCTTCTTTGCTCCCTGAAGAGCTGCACGGTTTAGCATGTCTTCAAGTTCCTGCGGGGTGATCAGGATGCTGCTCATCTTAGATACGCGGTGGCCAGATGTCATAGCCGTTTATGGAGGCAACAACTGTGCCTGACGTGAATCCACCTGTTGCCACGCCGACTCGATAAAAGTTTGAAACTGGATCATATCCAACTTCTTCAGATGGCACCGTCCATGTATCTGTGGTTCGATAAGTTGTTCCATCTTCAGAACGCTGCACGATCACATTCGCTACAAATGTTCCACTGATAGAAAGGTTAAAACTACCCACAATCCTGATTGGATCAGAAAAAGTGTTCTGCGCTGTGATTGATACTGACGTTCTTGGCATGATGCCCTCCTTTTAATTGCCTAGCGTAGCCAGCTTTACAGAAAGCTTGGCGATAGTTGCTTCAAGCTCCACAATGCGAAGCTCATGGTTTTGGATTACCAACGTGTGGACGGCAGCAACCGAACGGTCATAATAGCCCATGGGCTTATCAGCTTCTGGGGTTGGAGCAGCTTCTTCACCAATAGCAATATGGACGTTCTGAGCATAGTGACCAAGTTCACGCCGATCCCGCATCGGGTTCGTGATGGCGTTGCCATCATCATCAATCTCGTCTTCTGGCAGGTTCCACTTGTAATAGCCCGGTTTAAGAGCCATCACCATCGAAACAGGATCTTCAGGAACACCATCCTTAATTTTCAACCGTTCATCAGAAACTGAACTGATATTCCCGCTCGCATCAAATGTTGCAGTGCCAGCACCATAAGCATGGAACCTCCAAAGCCCAGTAAGTCCGCAGGTCGCACGATCCAACGCTGCACTGGAGTCTCGAATTGTAAAAATACTGCTTGTTGAGGATAATCGCCAATCCCTGCCACTGAACAAAGACAAAACTGATGTTGTGCGAAGAACTGACGCAGTTGTAACTAGGCCAGTCCCATTTGCTGCAAGAGTAAGGCTTCCATTCGTGTCAGTAGCGCTGATGGTGTTTCCATCAACCTGAATGTTGTCCACATTTAACTTTAACGCCGAAACGTCACCAAACTGCGGGTTTCTTCCGAACACTCCGCCTAGATTTCTGATACTCATCAATAGGCCTCCTAAATAGCTGCGATGATGAACGCAAGAAGCTGGTCATAGCGGACGCCGTAAGAGTTGCCCGCCGCTCTGACTAGCTTCATAGTTCCTGTTTCAACATATTCCGTGACTTCACCAATCTCTGGGTAGTCAACTTTCACTTCTTCGTATTCAGGCTCATATTCCGCATTCCACTCATCATAGCAGAACACACCGTAATGTTCAGCAATAAGGCCTTCAGCCTCAAATGCTGTTTTCACATCTTGGGCCATGATGCCAACATGAATACGAGCATCTTCGCCCTTTTCCTCAACAGCATCAGTCCATTTGAACGCTCTCAAAAGACCCTTCAATCGAACAGCAACAGAGTGTTCTACATCAGAAATCTGACGCACTTGTTGTTTTTTGCGTGCGTCAGATGTGTTAATTGTGCCATTGACAGCAAAGACCTCAGTCCAGCGTTCGCTCGCTGTTCCAAGCTTTGTAGTATTGTTTGCTGCTGGTCCAACGGATACGCCGTTTGGATTGAGCAATAGCAGGTCAACCTGAGATCCTGTATCACTGACGGAGAATATCATTGAGTCTTTGCTTGCAGCAACTTGCTGTGACCGGATACGCCCGCCAACACGATAGCTATTGGTTCCGTCTGGCGGCTGAAACTCAATGCCAACACCCCGTCCATTGGAGGCGTTTGCAGTGTTTCGCACAGCCAATGGATAGAATGTTGTCCCAGAAAAACCTGACGCAAGCGTTTGATACACATCACCCTTTGGGAACTCTGGGCCGAGAATTTTTGTTTCGAAGGTGTTAAAAACACTTGGAAACGCGTCTGCATCTACAAAACTTGCATAGTCTGTTCCATAAAAACGGTTTATATAACCATCATTGCGAACATTTCCCAGCGTGTTGCCTTCTGTTTGATCCCCACCAATTAGCGCGTTCCACCTTGCCCCGGTAAAAGCTGATGCGCCATCATTTTTGAAATAAACGCCATATCCGCTATTTAACTGTGCGGTAAATCCGATGATAGTGTTAAACCATGCTTGGTAAACTCGTAGACCGTCTTGCGTATTTAATCCAGCTTCACAGTTTATCACCATACCAGCATTTGCATTTGGTGGGAAAACGCCATCATGGATGTAAAAACCATGCCGACCATTTGAACGAGCATAACACCGCTCAATGTGGAAACAGTTGACATTTGCCCCCGCTGTATTTCCAACACGGAAAGCATCCTGCCCCATATAGTGGCCTGAGCAGTTTGTTATTTTGCACCGACCGGCAGCAATCTGGATGCCGTCCCCAGTGTTGCCTGCGATGCCTTGAATGTGGATTCCATCAATGGTTGACCCATCCTTGTCGAGCAAAATAGCTGGCCCAGAAATAGCCGCTGACTTTGTGATAGTTGTCCGCCCAAGAACACCACCAGTAAGGCTATTTCCCTCACCTACCAAAGATGTCGGGTTGGTAAGAGAAAGCCCAGACGCAATGATATAATTTCCTGCTGGAAAAAATACTGTTCCGCCACCAGATGGAATTGACGCCAATGCAGCCTGAATTGCGGCAGTATCGTTAGCTACACCGTTGCCAACTGCACCAAAATCTTTGACAGATACATAATCCTGTAAACGCGATGTGAGAACGCGGTTGACTGCACCTGTTCCGCCCTCATTATATGTCATTTGATCTGTGAGGGATGCAGATGTGCCGGGCGTGATACCATAGCCAGACGGTGAATAGATCACCATAGCCTTGTTCTTGTCCCGCACAGTCACTGAGAAATAGCCGTTGGTATAGATAGCTGCTGGAGAGCCATTGCGCATCACATAGCCATTAGATGTGCGCAGCGGCTGCGCTGCAGGCTGTGTCAACGCACTGTCGTAATAGACCGTGATTGGGTTAGTCTCTGGGTTCAGGTTTGCCGTCCCAAAATACAGATAGCCATTATCGAGCGGCGATCCGCTCTTGTCGGTGAAGATCGGATAGGGCGGTGCAAGCTGCGTCAGCGTCATTTGTGATCTCCTTGCGTGTTATTTAACACGAAAATGGGGTGTTTGGATAGCATCATCGACGGGGTTCCGATTCAGATGCTTGTTGGTTAGCTGTTGTTGCCAAGATTACACCCTGCACCCAAGCATTAGGATCAGTGATGCCAACGATTTTTGTCCATTTTCTGAATTTTGGATCAGCAACTAGTTGGCTTTGTGCGCGTTTAGAAACAGGGCCAGCAGCAGCCTGAGCAACTACGTTTTTGAAAGCGTCAGATGCAAACATATCGCCCATTGCGATAGCGTTATTTTTCTTGCCAACATCCGTCAGCACGCCAACCATAGCGCCAACACCTGCCCCGACCAATGGCGATCCCATGGCAGCGCCCGCAGCGCCCGCAGCCGCTTGCGTCGCCCGGCGACCAAGTGTTGAGTTCATAGCCGCTGCGACCCAACCTTGGGCATTCAATTCGCCAAGAAGTGCTTGGTTAGACGCACCCGTTCCAACTATCTTTGCAGATGCATCATTGACATATTTTGACACATCATAAAGATCGCGCAAAACCTTCTGTCCATCCTCTCCAAGCGTCTCAGCAATTTTTCCATAAACAACAGAATTCTGTCGAAGGTCACGATACAACTTGGCATATTCCGCAAAGCTGAACGGCGCACTGATCCCCTCACCTGCTTGATCTAGACCACCCGCCAAAGCCCTTCGTGACCTTGAAAGCGCAGCAATAGCAGACGCCATTGCCTCACGCTGCAAGTCCTGCGGAATAGTCTTCAGCACTCTGTTGAGTCCAGCAATATCGCCGCGCCGCCCGCTTGTGATCGACCCACGAATGGCAGTTGCAATGCTGCCATCAAGGTCTTTCCCAAATGCGCCCGTGATACGTTTCTCAAGCGCTTTTTGCTTTGCAGTTGTTTGGTTTGCCAAGCGCAAAGTTTGGCGTAACTCATCACCGCCAATGGTTGCAGCGGCAGCAAGCTGATCCTCTGCCAAAGCGCCATAGACACGTTTCAGAACAGCATCGTTTACATCAGTGTATGGGCCGCCACGACCTTCTAATGCCCGGCCAACATCTTGCTTCAGCGTAACTAGGCCAGCATATGTCAATGGCACATCTGGATTTGTAACGAGGTCAAACAGCTCTTTTTCTTTACCCTTAAGCGCTCCAGCACCACCAAGATCATTGATGCGTTGGTTAAGCAATTTCACGCTATTTAATGGATCAACAAGTGTGCTGTTTGGAATCTTCGCATCAACGCGACCATAGAGCGAGGTTGCCTCTTTCTTCAGGTTATCCCGCGTCTTTTGAAGGTTGTTTAGAATGTCAGCAGAAATGGCAGACAGGTCTGGGCTTCCATCAATGGCTTCAATGGCGGTGTCAGCCTTGTCGACAGCATTCCCAAGCGAAATTGTCCAATCCTGCTGCGCCTTCGATCCAATCTGTGATCGAGCAAGACCGACCGCAGCACGAAGTTGCTGGTGATCTGCCCAAACATCCGGCGGCATATCAATGCCCAAGCGATCAGCCGCAGCCTGTGCTTGCGGATTAACCTTTGCCATTAGCGCAAGTTTTTCTTTTGCGGCTTGCGATCCGGCCCCGCCCAATGCGGCTGTGCGCATAATTTTATTAAAGTCTTTGGCGGCTATTTCATCAGCAGTCATTGCTGCCGGGCCAGCAGTTGGCTCTAGACCAGCCTTTGGTGGCACTGGCGCTTCAGTTGCCGCTGTAGGCCCAGCAGGACGCGCTGTGGTTGGCATCTCTGCTGCAGCAGTGCGCATGGTGGTCTCAGGCGCGGGAAGCGCTAGGACAGGCCGCTCTGGCGCTGCCAAGGGCGGGCGTTCAGCGACAACACCAGCTTCACGGGCAGCCCGCGAAGGCAAAGCAACTTGCCCCGGCGTTCCAGAAAACGCTTCAGGCATTGCCATAAGATCATTAACCAAACGTCCGGCATTGCCTTTATCCATGACGCCAGCATTGACAAGCAAATCTCCAAGACCACCAGCCAGATAGTTATATGCACCACCACCAGCGCCAGCTGCTGCTACAAGAGCATTGCCAAGATAGTCGCTGACAGCACGAACTGAGGCTGGGATCGGAACCTGATAACCTTCTTTGCTATATAGCGGAATGCTTTCTGGGGTTTTTACAACACCCTCACCGCCCACAAGACCACCAGCCGCCTGTTTAGCAGCAGCAAATGATTCAGCACTTGCTGCCGTGCGCATTGGTTCAGCAGGTTGTCCAGCGCCTTGTGCAATGGCGTCTTTGACCGACATGCCATTCATAATGCCGCGCACAATGGTCTGATTGTTTGTCGAGTAGTCAGGGCTGACAAACGTATATTGCGGGATTGGCTTTCCTGTTGTGATGTCAGTGCCTTCAGACCCAGACAGTGGCATCTGCACAATGCGGCCACCACCCTCAACCTGCATGACAACATTTTCAGTGCTTGGCGCACCACGCTTCAATAGATCCGCAGCCATTGTTGCCGCAGATGTAGCAGCGGGCGCAGCCGTTCCTGTCGGTGCGGAAATCTTAGCTAGTAGTTCCTTTGCAAGCGTGGCGGCATCTTTATCCATTATTTACCCTTTGCCGCAATCACATTCAGTCTATTTAGTTCAGCTTGCGTAAAAGTTTCGCCGCGCGCATATTTGTCTTTCATAGCGCTGAGAAACGCCAACTCTTCTGTTTCGCCAGCCGGGGTTGCTGCTGTTGGGGCTTCTGGTGCAGTGGCCGTTTCTGTTGCCGCTGGCGTTTGTTGCCCTTCGGTTGGCGCACCATAGTTTGGACGGTTTGCTCTCATCCACTTGTTTAGGTCTTTTTCGCCGCTGTCGACAAAATCAAACCACTGACCCGGCGGATAACCTCGTGAGAAAAACTTGGATTGCTCAGTGAAATAGTCTGCAAGTTTTTCCTGTGCCGCTTTTTTGCTGCGCAGCCAGTTTGCCAAATCTGGGCCATCAAGATCAGTCGGCAAAGCAACTTGCAAAGCCAAACCTAGTTCACCCTGTGATAGCGCACCAAACGTAACTGCGCCAACAACATCTAGACCAAGTTGGCTTTGCAGGTTATTGAGTTCGATTGTGGCAGCATTCCAGTTTGGTAGTTTTGACTGAATGACACCAGTATTTGCGCCTTCGACTTCAATAAGATTGATTGCCTTATCAAGGTTTGCAATGTTGGAGCGAATTGGTTGAATTTTTAGATAAGCATCTGTTCCTAACTTGACAGCGCTTGCACCGCCTGCTGTTGCAGCAGCCGCAGCAGCACCAAGGTCTGCTGTAGTGGTTAGCCTTGCAGCGGTTCCAGCAGCTTCCCTTGAACCAGTCATATTTGCTTGAAGCGTATTTGCCTCGGCCAACAATGTGTCTGCGGCTGGGCCAGTTACAATTTGATTTGTTCTAGCATCTTTAATCTGAACTGAACCGTCCTTCATTGTTAGGACAATAGCAATTCCCCCAAGGTTGTTGCTTGATTGAACAGTTGTAGAATCTGCTGCGGCTTGGTTTGGTTGCGTTGCGTCAAGGATACCCTTCATTGTTGCGCTATCAATAGCACCAGTTGCACTGAGCGTAGCAAGCATACTCACTCCAGCCGCATGTGGGTCCATTTCCACAACCGCCAAATTTGCTTTCAATTTTGCAACTTCATCCGTATTCCCAGATGCTTCTGCTGCAGCAATCCGCTCATTCAGGAGTTTAACACCGACCTCTGGACTAGCCCCAAGCAAACTCGTTGCCAAGTTAATGCCGAACGATGTTTGCGATGCTTTCTGGGCATCTGATATTGCCGTAAATGCAGTTTTGAATTCATCAAAGTTTGTCGCATGGCTGATTGAAAACTGATTGACTAGGTCAGGCGTCAGCGTTCCAGCATCTGCTGCTTGCTTTAGGCCCATTAGATCAGTCTGAAACGCAGCAGCCTGTGCTTTTTGCTGTTCCGCAGCAGCGCGTTGTTCTGCCAAGGCAGTCTGCTGATCTTCAAACGCCTTTTGTGCCATTGTAGCATTCTGCTGTTGGATTTGCAGTTCCTGACGCTGGGCGATGTCATTGCGGCCCATCGTATAGCCCTTGATGGCTTCCTCAATGGGGTTCTTTACGTCGAGGATATAGTTGATCGGGTCCACTTAGAATCCCCCCAGCATTGCTTGATTGAATGTCAGAGGTGCTGTTGCGCCCTGTGGAGTATAACCTTGATAAGCCACACCGCGCCCCAAAAGGCCACCGATGCTGCCGATTGCATTGCCCCAAGCCTGACCAGATGCAAGCGTTCCGCCAGCCTGTGCTGCGCCCTGCTGGGCCAGAAGGTTAGAGATGTTCGTGCCTGTCTGCATCCCGGCGTTGCCTACACCAACCGCAGCATTCTGGCCCATTGTCGATAGACCGCCCAGACGATTATATTGTTGCTCGATCAGTTGCGACAAAACCTGTGGGCGAAACTGAGCCAAAGCGCCCTGAACATTCCCGCCACGAAGGCCGCCCGTAGCAGCCGCATTCTGCAAGATAGCATTCTCACCCTGCTGCACCAGAGATGTGAACTCTGGGCCTTGCTGCAAAGCGTTGATGGCGGTCTGTTGGGCCTCTGCCCCACTGACGCCAATCAAAGCAGCCTGCTGGCCTAGCGCTGTTGTGCCTGTGCCAACATAGGGCTTCATCAGCACTTGCAGAGCGTCAAACTGGCGGCGCTGTTCTGCAATGCCCTTGCCTGCGGCTGCTGCTTGTTGACCTGATGCCTTCTTGGCTGCATTGGATTGAATAACACCGCTAACGATAGTGCTTCCGACGACGGCTGCTGCGACAAAACTCATGCCACTTTTCCTCCAAGATATTCGTGAACAGCCAAGTCAATCTGCTGAATGCCCATCAGATCTTTCCAATCTTCGCTTTTCTCAACAAACATGTCTTCCAACTTTTCAATGTCGGTTTCTGTCGTTGCATAGATGTTTTGAAAGATCGTGTCCTCGATGATGTAGGCAAACTTGCGACCGGGCTGGCCGATGAAGATGCACGGCCCCTCAATAACCTTAGCCTCGCCATTAACGATCACAGCCATCTTGCCCTTCAGCATGACGTTCATGTGTTCGCATTTGTGCGCATGGCCCATGACATAGGTGCCAGCAGGCATGAACACTTCACGAATGTAGATGCCCGGCCCAAAGTGATGCTGCACAGGACAGTCCACTTGATCCGCAGTGAGCATCATGGATTCAATGCCATCCAGCATTGCAGGAACGTCTTGGATGGGCTGAATTTCACGCAACGGCTGATCCACTTCGGATAGCGCCTGCTGGTGGGCCAATGTCTCAGCCCGCGCAGTATCGCAGAAAAGCGGGTCTTTATCAAGGTTTGTCATGTGAGCATATATCTCTTGCGAATTGCCTCTGGATCATAGAACTGCGTTAGATCAACTGGCTTGGGATATAGATCTGCTAACGTCTTGGCTGGCTGAAACCCACGCGCAAAGTCACCCTGCGCTGGTGCAGTTTGTGCGGGTTGAGGACCAGTAGAAACCATGCCCATGATGCGATCAACATAGGCTTGCGTTTCTGGGAATGGCGGAATGCCACCGTATTTGCTGACATTGCCCGGACCCGCATTATACGCAGCGAGTGCTAGTGTTGGATCACCGAAGCGATCCATTTGTTGCTTTAAATATCGCGCACCACCGCGAAGGTTCTGCACGGGATCAGTAGGATCAACGCCCAGATCACTTGCAGTGCTGGGCATCAACTGGGTCAGTCCAATCGCACCCGCCGACGATGTGGCATTGGGGTCAAATGAACTCTCAGCCTCGACCAGCCGCATGAACAGGTCAGGGTCAACGCCTTCTTCAACTGCGATCTGGCTGGCAAGGCTGCGATAGTCCATTTACTCGTCCTCTTCCCAAGCCTGACAGACGCGCAGGTTGTGGCAGATAAAGTCGAACTTCTCACAATAGCCTCGGCCGCCGCCATCCATGTCAAACTTGTCCAGCGGGATGCTTTCCATCTTGGCCTGCATCATAGGATCGTTTTGGAAGTATTCGCAGTTAGCGCAGAGACGGCGACGAGCTTCTTTCTCGCTCATGTCCCAAGCTGCCGCAACACCCTTCCAGAACTGGCCATTGGCTGACGGTTCAACGGTTGCCTTTTCCGGCCCCAGCTTCCACTCGTCGATTACCACTTGGCGGTTCTTACGGTTCTCGGATGTCGAAACGATTTTCTGCTTCGGCAAACCAAATTCAATCATCATGTCGTCCATTACGAAATCTCCCTTCCAGAAGCGCGAATCGTCAAAGATGTTGCCGCAGAGGCAAGCGTTGATATGAACTGCCCAGCTTCCAAAACTTGGCCGACCAGTTCAGGGCAGGTGTAGGTTTCGCTTACAGCGATGCCACGTGTCTTGATAATGAGGTTGCTATCCCCCGCAGATCCGCTGGCGTTGATAAGGTTCACCGAAAAGTTCACGCTCCCAGCGGAAGTGTTCGTCACTGTGAACTTGTCAATGATCGCCTTGACACCAGTTGCTGTATATTGCGTCGTCTGGCTGCTCTCAGCCTGCTTGGGCGGTATTATGTTGACGGGTGTCACTGCCATGTTGTTTCCTTAGACGATGCTTGTGATGAGACCGTTCACGACGGTAACTGTTTGGATGCCCGCAAGAAATGACCCAGATGCGCCGACAACGGGTAACCAAGCTCCCAATGTCGCATTATAAACCAAAATTGATCCATTGGCTGCACCAAATGCGCGGACATCTTGTAGGCGATCAATCCGCTGTTCGCTTGGTGCTGGCCCAGTTGCAACAAGATCAGCCGTCTGTTGCGCTGCGGCAGCATTAGCCCAAGCCGTGGAAGCCGTGGCCTGTGCCGCAATTGCACTGGACGTGGCAACCTCGGCCTTATTGTCAGATGCGCCAGTGGCGTAGCTGTTGTCAGTAATCAACTGCGTCAGAGTGGTAATGTCGGCAGGCGTTAAATCCCCAGCAACAATGAACAGACGCTCAAGCGCCTTGACCATTGCCGGGTCATTGCCAACAAGTGCGGCGATCTGGTTGCGTGTTGGGACTATTGGATCAGCCATCAGAATGCCAGCGGTTCAACCCGCGCCTCCAGTGCTGCAACGGCAATGTGAGCGTCAGAGGTGCCACGGAAGCGCTGCATCCGCATATTCCGCATGTTCCCCTGCTGGAACCAAACTAGGCGCTTGTTGCGCTGTCCTATGGTCCCTGCGCTGATGCCTTTCTCAACGCTCCATGTGATACCATCGACAGAATACTGCGTCCAGATTGTGGGATCGACACCGAATGCCGTTGAGCCTGTCAGGCTGACCAATTCCATGTCATGGAACAAAGCGCCGTTGCCTGCATTGTAGACGATCAGCGTGCCAAATTCCCAGCCAATGGTCTCGCCCCAGTGGGTGCTGATGTTATCGACAAGATAGCCAAATTGGGTAGTTGTTGGGTGAGCCACGTTCCAGCGGTCATAGCACCACACGCACTCGGTTGCGTTCCAGATGTCTTCATCAACAAGCGTAGACGAAAGCATGAACCAGACGGGCATAGACAGGACAGTTGATGCAGCGCCATCAAAGACAAATGTGTGACGCGGCAGGTGAACGATTAGGTGCTGGTGTGCCCGGTCAATCTTTTCCTCAATGAAGGATATACTCAACTCGGCTTCGGTATATTCCTGCAAGACTTCTTCAATCTCACGGGTGGAAATCTTTTGCGCGTTGCCGTTTGCACCAAGATAGATTGCTGGCGCTTCATTCCGACCGCCGCCGATAAACGCAATGGCATCCATGAACACGCAACAGGCAAATGTTCCGACTGTGCCTTTTTGAATTTGCGCACCTGTCACCCGTTGGAACGGAAAGTTTGCCGTTCCTACGTTGTCAAATACCTCGATGGTATAGCGATTCAGCGCATAGATTTCGTTGCGAAGTTTCCAGATCGCTTTGATCGGGTCTGGGTCAGCTTCAGATGAACCATACTTTAGTGGGTTCACTGCAAACGGGTTGTCCAATTCTGTGATGACAAGAAATTCGCCATCTGTGGTCATGTAATAACCATCGACCCAAACCACATCGAGAGCCACACCTAGATCGGGGTCAGTCACTTGTGTCAGTGTAGCGCCATCATACAGATACAGCCGACCGCCCGATGTCACTGCCAGATAGGTAAAACCATAATCAAACGTAACGCGGCCACCATCCCCAACATCGCCAATTACCGTCACAACATTGGCCGATGAAATAGAGACTAATTGTGTCCCCATCACGCGGTAAAGTGTGCCGTTCCAGTTAATCGCCCCGCGACTAATGCCGGGTCCAGTGCCTAGTTCAACAATCCCTTCGCCGGGCCGCAGATAGCCTTTTGAAATCCCATTATCTTTGGGAACAGGAACCATGTTTTTCGGATATGATGTCCGAAAGTTTGGCGATCCGTCTGCGTAGATGCCCGACAAAATTGGGATTTGCATCAACGACCTCAGAAGTTGATGTTGAGCTTGAAGTATTCAAGGCGCATCAGGTTATTCGCTGTGGCGGGTTGCGCCGTGATTGCAAACACCAGATCAGTGGTGGCATCTGCAGTCACAGATACTACTGCACCAGTAGATAGGCCATGTCCCACCGATGTTGTGGAGTTGGTAATGATCGTCGAGGAACCACGGTTAACCAAGTTCTTCTGGACAGAAACGCTTGCATTGTTTGCAAGTGCTGCCGACAGAATAGAGGTTCCGGCAAGTGTCATGCCAAGCGTTTTAACCGTGGCATTGTTCGTCATTGAGAACAGCGAGTCAATTTCCATCCCGCCGCCGATACCCATTGACCATGCAGGAATGGTAACAGATGCTAGCGTGACAACTGTGTTCGCCACTGCGACTGTCGGGGTGCCAAGGCCCAAGACATAGGGATAGTTAATGGTAATCTTGACGCCAGTTGTGTCAGCATCGAGCGCAGTGACCGCATAAAGACCATTGACGCCCGTTCCTGTTGCCCACGTCACATAGACGCTTGCACCGACAGCGATTGCCGCCGTCAGACCGTGCGCACCTGCGCTGACAAGGCGAACTAGACCAGCGTTGGTTTCATAAGTCAGCGTGGCGAAGGTTGCCGCAGGTTCGACCAGACCAACACCGGGGATGTTTTCAATAAACAGATTTGGGAAACTACGCAGAGTTGGTGTCAATCCAACATCATACTCAACTGTTGAGTAATAGTTGGTAATGGTTGCAATGCGTTCACCAGCATATGGACCAAAACCTTGTGCGCGGTTAGACAGCGACACAAGCGTGTTATTGACGCTCACAAACGATTGCTGGTTGCCAGTGCTGCCAACATACAAAGTATGTCCAGTTGGGATGATGACATCAGTGTTTGTGCTTACGTCTGTGGCGTAGATATATGTGGACATTTTGCTTTCCTTTACATTATATGCCACGCACTTGTGGCTGTGTCATATTAAGATGGCGTCACAGCGTTTGTGCCAGCCGCGTCTACCCAAGTCGATGCAGCAAGCGCACCAGTTGCCACCTTTATTTTCGAGTTTGTGGTATCCCAGACCATCTTGCCAGCAGCTTTGCCAGTGGTGTTGATCGTGTTGACAATAGAAGCGATGGTGGCGGCAGAGACGTTCTGCAAAACGTCTGTTGATGTAATCGTAGGGTTTCCCGCAACGCCATCACCATCCGCAATGCTGATGCCAGCCCCGGCAGTAATGGTGCGCACAGACGCCGTTCCAGCACCAGTGCGGGCAATCATGCCGTTCGTAGCTAAGCCAGCCAAAGCGCCAAGGTCAGCATCGTATGCCTGCACATCCACGCCAACCTCGGTGTCCATAGCCTGCTGCGCAGCATTCGCCGTGGCGGCAATGAATACTGCCCCACCAACTGCCCCTGCCCCTAGATTGGTGCGGGCGTTAGCGGCTGTGGACGCACCAGTCCCGCCGTCAGCAATGGCAAGGTCGGTGATGCCAGTGATTGCGCCTCCTGTGATAGCCACACTAGCCGCAGCCTGCGTTGCAATCGTCCCAAGGCCCAAGACGGTGCGACCATCAGCCGCGTTTGCAGCTAGGCCAAGCGATTGCCCAAACGCGCTCAGAGTGACAAACGCTTGGTTTTCAGGATACCATGAGTTGGTCACTGCATCGTAACGCATGGTGAAAGCGGTGTTGGCCGCAGCGGATGTCGGCGCACCAACTACAGCAGCACCAGACACAGAAACCGTAAGCGCCGTGATTGCCTTGGTCGTGACAATGGAAACAACCGACAGGTCTGCCACGCTGTTAGGAAGAACAACAGTCCCGGTCGCAAATGCGTTGGTTGGATTCAACACCAGCCATGTGTTTGCAGCCGCAATCGCCACTGTAAATCCAGTTGCACTTGGCGCAGAGTATTGGCTTTGCATGATTGCTACAGGCAGGTCGATTGTGCCAACAACGTAGTCAGTCACTAGCGACATGGAAGCCTTCCGTGTGTCGCCATTGTTCTGGCCCCAGACTGCTAGAAGATCGCCGCCTTGCAGTGTCGAAGTTGACGAAAGCTGATTGATGTTAGCCATGATTCACTCCAGATCAAGAATGCCGTCAGAGCCAACCGTCAAAGGATCGGTAGGCTGACGCAAATAGGGGTTGTTGTAGTAGCGCCAGCCCTTGTTGCCAGCACCAGATGGAACGGTTTGATTGCCAATCTGCATCTCAATCGGAAGCGCCGATTTGCCAAGCAGTTGGCTGTAGGCGAATTTTGCGGCTAGTTTTGTGTCTGGGCTGACAGTCTTGCCATACCCACTTGAGATCCGAATGGCCAAATTCAAATACATGGCTTCCAGAGCCATGTCGGTCACGCCTGTCACTTCGTCCAGATCACTGCCACCGGGAGATGACGGCAGCGGATAGCCAACGCGGATGCCCTTGCCGTTCCATGTCGCCATCATCATGTCCAACTGGCGAAGCGCATTATCAAGCTGCTGCGGTTGCAGGTCGAACACATAATCGGCCATGCCAATTTCGGCAAACGCTTGGTTGATGATGTCGCGCTTCGTGAAGGCCATGATTTATTCCTCAACCTTTGGCTTGCGGCCACGCTTAGGCTTCTCGCTGGCCTCAGTTGTGGTCAGTGCCCAGCCCTCGGCGATAGACGCATCAACGTCAGCCTCATCCACAACGATGTAATCAAAATCGCCACCATGAAACTTGTGCGGCCCCGGAGATTTGTAGAGCATCACAGTCATGCCATTTTCCTCTTGGGCGCTTTTGATGGCTTGCCCGCTTTCTTTGCGGCCTTTTCAGCAGTGCTGAGAGCAATAGCCAATGCCTGTTTGGCAGGCTTGCCATGCTTCATTTCCAACTTGATGTTGGAACCAATAGTCTTGCTACTGTAACCTTTTTTGATCGGCATGTCAGTCCCCTTTTGAAAGTAGGGAAGGAGCCGAAGCCCCTTCCCAGTTGTTATTAGGTCTGCGAGAACAACTGAATGCCAGCCATTTCGGGCTGCAACATCACCACACCAAACAAAGTATCCCAACGATACTTGGTCTTCTGGGTGTTGATGTCGAACTGCTTCTGCATCACCAGTTCCACGCCCTGATCGGTCGTGGCACGCATGATGTCAGCGCCAGCATCTGTCGGGATAGCCAACGATGCGGGCAGCAATTCGATGGCGCTGCGGTGCCAGAAGCAGTTCACAGCTGCAGTCACAGTGTTCAAGAAGGTGATAGCCGCGCCGTTTGCAGGCGTTGCGGTCACGTTCTTATACTGCGCTTCAGCATCGGTCGAACCGCCATTGGAGATGATTGGCGGGCTGATCGTGACCACACCCGAACCGCCCGAACCAGAGACGATTGCGGTGATGCGGAAGGTCTTCAGAACGCCAGTGCTTTGCTTGGTGATGTGGTGAAGAGCAAAGACGTTTGCGATGGTGAACGCATCGCCAACTTTAACCGTGCCGCCACCGACAGCAATGGTCAGGTTTTGGTAGCGGTTGTCAACGTTTGCAACTTCACCCGTTGCAGCCGTCGAAGTGGCCTTGGGGGTGTAGTATTGGTTGGCGCCGTTGACCGTCACAGTTGTGCCAGCAGCCGCCGTCAGGCGGTTTGCATAGTCCATCTTGTAGGTCTGGAAGCCAGCCACTTCGCCAACGTAAGCGCGACGATACGCCTCGGTCGGGATTTGGATCATGGTCTGACGTGCAGCCAAGTCAGCCGCCATGCCGTTGTAGTCACGGGTGGACAGCGCATAGTTGCGGTCGCTCATCATCACGCCCTGCTCGTTCATCAGAGCATCAACCTCTGCAACATCAGTGAAGCCCGATGCAGCGGTGGTGCGCTTGGAAACGATAGTGCCTTGGTTGGATGCCACAGTCAGAACGGCCACGTTGATGTCAGAAGCCAGCTTCTGAGCAGCAGCCTGACCCAGACGGTTTTCTTGCAACTGGTCGCGCAGTTCTTTTGCGGTCAGCAGCGCCGTCGAGTGCTTCTGGTAGCCAATGGTCGAAGGCACAGCAAGCTGGGTTGAGTCTTTGAAGTTGGACGTAGCGTCCGAACCGTCAAACGACTGAGCAATGTAGGGTTCGGGGCGCCAGATGGTGTCCGACGAACGCTCCATCTGTTGGCCGTTGGTGTTATACTTGTTGACGAGCGAAGACAAAACGAGAGCATCATTAAAGGCGTCTAGGATGTCTTCGAACGCAACGCGTTCTTCTTTACTGAAAGAGTTTGCCATTGGGCATGTCCTTATATGGGTTATGCCGATTGCTTCTGCTTCTTATACTGGGCCACTTTTGTATAGTTGCCAGTGCGATCTGCTTCTGCTCTCAGCCGTTCTAGGGTGCTGTCTACCGTTCCAGAAGGACGGCCTGTGCCGCTGATCTTCTTTTCCGGCGTGGATGACGCCTTGCGATTTGTGACTTTCAAATTGGTCTCCAACTTGGCCACCGCAAAGGCGAACTTTACGGGATCGGTTATAGAAGCAAGTTCCTTCGCTTTCTTTGGGTTCTTGCCCAGAGCATAAACGAGCAATGCGGGATTTTCCGCACCTTGCACGATCATTCCCTGCTGCATGACGCTTAGGGTGTCTTGGACAACTTCTTCTGCGAAGTCATAGTCCTTGACCTTCAAATCAGCTTTCGCCGAATGATAGCCCTCAAGCTTCTTTTCCCATCCCTTCTGCACAGCTTCCTGTTCAGCCCGGACGGATAGTTGCCTGTCGTCATGCTGGCGCTTCTTTTCATACCACGCCGCAAGTGCCGTCTCATATCGGTCGGTATCGTAGTCAACCGAATCTAACGTTGGCTTCTGGCCTAGCGGCTGTTGCGCGGGTTGTGTCCGCTGCTCCAGCTGCTGAACCTTTTGCTCAAGGTCTTTCGCTCGACGTTTTTCCTCACGATACGATTTGCGAAGATCACGCACCCAAGTGGGAGCGTTAACTTCCTTCTCGTCTTCTGGGTCAGGCGATTCCCCATCTATGCTGACAACGACATCATCCGTTTCGCCCTCAGTGTCGAGTTCTTCCCCTTCGGGTTCTTCGACTTCCGGCTGCTCAACTTCATTTAGATCGTCGTCAAATTCTGCCTTATCTTCGTCCATTCGATCCTCGTTCAATTCTCACCCATTAGAATGTGCGGCTGGGCGGTTGCCGCATTCCGGGCGATACAGCACTTTGCAATGCTCTCGCCGTGTTCAATACGCTGTCGCGCTCTTTCTGCTGGATGCCAGCGAGCGTTTCAACGGTCTTGGCTTTGGTCTCTTGGGCCCGTGCCAAGGTGTATGCTGTATTGGCCTGCGCCTGACCTGCTTTGGCCTGCGCTTCCATTGCCGCGGCTTGCAGATACTGCGCCTGTGGATCGGGCTGCTGCTGCGACTGCGCCTGTTGCAGTTCCTCTAGCAATGCCTGCTGTTCTTCTTCGGTCGGTTTGGCTACGCCCATCTTGATTAGGCGGTTGCGGAAGAAGTCACGCACGTCAGAGATGCCTTCCCCTTCCATGTTCAACATAATCATTGATCCAAGCACCTGTTGCGTTTCTGGATCAATTGCTAGTTGCATCATAGCCATCAGAGACCGCACAGTGGCGGAACGTCTAGTTTCCGATGATGGCCCGACCTCAACTGCAACGTCAAACTTGGCTTTGCTCAGGTCGTTCTCGTATTCCACAGCGCCAGTCTCTTGGTTCAGCACGGGCTTGGCAAGTTCCACTGTGGACGTTTGGCCCTGAGAGCCAACGCCTTTTAGCTTCCGGCCCGATTCAACCATCACATCGCGGGCCATAGAAAGCCAAATTTCCCCAGCGCGTTTTATAGCCTTGGCCATGTTTGACATGTAGATGTAGGTCTGCATATCGATCTTGGTCTGGATCAACTCCACGGCCTTGCCCGAAATGTTGGAAACCATCTTTTCTCCAGCCTGCTGATTCCCCAACAGATTAGTGAGGTCTTGGCTGGTGATCTGCAACAGGCCAGCCAGTGCGGGCGGAATTTGCGGTGGCTTGGTGTATGCCACAGGCCCAGCCAGTGCCTCGTTGCCGTTGGCATCCGTCATGGTGTTGATCAGCAGATAGGGATAGTTCTTCAGGTTGTCCTCGGCCCACATCATCTCATAGCCAGCGACCTGCTCGGCTGCAAAGATCGGCTTTTCGGTCGTGGACAGCGCAGAGATTTCGCCCAGCTTAGATAGCTGCATGTTCTTGAGCCGTTGCGCATCCTTGGCCATGCGAACTTGGCCCATGCAGCGCTCGATGTTGTCGATATACCAGCGCTTGCCATAGACAGGCACAATCGGGATTTCAGACCCGGCGATGTAACCACTGTCTTCCAGAATGCTATTGCCGCTCATGATGTATTTATGCACCTTGCGGCGCTTCACACGCTTCTGACGCACCTCGACCTGACCCGTGGCCGTCAGCATGTTCTCAAGTTCTGGATCGTCAGCGAAGTCTTTCTCGCTATAGCGCGTTTCTTCACCATCAATGGATCGGAACGTGCGGATCAGTTCCGATGCTTCCTCAACGCGGAAAACCTCGGCGACAAACACCATGTCAGGCGTTGACCAGTCAAATTCGTTCTGGTGGATTTCGTGCGGCCATGTGTCAGGGTCATCGTTCCAAGTGGCCTTATACGAATCGCGCGTCATTGCCGTCAGGACATAGCATAGCCGGGCATCTCTTTTGTCTTGGCGCTTGGCATCCATGTCGAAGAACACAGTCGTGTCGGCATCATAGATTGGCTCGATCCGAATGCGCTGGTTGTCATTCTCGGAATCATATTCGTCTTCGTATTCAGTGCGCAGACGGAATGCACCAAATCCACCGCCGACTGCCTCTTCAAAGGCGTTGTCATACGCCTCATCCGCACCGCTGTCTTGCTCATCTGCACGGAATAGCATGTCGCAGGTGTCAGACAGGTTATCGTCTGATGTGCCGTCTTTAGACACAAAATCGACCGTGATGCGGTTGTTTCGATATTCGTTGATGATCCGCATCACCGACAAGTGAACTTCGTTAAATTCAAAGCGTGGCTTGTTGTTGAACTGCTCTGCAAGGTTGCCTTCCCACTGCGCCCCGGCGATGGAATAAAAGCGACGATCCTCAAGGCATTGCAGACGGCCTTCACGCATGGCGCTTTGAATGTCATTGAACTCTTGCAGCGCATCTTCATGCACTGTTGCAAGCCGTTCACTTCTGGTCACTCTTGCCACAGTTGTTCCTCGCAATTCATTCCGCGCCATTATAGGCGCTTTTGGCGGATAAAACAATCACCTTGCCATTGGCATCATTGTGACCACTGGCCGGGCCTTTGGCTTCTGCTGGACGTTAGCCCGCCGCGCACCTTCCAGAGCATAGCGCACCGCGTCGATCACATGGTTGTCGCGGTCTTCCAGCACCGGGAGAATCTTGCCCGTCATATGATCGGTCTTGAAACTATACAGCGTCAGTTCGTCAATCGTGTGCTTGCACCGCGGGTGAACAACGATGTCAAACGACTTCAGCCATTCAATGCCTTCCTCGACAGACTTCGCGCCCTTGACCGCTGATTGTATCTTGGGGAAGCCATTGCGACGCATGTGGCTGATCGTCTCAGGTCTGGCACTGTCGGCCACCATTGGCCATTTCTCAGCCTCTGGGATGGACATGAACAGCGATGGCGTGTCAACGATTTCGCAGCCGACCTGATAAGCCTCATAGTCGATGTATAGCTTGCGGCCTATGATGTGGCAGCGAACGCAGACTGTTGGATCTGTTGCAAAGCCCCAGTCTGCACCGAACCGATGGACAGCATCCGGCGGCGCTTCAAAGTCTTCAATCACCCAGTTCTTAAACACGCGCGTTTCGCTGTTGCGAACATACTGGCCCTTCCAAACGTGCAGATATTTATCTGGATCACGTCTTAGGTCGTATTGCATCTCGTCCCGCAGCACGTCTGGAAACCACGGATTGTCGGAATAGTTGACCTCTACCACGATGCTGTCGGTTGGAGCGTTGCTTCCACGCAGCAATGATTCAACTGGATCGTCCTCATAGCGTGGGTTCCAACTGAACAGCAACTGCGAGCCGGGCTTGCGGATTGTCGGGCGCAGCAGGTCTAACGAAAACTGGCTGATCGACTGCGCCTCTTCCACCCAAGCAATGTCAAAGCCTTCGAGCGACTTGATGCTGTCGGCTGTGTGGTTCTGCATCCCCTGAAAAATGATCACGCCACCATGCGGACATTTGATCTCGGCCAGCTGCACCTCAAACATATGCCCAACGCCCAGTTCTTGGATCTTGTTTTCGATCAACTTCTTGACGGATTGCTTTAGTGACCTTTGCACCTCACGAACGCAGACCACATCTGTGCGCTTCATCACGCAGCGTTCAACGATCCATTCGGCAAAGAAGGTTGACTTGCCAGAGCCACGCCCACCGAATGCGCCGATGTAGCGGGCGTGTTCTTTCTTGAGGATTGGAACAGCCCAGCGCGGGGTGTTGATGTTTAGGTTCACTATGTGCCTGACACTAAGTTGTTGAGTTCTTCCTGCGTCATGTTCTCGGTCAGAGTCTGCGAGATTTGATCTGCTGATGTGCCAAGCATCACCGCTGCGCCAGCGATGCCATACTTGCGCACGATGCTGATAAGGTTCTCATCAAAGACAACGAAGTTGCGGGTTGCAGTACGTCCAGCAGTCTCAATCACCTTCCGCACATCGTCGCGCTCAGTTGTAGCAAATCGTTCAGCCGGGTTGCTTCTGTTGAAAAGTTGCAGAGCAATTTCAGCATCACCATTCGCCTGATCTAAAAACGCCCGCGCTTCATTAGAAATCGGGTTGTTTGGTAAGTTGGATGGCGTATAACGTGATCTTGCATCTAAAAACTTAATCCCAGGGATTCCTTTTGAGGCGAGCATATCTGATGCAATCTTGTCTCCAGATCTAGTGTTGCGTGCCGCACTAATGGCCTGAGCAATCTTGTCTGGAGAAGCATCTGGAAATATCAAAGGCAACATTTTCTCTGCACTGTTACCTTGCTTTCGAGCGACATTTACCATTGGATCGAAACCAGAAGCCTTTTTGTATAGTTCTTGTCCTGTTAGTTTATCAGAATTTGGGCCAAACATTGGCAGAATAACATTACGCACACTATCTGACTGTTCACTCAATGGCTTTCCCCAATCAAGGAAAGTGTTGGGGTCAGCATTGATGTTGACCTCATACATGCTACCGCTAGAAACTTTCTTAGCGTCAAGCAATTTAACCACTTCACCTATTTCTTTGGCCTCCTGTCGATCAAGGTTGCCCGTCAATAGACGTTTTGCAGCATCAGCAGCCTTTTCGTAATTTCCACCTGCGTTCTTAAGCAACTCCTCGGCCTTGTAGGTAACGTAAGGCGTGAACCTGTTGCTTTGAGACAATGTATCACGGTAAGTTTTCGCCACATCTTCAGCTTCAGCCGCATAAATCCCTGACCCATAAGCCTGTGCACCCTCACCCGTTCCCAGCTTATCCATCCGCATCCGGCCAAGCGGGAAATCCTGCAACACCTCTGCACCAGTGGGAACGTCCGGCAGCACGTCAGGCGCACCAACGATGTATTGTGTCGATCCGTCAGGCATCCGCACAAGGCGCTCAGCTGCGAAGTTATGCGGTGAGCCTTGGTAGGCGCGAATGCCCTGCGCTTCCTGCATGGCCCGCTCGGCATCAGCAAATGTCACTGGCGGTCGGCCTTCACGCGCTGCGCCCATACGCAATGCGCCAGCAGGTGCGGTTGCAGTACCAGCGCCAAGCGTCATCATGCCTGTCAGCCCTGCAATGTCGCCATAGGTCAGCGGCTGGCCTTCCATCGCTCTGCGCGGCACTGAGATGGCATCCCAAGCGCTTTGCACGGCATTACTGAGCAAGTCACCAGTGAAGCCCAGCGGGTTGGCTGTTGCCTCACGATACGCGCCCTTGATCACCGATTGCGTTTTAGGCGGCGTCATCTCGAACAAGTATTGCGTGCCGTCGAACCGCGATCTACGGATCTTCTGGCCTAGTTCATCATAGCCAACAACAGGGTCATTTTCTGGATCAGCCCCAGCAGGCAGACGCATTGGGTCATATGCAAATCCGTCAGCCTTTGGAGTGAGAAAATCGAAAATGCCCATGTCACGCCTCTGATGGATCAATGATGGTTCGCTTGATCTCGATTGGTATTGCACCGCCTGATGGCCCAGATAGTTCCTGCTTCGTCGCGTCAGAGTAGCCGTGCTTGGAAAGCATCATCTTGGTGATCGAGTAGTTGAAGTCACCAGACAGGCCATTATTCAGCAACTCCCGCTCTTGCTTTTGCGCAATTGCCTTGAGGATGTCGGAAAATTCTTTGTCCTTGTCCCGCGCCCAATCATGACAGGTCTCTCGGTGAATGCCAATTTCGCAAGCCAGACCCGCGACTGATGGCACCTTGTCACCTGCTGCGATCCATCCGCCCTTGGCGTAGTCCCACGCGGCCTTGACGATCTTGGGCGTGTAATCAGTTGGTCTACCAGCAGCCATGACATACCTCATCTCGACACATAGCGGTGTCGGTCGCTGCGGCATCTTACATCAATTTGGCTGCTGTTTCAATCTGGCAACCTTATCAAGCACAGACAGGCCAAATTCCGATGTCGGATCAAACCACCATAGCGCTCTTTGGCTGCGGTCTTTATTGGCTGTGTTTCGTAAGATGCTGTGAACGCCTGTCTGTTCGTTGCGCACTCGATTGATTGCACCGATGCAGGCATTCTTGGTCATTCCCACCAGATCGGCAGCTTTGCTGTGGCTTAGGCCCACGTTCTCGACGAGGTGCAACGCCATTAACAGCCGCTCGTCCTTCAGTCGATCTACCGTTCCATACATTGGATTTCCCCTGCGATTGCCAGATACCCGGCGGCATCCACATAGCTGTCAACGTGAGTTGGGTTTCCTTTGATGCGGGCGATCTTGAACAGCACCATCATCATGGAAACGTCAAGGCCATCAAAAACGCACCTGTCGCGCCCTTGCATCCACCATGACCAGAGGTCTGCGATGTTCTCAAAGCTGTCTTCTGCATCGCCATGCGTGGCATCGCGGTCTTTGGTGATGTATTGGATTGCGGTGCTTAGGATCTGTTCGCGGTTCATTTTTTCCTCGCTGGGCAGTCACGCCCTTCGTTGCAGTTGTGATTACATGGCGGGCAGGTCATTCCACACCCTCCAGTTCAGCCAGCACGGCGCGGGTGGCGGCGCTTTAGAGGTCACTCAGTCGCCGCTGGTGAAAGCGGTTCCAA
>Ga0114969_10001083_pt1 | contig 23145 bp, 20 predicted proteins | sample M_130807_MF_Meta_FD_87316 | JGI IMG/M metagenome (GOLD analysis project Ga0114969, IMG submission 87316) | Freshwater microbial communities from Lake Montjoie, Canada to study carbon cycling - M_130807_MF_MetaG | ecosystem: Environmental > Aquatic > Freshwater > Lake | place: Lake Montjoie...
GAGCCCAGGTACGTGGTGCGCAGCTTCTCGCCCGGCACCAGGACCTCGACCGCGGCGCCACCGGCGTTCCACCCGTCGTTCGTCGTGATCGCCGGCCGCTTGTAGTTGAACAGCGCCGAGCCGTCGGGCTGGTAGACGATCACGGTCATCTCGGCGTAGCCCTCGTTGGCCCGGTTGCCGATGCGAAAGAATCCGCCGCGCTGCTGCGAGCGGTCGAAGAAGTTGAAGTAGACCGACTCGTTGAAGTTCTGCTCCGGGCCGAGCGGATGCGTGTAGTCGTCCTCGGGACGGACGTTGCCGTAGATCTTCGGTGCCATGTCGCGGACCTCCCGGGCCCCATGAGGCACACCGATCAGGGGTCCGGGCAAGCGCCGGGGCCGCTCCGTCGGCCTGTGGTCGGTCCTGGCCGACGGCGGCTCGTCGATCCTGCGGGCTTTTGACGCGGCGCCTTCCGCGACCCGGGCCGGAGCCGTCGGGGACGGTTTTGGCTCTTTCTGACCGGGGCCGATTCGGGCATCATGCCGCTCAGAAGGAGGTCTTCGCATGACGAAGATCCTGACCCTTGCCCTTGCCACGCTCCTGCTCGTGACCACGGAAGCGAGCGCGACCCGCCCGACCAAGGGCCGACCGCTCAAGACCGGACAGACGACGAGTTACGGTACGGGCAGCGACGGCGATCTCCAGAAGGGCCTGTCGCGGATGTACAACGACCTCGGCAACGGCGTCATCAAGGACCAGCGCACGGGCCTCTTCTGGGAGAAGAAGTCCGACGACGGATCGATCCACGACAAGGACTTCACCTACTCGTGGAGCGCGGACGGTGATTCCTTCAACGGCACGACTGCGTCGGTGTTCCTAGCGACACTCAACTCGGGCGGCTCGTGACTTGGTAATTTGACTCTTTGACCCTTTGAACCTTTGACTCCGGCCTCCGGTGCCCCCGGTGCTGCCAGCGGCACCGAAGAGCCTGCTCGAGCGAGGGGCTGGAAGAATACGCGATGGACGACCCGAGAGCCCCGCACGGACCCGACCATGCGTCGCGCTGGATCGAGCGCTTCGCGGGTCTCGTGCCGGCGGGTGGTACGGTGCTGGACCTTGCCGCCGGCGGCGGGCGCCAAGCACGCCTTTTCCTCGATCGCGGTCACCCCGTCGTCGCGGTGGATCGCGACACCCCGGCCCTCATGCGACTCGCGGCTGCGCGCGCGACCGCGGCGCCGGCCCTCGAAGTCGTCGAAGCCGACCTGGAGGGCGGTCCGTGGCCTCTCGGCGATCGACGCTTCGCCGGCGTCGTCGTCGCGAACTACCTGCACCGCCCGCTGCTCGCTCGACTCGTCGCGGCGGTCGCACCGGGCGGGGCCCTGCTCTACGAGACCTTCGCGGTCGGCAACGAGCGCTTCGGCAAGCCGAGCAACCCCGACTTCCTGCTGCGCCCGGGCGAGTTGCTCGACGCCGCCCGCCCGCCCCTGCGCGTGATCGCCTTCGAGGACGTCGAGATCGAGGTGCCGCGTCGCGCGATGGTCCAGCGGATCGCCGCCGTCCGGCCGCCGCACCCGGTGCCGGGCGGCGACGGCCTCGGCTAGCCCTCCGCGCCGCCCTTCCTTGTCCGCGCCCCGGCCGCCCGGGCGCGGCGGGCGCGGCGGGCGTGGCGCCGTACGGGTGCCCCTCCTCGCAACCGCCCCTGTCCCGGCTCGCACCCCGGCCGCCCGGCGGGGACGCTGGCGCAGATGCCTCATTGCGGGCTTCGCGCGCGTCTGGCACGACAAATCGCCATGCAGCGACCGATCTGGCTCTTCAGTCAGGACACCGCCCAGTTCAGCGCGCCACCGCTCACCACCGGCGCCCTGAAAGCCTATTTCCTGGCCCGGGGCCGCACGGCCGAGGCGAGCGACGTGGAACTCGTCCACCTCCTCGGCGACGGCGCCGCGGTCGACTGGCTCGACTCCGACGGCCGCCGCTCGCTCGTAGGACGGGCCCGGGAGGCGGTCGCCGCCGGGCTCCAGCCGGTGCTCGGGCTCAGCTGCTACACCTGGAACGTCGCCGAGATGCTCGAGATCGCGCGCGCGGTGAAGGCCGACGTGCCGTCCGCGCTGGTCGTCGTCGGCGGCCCCCATGTGCAGCGCGCCGAGGACTTCTTGTGCGAGGACGGCATCGACGCCGTCGTGCTCGGCGAGGGCGAGGCCACCTTCACCGAACTGCTCGACGCACCCGCCCGGGTGCATTGGTCCGAGGTCGCCGGCCTCGCCTTCCTCGGCGACGCCGGCGCGATCGTCCGCACGCCGCCGCGTGCGCGCGCGACCGCGCTCGACGTCTTCCCCTCCGCGCTCGACGTCGTGCCGCTGCGCGGCGAGGACGGCCGCCCGCTCTACCGCAACGTCGCCTACGAGACCTCGCGCGGCTGCCCGTACCGCTGCTCGTTCTGCGAGTGGGGCACGGGCGCCATCGGCACGAAGATGTACCAGTTCTCGGTCGACCGCATCCGCGACGACCTCGAGAAGCTCGTCGCCGGCGGCATCCAGGACATCTGGTTCTGCGACTCGAACTTCGGCGCGCTGCGCGAGGACGTCGACAAGGCGGCGATCGTCATCGATCTCAAGCGGCGCACCGGGCTCCCGCAGACCTTCGCCAGCTCCTGGTCGAAGAACCACAACAAGCGCGTCCAGGAGATCGTCCGCAGCCTGCACCGCGAGGGTCTTCTCTGGCACTACCACCTCGCGCTGCAGACGCTCACGCCCTACGCGCTGGAGCTCTCGCACCGCACGAACATGCGCTCGAACGAGTACGAGCCGGTGGTGCGCGCGCTCGCCTCCGAGGGCGTGCCGATCGCGGCTGAGCTGATCTGGGGCCTTCCCGGCGACAACCTGGCCGAGTTCGAGCGCAACCTCGACCAGCTGATGACCGTGTTCCCGAACATCAACATCTTCGGCTACACGCTGCTGCCCGGTACCGAGTTCTTCGAGAAGCGCGACGAGTACCGGCTCGTCACCCTGCCGGTCGCCGGCTACGGCAAGGCCAAGGGCGAGTACGTCGTCGGCTGCCACACCTTCCCGCGCGACGAGGGCGAGGAGGGCTACTTCCTCATCACCTCCTACGTCATGATGGCCCGCGGCCACGTCATGCCGCTCGCCGTGCGCCATCTCGCACTCTCGGGTGGCGTACCGGTCTCGGCGCTCCTGCGTACGATCATGCACGAACTCGTCGCCGAGTTCGGCGGCGAACTCGAGCGCGAGATCGGTATCGATCTCCGCGGCGACCGCATGGCGGTCTACGAGTCGCGCGCCGACCTCTACCTGCGCTGCCTCGGCGACCTCGAACGCACCTTCGGCATCATCCGGAGCGTCGTGCCGCGCTTCCTCGCGGAGCACGGGCGCGAAGACCTCGTCGAGGGCACGATGAACGTCCTCGATCTCGACCGCGCTTTCTGCCCGCGCACCGGGGCGCGTAGCATGGAGCGCCACCGCTTCGCGTTTGCCGCCGAGCAGGTGGCCGCGAGCCTCGGCCGACTCGAGGCACCCGAAGCGGACGACCTGCGCTCGCGTCCGGGCGCGGAGTGCGCGCTCGACGTCGATCACCCGGGGCTCGTCGGCGAGGTCCTGCGCGACCCCGACGGCGGTTCCTGGATGCGTGGACGCATCGTCTCCCCCGAGGGCGCCTCGGGCATGACCGCCGAGACCGCGCAGTCGGCGGCGGTTTGAACCGCGCCACGTTCCATCGGAAAACACCTTGACCGCCGAACCGCTGCGCATCTGCCTGCTCACCTACCGGGGCAACCCGCGTTCGGGGGGGCAGGGCATCTACGTCCGGCTGCTCGGCCGCGCGCTCGCCGAACTCGGCCACAAGGTGGATGTGTGGAGCGGGCCGCCCTACCCGGAGCTGCTGGCGGGCACGCGGCTCGTCGAGGTGCCGAGCCTCGACCTGTGGAACGAGGCGGCGCTCTTCCGTCGCCCCTCCATCGACGAGTTGCGCGACCCGATCCACCGCGCGGAGTGGGTGCGCACGCTGCTCGGCGAGTTCCCCGAGCCGCTCACCTTCACCCGGCGCGTCGCGCGTGAGTTCGAGCGCGGAAGTGCGCCGCGCTACGACGTCGTGCACGACAACCAGTCGCTCGGGCCGGGGCTCCTCGCCCTGCGCCGCCGCCTCCCGGTCGTCGCGACGATCCACCACCCGGTCACGGTCGACTACCGGATCGCCCTCGGCGCGGCGCGCGGCGTGGTCAAGCGCTACGGGCTGCGGCGCTGGTACGGATTTCTGCGCACGCAACTCCGCGTGGCGCGCGAACTCGACCGGGTGCTGACGGTGTCGGAGGCTTCGGCCCGCGACCTCGAGAGCGAGTACTCGATTGCGCCCGGCAAGATGCGGGTCGTCGGCAACGGCATCGACATCGAACTCTTCCGACCGATTCCCGGGATCCCGCGCCGCGACGACGTCCTGCTGACGACGCTCTCGGCCGACTCGCCCCTCAAGGGCTTCGTCCACCTGCTCGAAGCGTTCGCCGCGCTGCGCGCCTCCCGCCCGACGCTCTCGCTCGTCGTGGTCGGCCAGGTCGCCGACGACTCGCCGAGCGGTCGCGCGGTCGCCCGGCTCGGACTGCGCGACGCGATCCGCTTCACCGGGCGCGTGCCGGCGGAGGAGATCCCGCGGCTCTACGCCGGCTCCGTCGTCGCGGTCGTGCCCTCGCTCTACGAGGGCTTCGGCTACCCGGCCGGCGAGGCGATGGCCTGCGGCGTGCCGGTCGTCTCGACGCGCGCCGGCGCGCTGCCCGAGGTCGTCGGTTCCGACGGCGAGGCCGGCCTGCTGGTCGAGCCGGGCAACGCGGCAGCGCTGGCGCGCGCGATCGCGGCGCTGCTCGACGATCCGCAGGCCCGCGTCGCGATGGGAGCGGCCGGCCGGTTGCGCGTCGCCTCGCGCTTCACTTGGCGGCGCGCGGCGGAGCGCACGGTCGACGCCTACCGCGAGGTGATCGCGGAGCGCAGCCGGGGCGGGCGGGATGCGACCGGACGAGGGACGCCGGCGCATTCCGATGCGGCGCCGTCCGAGCCGAGGGCGGCGGCATGCTGACGGTCGAAGTCGAGCGTCTCGGCCTGCGAGCCGGTTCGCGCCTGCTCGACGTAGGCTGCGGCGGGGGCCGTCATGTGCGCGCCACGCGCCGAATGACCGGCGTCACCGGGGTCGCGGTGGATCTCGGCCGCGAGGAGGTCGCCGGCACGGCGCGCTCGCTGCGCGAACTCGACGCGATGCCGGCCGAGGCCGGCGGTACGATCGACGGAGCGGCCCCCTGGCTCGTCGCTCGCGCGAGCGGCTACGAACTGCCGTTCGCGTCGGGGGCCTTCGACTGCGTGATCGTCTCCGAGGTGCTCGAGCACCTGCACGACGACGCACGCGCCCTCCGGGAAGTGTCGCGCGTCCTGCGCCCGGGCGGTGTGCTCGCGGTGTCGGTGCCGCGCACCGGACCGGAGGCCGTGTGCTGGGCGCTCTCGAAGCGCTACCGCAACACGCCCGGCGGACACCTGCGCATCTATCGTCGCTCGGAGATCGCGGGGCTCGTCCGGCGCAGCGGCTACCGGATCGTCGGCAGCCACTTCGCGCACGCGCTGCACGCTCCTTTCTGGTGGCTCAAGTGCGCCGTTGGCGTGGACGACGACCGCTCGCCGCTCGTCCGGGGCTACCACCGCTTCCTCGTCTGGGACCTGATGGAGCGCCCGCGGCTCACGCGCTGGCTCGAAGCGGCGCTCAACCCCTTCATCGGCAAGAGCCTTGTGCTCTACGCGGTCAAGGAGTGAGGATGGCGATCGAAGGCGCATCGGCCCGCCGTCGCCGCGCGGCGTCCGCCACGGGCTCCCGGGAGGCCGTCGGGCGTGTCGCCCGTGGGCCGCGACGTTCCGCGAGGTACGCCTTTCCCGCCGACCACGCGGCCCGGACCGCCGACTGGATCGCCGCACGGCAGCGTCCCGACGGCGAGATCCCCTGGAGTCCCGGCGGCAAGATGGACCCCTGGGACCATGTGCATGCGGCGATGGGACTCGCGACGGCCGGACGCATCGCGCAGGCGGAGGCCGCGTTCCGCTTCCTCGCCGAGCACCAGTACCCCGACGGTGGATTCGCCTGCGAGCGGCGCGACGGCCGGGTCGTCAACTCGAGTCGCGAATCGAACCACGCGGCCTATCTCGCGACCGGCCTCTGGCATCTGTACACGGCGAAGCCCGACCCGGACTTCCTCGCCGAGATGTGGCCGGCAGTCGAGCGCGCGATCGAGTTCGTCCTTCGCCTGCAGGAGCCCTCGGGCGCGATCTCCTGGGCGGTCGATCCCGAGGGGCGCATCTGGCGTGCGCCGCTGGTGACGGGATCGTCGTCGATCCACGGCAGCCTCGTCTGCGCGGCGCGCATCGCCGAGCGCCTCGACCACGACCGGCCGGCCTGGCGGGTCGCGCGCCGCCGGCTCGCCTTCGTCCTACGGCATGAGCCGGAGCACTTCGAGAATGCCGATCTTCCCGAGCCCCCGGGGCGCCACTCGATGGACTGGTACTATCCGGTGCTCGGCGGCGCGGTGCGCGGCGCGGCGGCGCGCGAGCACCTGCTGCATCCCGAACACAACGCGACCTTCATAGAGGAGGGCGTCGGCTGCCGCTGCGTGAAGGACCACGCCTGGTACACGGTCGCCGAGACCTGCGAACTCGCCCTCGCCCTCGACGCAGCCGGCCTGCGCTCGCGCGCGCGCGAGGTCTTCTCCTGGATGGCCCCGTGGCGCCACGACGACGGCGGCTACTGGACCGGTGCGACGCACCCCGAGCGCGAGATCTATCCCGACGGCGAGCAGACGGCCTGGACCGCGGCGACGGTGCTCATGGCAGCCGACGCGCTCGGCGCGGGATCGCCCACCAGCGCATTCTTCCGCGAACTCGCGGGGGCCGAGGAGGCGGCAATCGGGCTCGCGGGCGGGGCGCCCGGCGGTGTCCGCGGCCGCGCGCCGGTGTCCGTCGTCGACCCGCCGGTCGAGGCGATCGAGGACTGACAGCCGCCGGGTCGCTTTATCGACCCGGCGGCACCATGCTAGATCGCACCATGGCCGTCGAACGAAAGCGATCGGCTTCGAGTCCGACCGCGCGTGGCGCCATGGTGCGGAGGTCGGCCGAAGGAGCGCCGGCGCCGCATGTGCGCGCCGCGGATCCCGCGGCGTCCACCCGCAAGCGGAAGGCCGTGGCGCCGGCGAGGCCCGCGCGAACGGCGAAGGCCCCGAACAGCCGGAAGGCCGAGCCCGCCGGAGGGCCTGCACGCCCCCCGAAGGCGGCGGAACAGGGTCCCTCCGCCCGCAAGGCGATTCTCGACGCGGCCGTGGCGGCGCTCGAGGACAAGGGAGAGTCGACGATCCGCGTCTCCCAGATCGCGGCCAAGGCCCGGGTGGCCCTCGGCCTCATCTACTACCACTTTAACGACCGCGAGGGCCTCGTCTCGGCTGCCCAGATCGAGCGACTTCGGCGCGCCCGCTCCGACGACATGACGCTCATGGACGCGGCGGTGCGCCTCTACGACAATCCCGAACACTTCACGACGATGATCGCACGGATCCTCTCCAGCGCGATTTCGACCGATCGCGCGGCCGAGCGCCTCGATCGCGTCGCCATTCTCGGTGCGAGCAAGGGTCGCCCCGCCCTCACTGCCGATCTCGCCCGGTCGCAACAGGCGATCACCGATCGCTTCACCTCGATCATCGAGGTGGCCAAGGGCCGCGGCATCATCGCCGACGACGTCGACGCGCGGTCCTTCGCCATCTTCGTCCAGGCGTTCGGCCTCGGCTTGATCCTCGCCGACATCGACGAGAAGCCGGTCGATCGACGCGCGCTGGCGATGGTCTTCCTGCGCTCGCTCGGCGGGCTGGCGGGCCGGGCCGCGACGGGTCCGTCCGCGGCAGCGTCGCCGGCCGGGGCACGCCGGGCATCCGGCCGCGAGACTCCGCGCAGGCCGCGCTGACTCGGGGCTCCCCGGTACGCACCGGGATCGCCGGGGGTGGCGCGTCGGGCGCGGGTCAGGCCGGCGCGTCGCCGCGCCGGAAGGGCCGCCAGGCGGCGATCGTCTTGCGCATCAGCACCTCGCCCTTGCCGGGCAGGAGCAGGTCGCGCAGCAGACCGATCTCCTCGTAGCCGAGCGAGGTGTAGAACGCGCGCGCCGGTGCATTGAAGTCGGACACGCAGAGGTAGACGTTGGGCACCCGTGCGAAGGCGCGGCTCTCGAGTTCGGAGAGCAGCAGGCGACCGACCCCGGCGCGCCGCCAGCCCGGATCGACCGCGATTACGCGCAGGTACTCGCCGACCAGGAATCCCGGGCTCGACAGGGTGAAGCCGACGACACGGCCGGCGTCGCGCGCGACGAGCAGGTTCGCCGCGGCTGCACTTTCCGCGACCGCCGCGATCTCGGCGTCGCCGTATTCCAGGTCGGTCCAGGGCGAGGTGTCCATGAGGCGTCGCGCGTCCTCGAACGCGAGGCGCTGCTCCGGCGCGATCTCGATGCGCGACGCGCTCATCCGGGCTCGGCGACACCGTTCGGGGACGGTGTCGGGGATGGCTGGACGGAAGGTCCGGCGGAAGCCCCCCGGGCCTCGGTGCGAAGGCACGGCGCAAGGATCTCGCTCGCCCGCACCAGGCGCAGGCCGCGCGCGCGCAGCCCGGCGATCAATCCCGGCAGCGCCTTGGGCGTGCCGACGCCGCGACCGTTTGCGTGGAGAACGACGATGCTTCCGGCTTGCACCCGCTCGACGACCCCGCGCTCGATCGCGGCCGCGGTGACCTGCGGGTCGGGGTCGCCCGGAGCGGTGTCCCAGGTGACCGCGACCACGCCGGCGCGGCGCGCGACTTCGGCGAGTTCGGCCGGTGCATCGCCGAAGGGCGGTCGGAAGATCGGCTCGGGCACGGCCCCGAGTTTCGCGAGCGCGGCGCGCCCGTCCGTGATCTCGGCGAGCATCGCCTCGGGGGCGCCGTGGACCAGGTGGCGGTGGCGGTGGCCGTGCAGGGCGATCTCGAAGAAGGGCACGCCGCGCAGGCGTGCGAAGGCCTCGGGGTGCGTCTCGGCCCAGCGCCCGGAGACGAAGAAGGTCGTCGGGACCTTCGCGCGTTCGAGCAGGTCGACGATCTCCGGGGCGAATCCGGGCGACCGGCTCGTCGGGCAGGCGTCGAAGGTCACGGCGACGGCGTCGCTCGAGCGCGAGCCGTGGACGAACACGCCGTCGCGCGACCCGCAGCCGTCGGCGTCCAGGTCGATCGGACGCCGGCTCTCGCCCGCGCTCGCCCGCGGCCTCCGGCCGGTCGCATGGGAGGCCGGCTGCGCGACGCCCGCCGCGACCGGCCACGGGCTCGCGATCAGCAGCGCACAGACGGTCGCGGCGGCGATTCCACGCGGAAGGGACGTCACGATCGCGCTGCTTAGTCGCGCGTCGTGCCATCCGCCACCCGGCCGCGGACGCGCGCCGCGGCCGGGACTCGCGCGTCAGTCCGGCTGGGGGGCCCCGACGCAGGGCGAGTAGCCGCAGACGTCGACCACCCGGCCGTCGGGATGCAGGAAGGCATCCTTCAGGTCCTGCGCGATCGGGATGTTCGGCGTGTCGTCGTGCGGGTCGTGACCGGTGCGCGGCGGGAGGTTCGGGAGCGGGGAGAGCGGCGAGCCGGTGTCGAAGAGGAACCAGGCCGATCCCGCGTCGGGGTAGGCGGCGATCGGCGGGATTCCCCAACCCTTGTCCTCGCCCCGGATGCGGTCGGGTGCGGCCACCGGGACGTGGCCCGAGGCGCCGATCGTGCGCGCCTCGACCTGGAGCGCGTACTCGCTCACCTGGTGGTCGCCGATCGCGCCGAGCAGCAGCACCGTGTGGCGCGGCGTGTCGGGCAACGGATCGTTTGCACCGATGCGGTGCGCGTACCCGTTGGTCTCTCCCCGGTCCCAGAGCATCTGGATCAGGCAGATCACCAGCAACTGGTCGTAGGGCTCGGGGTAGGCCGGGTCGAGGACCAGCTTGTAGTCGTCCCAGTCGACGCTGCGCTGCAGCAGGAGCGAGTAGTTCATGCCGGCTTCGCCGAGAACGCCGCGCGTCACGTCCTGCGAGATCGCGAGATAGGCCCCGCCGAGGATCGCGCCCTGGCTGTTGCCGTCGTAGTAGACCTCGTTGCCGATGACCGGCACCCCGCCCGAGCGGAACGCCTCGTGCGAGGCGAAGCCCTGCGGGTGCTTCATGAGGCGTGCGAGGAAGAGGTTGTTCAGCAGGCCCTGCTGGAGGCGATCGGCGAGGGTGTTGAACGTCGAGACGTCGCCGAGGATGTTCACCGCGTTGCCCACGTCCTCGTCGGCCATGCCGATCCAGTTCGTGCCGCAGTAAGTCATGTTGAAGCGGCCGACCATGCCCTCGACCAGGTCGGAGCCGAGTTCGCCGAAGTCGCCGAGCAGTCCGTGCCCGTAGACGACGTTGCGGGTCGGAACGACCGGGCCCGTGCCGCCGCCCGCCGCCGACGGCGGGATCACGCAGCGGAAGGGGGCCGTGAAGGGGCGCGCTTGCCGCGCTGGCTTGCCGTCGGGGCCGTAGGCCATGCCGCTGCCCGGGGAGCCGTCTCCCTCGAGGTAGCTCGGGATCTCGAAGGTTCCCTCGACGCGCCGCCAGACCGTGGCGTTGTAGGGTTCGCGCACGCGGTCGACCTTGAAGACCGGCGCCGCTTCGCCCAGCGCTGCGAACGCGTCGTCGCGCATGTGCAGCAGGCGTCCGGTGAGGCCCTCGTCGCTCGCGACCGTGAAGTCGAAGGCGAGTTGCAGGTCGTCGCGCGCGAGGCCGGCGCGCTCGAGCGTCGCGAAGAGGTCCTCCATGTGGGCGCGGCGGGCCTCGAGGCGGGCGTCGGTGGTGCGGACGCGGTCGCGGTAGATCGCGAAGCCGGGCGCCGGCTCGAAGGTCGCTCCCGCGCGATCGACGAGGCGGCGGTAGGCGACGACGTAGCGGTGGCCAGGCTCGAGGTTGCGCGCCTGGCGGACGATCAGCGTGCGCTGGTCGTCCGACTTCGCGTTCGCATCCGCCTCGACCCAGATCGGGTGGCGCTCGCCGGAGGCGGCGTCGATCTCGACGACCGGCGCGCCCTCGTCGAGGTATTTCCCGATGTGCTCGATCGGCGCGGCTCCGGAGGCTGCGGGATCGACCTCGGGGAAGTAGGCGAGCACGGGCGAGCCGGGGCTGAAGCCGTCGTTGCGGTTCCACTCGGTCGGGTCGACGTGCACGCCCTTGGAATTGGCGGGCAGCGACTCGCGGGCGAACTGCACGCGGCGACCGGTCGGCGTCGACGGGTCGTCGATGGTGAAGAAGTCGTTGGGCAGCGGCAACATGCAGCGCTGCGGTACCAGCCAGTCGCAGCGCTCGGCGTCGGCCATGTCGATGCCGAGCTCCGCGGGAGTGTAAAGTCGTGCCGACTGCGTGTCGCCGCAGCCGGCCAGCCCGGCGAGTGCCGCCGCGATCGCCAGTGCCGCGAGGTCCCTGTTTTGCATCGGTCGACCCTCCCGCCGTCGCGGGGTGCGCCGGCCGGGCCGATCCTCGTTGCACCCCCGGGGGCCTGTCAACCGTGCGACCGCGGGAACCCCGCAGGGCCGTGGCGACCCCGCTCGGGGCGGACCGGCCCGCGTGCTTCACCCCGGGGATCGACTAGGCTAGGTTGCGCTCGCGCCGACGCGGGCGCCCGCACCCCGAGCGCCGGCCCGGCCGGCCGGGCGGTCCACCCAACTCCAGATCCGAGGAAGACGATGAAACTCGCCTATTCCGCCGAACACGAGGCGCTGCGCCAGGAACTTCGCGCCTACTACAAGAAGCTCCTCACCCCCGAAATCGCCGACGAGTGCGCCCGCTCCGAGGGCGTCGGCCCGGTCGTGCGCGAGGTCGTCAAGCAGATGGGCGCCGACGGCTGGCTCGGCATCGGCTGGCCCAAGGAATACGGCGGCCGCGGCATGACGCCGATCGAGCAGTTCATCTTCTTCGACGAGTCGATGCGCGCCGGCGCCCCGGTGCCGATGCTCACCGTGAACTCGGTCGCTCCGACGATCATGCAGTTCGGGTCGGACGAGCAGAAGCAGTTCTTCCTGCCGAAGATCCTCAAGGGCGAGATCCACTTCGCGATCGGCTACACCGAGCCTGCCGCTGGCACCGACCTCGCCTCGCTCCAGACGCGTGCGGTGCGCGACGGCGACTTCTTCGTCATCAACGGCCAGAAGATCTGGACGAGCCTCGCGACCGACGCCGACTACATCTGGCTCGCGGTGCGCACCGATCCCGAGGCGCCCAAGCACAAGGGCATCTCGATGATCATCGTGCCCCGCGAGGAGCCCGGCGTGCGTGTCGCCCCGATCAAGAACATGGGCCTGATGAACACCAACCAGACCTTCTACGACGACGTGCGCGTGCCCGCGTCGAATCTGGTCGGCAAGCTGAACGGCGGCTGGCGGCTCATCACGAACCAGCTGAACCACGAGCGCGTCACGCTGTGCAGCTCGGGCATGATCGAGGGCCGCTACGAGGACCTCGTCCGCTGGGCGAAGGCGACGAAGCTCGCCGACGGCCGGCGCGTCATCGACCAGGAGTGGGTGCAGGTGAACCTCGCGCGCATCTGGTCGCGACTCGAGTTCGTGCGCCTCATGAACTTCAAGATCGCGTGGGGAGCCGAGCAGGGCCAGTCGCTCAACCCGGCGCACGCCTCCTCGATCAAGGTCTTCGGCACCGAGTTCTACCTCGAGGCCTGCCGCCTCATGCTGGAGGTGATCGGGCCGGCGGCGAACCTGCGGCCCGGCTCGCCCGAGGCCGTCATGAACGGCTCGATCGCGGCGTTCCTGCGCAGCATCCACGTCCTCACCTTCGGCGGCGGCACGAACGAGATGCAGCGCGACCTGATCGCGCTCTTCGGCCTCTCGATGCCGGTGCAGCCGAGGTTCTAGGTCGACGACCCGCCCCCCGATCCCGACGCGACCGCGGCCCGAAGAGCCGCGGCACTGAAGACGAGCAGGAGCAGCGAGCATGGATTTCTCCTTTACCGACGAGCAGAAGGCGGTCGCCGAACTGGCCGCGAAGATCCTCTCCGACCACGGGGCGGGCGACCGCCTGAAGAAAATCGAGGCGAGCCGCGACGGCTACGATGCCGAGGTGTGGGCGGCCTTCGCCGAGGCGGGACTGCTCGGCGCGGCCCTTCCCGAGGACTGCGGCGGCAGCGGCGGCGGCTTCGTCGACGCCTGCCTGCTGCTCGAGCAGCAGGGCCGCCGCGTCGTCTCCATCCCGCTGGTTCCGACGATCGTCTGCGGCGCGATGCCGATCGCCCGCTTCGGGTCGAAGGCGCAGAAGGAGCGCTGGCTCCCCGCAGTGGTCGCCGGCAAGACGATCCTCGCCGCAGCACTCTCCGAGCAGGGCTCCGACCAGCGCTCCCCGGCGACGAAGGCCACCGCTGCCGGCGCGGGATTCCGCCTCGACGGCACGAAGATGGCGGTGCCTTTCGCGCGCTCTGCGGCGGCCCTCCTCGTGCCGGCGCGCCTTCCCGGCGGCGGCACCGGCGTCTTCCTGGTCGAGCGCGACGCCCCCGGGCTCTCGATGAAGGGCCAGGAGTCGACGAACTGGGAGCCCGACGCGCTCGTTCACCTCGACGGGGTCGCGGTGGGCGCCGACGCACTGCTGGGGGAGAAGGGACGCGAGGGCGAGGTCCTGCCCTGGATCCTCGACCGCGCGACGACCGCGGTCTGCGCGATCGCGACCGGCGCCTGCCAGGAGGCGATGCGCATCACCGCCGAGTACGCATCCAACCGCAAGCAGTTCGACAAGCCGATCGCGATGTTTCAGGCGGTCGGCCAGCGCATGGCCGAGTGCTTCATCGACAACGAGGCGGTCGGCCTGACGATGTGGCAGGCCGCGGCGCTCCTCGACGAGGGGCTGCCTGCAGAGAAGCAGGTCGCCGTCGCGAAGTACTGGGCCTCGGAAGGCGGCAACTTCATCGCTCACGCCGGGCTGCACATTCACGGCGGCATCTCGATCGACGTCGACTACCCGATCCACCGCTACTTCCTGTGGCTCAAGCAGGCTGAGTTCGCGCTCGGCGCAGCGACGCCGCAGCTCGTGCGGCTTGGATCTCTGATCGCCGCGGAGGCCTGAGGAGGGATCGGTGACGCCCCGGGACGCGAGCCCGGGGCTTGGCCGTCCGTCAGCCGGGTGTGCGGCGGAGCGCTTCGAGCCCAAAGCTTGCCGAGAGCATGGCGTCGCGCTCCTCGCCCGGCAGCTCGGCCATGCGCGGCAGCGAGTCCGAGCCGGTGCCCAGGCGGATCAAGCGTGGCGCCGGGTCGGCGAAGGCCTGCGCGACCATCTCGCGAGCGAAGTCCTCGGCCGGCATCGCACCCTGCTGCGAGGCCCACGCGCGCTTGTGGATGCCGTCCCAGCCGGCGCGGTAGAGCGAGCCCTCGGTGCGGTAGCGCTCGATGTCGGAGGATCCGGTCTCGGAGATGGCCGATCGCACGCCGCCGGGCTGCACGACCACGACGTCGATGCCGAAGGGAGCGACCTCCATGCGCAGCACCTCCGACAGGCTGTGCACGGCCGCCTTGCTCGCACAGTAGGCGCCCGCATAGGGCGTGGGCAGGATCCCCACGACCGAGCCGACGTTCACGATCCGCCCGCGACCGCGGGCCGCCATCGACGGGATCACCGCCTGGGCCGCCGCGACGAGCCCGATCACGTTGGTCTCGAGGATCGCGCGCAGGTTCTCGAGCGGGAGTTCCGCCATCGGGCCGATCAGGTTCATGCCGGCGTTGTTCACGAGCGCGTCGATCCGGCCCGCGCGCTCGAGCACCGTCGCGACGGCCTCTCGGATCGAGGCGGTGTCGTTCACGTCGAGCCGGATGGTCTCGATGCCCTCGGCGGAGAGGTCCGCGATCGACTCGGGACGCCGCGCCGAGGCGAAGACGCGCATTCCTTGCGTGCGCAATTCCCGGACGAGTGCCCGGCCGATGCCGGTGGAGCAGCCGGTGACCAGGACGACCTGCGGATCCGCGTGTGCCATGCCCCGAGGCTAGTCGAAGGCGGCTCGGGCACCAAGCCCGCGCCGCGGCGGGTCAGGCTCCCCGGCGCCGCAGGACCCCGAGCGTCTTCGTCGTCGGCAGCTCTTCGAAGAGACCCGAGGCGATCGTGCGGCGGTAGATCGTGATCGGCGCCTGCCCGCCGGTGGCGGGGTCGGGGAAGAGGTCGTGGATCGCGAGGATCCCGCCCGCGGCGACGAGCGGCGACCAGCCCGCGTGGTCGGCGTCGGCCGCGGCTTGGCTGTGGCCGCCGTCGATGAACACGAGCCCGAGCGGCGTCCGCCACACGCGCGCGGCCACGGGGCTCGGCGCGACGACCAGCACCGCGATCGACTCGAGGCCCGCGCCGCGCAATGTGCGGCGCAGCTTCGGCAGGCTGTCGATCGCGCCCGCCTCGGCGTCCCAGAGTTCGGGGTCGTGGTACTCCTCGCCGCGCTGATGCTCCTCGGAGCCGCGGTGATGGTCGACGCACACCAGCGTGCCGCCGCCCGCGAGCGCCCCGGCGCCTAGGTAGACCGACGACTTGCCGCAGTAGCTACCCACCTCGAGGATGGGACCGAGATGCGCGTGCTCGCGTGCGAGGTCGTGTAGCCGCAGCCCCTCCTCCTCGTCGAGGAAGCCCTTGCACTCGCGTGCGATGGCCCGGAGGCGCGCGTCCATCACGCCGGTGTAGCCCGCCGGGCATCGGAGTTCGACCGCGGGTCGTGCGCAGGCCCGTCACGGCGCGAGTTGGCTCCCCTGCGCGGACGAGGGTACAAGGCGGGCCGTGGTGGAGTGCGCCCCCCTCGGTCCCCGGATCCGCGCCTGGGCCCTCGCGGCGGCGCTCGCCGCGGCGGGTTGTGCGCCGCGCGGGGCGCTTCTCGCCCCGCGTGAGGCCTACGACAAGACGCGCGGCGAGACGTCGGCTCCGCTCGATGTTCCCGGGGTACCGTCGGCGACCGGGCTCGAACTCGCGCCCGACCCGGCGTTGCAGGCGCTCGTCGATCCGCACCGGCAGCGCGGCCTCGCCTGGCTCGGCGGCGACGTGGCGACCTCGATCCCGCTCTCGCGCTCGCGTTGGATCTGGCTGTTCGGCGACACGATCCTCGGCCGCGTCGAGGATCATTGCCCTCCGCCGCACGCCTACTGCGAGCGCCGGGTCGATCCCGACCGGGTGGAGGAGAGCATCGTCGGCAACTCGATCGGCACGCTGCGCTTCGACCGTACGGGTCGGCCGCAGCCGATCGTCAAGCACTGGCGCACGCATGCGGGCGTGCCCGAGGCGATCTTTCCCGGCGAGATCGAGGGCGAGATCGTCTGGCCGCTCGCCGGCTTGCGCATCGGCCGCTCGCTGCTCGTCTCGGCGAGCCGCCACACGCGCGAGGGCGGTCTCGCCCCGTTCGGCAACGTATTCCTCCGCGTGACGAACCCCGACGATCCGCCCGAGCGCTGGCGGACGATCGCCTACCCGATTCCCTATGCGATCGCGGAGCCCGGCCTGACGCCGCTCGCCTGGACGACCGGCCTCGTGCTGCTCGGCGACCATGTCTTCGTCATCGGCCAGCAGGATGTGGGCTTTGCCGCCCGCACGGTGATCGCGCGGATGCCGGTCGGGCACTTCGATCGCCCCGGCTGGGCACCGCACCCCGAGTACTTCGCGCGTGCGCGCGATGGCGGGCCCCCGACCTGGCGCGCCGACGCCGCGATGACCGAACTCGTGCCGATCCCGGGGCTGCCTGGAACTTCGGAGGCGGTCTTCGAGCTGCATCCGGAACTCGGCTGGGTCACGTTCCAGATCCCGCCGCTCTCCTTCGAGATCCGCATGTACTCGGCGCCCGACCTGCTCGGTCCGTGGAGCGAGCGCGGCACCGTCTACTTCATCCCGCCGCCGTGGAGCACCGAGGCGCAGGTCGATTGCCCGATGCCGCTGCTCGCGTGCGGCTTCGACGAGTTCGCGACCTACGCGGCGAAGTCCCACCCCGAACTCGCCCCGCCGGGGGGCTTCGCCGTGACCTTCAACGTGAACCTCGCCAACGGCTCGCTCGAGACCGCCGAGCGCGCGGCCGAGGAGCATGACGCGTTCTACGTGCCGCAGTTCGTCGCCGGCGTGCTGCCGCCCGGGGCGGCGGCCTCGGCGCGCGCGTCGATCGCCCGCTAGCCGCTTCGGCAACGCCTGTGGCCGGCGACGCGCGGGCGGCGCTCGACCGCGGGCGCCGTCGGCGGTGGCCCCGCCGGCGCCCTTGGGATAGGCATCGGACGATGGCCGAGGAAGGCAAGGAGAGCGCCGTCGAGCGCTACCGGCGGCTGCGTGTCGAGCGGCTCGGTGGACCCACCATCTGGCTCGAGCCGGCACCACCCCTCGGCGAGGACGGGCTGTGGCGCGCCCTTACCCGCGAGGGCGAGATGCGGCTCCTCGTGGCGCGCACCGGGGCCGCGTCGCGGGCGATCACGGCGCGGCTCGGCTGCAGCGACGATGCCGCGCGACTCGCGGGCGAACTCGTGACCTCGGCGCTCCTCGTCCGCTCCACGCTGAACCCCGAGGCGCAGTTGCAGATCTCGATCCAGAACCCCGGGAGCGCCGGGCGGCTGCTCGCCGACGTCTGGGCGGGCGAGGGCGGGGTCCGCGCGTCGATCGCCCGCCCCGACGCGCGCGCCGCGCAGGACGGACCTCTCGTCGAGGCAGGATTCATGCAGATCGCACGCAGCCGACCGGGGCGCGACTCCTACGTCTCGTCGACCCTGTTTCTCGCCAACGGGGTCGAGGCCTCGGTGATGGAATACCTGCTGCACAGCGAACAGATCCTGTCGTTCCTGCGCGTCGAGGTCGCGGTGCGCGACGGTGTCGCGACCGACGCGGCGGGCTTCCTCGTGCAGGCGATGCCCGAGGGCGGCCGCTCCGACCTCGAGCGCCTGGTGCGCAACCTCGACGGCCTGCCGTCGCTCCTCTCGGCGATGACCGCCGACGATCCCGACGCGCGCCGGTGGGCCGGTCGCGTGCTCGACGGATTCCGCTGGGACCAGTGCGCCCGCGAACGCGTTTCCTTCGCGTGCCGCTGCTCCCGCGAGCGGGTGCTGGCCCTGATGGCAGGCCTGCCGCGCGAGGACGTGGCCGAGATGGTTGCCCGCGACGAGCCGGCCGAGACGACCTGCGAGTTCTGCCGGGCCGTCTACCGGGTCGCGGCCCCCGACCTGCGCGGATTGCTCGCCCCCGGCCACTGACCGGCGCCGCCGGGCGGCCGCTCGATGCGACGACCGGTGGGAGGCGCTCGCGAGATCGAGGTGCCGGCGGTCGCGCTTCGACGCTCTGGTGTGCCATTTCGCGAGATCGCTGCGCGCATCGGTGGTGCACCATCGACTGCGCATACGGCGGTGATACGCGTGCTCGACCGAACGCTCGCAGATCCCACCGAGTCTGCTGGCGTGCTGCGAACGATGGAGCTGGAGCGGCTCGATGCGCTGCTCGCGGCCGTCTGGCCTGCTGCTGTTGCCGGCGACCTGCCGGCGGTTGGCATGGCTCTCCGAGTCGCCGAGCGTCGCGCTCGCCTGCTTGGGCTGGATGCGCCGACACGCCAGGAACTGACGGGTGCCGACGGCGGTCGGCTCTCGTTCGTTTCGCCTGTCCGCCGGCTGCTCGTCGCTTCAAAACCTCGGACGGGAACGCCCGATCGGATGAGGATGGACGCTTAAATTTCTCTTGTGCCCGCGGCCCTGAGCGAGGATAGTCTCGCAGCGAAGCCATTTCTCTAGCTCCCCAAGCCAGAGGTTTACTCGATGACGAAGCGAATCCTTAGAAGGGCCTTTGGCTGTTCGTGGCCTGCGTCTCATCGTCCCGCACGAACACTCGAGATCCGCCATGAATCTGCATAGGCTGGCGGAGCTTTTGCGGCCCTCGGCTCACTTGACTGCCGTCCACTTCGATATCGTCAAGGGCTGCCAGCTCTTGTGCGTTGGCTGCCCCAGCGCCTCGTTGAAACAGACCGTACGACCGCTCGAGCCGGCACGTTTCGCGCGGATGCTCGCCAACATCGACGCCCGGGAGATCGACTTGTTCCGCCTCTTCAACTTTGGCGAGCCACTGCTCCACCCGGACCTTCCGGGCATCCTTGAAGCGCTCGCGCGCTTTCGCACTACGCACCCGATCGGGTGCGTAGAGTTATCGACGAATGCCCAGACTGTTCACTGGCAATCCTTCGAACGCGCTCTCGCCATGCGCGTCATCGATCGCCTGGTGGTCAGCTGTGACGGAGACGGTACTCCGGAGAGTTACGAAGCGCTCCGGCCCCCCGCGCGCTGGGGAAAGCTCATGCAGTTCCTGGAGCGAGTCTCCGCCTGGAAGACGAGGCACGGAGACCCCGCGCTGATGACGCGCACAGTGGTCGAGACCGCGGAGGATTGCCGCCGGTGGCGGTCCATTCTCGAGCCTCTCGGCTGGACGCCTGAGTTTCGCGCCTGGAAAGCCCTTTCTGGCGCGCCCGAGAACCGTACCGGCCGCCCCATCGTACCGGGCCGCGGCGTGTGCACCTTCCTCGGCAAGAGCCAGCTCTACGTCGATGGCAGTGGTGCAGTGGTGCCCTGCTGCGCCCACCCGGCCGCAGGCGATCTCGGCAACCTCGAGCGCGACCGCTGGTCCACCATCCGCGCGGGAGCCGCGCGGGCGGATTTCATCAGGACCCTGGCAACGGCGCGCCATGAGCTGCCGGTATGCAGCACCTGCGAGTATGGACCGGGGCACGATCCGGGACCCTCGGCCGGGAGCCGGTCACCGGAAGCGCGGCCCGGGCCAGCGCACCGGTCGTGACCTGGACCCGTTGCTGGTTGATGTGTTGCCGGTTGTCCGTGGGCTTCGCATGGACCGCATTCAGTGCAATCGGCGCGGGTGGCGTCGCTTTGCTCGCGGTCGACTCGAGAAAACCTCAGACAACCAGCAACAGATCCGCGCGCGGGGACTGACGGCGCGGATCGTATCGACTATCTTTTCGATCCGCGTCAGGTGATAGCCGCCATAAAGGCCCGATGGCGAGATCCGCCCCCGCGTGGGGGCGCCAGGCACCGCATCAGGGCCAGGCGGGTGGATGGCTGCCTGGCGGCATCGACGGCCGCGCCCAGCGTGCCGGCGTGGCCGACAGCAGGCCGGCATGGCGCATCGCCCGCAGCACGCCCGGGCCGCCGTTGCCGAAGCCGCTGGGGCTGTCCTCCAGCCAGGCGTCGGGCGCGGGTGGCGTGGCTGACAGGCCGCTGGCGTCCTGCCCCATCGCCCGCAGCCAGGCCCCCACGCCCGCCAGCGTGACCCGCACCTGCCAGCTGCCGCCCTGGGTGGCCTGGCGCCACAGCGCGGCCTGGATGCCAAACGCCATCAGATGGCCGGCGGCGTAGTCGAGGATCTGCACCGGCTGGGCTTTCGGCGTGCTGGTGCCCGCGGCCTGGGCCTCTGCCAGATTGAAGCCGGTGGCGGTCTGCACCAGTGAATCGAAGCCACGCCGGCCGGCCCACGGCCCGGTGTCGCCATAGGCCGACAGCGATGCCACCACGATGCCCGGGTGGCGCTGTGCCAGGTCGGTGGCGCTGAAGCCGTGCCCCGCCAGCGCGCCCGGGCGGTAGCCCTGCAGGAACACCTGGGCCCCATGCGCTAGGGCGTGCAGCCGGGCGCGGCCGGCGTCGGTGCGCAGGTCGATCTGCGCCGACAGCTTGCCCCGGCTGGTGTCGGCAATGGCGGCGATGTTGGGCAGGTGCGGGCCGTTGACCAGCAGCACGTCGGCCCCGTGGGCGGCCAGGCAGCGCCCGGCCACCGGGCCGGCGAGGATCCGGGTGAGGTCGAGCACGCGCAGGCCGGTGAGGGGCTGGCTGCCGGCGTGTGTCGGCGATGGCTGCGTGGCCCAGGGCTGCGGCGGGCCATCGCCGCCCGGGATGGGGTCGATCGCCACCAGCGGCTGGATGGCCAGGGCCTGCGCCTGGGGGTGCGCATCCCAGTCGGCAAAGCTGCGTGCAGCGGCCACCACGCCGCCAGCGTCGGCCACGGCTTGCTCGAAATCGGTGGCGGCCCAGCCCTGCAGGGCCTGGGTGACGGCGCCACGCTCGGTCTGGGTGCCAGTGGGCAGGCCCAGCACTTGCAGCGCCACATCGCGGTGGTGCGCAAAGTTGGCATGCACCCGCACCCAGCCTGGCTGACCCACGGCCGCGCCGCAGGCATACAGGCCGGACAGCTTGTCCCACAGGTCTGGCGCATGGCCGTCGATGGCGAAGTGGGCGCTGCACTCCAGCGTGGCGTGGCTGCGGTCGACTTGCACCTGCTGCGGCTGGCCGCTGCGGTGCTGCCACAGCCAGGCCGCGGCCAGTGTTGCGGCGCCGATGCTGGCCTGGGCGGCGGTGGCCACGTCGAACGAGGACGGCAGCACCTGCCCTGCGCCTGGCAGGCTGGCCATCGGCAACGACTGTGCGGGCAGTCCTGCCGTCAGCCACAAGGCCGCCAGGACGGATTCGGCGGGTGCCAGGCTGCCTGGTGGCTGCGGGGTGTGCATTGGCAAGACTTGATCGTGGCGCTGCGGCTTGATTGTGTGCGGCGATGGCCGCCATAAAGGCCCGATTGCGAGAGCGGACGCGGTAATCGGTAGCATACCGTGCGGCCGCCTCGCCCCTCCCGCCGGCGGGCCTGAGGCTAAACGTTTTGATTTGGAGGCGACTCCATGAGAAGGCAAAATCCGCTGTTTCTTCGGGACAGCGGATTCTCGACTCCTGCCTGCCAATGGACGACTTGACCAGAAGCCGCCTCGAACTAGAGGGCGATCAGAGGGGCATCCAGCGAGAGTTCGAGGAGAACACCCTTCAAACGAAAGCCCTCTCCACAGAGCACGACCGGCTCAGAGCTCAAGAGGCCTCCCTTGACGAGCAACTCGCGCGAGAAGCGGCCGAGATCCTTGATCTTCAGAAGCGACTGGAAAACCGGAGAACAGAGGCCGCCGCGCTGCGACAAGAGATCGATGGTGTCCAGGCGAGACTGGTGCGATGCAAGGCCGAGCGCCGCGAGCTCGAAGCAAGAAACGCGCGGATTCAGGCAAAACTCGACGACTTGGCTCATCGCAGCCGGGAGGTCGCGACTCTGCGCGACAAGTGTGCCGAGATCGAGAGAGAGATCCCGAGAACGTCAGGGCTTCAGAGAGAGGGGCTCGAGGTGCTGCTACGGCAATCAAGGCAGCGGTTGCAGGTGATCGTTGAGTCACCCGCAAGCGGCGCTACTCGAGCGGTAAAGACCAAGCAGTGCTGGTGTGGAGGACAGAACGAGAACTGTATCCACTGCGACGGCCGCGGTATCATTGAATACTGATTCACACTCGCGAAGTGCCAGTCGAAGATGAGCGACGCCTACGCGAAGGCCGACGCGAAGTACGGGACGGACTGCGCCGTGCCGGGCAACGCAACGACCATTGACGACCTGACGGCGGTTTACTCGGATGAGGTGGTCCGTCTGAACCAGCCGCCGACGCCCACGCCGACGCCCCCGACACCCACGCCGGGCGTGTTCTCGGTCGACAACGGCAAGGGCGGCACCTACACCGACAACTGCAACGGCACCGTGACCGACAGCACGACCGGCCTCGTCTGGGAGAAGAAGACGGACGACAGCAGTGTCCAGACGGCGATTTGAACGGCTACCGCCACACCGAGCCAACATCCCTGCCTCCACCGGCCTTGCGAACTGCATCAGCGATGCCGTACCCGAACAGTTCGAGCAACTGTTCGACGACTTAGTCGAATAGTAGGGGCCCCCTGCGGGGCTGGTGCGGCCATAGTGATCGGTGGTCTTGATGTCGATGGAGAACTCGCGGCCAATCGGAAGCCGCTGGCGCAGGTAGCGACGGACCTCCTGCCCGTAGGGGCTTTGGGCGGTTTCGGGAGCATCGATGCAGGCCAGCCGCACGCTGACGGCCCTTGCCGGCCTGGCGGACGCAGATGGTGTCGCCGTCACCGATAGAGAGGACAGTGACTCGGAGTGTGGTGCCCCCTCGGTTTCCGTACAGGTCAGGCCGCTAATTTCTCCCGATACTCGTTCGGCGTGAGGTAGCCCAGCGCCGAATGCGGCCGCTCGTCGTGGTACTTGTCGATCCACCGCCCGATCACGGCGAACGC
>Ga0114969_10001085_pt1 | contig 23143 bp, 26 predicted proteins | sample M_130807_MF_Meta_FD_87316 | JGI IMG/M metagenome (GOLD analysis project Ga0114969, IMG submission 87316) | Freshwater microbial communities from Lake Montjoie, Canada to study carbon cycling - M_130807_MF_MetaG | ecosystem: Environmental > Aquatic > Freshwater > Lake | place: Lake Montjoie...
AATGCAATAGAATTATTGAAAGAAAATCCTACAAAAATTAATTGGCGTCTATTGTCTGCTAATCCTGGAGCAATAGAAATTTTAAGAGAAAATCAAGAAAAAATTGACTGGGGTATGTTTTCAACAAATCCTGCCATATTTACATATGATTATGAGAATTTGCGAAATTTGAACATCGACTTAAAAGATGATATCTTTGCTACTGCCTTAAATCCATCGAGACTATTCAAACTAATGCGAGAATATGACGAAGAAGCAGTATATAATGCTTATTTTCATTAAAATCAAAAATTAATTTTTTTGTATTTTGCGTAATTCGAAATTCCAATTTAGAACTCAAATAAAAAATAATAGCTACATTTTAATTATATTTAAAGATTATTTACTAATGTCTTTACAAATAATGATGAAAAAACTAATATTAGGTGGATTATTATTTATCCACAGCTGTTATTCTTTTATTATTCCATCAACTTCAATTAAAGTATTCACAAATAAAAATTGTGCATTAAGTACTGTTAATAATAATAAGTTACTCATTTATAATAAACATAGAATTTCTCCTCTTATGATTAAGTTGGATGACGATTTTGACGTAGATTTTGATTTCGATTTTAATATTGATAATTATCTAGTTTTATTATTAATTTTTAGAACTATTAAAAATTTTCTATTGCTATTAATTATAATCAAGTATTATAGTTTAATATTTTAGTATTTTAACAGCTTCTACCCAATTAACATTCAAAATACTTGGCGTATCAGTTACTACAAATCCTAAATCTTTTAATTCACTATTATATCTCAATAAATTAGTATGAATATCAATAACAATTTTATCAATATTTCGTCTAGTTGCCCAATTTTCAATAAATTTAAAAATACTATGTTTCAATAATAATGTTTCTTCATCATTTAATACCAACCCAGTATTTAATTTATATAATTTGTCATAAAAATCATTATTAATATATAAATAATCAATCTTAATAAATGCATTATTTTTATCTTCTCTATTTATGCTAAAATCCACCTTAAATACAGTATTCACATAATCATCATCTAAATAATATTGAAAAATACAATTTGATTTCCAACATTTCAAATTATGATATTCAATATTTTTTATAAATTCCGTATTATAATGATGATGTTTCAATATAAAATTATTTGAATATAGTGGCATAGTATAAATACTTGGTTTTGGTAAAACACTATCTATTTTTGTACTTATTTTTAATATAGATGACAATAACATCATATTATTAAATAATTGGACTGTCATTATTATTAATTTTATTATTATTATTATTATTAATTTTATCCTTAATTATCTTTTCTAATTTACCAGAATATGAAGTAAGATTCAATACAAATCCTAATTTATCTAATTCTTCGCTATATTTATCCAAGTTATTATTAATATTAATTGTAATTTTATTAATTTCTTGATCAGTATGATATTTAATAATATAATTATTTATAATATCATCAATATTAAATACATCATTATTATATGATCTTTTTATATTTCCCGTATATGTATTATCATAATAATCATCACTAATTTTAATATCATTAATATAAATACTATTTTTATTAATTTCGAAATTTAAAGAAAACACCATATTACCAATATTCATATTATTCAAATAAATTTTATTAAATAATGCTTTACTTTTCCAACAATTACAAACAAACTTATTTTTATAACTTTCTTTATTTAATACATAGTCATTTCCATACACCCAATATTTTGATATTGGTTTACGTAATTTTGATGTTATAAAAGATAATGAGTTATATGCATACGTTGTATTATAATATGACATTTATATTAATTATACTATTTAATTTTATATAAAAATAAAATTTATAATGAGATTATTTATATATATAAGCAATTGCTATTGTAAATGCATAAAATAAATAAACATATGTATAATAACTTACACTCTCGTTATATTTTATTCGTTCTTCTAAGTTGTTTATTTTTGTTATCAATTCATTATTGAATTCTTCATGTAATTCTTTTTTGAATAGAATTTTAAATTCTGCATAACTCAAATCTAATAAATTTATTTTGAAATCATTCTTTTTAGTATAACTCGATAATATAGTCTCAATATAATATCGTATTGTATTATTTGCATTATTTACTGTATATGTATTTGGCTGCTCATTATAATCGCTAATAATTTTATTTGTAATTAAATCTTTAAAATGATCTAATTTTTTATAATCAAAACTAATGATATTATTATTATAAACATCAAAATATAAATTATTATTTTCAATTTTATGTTTAACAAGTATATCTCTTATTTTAGTAGTTTGCAATAATTTTAATTTTTGATTATATAATTTATTATCATTATAATATTTGTCTTCTATATAATTATATACTGATTTGTTAAATAATTCATTTGTATAATCATTAATATATATTTCAACATCTTTAATATTTATGAATTTTTGTATTTGTGTCATTATAAATAAAACTTATAATTAATATTTATAATGACTTTATATAAAAAAATGAATTAATTTATAATTATATAATATAAATATGAATAAAATTATTGGCGAATTACCTGATAATCATATTTCTAATGAAACTTTATGGATTTATAAAGATAATATAGAAATATTTAAAAAATATAATCAACAGGTAATTCATCATAAACCAGAAATTAAGGAAACAACGGAAATAAAAGAAACTAAAAAAACTAGTGTTAAATCAAAAATTGAATCTCCAATAGATTTAATTATGAGACTTACCGCGACTGATAGAAATATGAAACAAGATATTAGAAATAAATTAATCGATTTTATATCGATTCCAGAATTTACTAAAGTATTTGGAATGAAAAAAACAGGCGAAATAATGACTGCATTATCTAAAGATAGTTGGAACCAGTCGATATCATTATTTATTTCATTTTTATTGGACAAAAATATTATTTATAAGGATAAATCCTATATTTATAATAAAGAAAAAGAAAATCAAACAATTACAATTTAATGTCTTCTTCGAGAGTGGCTTCGTGAGCTGCGTCTTTTGCCTCCTCCAGCCATACCTATACCATCTTCCACATTTAATACAGCCATAGTTAATTTCTCGCGTATCTTATTAACAATTATTGGTTCGGCATTTCCAATTGTATTTGATGCTAATGGTGTATAATCTGGGAAATCTATTTGAAAAAAGCAAGTATGAGATTGTGGTAAATAATCAATACCTAATCCGATACTTATTGCAATTTTATACTTTTCTTTTTCTTTGTAAAATTGCGATCCAGACCAAAATTTAAGTAATTTTTCAATAAACTTAAAATGGGCTTTTTTGGCATCTGTGCCAGTTGGTAGTTTTAATACTTCTATAAATGAATTTTTTATTATATTATATTTACGAGTATCAACTGGTGAAAAACCACGCATTAAAGATTGCATAGTGCTTGTAAAATTAGCAATCAATTTATTTAATATTTCTTCAGACATTAAAGGTGGTACTAAAAATGATGTTATTATTTTTGGTGTAAATTCACTATTTTCATTATATTGTTTAATTATTTCTGGAATACCTTCTATAAATAAACTAGTGATCTTTTCACCATATGCAATTAAGTTTTTATATTTATTATTTTCATTTGGATTAGATACCTCAATATCTCGTCTTAATATTGTTTTAGTCATCATAAATTTAGCAGTTTTTATTAAGAAATCAACTATATTATCTTTGTCTAATGGTGTCGCGCCTTTAGATGGTGATTCTAAATCATATGTATCATTATATTCAATACCAATATATTCAATAGTGTCTTTATCTTTCATTAAATTAATAATTGATTTTGAATATTCGGGGAAATCATCTATCATAAAATAAACATAATCATGGTCATCAAAATCGCTTTTTATAAAATTAGAAACTAAATATGATGATAAATTATTAACTATTCCGCAATCATTTACATATATGAATCCTAATAATTCTCCTAAAAATTTATAGAATGTATTTTCAATTCCATCAGCTATTATTCTATTGTATTTGGCATCATCGCGAACTATATATCTTAATACTGCTTTAAATGTTGCATCATTATTTGGATTATATTCAGGATTCAAGAAATATTTATTAGTTCCATCTCTAGATACAAATATATTTTTATCAAATAATTCATTTGTTAATGCTGTTACAAAATCTCGACGTAATCCACCAACATCTATCCCACTTTGTCTCTCAAATGTATATGTTTTCTTATTTGGATTTGATCGCGTTGGTGTATCTTCTATTATTAATGAGAAATTAGCAACATAATAACGAGGTAAATCGTTGAATTGCATATCATTATTTAAAACATATCGTGCATATAAAGAAGTTATTGAATTACCAACCACATTTACAACACTACCATAAACAACCGCAGTTGGTTCATCATTATTAAATAATGTTTTGAATTCGTTTTTAAGTTTATTATAATATACATCTCTTTGACTTTCATTTGCAAAATACTTACTATTTAATTTACTTTTTTCTAACAATTTATTTATAAATTTATCACTTCCTACGCTATAATATTGTTCATCTATAGATGAAGTTTCAAATCTATTACCAAATTCTAATTCAATATTTGGATTTTCAATTGTTCTCACAACTAGTGGTGCTGGAAGTGTTGATGTTGCTCTTACTTGAGGAACTCTAGGTGCACCTCTAGCAGCAGCTCTGGCAGCGGCTCTTTCGGCAGTTGCAGCAGCTCTAGCAGCCGCTCTGGCTTCACGTTCTGCAGCTCGACGTTCTTGACGTTCGCGTTGTTCGCGTTCAGCATCATCTTGACGTGCAGATCTTTGAGCTTGAGTTCTAGCTTGTCGTGCAGCAACACGTGCCTGTCTTCGTTCATCTATAAGTAATCGACGTTCTAAATTCCATATATTTTCTGATCCAACTAATCGTCGATATGTGCTAGAAAATTCAAGTTCCTTATTTTCTTCAATACTATTTAATATACAATTATTACGTTGTCCATCGATAGAACTAACTATATTTCGCCCAGTTAGTTCTACAAATAAAGTATTAAAATCTCTAATAATTGAAGTATTAACAGTTCTACCATTACGCACAACTAATGAATAAGTATTATTACATACACTCTCTGAATCGCGAAGTCTTCCAACTCGTCTATCGGATATTGAATACATTACATCTCGATGCGGTCCTTGTTCATTTATAAGATTTCTAAAAGAATCAACAGCCGTAAATAATTCATCTCTTATTTCATTATCAGCATCTACATTATTATTTAAATGTAGTTTGATCATCAAATATAAATATGATCTCATTAAATATTTTGCAGCTCTTAATATGATAATTACATATTCGCGTTTTTGTTGGAATAGAGAAGTTGAAAATAATTGTGTTAAATTCTCACGATTAATATCATTTAATTTACCTCGTCGATCTTCTAATTTAACTTTTACTTCATTTAATTTATCTATTTCTACTCTATCATTATCATTTTCAGGATTTAATCCATTAACTATTTCAAATATATGGAATAATATATTATTTATAATAACTTTTTCATTAGAAATATTGCTTTCTGCTTCTCTTATTAACATAGTTCTTATTCTATCTGGTTGATTTACTAATGCGAATTCTTCTAATAATTTAACATAATAATCATATACTTCATTATAATATTGCATTCCTAAACCTAAATCAATACTATCATCGTGAACTCTAGCAATTACATTATCGCGAATTTGATTAAATTTTTCATATATAGGTTGTTTATAAATTAATTCTAATTTTCTATAATAATTTTCAACAATCATATTAGTACTTCTGAAATATGATAATTGTTCAACATTAAAATAATGTGATATATCATTATTTAACGTATATAATGAATTTATACGTTGTTCTAATGTATTTGCGATTCTATCTCTTAATCGCGGACTAATTCGTTGAGGCGGTTGTCTTCTTATTGCAGGATTTAATGCGCGAGTAATTCTAGATAATTGATATCTAAGTGCATTTAATCTAGTCTCTATAATTAATGCCGTAAAATGATTTGGTTGATTTGCTAATAATCCCTGATATCTCTGTATTTCTGATATATATGTTTGTAATAATACATTCGGTTGTGTTGCAGTTCCCTGTCTGGCTCTTAATAATTGATTATTTAATCTTGATAATGTAGCTTGAATTCTAGCAATTTCAACTTGATCAATCATACCAATTAATGAAACTTCTAAATTAGTTATTTCATCTTCAATTTCTTGAATTCGTTGTGCATTTAATTGTTGAGCGGCTGGTAATACTATTGGAACTTGAGCTGGATTATTATTAGCCAGATCATGTATAGCAGCATCTAATTCAGCCTGTAATCGTGCTAATGTTGCTTGGTGAGTTTCTCTATTTGTATCACTTCTAGCTCTAGTTATTAATCTGCGTGTTGCTGCTATTTGACTCTCAAGTCTTTGAATATTTTCAGTTACGTTACGTTGATGAGGTGTTAATGCACCAGTCATACTTCGCGTTACGCGTCTATCAGCCATCTATTAATTCTATATAAATATTATATTATTATTTACAATACAAATGAATAATTTGATTGTAAATTTTAATAATAAATATGAATTATTAATGAAATATGCAACTGATATTAAAAATATTATATATAATACTCCAAATTTAAAACATATTGAAGGTAATTATTTTACATTTACAAATGATGAAAATATAAATAAATTTATAATACATAAGCAAATTAATATTTTTAATTTAGGTTATTTAAATGATATTAATTATATTTGTGAAATTGGATTTAATGCCGGTCATTCTGCTATGTTAATGTTATTAGGCAGAAATAAATCACCTATTGTTTTTACTATTTTTGATATAAATCATCATGTTTATACAAAACCTACATTCGAATATATTAAAAATGAATTTAATCATATTAATTTTGAATTTATTGAAGGTAATTCAATTATTACTATACCAGAATGGATTAATAAATATCCAAATCGTGTTGGTATATATGATTTAATTCATGTTGATGGAGGACATACAAAAGAATGTATAGAAAATGATATGAAAAATGCATCCACATTAATTAAAACAAATGGTATAATTGTTATTGATGATACAAATGATTATAATATTAATAAATGCGTTGATGATTATTTAGTTACTGGTAAATATGTAGAGCTATTTCTATTACCTATGGGAGCTTGTAATTGTCCACATAGAATAATTAAAAAATTGATATAATGTTTATTTGCAATAATAAAAATAAATAATGAATGCTTATACATATGACACTTATTTTATTAGGTCTAAATTTTTAAGCAAAATTGAATTTATTTATAAACAAATATTTATTGGAAATAATTATTATATTAAAAATTTAAAAGATTTTATTGAAATTTATGCTGATGATAATAAATGCAATATTACTAATAATAATCTTATTAACAAATTGATTACTGAAATTGATAATTGGTATTTTTTAAACGAATATACAAAAAAATTAATTTATGAAAATATGAGCACTTTTATATATAATTGTGATATGGATGATAAAGAAATGATGGTATTTATTAAACAATTTATTAATATAATTTAAAATAAATATTCGTCATATGTTAAATAACTTTCAATATTACTTGTCAATTGTTGTTTTTGGAATTTCTTTTTTAGTAAATAAAATTTCATACTCGATGAAACCTTTTGTTTATTTATCGCTAAAATCTTATAATCATTTGAAGTATCCACAATAATCTCTTCGTTTTTATCTTTATTATTAATACTATCATTTAACATATTACATATAACCTCATATTTATTAATTTCATTATGTGATTTGATGCAAAAATTGATATAATTACTAACTTTAACTATTGTGTCATAATCTAACCAATTTAAATTAATGAAAATACCATTATTATTTTTGCTGTAATTATTATTGTTTTTATAAATAATTTTAAAAAGTTCTTCAATCTCATTTTGACTTAGTTGTTCTATTTGTGATTTAATGGTCTTACATAATTCCATTCTATCTTCATTTTCCATTTAAATATAAAAAAATGATTATATCTTTATATAAAGATTTTATTTATATCTATTATTGATTATGAATGATACAGAAGAAGATATTTGGAACATCATGGACGATTTAAAGGAAGAAGAATACGTTAAAGAGAATGGCGAACGTGATACGAGTATTATATGTTCGTGTGGTTGTGATGAATTTATTGTCGAAGATGCTATGCAGATTTGCAGTAAATGTAGTTCCATATGTAGTAAAGTTATTGACAATACAGCAGAATGGAGATATTATGGTAATGATAGTAAGAGCGATGATCCGTCAAGATGCGGATTACCAACTAATTCATTATTGCCAAAATCTTCATTAGGTTCTATGATTGGTGGTAATAAATATGGTAATAATTATGATATTAGAAGAATTCGCAAATTTATTGCTTGGAATTCTATGCCATATAATGAACGAACTTTATGGTTAGTATTCGATATTCTAACATCTAATTCATTAAGTAATGGAATCCCTCAAAAAGTTGTTGATGATGCTAAAGTTTTATATAAGAATGCTTCAGAAAAGAAAATTAGCCGTGGTGATAATAAAGAAGGATTGATTGCATCATGTATTTATCATTCGTGTTTAATGAATAATATTCCTAGAAGTTCTAAAGAAATTGCTAAAATGTTTGATATCAATCCAGTTATTTTAAATAAAGGCAATACACGTTTTCAAACATTATTACAAATTAATGTTGTCAGTTCATCACCTATTGATTTTATTTCTCGTTATTGTTGTCAATTGAATATGAAATTAACAGATATTGAAAATTGTAAAAAATTAATATTATTTTTAGAAGAGAATGAGATTATGAGTGATAATTCTCCTACTTCAAGTTGTGCTGCTATTCTTTATTATTATTCTGAAAAGAATAAACTTGGATATACTAAAAAACAATTCGCCGATATATGTAATGTTAGCGAAGTTACAGTAATTAAAGGATTTAAGACTATATCAAAGTATGATAAATTTATAAATAAAACTTTCAATAGTATTAAAGAAGATACAACAAATAATAATTAAATATGCATGATAAAGAATTATTTGATTTTATATCTAACGGTAATATTGAAAAAAGTTTATATAATACATGTATTTTTTTAATCGAGAACTCTAAAATTGAAATTTTGGAAGAAACATTAATTTATACCTGTTCTTATATTGGAACTTTTATTAATATTTTTAATATAGTTAAATTGAATGATATTATTCAATCAATTATTAATATTATTGATAGTGAAAATATTAATGTTGTCGAATATTTAATTTTGATAACAAAAATGTGTATTATATGTGATATTTATATTAAACATCCAACAACCAAAACAGGCACTATTCCAGTTCCTAAATTACGTGTGAAAGTTCAAAATGTATTTAATGAAGATATTAAATTAAATACAAATGGTATATCAAAATTTGATATTATAATCCCCCCAACAGATAGTGATGTTTATTTAGTCTCATTAAAAATTATTACATCTTTTATTAGATTGTTGAAAATTGTAGAAAATACTAATTCAGATAATGTTGATAGTATTCATGCAATTTCTATTTTATTTCGCGATTCATTCGATTATATTATTCGAAAGAAATATATAATTCAAACTAAATTTTGTTTAAAAGAATATGACTCCATTTATTTCTTATGGGGTTTTATTTATTGTTTATATAATGAACCATTTATTCTCAATTTTTATAAATTATTCATGTATAATAATCAATCATGTAATAAAACTATTAAAAATCAACGTTCTGGGTTAATATTTGCATGTTCTGTTGCTGTCATTTATAGTTATAAAAAAAATGTTGCATCTAGTTGGAATGACAGCGAAAAAACAATATTAAATAAGATTAATGATATTGCACTTATGCTCTTTAAACAAATAAAAAAAGAATATTTAGAAACTAATGTTATAATTAATGAGCCTGAAATTGCAGAACCTTCTAAAAATAAAATTGACGGTTTAACTTATTTATTTGACTATATTCCTAAAATTTCATCTATCGAGCCATGTAGATATAATAATACTACTTTTGAAGATGAACTAAAAACAATAACTAAATAATTTAATTTCCACCTCTTAATCTCAATACTAAATGTAGTGTTGCTTCTTTTTGTATGTTATAATCAGCTAATGTTCTACCATCTTCTAATTGTTTTCCTGCGAAAATTAATCTCTGTTGATCAGCTGGAATACCTTCCTTATCTAATATCTTACTTTTAATCATATCAATAGTATCGGATGCCTCTACTTCTAGAGTAATAGTTTTACCTGTGAGTGTTTTTACGAATATTTGCATTTATTATATAATTATTTTATTTTTTTCCTTATATATGATAAATTTATGTGGAATTTATTTTTCAAACAAAAAAAGAAAGTAGTTAATGATGATGAAAAAATTAAAGAATTATGTAGTATTGAATATGCTAATAATATTAAAGGCGATATTAATAAATTAACAGATGAATGGTTAAAAAGAGATGAAATTTTACATAATGAATATCAAAATAAAAAACACTTAATTAATCTGAAAATAAAAGAACTATACAAAGAATATGATGAATATAAATATAAAATCAAAGAAAATTATAAAAAATATATAAATGATGTTGATAATATTAAAGCTCTTAATAAATATTAAAATACTAATAAATTAATATTAATTGACTATTATAAAAATTGATTGATTATTATAAAGAATATAATTATGGAAAAATTGTGCGAATTTATCGATGCAAATAATAATTATGATGTTGTAGAATATATATTTGAATTTGTAAATAAAAAATATAGAGCTGATTTTATTAAATATTATGAATAAAAACATGTATCATCCTTATTATTGGATATTAAATATTACAATTATTTAATAACCGCCGAAAAGTCTCAAAGCTAAATGTAATGTAGCTTCTTTTTGGACATTATAATCGCCAATCGTCATATTTTCCATTAACTGTTTACCGGCATATAATAGCCGCTGTTGGTCTGGTGGAATTCCAAGCTTATCCTGAATTTGTTCTTTAATTTTATCAATTGAATCTGCTAATTCAATATTCAAAGTAATGGTTCTTCCAGCTAATTCTCTAACGAATATTTGCATCGTATATGTAATTTATTTTATTTATAAATAATCATTTTTTATTTTTATCATTCAAAAAAAATGATAATTATATATTTATTATTATTTTTATTATGAATATGGATTTCTATATTAGTATTGCAGTTGGCGTTACTCAGGCATTTATGTATAATCCTATTGATAAAGCAATATATAACAGTATTATCAACAATACTAAATTATTTAATAAACAAAATTGGAATAATCCGTTTACTGGTGCAGCAAACGGTATTTATGCTAGAATTATTACTGGCGGATTATATTTTTATTTGATTGATAAAACTAAAAATATGAACACATATCAATCTGCATTATATGTCAGTATGACAACTTCATTAATCATAAATCCGTTTAATGTTGTTAAATATAAGTCATATGCTGATAATCTTTCGAATTATGATTCTATTAAAGTTAATTATAAAAAATATGGGTTTAAGTTTGGTATTATTGGATTGGAAGCCCTTATTATTCGCGATTTCGTATTTAATGTAATTTATTTAAAATGCAAAAATGACAATAATAATTTAATTCATAATTGCGGTGCTATTTGTATGGCAAGTTTAGTTTCTTCTCCATTTCATTTCGCAAGAAATATGAAATATCACAATAATGACAGTTATATTAAAATATATAAAGATTTGTTTAAAAGTCTTAAATCGACTAATAATAAAATTTCGTATGCTATGAAACAATTCGCGATTGGTCATGGGACATTAAGAACGGTAATGGGATTATATACTGGTCAAGTTATGTATTCAACCCTCAAGGAATTGGCACATTAAAAAATGATTTATTTTTTATTTTTATAAATTCAAATGTCAACTACAAAGAAAAGTATCGAACCAACATTTTCAAAAAAAGAGATTGAAAATTATATTAGACAAAAAGATAAATGTATATTTAATAATCCTAAAGACGAATATTTATGGGCGCGAGCACAATTAAAAACCTGTTCTAAATGTTTACTTCAAAAAAGATTATGCGATTTTAATGGTAACACCTCGGGAACTGATGCATTTAATAAAGATGGTTATAGATTGAGACGTCCCGAATGTAATGAATGTACTAAAAATGTTAGTAAAGGTAAAACAGAAGCTAAAAATAAAGCTAAAGAATTGGGAATTTTATATGTTGCACCAAAAGAAACTTTATGTGGTGTTTGTAATAAACCAGCATCAAGTGGCAATAGTATCGTATTTGATCACTGTCATGTAAATAATGTATTTAGAGGTTATTGTTGTAATTCTTGCAATAGAAGTATAGGTGTATTGGGTGATAATGTTGATGGATTATTACGCGCACTCAATTATTTATTGAAAAATGAAAAAACGACAATTATTCAAAATGCAAATGGTGAATTAATTAAGAGCGCTTAATATACGATCTTTTGATAATTTGAAATATTTTTCCTCTTTTTCAATTCCAATAAATTTTCTATTTGTATTTATACATCCAATACCAGTAGTACCAGAACCCATAGTATTATCTAATACTAATTCTCCTTCATTTGAATACGTTTTAATTAAATATTCAATCAGTTTTACTGGTTTTTGTGTTTCATGTATTGTATCATATTCAACATCAAATTCAATAAGTTCATTTGGATAATTTGTGAAATTTTGCGTATATTCGCTATTCCCAGTAAGTTTATTATTTTTTCCCAAATGATGTTCTTGATTTAACATTTTTCCAATACGTTCTTTACTATTTCTTTTTTTGATATTAGTAGGTATTAAACCTTGTGGGTTATATGTCATATTACCTGTAATTCTAGATGCGGCTGCTGCGCCTCCTTTAGAAAATACACATATATCTTCTGTACATTTCATAGGTCTGTAATTTGCTAATAAAAATTGTGTTGTTTTATTTTTTTTCCATATTAAATTATATTTAAACCAATCGTAATTAGATGATATTAACATACTCGTAAATGGCTGTTGACCAAATAATAATATAACTCCTGATGGTTTTTTAATAATTCTTTTATAATGTTTCCATAATTCATTCAAATCAATTATTGTATCCCATTTACATTTAGTAGTTCCATATGGTAAATCACATAATATTAAATCAATACTATCATCCATTATTTTATTCATTTCAATAATACAATCGCCGCAATATAAAGAAATATTATCAGTAATTACTGGTTCTATCTGTAAATTAATTGCTATTTCTTCTGGTTTTTCAGTTTTGGTAGCCGATAATATCAAATCTATTAAAAATGTCTTATTTTTAGATTTGCATCGCGTAAACCCCATTTTCTCACATTTTTCCAATAATTCTACTTTAGTTAAATTAGCCAAATCCATTTAATATAATAACTATAATTTAAAGAAATCATTTTTTATTAATATTAAAAATTCAAAAATTAATTTACTGTTATTATTATTTTGTTATTGAATTTATTTAATTTATTTATTAAATCTTGTTTATCAATTATAATATTATTTAAATAATTATAATTAGATATATATTCATCAATACTATTATTAATTTCTTCTTCATTATCATATATGATTTTTAATAATTTATTGAAGTAAATATTATTAATTTCTTCTTTTTTTATTTTAATTTCATTATCTTTCATTATAATTACTTTTCTATTTTCATTAAAATATATATTGTTAATATATATAATAATTATTATTATTGCAAATGTAATGAATAATATAAATGTTATTATTTTTATTATTTGTTCTTTTGTGCCATCGTCGTCGAATTGGAATAATGAAAAATAACAAATTATAATTAATCCTGTTAATAGTATTATATTATTTATTAATATAAATACAGAAATATAAATATAATTTTTTTTAATATATATAATTTCATTATGAATTTTAGATATTGATAATAATCTTTGACAAATTATATTTATTTTAATGATTTCTGCATTCTGTTCTAGTGCTTTATTATTTAAATAATTGTTTTGTTTATTTTGGTTGTAAATAGCATAAATAATTATAAGTAAAACAACGCTGATAAATGGTCCAATATACATAATTTATAATCATGACCAAAAAAATCAATTTTTATTTTAAATATTCAATATCATTTACCTCACTAAAATATATATCATATATTAAATCTTCGCCATATTCATCAATTAATCTAAGTATTCTTTTGGGATGTAGAGCCTTCGCTATTATTTCTTCTTTTAAATCAATATTCTTATTTCGTAATAGTTCATAATCATATGAAATTATTGATGGATTCATCGAAAACATAATCCAATTAATTTTAGCTTTATGTTTTTTAATAAGGTGAATTGCATTTGGATTTCGCGAGAGACTATGCCAATTAATTAAATGCTCGTTTTTTTCTAGAATATTAATTGCATTTGGATTTTCGGATAAATAATACCAACTAATTTTATCTAAATGTTTTTCTATAATTTTGATTGCATTTTCATTTTGTGCTAAACTATACCAATTAACTTTATCCACATGTTGTTCTATGATTTCTATGGCATTTGGATTTTGTGATAAATTATACCAATCTATTTGTTCTGGATATTGTTTTAGAATTTCAATACCATTTGGATTACCTGATAAACCAAACCAACTAATTTTATCAAGATTTTCTTTAATTATATCTATCGCATTCGGATTACTAGAAATATTACCCCAATTAATCTTTTCAGGATGTTGTTTTAGAATTTCTACAGCGTTTGGATTTTTAGATAAGAAATACCAACTTACTTTATCAAGATTATCTTTAATTAAGTCTATAGCATTTGAATTTTGTGATAAATTATGCCAATCTATTTTTTCTGGATATTGTTTTAAAATTTCTATTGCGTTTTCATTCTTTGATAACATAAGCCAATTAATCTTTTCTGGATATTTTTTAAGAATACTAATTGCATTTGGATTAAATGATATTAAATCCCAATTAATCTTTTCTGGATGTTTTTCAAGAATTTCAACAGCATTTGGATTAGATGATAAATATTTCCAATCAATATTATCAAAATCAATCCAATTTAATAATGAATACATATTTTAATCTCGAATATTAATAAATATCATTTTTTTATAATTAAAATGATTTAAAGATTTATATGATATGATATATTATATTATTTTTATTGGAAAAATGCCCGACACATTAGATGATATTATTAAGACTGTTTATGATAATTGCAACGATGGCAATTATCCAAATGCACTTATTAATATTTTAAAACAAAAACATTATTGGCCTGTTATCAAAGTTAAGAAATTTAAGAATGATAATAATCTATGTCTACTCCATAATTCATATAAACGCGATGATGTCGCAGAATTTCAAGATTTATATGATAAATGTCGTAGTATTGTTTTAGATTTTTCTAAAAGTATTGGAAATAATGTTGTTATTTCTATTAGTAGTAGTATTCCAATTCGTGCATCTGTTAAAGATTATGTTGATAAGATTTATGAAGAAACAGATGTATGTTATATGGCATTAGATGGAACACTCATTACATGTTATTTTCATAATGGCGTTTGGCATTTTGGAAGTTCAAGCTGTCCGGATATCAATTCTTCACATTTTTCAAATAAAGATAAATCACATGGTTATATGCTTGATGAAGCATTATATGAATTATATAAAAATAATGTTGCATTAACTGACCCGAATATCTCAAGTGTATTGCGTAATCTTTTTACGTCTAATTTAAGTCCGTTATATTCATATGATTTCGTTTTAATTCATTCGGATAATAAACATATTATTGATTATTCGACTAATGAACCTAATTATAAACAATTATTTCATATTAATACTAAGAATAGATTTACACTAATTGAAGAAAATATTGATAATTTTCCTTTGGCTTATTTGGGTGTTAAATATCCATATAAATTTGAAAATCAAAAAGAAGCAGTAGATAAATGTATGAATGATAATAATTATGGTTTTATTGTTAAAAAAGCAAATATGCAATTATATAAAATTAGTAGTGATGTAATCATCCATAAAGAAGAGGTGAATGCATGTAATTATAATAAATGGTATAATATTTTATATGTCTATATGTTACAAAAACCAAATTATAATATTAATGAGTTTGTTGCTGAGTTTTATAATGGTGATCTAGAAATTCCACCAACAACATTTGAAGCAGTCAATAATATTTTTAATATTATGAAACAAATTATTTATAATTTATATATTGCAACTACAAAATATTATCCAAAATATAATCGTTTTAAAATTGATTTAATTATGGATAAAACTTTGAATCCACTTTTAAGATTTCATTTGGCACAATTGAGACATCAACAAACAACGATTTATAAGAAAAAAATAATTAATGAAAGTAATGTATTTAATTATATTTGCCATTCCAATAATATTAAGAATATTCAAAAATTAATTAAACATTTCAGTATTGACAATACTTATAATATTCCTGATGAAAGTCTGATTGCATTCAAACAATTAAATAATTTTCTTGAAAACAACCCAACGGTTTAAGAAACTAAACTTTTTAGATATATCATTTGTTTCGAATTCAGTCAAAGACTTCTTATGTTCATCAATACGCCAAGCTTCATATAAATTATATTTAATTTTATATACATCATTAGTATTTTCTTTTTCAAAATCTAATTTTATTTTTTCATAAGTTTCTGAAAATAATTCAGTATCTACTAATTCTAAATTAAATTCATTCGCTTTTTTTATGAGAAATTCGAAATCTACTAAGTATTCTGTAATTAATTTTTGCGTATTCTCAATAAATACATCAATTTTCTTATTATAATATTTTTCATTTGTATATTGTTTTATAATAGCCCATACTGGAACACTATATTCTTCGAAATTCTTTCTACCTTCTATCATTCCTGTTTTTTCTTTTTCTAATTCTACTTCTACACTTTTACCATCCATAAAAGTACAGAAGAATAATCCATTCTTTTGTAAATTAGTACTTACATTATTTAAAAACTGTTCTAATTTTGTTTCATTCTCGAAGAAATAATGTATCGCGAACATACATGATACGACATTAAATTTATCTTTACATTTTCCAACTAATGTTCTCTCATATACATCTAAATTCTTTCGTTTCTCGATTGGGTTCATAATTAATTTTAATAATTCTCTACTCTCTGGATCAATCGCAGCCTCGCCTGATTTAATATTAAGAGTACAATCACCAACTGCAAATGCCATGTCTAGTAATGAGAAATTCTTATTTTTATTTTGATTATATGTTAATTGTTTTCTGTGTTCATTCATCAATTTGGCATATGAACCTTTTGATGTATAAATATTACTTTTCACTAAATCAATTCCTAATACAAATGAATATTTTGAATATTTCCAATTATTTAAATCTCCAGCTTGTCCACATGCCATTTCTAATAAATTTCCTCGCGTTTGTTGATTTTTATTTGCAGGTTTAAATGATACAGGCTTATTATATAAATGACTTTTAATTAACATATGCAATAATAACATACCATTCGAAATTTTATTAAAAGGCACATTACGTTCATAATAAATATCATCTGTTTCTAATACATTATCATTAACATTAACATCTGCGATTTTTTCACCATTACCAATAATCATTTCACCTGTAATCATATTATGTATAGTATCCCATGTATCCATAGCTACTTGTAATGTATTTGCAGTTTTGTCAAATATACCCTTATTATAAATACGTGTCTTATCCGTTCTTACGCGGATTGCAATCCATTTATTTTCTGTTAAATCATATCTGCATTCAACAATAGTATTTGTTTCGACTTTATCATTATTTTCGGCTCTTACTTCGCCACTAGTATTCACATCCATTATTAAGAATTCATTATCCGTAAAATAATATTTTGATGGTACAAATAATTTAAATATATCTTTTTCAGTTGTTTCTAAATAATTATTTAAAGCTTCTAAATTAGTATATTTATATCTAATATTTAATACATTCTTAATATTATAGTCATTTAACATATTTTTATCAGCAATATATAATCCAAATTTTCTATATTTAAAGCCATCTTTTTTAACATCACCAATAAATCTAACTAAAAAGTCGATTGTGTTTTGTTCGGGTGGTTTCCATTTAAAGACGCTATTCCATGTCATGTCAGTTTTAATTTCTACTGGCATAGATGGATAATATGAATAAACAGCTAATTTAGCAGGGGTAAATATAAGTCCATCAATTTCATATGGAAATTTACGATGATTTGTTAAAATTTCTTTGCAATCGTCATAAATATCATTTTTATAATAATGAGTTTTAACCATAAATTCAGTAGAACTATTTTTAACATCCAATAAATCAACCATTTTTAACATTTCATTATATCGACATTTCTTTTTATCATCGATTAATGGTAATGATGTTAATTTCTCACCATTCATATAATAAATATCGAATGATGCATATAAATTCTTCTTAACACCATCAATACGTTTATTGCAATGTATATATTCACCATCCAATAATGAATTATATGCCTCTTTTTTAGCTATAATACCAGTTCCTTCAACACGTTTAGAACTATCAATCGTATATACATTACCATTATTATTAATATATAACAATAAACGTTCGCCATCTGCTTTTTCAGTAACTGTATACCCTCTTAAAATACTAACTACGCCATAATTATCGGGATTTGTTAAATTAATTTTTTTTAATGCAACAGGTTTAGGCGTTAATAAATATACATTTTGATCAGAATCACGTCTGGTTTTAATATCTACTAGATTTCGATATTCTTCTAATATTGCCGATTGCTGTTTTTTAGTTAATACGATCTTTGATAAGAATAATGCTTGAATAACTTTAATAATACTTTCTAAAACTTTATCAGTCTTTTTAACTTTTATGTCAAATTCATAAAAAGTTTGATTTGTATTATTTATTTTTGATTTTTTTAATGAAACATATGATTGTATACTATCTTTGACCACACGTCCAACAGCTTGAATACCGTCTTCAATATCATATACGAATTCTTGCACTATTCTAAATTTCTTTAACTCATTATCCCATTTTTCAGGTTCTTCAGCATCAACCTCACTATATACACTCATATTCATGTTAATATCGAATAAATCATTAATATTTTCACCTATAACTAACTTTCGACTCATCCATTTATACTCGGTCAATTTGTAATTAGTGGTATTACAATACAATAATATATTTTTAAGTTTGTTAATAGTTAAAATAATTCCTTGAGCATTTGATATTTCTAAATATTCATCTTTAATAGTTTCATTATTGCTATATCGAAGAGAATTTATAAAATTATTAAATTCTGTTTCAGTCCATGAACCATTATCATTTTGAATATGAATCACATATTCATTAGTAGCGGCAATATCTTCGGTTGATATATATCTTTCCATCGTTTTAATGGTATTAAATATAGGTTCATCTTTAGATATTTCCATTATTTTATCCTATTTTATATAGATAAATAAATCAATTTTTTATATAAATAAAAAAATTGAAATATTTATATTAAAATATATATAGATTAATATGACAACTGAATTATTTATACCAATCAAATTTAGAACAACTGTTATTTTAACACCAAGTGATATTACTAAAGATTTTGAAAACACTATCCTAAACAAACTCAAAATTAATTATGAAAATATATGTTCTAAATATGGTTATATTAAAAAAGATACAATCAAAATTATTAAACGGTCTGTTGGTCAATTAAAAAAAGAACATTTTAATGCTAATGTTTATTTTGATGTAGTATGTATTGCTGAAATATGTAATCCAGCTCAAGGTTCCATTATTAAATGTAAAGTTAAAGCCAAAAACTCACTAGGTGTTTTAGCAGAGGGTTATTATGATAGTATTCCAATATTGCAAATCATTATACCTAAAATTTCAGCAGGTATTCAATCTGAAATAAATATTGATACTATTTCTATCGGTGATGAAGTTAAAATAGAAGTATGTGGTAAAAAATATCAATTGTTTGATAAACATATTTCTATTATTGGTAGGGCTATTAAAAATAAAGAAGAATACATTAAAAATTCAGTAGTTGATGATGTCGATATTGATGAAAAAGGAGATGATGAAATCGTCGAAGACATTTATGAAGAAACAGAGAGTATTCGTCCTGATGATGATGATGAAGAAAAGAAAACTACCGGTGGTGATGGGGAAGAAAGCGAAGAAGAAGAGAGTGATTCAGAAAATTTAGACGATGAAATTGTTGAGGATGTTGAGGATGAATTTGAAGAAACTGGTGGTGGCGATTGTGGTGATTATGACGATGAATATTAAAAATCCATATCTAATTTTTTCATCGAATTAAATATAGATTTTACTTCACTAACATTATCATTTTCATAGGCGTCCATAATACACAACTTCAATTTTATCAAATCTTTTTTTGTTATCGCCGGTTGTTTCAGTATCTCGTTAAAAATACCGTCAACTTCTGCTAAAAACGTCGGCATCAAATGAATGTAAATTTTAAATTTTAGAAAAATCAATTTTTTAATAATTATCTTTATTTTTTCAACATTTTTATATAAAAAAATGATTTTCATATTATATAATTGATTTTATAATGAAGAATACCAAATCACCTTGTATTAATGTTTCTACCGAAAGTTATACAGGCAAAGAACAATCACCTAAAAGATTTGGATTATCAGCCGAAGGTTATGATGTAGGATTTGAAAAAGAAGGATTTGATAAACAAATATGGTGTGTACAAATTAAAAATAATAGAAAAGTATGGGTAAGAAATATAAATATCGTTAAAATTACACATGAAGAGCCTATTTTAACTTATAGTGATGTTAAAAATGACGCTGATAGTAATGATGAATTACCATCTAAACCATCATCTACAGTTATCGATGTTAAAGAAACAGAAAAGAAAAAAACAGATTATAATCTATTTATTAAATATTATTTGGATAAATTAAAAGCTGAAAATAAGGATAAAACACCTGCTAAAATCTTATTTCAATCAGCTACACAAGAATGGGGAAGATTGAAAAAGTCCCCTGAAGAATTAAAGAAAATAATGGAACTTATTAAAAATAAATAATTTTTTTTATTAATTAGAACAATATGCAAAATAATATACCGGTTGATAAAGATAAATGTATAAGAGCTATAGACAGACCTCAGCCTAAAATTATAATTCAACCTATACCACTATTTGGAAATAATAAAAATAAGCCCGTTGAAGAATTACAAAAATAAATAATGTATTTTTAATATAAATATAAATTAGAATATGCCAAATCATATAATTAGAAATGATAAAGGTAGTCCGGTTAATTGGTCTAAAAATGCCAATAATGAAGATTACTGTCTATTATATAATGATAATAACGGTAAATATACTTTTACCCCTACTGAAAATTTAAATTGCCAGTTGTATATGTTTGGTGGTGGTGGCGCTGGTGGATATTTTTTCGGCGGCGGTGGTGGTGCTGGTGCAGCATATATAAATAAAAATTATACATTCGAAAAAAATAAAACTTATACTTTTGATATTGGCGCCGGTGGCAAATGTGATATCGATAATATCGATTTATTATTTAGTTCAGGACTTTTATTAAAAGTTTTTAATAATACTAGCCCTACTTTAAATAATTTCTCATTTATTGGTGAAGATTATTCAAACCTCAATATCGATAATAATGCTGCTAAATCTTATATAGTTCAGGATATAAATATTGATACTGCATTATTTACTAAAAATACTACTTATATATGGGAAGGTTATATTAAAGGTAATGTTGATAAAAATTACTTATTTAGCGTCGTTAGTAATCTAAAAACGTTTGTTTGGATACAAGATTTCGATAACGATGATATGAATTCTTTAAATGTTTTTAATAACGATAATAAAAATAAATCTTTATTAGTTGGTGGTTATAATTTAAAACAATTTCCATTTTCTAAAACTTTAAAAAATAATGTTTTTTATAAAATTAAAATTATTGCGTATAATGATAGCGAAGAAATTAATAATTTTACCATTAATATCGATAGAGATTGTAGTTTATTTAATTTTAATAAAGATAAAGAATTATACAAATATATAAAATCATCAGATACTATATTAACATATAATAATAATGATGGAACATTTGGCTCTATTAAATGTATTGGTGGTGGGAATGGTGGTTGTGGACTTTATAATCAAGATAATAGTTATTTAAATGGTGGTTGTGGTGGTGGTGCCGGTTTAAATAAAATTAAAGGTATTTCTAAAATTCAACCAATTTATAATGGATTTGATGGTGCCGTTGGTGCTTTTTGCGGCGGTGGTGGTGGTATTAAATCAGCTGGTAGAGATTCGAATGGTGGTGATGGCTTAATATTAAATTGGTTTAATGATACATTAATATTCGGCGCCGGTGGTAATGCATCTGGAAACAGTACCGCGCGTAATCTAGGATATGGATGTGGTGGAAATGGCGGCACATGTTGTTATTATAAGAAATCTGCAACTATAAATAATAATGGTAATAATGGCTGTATATTAATTTATATAAAACCCGAAGAATTTACTATTGAAGGATTTGTTGCTACTGATTTAACTAATGCAAATACTGCTAATTATAAAACTACTATACAACAATTAACACTACCCACTTCTGTTTCTAATATATATAATAATTTAATAAGTGATACACTAAATTTATCTAATATAGGTGTTGATAATAGATCTAATTATTTCGTAAATAATAGTTTTGGTAATTTATGTAAAAATATAGCTAGTACAAGTAGTACTATTACTTATGATACTATAAAACAGGGCGATACTCTAGATATGGAATGTTATATATATGATATGTTATTACTTACAAAATTATATACAACATCGTTTAATCTTATAAATAATTATTTTAATAATAGTTTATTTAATAATATAACCGAATGTTCATATTTTACAAGT
>Ga0114969_10001089_pt1 | contig 23097 bp, 17 predicted proteins | sample M_130807_MF_Meta_FD_87316 | JGI IMG/M metagenome (GOLD analysis project Ga0114969, IMG submission 87316) | Freshwater microbial communities from Lake Montjoie, Canada to study carbon cycling - M_130807_MF_MetaG | ecosystem: Environmental > Aquatic > Freshwater > Lake | place: Lake Montjoie...
CGGCGAGATATCCTGAAACTCATCCACTAAAATGTGTTTCCACGGGCTGATAAAACGCCCTTTATCCAGAATATTGACCGCCTGATGGATTAGCCCGGCAAAATCCACCGCGCCCTCTTCCTTCAGCGCGGCTTTCCAGGCTTTCAGCAACGGCGCCATCAACCGGATGCGTTTGGCGAATAGATCGCGGATTTCTTCATCAGCCAGCGCGATCATCTCAGCCTGATTGCCGCCATAAGTGCGCATCAACCCCAGCCAACGCTCAAGACGCCCGGCCAAACGCTCCGCCAGGCGAGAGTCATGCCAGAAATCCCCTTCAGGGATCTCCCATTCCAACTCTTCTATCAGCCACTGACGCCAGCCTTTAGCCTGCACTTTTTTCTCTGTGCATTGCTGTTGCCAGTGTTTTATCAACAATGCCCGGCGCGCTTTGCTGTCGGTTTCCAGCTTGCTGATTGCCGGGGCTTTGCGGCTCCCTTCCTGAATCACCTGTAGCGCCAGCGCGTGGAAAGTTTTGGCCTGAATGGCGACATTCCCCAAGCGATCCTGAATGCGCTCGTTCATTTCATCAGCGGCTTTTCGGCCAAATGCCAGCAGCAGGATCTGCCCTGGTTCGGCCTCCTGACGACGCAACAGCCACCCGGCCCGTGCGACCAAGACCGACGTTTTGCCGCTGCCCGCACCGGCCAGCACCAGAACGGAATCCTCACCGTTCACCACCGCTCGGCTTTGCGACACATTCAGTGGCGAAGTTTCAATGGTCTGGAAGAAATCGTGGTGGGTTTCCAACATACGCTCGGTCCACTGCTGGTTGCGCTGCACGACGCTACGTTGGCCATGCTGCAACCATTGCAGACATCGCTGATAATCCTCGCGACAATTATCAAATTCATCCAGCCGCACAACCGGCATCGGTAATGCCCCGAAAGCCTGACGGATTTGTTGTTGCAGTTTGCTCAACTCAGAACGCTTGAACCATTTATCCTGCTGTTCGATAACACCAATGTGCTCAACCTGCGCTTGCAATACCCCCGCACTGACTGCGCTCATCTCAGCACTCCACTGCTGCCAGGATTGCTGCAGATAATGGTAGAAACGCTGTGTCTCTTGCCACTCAGTGCCGTGCAGGCGAACCACCTTTTCATCAGGCAACTCGAACTCCAACTCGCCCCATACGATGCCACGCTTGCAGCGCACCTGAATTAACTGATTGAAAGGGATAAGATATTCATGTTTCTCGCCGCTCACTTCAACGCCAGCATGCAACAGCCGCACGCGATTGTAGGGATGCTGCGCCAGGTGTTTTCCCAGCGATGTCGCTTTAAGTTCCATATGCTCGCGCCATGATTCTCTTGAGATTAATATCGCCAGTTTACCTGCGATAAGCAGTGGCACTCTAGCGTTAAAAACAGGGTAGAATAGTAGGTAAATATATCCGCCCTGCGGTTTATCCACCATTAAAGCAGAGTGTCTCCTATGCGTACCGTATTGAATATTCTTAATTTCGTGTTGGGTGGTTTCTTCACAACCCTTGGTTGGTTGATTGCCACCTTCTTTAGCATAGTGCTGATTTTTACCCTGCCACTGACCCGTTCCTGCTGGGAGATCACCAAGTTATCCTTCCTGCCATTCGGTAACGAAGCGATTCACGTGGATGAATTATACCCAGAGAAGAGCAACGCGCTGCTTGCCGCCAGTGGTTCGTTGCTGAATATCGTCTGGCTGGTGCTGTTTGGTTGGTGGCTGTGCCTGTCGCACATCGCTGCCGGAATTGCACAGTGTATTACCATTATCGGTATCCCGGTTGGTATTACCAATTTCAAGATTGCAGCCATCGCACTGTGGCCCGTTGGGCGACGCGTCGTTTCTGTTGAAATGGCCCAACTGGCGCGGGCGGAAAATGCGCGGCGTCAGTACCAAAAACGTTAATTTTTTCTCCGATTAAGGAGTTTTTGTGCTCTCTTTTGCACCAGCCATTAGGCGTTATACCTATAACAGCAATCTGCTTTACAACCTGCGGATCTTTATTGCCTTGGCAGGTGCTGCGGCGGTGCCCTGGTGGCTGGGAGTGCCAACACTGACCATCCCACTGACGCTGGGCGTTGTGGCCGCCGCGTTAACCGATCTGGACGACAGATTGGCCGGGAGACTGCGTAACCTGCTGATTACGCTAGTGTGTTTTTTCGTTGCTTCAGCATCTATTGAATTGCTGTTCCCCTATCCTTGGTGGTTTGCTCTTGGGCTGACGACTTCAACCTGCGGATTTATCCTGTTGGGCGCACTAGGGCAACGTTATGCCACCATCGCTTTTGGTGCATTGTTGATCGCTGTCTACACCATGCTGGGCACTTCAATGTATGACGCCTGGTATCAGCAACCAGCGCTGCTGATTATCGGCGCCATTTGGTACAACCTGCTGACGTTGATCGGCCATCTGCTATACCCGATCAAGCCATTGCAGGAGAGCCTGGCTCGCAGCTACGAACAGTTGGCAAACTATCTGGATGCCAAGGCCAACCTGTTCGATCCAGATGCCGAGCATGACAAGGATTTGCCCTGGATGGATATCGCGATGGCCAACAGCGCGCTGGTCTCAACGCTCAACCAAACCAAAGCCTCTTTGCTTACCCGCCTGAAGGGCGATCGCGGCCAGCGCGGCACCCGCAGGACGTTGCACTACTATTTTGTGGCGCAAGATATTCATGAGCGAGCCAGTTCATCGCACGTGCAATATCAGGCACTGAGCCAACAATTCCGTCACAGCGACATTCTGTTCCGTTTCCAGCGGTTGCTGACCATGCAGGCTCGTGCCTGCCGGCAGTTGGCGCAATCGATCCTGCTACGGCAAAAATATCTTCATAGCCCTCGCTTTGAGCCAGCATTCAGCCGTATAGAAGAAGCACTGGCCCAGGTTGCGGTCACAGAAGAAAACCGTGAATTGGCCAGAGCACTCTCACACCTGTTGAAAAACCTGCGGGCAATTGATGCACAATTGGCCAATATTGAGTCAGAACAGGCGCTGGCCAATGAACAGGCGGAGGAGAACAGCCTTTCCGATGACCGGCTCACCGGCTGGGGCGATATTCGTCTGCGTATCAGCCGCCACCTGACGCCTCAATCGGCCCTGCTCCGCCATGCCGTTCGCATGTCAGTCGTGCTATGCGCAGGCAATGCCTTTATCCAGATAACCAATTTGCAGCACGGTTACTGGATCCTACTGACTAGCCTGTTTGTCTGCCAGCCAAACTACAATGCCACCCGCCGACGCTTGGCGTTACGTATCATCGGGACGCTGGCAGGTATTTTGATTGGCCTGCCGATCTTGTACTTTGTCCCCTCCCTGGAAGGGCAAATGATTCTGATCGTCATTTCTGGTGTGCTTTTTTTTGCGTTCCGTACCGTGCAATATGCCCATGCCACGATGTTTATCACCCTGCTGGTTCTATTGTGTTTTAACCTGCTGGGTGAAGGATTCGAAGTGGCGGCTCCGCGCGTTTACGATACCCTTTTGGGTTGCGCTATCGCCTGGGCAGCAGTGAGTTTTATCTGGCCAGACTGGAAGTTCCGCCAATTATCTGCGGTTGTGCGCAAAACGCTTAATGCCAACTGCCGCTATCTGGACGCTATTATGGTGCAATATCATCAGGGCAAGGATAACGGTTTGCCTTATCGCATCGCCCGCCGGGATGCACATAACAGCGATGCAGAACTGGCTTCGGTAATTTCCAACATGTCTGCGGACCCTAAAGCAGATAAAACCATTCAGGACGCGGCTTTCCGCTTGTTGTGTCTTAACCACACACTGCTGAGCTATATCTCAGCGCTCGGAGCACACCGCAAGCGCCTGAATAACTCCGCCGTGCTGGACTTGCTAAATGATGCCGTATGTTATGTTGATGGCGCATTGCACCACGATGCACAAGACCATCAACGTATCATGCAAGCTCTGGAGACGCTCTCCGCACGTATCGAACAGTTAACGCCTGAACCTGAAAGTGAAGAACAACTGGTGTTGCAACAAATTGGATTAGTGCTTGAACTGCTCCCAGAACTGACGGCACTCAACGCACAGATCGGTAAAGCAGAATTAATTATTTAGGGGCCAAGTGCCCGGCTTTTTTCCAAACGCGGCTTCAAGCAAGGAAGCACCATGGTTTCTTCGAACCACTCGATCAACTCTTCTTTCTGAGAGGCAGGCAATGCGGCATGGTGGTACCCCGCCAGTGCTCCAGCTAGTGATATCAACACTTTCATGCCGAGACCTTGTTGCTGCTGCAACAGTTTGAGGTAGCAATCTCTGGCACCCAGCAAGCGCAATTCATAAATACTCTGTATGCCAGCCCGCCATAGTAAGCGTTCCATTGCTACATCAATGTTCGGTAAATCTTTCAACCTACTATTGCTGCGGGTTTTCACCGTAATCTCTTTACGTGTTTCACACACCGCCTGCCAGGCGAGCGCGAACAGTTCCTGGCTTTCCTGCCATAAGGATTCATCCACCCAGTAATAGCGCATAGTCACTGGTGCCCCGCGCTTTAGATACGTCATATTCACCATCCCACGCCCACGAAATGTCGACTCCAGGCTCTCGGTAGCACGCAAATACAATTCGCCCTCTGCAATGACGGCAAACATCGTGCCGTCGGCCAACAAGCCATACCCGCCAAATTGCGAACGTGTAGTAATTTTTCCTAATGCGGCAAAGCAGACTTTTGCCTGTGCGATCCTTCCTGCAGACCTGCCTTTCATTAAAACCTCCTTGAGTGAATGATGATCTATACCCGCCGCATCTCAATATGCTGGGATGTTGCTGCTCACCTATATTTTGAAATCCATTAGGTATAAACATTCGTTACATCAATGAAATAAACGTAACTGGAACAACTAATTAGGGAAAATACGCATTATCCCCTTCGGTGCCAATCACAAAATCGAGGTGTATAAAAAAGAATCGCAAATATGCGAGGCGTCACGAAAATTTGAGTTGATCTTCTGTTTTGATAGCTATACTGTACATATATACAGTAACACTACGGGCGGGATACTTCATGCGTACTCAATCACTCTATCAACCCCAGTTCAGCCATACATCTTTTGCGGTTAACAAGGATGCAGAAACGTCTCACAACGGTAAGGTCAATGGACTCATCAGTGAACTTGTTTACAGCGAGCACCAACCCGTTGTGGCGCAACTCCTTGTACCACTGCTGCAACAGCTGGGTATGCAGTCACGCTGGCTGTTATGGCTGACCCCACAACAAAAACTCAGCAAGCAGTGGCTACAGCAAGCCCAGTTACCTGTCGATAAAGTGGTACAGTTGAGCCAGATCAGCCCAATGGATACCGTCGACGCCATGGAGAAAGCATTGCTGACCGGTAATTACAGTGTCGTGCTTGGATGGTTGCCAGAACTGACCGAAGAAGATCGCCTAAAATTGAGTCGGGCAGCGGAATTGGGTAACGCTTATGGCTTCATAATGCGCCCGCAACCAGACGTAGATCCCTCACACGGACACTGTTCTACGCTAAAAATTCACTCTTCTTTGTATCATTAAGTAAATTTAGGATTTTTCCCACCGTTCTTTACCCCTAGTGAGAGAACTCACATGGGATCATGCACAAAGCTAGGTTGGCTGGGGTTCTGCATCAATTTTTGTACAAAAAACAGACGTAATTCTTGTTGTAATATGTTAGCGAATATGTCTAATTCCATGTTTTTTTTTAGAGCTTTATCACATCACACTTGTAACTTTCGCGCCACGTTGTAGACTTTACATCGCCGAGGTTGCTCTATAAGGCCAGAAAAACTGGCAGAGTAACAAACGAGGGTACAAACCTGGGCGAATGAATTTAAACCAAGGGCTTAAAGCAGCTTTAAAGCTCATTGCCTATTTGGATGATAACGAGGCGCAAAAATGAAAAAGACAGCTATCGCATTAGCAGTGGCACTGGCAGGTTTCGCTACCGTAGCGCAAGCCGCCCCAAAAGATAACACCTGGTACACCGGCGCAAAACTGGGCTGGTCCAAGTATTATGACACTGGGTTCGACGGTAATGGCTTTGACAGCACTATCGGCAATGGTCCAACCCACAGAACTCAACTGGGTACAGGCGCGTTTGTAGGTTATCAAGCGAACCAATACCTGGGCTTCGAAATGGGTTATGACTGGCTTGGCCGTATGCCTTACAAAGGCAGCGTGAACAATGGTGCTTTCAAAGCTCAAGGCATTCAGTTGGCAACCAAGCTGAGCTACCCAATCATGAACGATCTGGACGTTTACACTCGTCTGGGTGGTATGGTTTGGCGTGCAGATTCTACCGCTTACTACGGTGCAACTGGTGAGCGTATCAGTGCTCACGATACTGGCGTTTCTCCTCTGGCAGCAGTGGGTGTTGAATACGCACTGACTCAGAACTGGGCTACCCGCCTGGATTACCAGTGGACTAACAACATCGGTGACAAAGGTACCGTTGGTGCTCGTCCAGATAACGCCCTGCTGAGCGTTGGTGTTTCTTACCGTTTCGGCCAGGATGAAGTTGCTGCTCCAGTAATCGCTCCAACTCCAGCCCCAGCTCCAGTTGTTGAAACCAAGAAGTTCACCCTGTCTTCTGGTGTTCTGTTCAACTTCGGCAAATACACTCTGAAGCCAGAAGGCCAGCACGCTCTGGATGAACTGTACACCCAACTGAGCTCACTGGATCCGAAAGACGGTTCAGTAGTCGTTGTTGGCTTCACCGATGCAGTAGGTTCTGCTGAGTCTAACCTGCGTCTGTCTGAGCAACGCGCACGTAGCGTTGTGGACTACCTGGTTTCTAAAGGTATCCCAGCCGACAAGATCACCGCTCGTGGTATGGGCAAAGCTAACCCAGTTACCGGTGACACCTGTGGTTTCCGTTCTGGCCGTGCTACCCCAGCACAGATCGCATGCTTGGCTCCAGATCGTCGCGTAGAGATCGAAGTTAAAGGCATCAAAGAAGTTGTATCTCAGCCTCAGGGCTAAGTTACCTCTCCTTAGTAAAAAAACCCCGCGTTGCGGGGTTTTTTTTCGACATGTTGCCTAACACAGAATTCATTAACCTTCATCTTTACCAAGAATCGCTTTCAGATCCTGCTTCAACGATGACATTTGGCTGGCATATTTTTCTTTTCGCTCCGCATCTTCAATTAATTGAACAACAGTTTCCGACAGCGTCACCCCACGCCTGCGGGCCAACGCGGCTAACCGTTGCCAAACCAAGAACTCCAGATCGATTGACTTTTTGCGCGTATGCTGATGTTCTGCGTTAAAATGACGTTTGCGCCGAGCGCGGATGGTTTGCTTCATCCGGTTATCCAACGCCAGATTCATGTGCATATCAATCCACGCCAGTACTTTTACCGGCTCATTTTCCAGCTTCAACAGCTCATCAATCGCTTCCAGAGCAGCGCTGGTTTCAATATGGCGGGTAATTAGCTCACCTTCCCGGTGCTTTTTAACCAAGTACTTCCATTTCCAACCGCTCTCCAGATTTTCTAGTTGCTGATATTTCATCATGAACTCTTCTGTGACCGTGTAACTTCTACAAGCATAACAGCTTTACGCCGATTTTCCTCGGCTATTAGAACCACTTTTAGACTGTTTTTTACACAGTAATCGTGTGATGTCAAACTCCCAGACATCAACAAACACTCTGCATCTATCAAGCTAGCGTTATTCTTGTATAATCGCCCTTTCCCTTTTTAATGATTGCATCTAACACTTTGACCAATAACCGACTTGAATGGCAATCCTTGTTGCCTGTTGCCACGCCTTATCAGGCGATATTTGATTCCGCCGCTCAACTGGCACCCGCAACCTTTTCTGCCATCCAGCCTCGTTTGGATAATGCTTTGACGCTGTTCCTGCACCCGCAGTCGCAGCCACGCTTTATGCTGCTGAAAGCACAAGAAACGCGTGAGTATCTGGCGTTGATTGCGCAAGCGGCAGAAAAGTTGCAGCCACAGAATACTGTCAAAGGCAGTCACTATGTGATCAATGCCAACAAGATCACTGTTGAGCCTGCTATTCGCGGTGATCAACCCTTTGCAGCTGGCGGAGCCTGTGTTTATCAGGAATGGATCGAGCCCGAACAATTGTTTGGCTGCGTCAGAATGCACAACGGTGAAATCACCTTGCAGCCCGGTCTTATCCATCAAGCTAATGGCGGTGTACTGATTCTGTCGGTGCGTTCACTGCTGGCACAGCCCTTGCTGTGGCTGCGTTTGAAGCAGATGATCATTCAACGCCAATTCCAATGGTTTGCCCCGGATGAAACCCGGCCTCTGCCCATTTCTATCCCCCCTATGCCGCTGGAGTTGCGCCTGATCGTGCTTGGCGATCGCCACGGTTTGGCTGATTTCCATGACATTGAGCCCGAACTGTGCGAACAGGCCATCTACGGTGAGTATGAAGACGATCTTCAACTTACCGAAGCCGATGATATGGTTCAGTGGTGCAGCTACATCAACGCGGTAATTGCTGAACAGCAGTTGCCTCCGCTGGCGGCAGACGCCTGGCAGCCTCTGATGGTCCAGGCGGTGCGTTATACCGGCGATCAGGGCAACCTACCAATATCACCATCGTGGGTCAGCCAGCAGCTCTCTGAAGCGGCCCTGTATGCCGAAGAAGAACAGATCAGCGCAAAAGCGTTGGAAGCAGCGCTAAATTCTCGCGAATGGCGTGAAAGTTATCTCGCAGAACGCATGCAGGATGAGATCGAACTTGGCCAAATAATGATCGAAACCGAAGGCGAGGTTATCGGCCAGATCAACGGCCTGTCGGTATTAGATTATCCAGGCCATCCGCGCAGTTTTGGTGAGCCTTCACGTATCAGCTGCGTGGTGCACCTCGGCGATGGTGAGTTCACCGACGTTGAGCGTAAAGCCGAACTCGGGGGTAATCTCCATGCAAAGGGCATGATGATCATGCAGGCCTTCCTGATCTCTGAACTGGATCTTGATCAGCAACAACCCTTCTCCGCGTCGATTGTATTCGAACAGTCCTATGGCGAAGTGGATGGCGACAGTGCTTCGCTGGCAGAACTTTGCGCATTGGTCAGTGCCTTGTCACAGCAGCCGATCACTCAGCAAATCGCCGTAACCGGCTCTGTCGACCAATTTGGTAACGTGCAGCCGATCGGCGGAGTAAATGAAAAGATCGAAGGCTTCTTTGAAGTCTGTCTGCGTCGTGGCCTGACGGGTAAACAGGGTGTTATTCTGCCCGCAAGCAACGTGCGCAATCTGTGCCTGCGCCAAGATGTTATCGACGCCGTGCGCGAGGAACAATTCCACCTGTGGGCAGTGGACAGCGTCGCGGAAGCCCTGCCATTATTAACTGGATACCCCTACGCCGATGAGCAGCAGCCAAGTTTACTGGCTGCGATTCAGGAGCGAATTGCGCAGGTAAATCAACAGGAACGTCGCCAGTGGGCATGGCCATTGCGTTGGCTCAACTGGTTCAACCACGGCTGATCGGACTTGTTCAGCGTACACGTGTTAGCTAATCTGCGTTCTTCATTAAAATAAGGCTTACTGAAACATGGTAGATAAACGCGAATCCTATACGAAAGAAGACCTCGAGGCCTCTGGCCGCGGCGAGCTATTTGGCGCCGGTGGCCCACCATTGCCAGCAGGTAACATGTTGATGATGGACCGCGTGGTCAAAATGACCGAAGACGGCGGTAGCCACAATAAAGGCTATGTAGAAGCCGAACTCGATATCAACCCGGATTTATGGTTCTTTGGCTGCCACTTTATCGGCGATCCGGTGATGCCAGGTTGCTTGGGCCTTGACGCTATGTGGCAGTTGGTCGGTTTCTACCTCGGCTGGTTGGGTGGCGAAGGTAAAGGCCGCGCGCTCGGTGTGGGCGAAGTGAAATTCTCCGGTCAGATCTTGCCGACCGCCAAAAAAGTCACCTATCGAATCAACTTCAAGCGCGTCATCACCCGCAAACTGATTATGGGCGTTGCCGATGGTGAAGTTCTGGTTGATGGCGAACTGATCTACACCGCCAGCGATCTGAAAGTGGGCCTGTTCAAGGACGCCGCTGCATTCTAAGCACCATTACGGCGGCCTTTACCGGCCGCCGTCTCTTTTCCCTGTAGTTACATTATTTCATGCTGCAAGGCTGGCTTGGTTAACGATTAATTAGTGACTACAATAAAGGTAGTAATTAAAAAGGGAATGTAATGAAAAAAATCAGTTTCGAAAGTACCCCGTGCCCAATAGCTCGTTCTTTAGGCCGCGTGGGGGAATGGTGGAGCATCCTGATACTGCGGGATGCTTTTCACGGCTTATCTAAATTTGATGAATTTCAGCAAAGCCTGGGGCTATCCCCTACTCTGCTAACCCGCCGGCTTAAGTTTCTGGTGGAAAGCGGTATTCTGCACAAGCAGCAGTATCAAGCGCGCCCGGTACGTTATGAGTATCTGTTGACCGAACGCGGCAAAGACTTTTTCCCGGTGCTGGTTACGTTGTTTCACTGGGGCAACACGCATCTGGCGGATGATGGTATCGCCGCAGAACTGGTGGATCGCCGCAGCGGCAAGCCGATACAACCACAGCTGATTGATACCATGACTCAACAGCCCATCACTTTACAACACGTCACGCTTGCACCGGGCCCGGCAGCCGGAGAAGGCATGGGTTTACGCGCTTCACGGATGCAACAACACTACGCTTTACTCACCGAATTGTCCAAGGAGTCATTATGAGCAGTCATCGTATCGTTATCACCGGGGTGGGAGCGGTCTCTCCTCTGGGCTGCGGCGTAGAAACCATCTGGCGGCGCTTGCTGGCTGGCCAATCGGGTATCAGCCCATTGCCAGAGCAGATGGTAGCGGATCTACAGGTTAAAATCGGTGGTCAGATTCCCACTTTGGCACAGGATGCCGAAGCTGGCTTCAATCCAGATCTCTCCGTTGCACCGAAAGACCAAAAGAAAATGGATCGCTTTATTCTGCTGGCCATGGCGGCCGCTGACGAAGCCATTCATCAGGCTGGATGGGTGGCCGACACCGACGATAAACAAGAGCGTACCGCTACGGTTATTGCCTCCGGTATTGGCGGATTCCCGGCTATCGCCCACGCGGTGCGTACTACCGACAGCCGTGGGGCAAAGCGCCTTTCGCCCTTTACCATCCCCTCATTTCTGGTCAATCTGGCGGCCGGGCATGTATCCATCAAACATCACTTCAAAGGGCCGATCGGCGCACCGGTCACCGCCTGTGCCGCTGGCGTACAAGCCATTGGCGATGCGGTACGCCTGCTGCGTAATGGCGAGGCAGATATCGCGCTGTGCGGCGGTGCCGAAGCCGCCATTGATACCGTCAGCCTGGGGGGTTTTGCCGCCGCGCGCGCCATGTCAACGGCCCCAGCAGAAGAGGCAACTCAGGCTTCTCGGCCATTCGACAGTGCCCGCAATGGGTTCGTGATGGGTGAAGGGGCCGGGATGCTGGTGATCGAAACGCTAGAACATGCTCTGGCGCGCGGAGCCAAACCACTGACTGAAATTGTTGGCTATGGCACCAGTGCGGATGCCTATCATATGACCTCCGGTGCCGAAGATGGCGACGGAGCCTACCGGGCAATGAAGATCGCCTTGAAGCAGGCAAATGTCACACCGGGGCAGGTACAGCATCTGAATGCCCATGCCACATCGACACCGGTTGGCGATCTAGGTGAAATCAACGCCATTAAGCACCTGTTTGGTACTGATGGTGGTATTGCGATCGCCTCCACCAAATCGGCAACTGGCCATTTGCTGGGAGCGGCCGGTGGTTTGGAAACCATCTTTACCGCTTTGGCGCTGCGCGATCAAATCGCTCCAGCGACGTTGAATCTGGATAACCCAGATCCTGCCGCTGCTGGCCTGCATTTGGTTGCTAACCGGGCAGAACCGATGGCGATGACCTATACGTTGTCTAACGGCTTTGGCTTTGGCGGGGTAAATGCGAGTATTTTGCTGAAACGCTGGCAGGAATAAATTTATACCAGAAACGAAAACCTCCGCCTTGGCGGAGGTTGTTCCTTCTTCACAACAGGGAGCCGCTTAAGCGGTCACAGCCCTGTCCTCCATGGCTTGTCGCCACCCTCCCAGCCAGTTAGCCCGTGCATCTAAAGATTGGTAAGGGCAAAGTTCTCTTGAACGCCCCGCAATACCTGCTTGATAACCACGTGATTGAGCCCGCTCCAGACGATCTCGTTTCTGTCTCTTCATGCCTCGTTTCCCTCATCGTTGTCTGGTGGAAAGAAAACAATGGCCACTTTTTGCGCAGCCACTATTAAGGAATAGCTGCAAATGGCGGGAAGATCAATGTGCCACTTTCACACCAATGTCATATTTGTGAGCTATGCACGGAGAATCCGCTAAGTGGCTGATAAGCCGAGGCTGAGAATAACCACATGAAAAACAATAAAAAATCCCGGCAAGGCGTTTTCATACACCTTGCCGGGATGGATTTAGACGATTTTAGTAAAAATTATAATTAAAGGCGTGCGGCCTGTGCCGCGATAACCTGTGCTTCCTGCAACCATCCCTGTGCCAAGGTGCGGATCAGCGCGTCATAGCCATCCTCCCCTTGCTTCAACTCCAGGCTGAATGGCCGTTTAATCAGCTGACCTTGATGACTCAGCACCCACTCACCACGAATGATCGCTTTGCCATCATAGCGGCCATGAAAGCCGCTCACCGTCACGTTAAGCACATCCTGATCGCTGCTCATCGGCTGAGATGACACCACCCACCCTGGCAGCGCACCGCTGAGATTAGTCACCAGAGTCTGCTGCAATTGCTGATCCAACGGGCTGGCCCACAGGTTATTTTGCGCGATCACATATTGCACGTCGTTGGTTTGATAGACCACACCGCTCTGTGCCAGAAAATCCGCCACGTTGACATGCTCCAACCAAAGTTGGCGTGATGCCGGAGCATCACTCACCTGAGTTGGCTCCCCCAAAGCAGGCAACTGGTAATAGGTCTTACTTGGTGTGCTGCTACAGGCGCTGAGCAACAGCGCCAGAGCTACCGGAATCCATTTCATCATTTTTTGGCCTTCTTCGGCTGAGGATCGTCACTACCCGCGGCTTCAAACACCAGGGCGTTGCTCTTTTCATTCAGGGTACGCAGCACCGGCTGCAGCTCACGCAGCACCTGATCGAGGCGTTGCATATCACCTACCATCTTGTTGTAGGCCGGTGAACCAGGCTGAACCCCTTTCATGCTGCGATTGAGTTCCTGCAGCGTTTTCTGCATATCCGCAGGCAGCGCCTTCATCTCTTTGCTTGAGATGATGTCATTCAGCGACTGCATGGTTTTTTGCGTTTCCTGCATAGTTTTTTGGCTTTCGGTCAGCGTTTTGGTCGCCTCATTGATCATCGGATTCAACGGCATCGAATTGATCTTATCCAGCGTCTGCATCAGTTTCTGCTGGATCTGTGCCAAGCCTGCGCTGGTAGTTGGCAATAACGGATAACCGAACATCTCACGCGGGCCTTTCCACGGTTTTTCCTGTGGATAGAAGTCCAGATCGATATACAGCGCACCGGTCAACAGGTTGGCAGACTTCAGGGCAGCACGCATGCCACGGCCTTCTGCGTCTTTCAGATGTTGCTGGATGTTAAAACCTTTGCCCAACTGCTGTTGGAAACGATCGGGTTCAATGCGGATCAGCACCGGAATACGGTAATCGGAATCCAGACGCTGTTCCATTCCCTCTTTATAGAATGGCACCTGTGCCACCGTACCCAGACGGATCCCGCGGAACTCAACCGGTGCCCCGGCTTGCAGGCCACGTATAGAGTCAGAGAAGAACATCAGGTAATCGGTATGCTCGGTATACAGGGAATCCTGGATATTACGTTCATTATCAAACAGTTGGAATTCTGACTTCTCTTTGACCGACTCTCCACGTTCCCAGCCTTCCGGCACGTCAAAGCTGACGCCGCCGCTGAACAGCGTCGTCAGTGAGCCCATCTCCACGCGCATGCCTTGCGCAGACATGTCGAACGACACCCCGCTGTCTTTCCAGAAGCGCACGTTACTGGTGACCAGTTGATCATAAGGTGCCGTAATAAAGAGCTGATAACGCATCACGCGTTCTTTGGCATCAAAATAGCTGGTTTCTACCGAACCAACGCGGTAACCACGGAATAGCACCGGATCGCCAGCATTCAACTGACCGGACTTTTCACTGTCCAACAGCACTCGCAGCCCCTTGGCATCGGGTGGTGCCAGCGGAGGAGCATCCAACAGTTGGAAATCGTCTTTGCCTTCTTTACCCTTATTGCCGGGTTGCAACTCGATATAAGCACCGGGCAGCAAGGTGCCCAAGCCCGAGATCCCTTCACGGCCAATCTGCGGCTTCACTACCCAAAAGGCTGAGTCTTCACGTAACAGCGCTTCCATGCCGGAATTCAGGCGCGCCTGCACCAGCACTTTGCTCAGATCTTCACTCAGCGTCACGCTTTCCACTACGCCCACATCGACGCTGCGGCTCTTGATCTTGGTTTTACCCGCTTCAAGCCCTTCGGCGCTGGTGGTCGTCAACATCACCTCAGGCCCCTGGTGGCTGAAGTGGTAAAACAGGATCCATGCGCCGATCAACGCGGTGACGATGGGAATGATCCACACCGGTGACCAACGTTTGATCTTTTCAACGTCCGCGACGCTATGATTACTTTCCGTCACCTTGCGGCTCCTTTTTTATTGTTTCATTTACGCGATCCCAAGTCAGACGGGGATCAAACGCCATGGCAGCAAACATAGTGAGGATAACCACCCCGGCGAACAGTAGCGCACCCGTGGCAGGATAAATACTCATCAATTGTCCCATACGTACCAACGCCGATAATACGGCGATCACAAACACGTCAATCATTGACCAACGGCCAACAAACTCCACAATTTCATAAATAAGATGCATGCGCTCACTGTCGGCCCGGTCTTTACCTTTGCCATTGGCGTCCAGGCATAGCCAACCGATCGCCAACATTTTGAGTGAAGGCACCATGACGCTGGCGATAAAAATCACCATGGCCACCGGGTAGGAACCCTCTCCCCACAGCAGGATCACGCCGGCCATTACGGTTGAGGGCATCTTGTTGCCTAACGCCTCAGTGATCATAATCGGCATCGCCATTGAAGGGATATACAGCATGATCGACGTCACCAGCAGCGACATCGTCCACTGCAGGCTGTGGCGGCGGCGCGCATACCCGGTAGTATGGCAACGCGGGCAGCGGGCCTGCTCAGCAGGCAGGATCGCGGTACAGCACTGGCAGGATCGCAATCCTTGCCGCAAACCGGTACGGCCAACCTGCGCCGGGTGTTCAAGCCGCGGAGCCGGTTCGATATCCTGCCACAGCCAGCGGCGATCCACACACTGGAATGCGCGCACCTGCAACAGGCAGAACAGGCAGTAAGGGATAAAGCTGGTGCCAATGCCAATATCGCCATAGGCCATCAGTTTGACAAAGCTGACCAGCACACCGGCGAGAAAGATCTCCACCATGCACCAGGTTTTGAACTGGAATAGCATCTTGGCCATCCAGACTTTCAGTCCTTGCGGGATACGTGCTCGGGCACACAGCAGAATAATCGCCAGCATGCAAAACGCCGGGATAAACTGAACCAGCACCATAAACAGCGTGGCCATGCTGGCGTAATCCTCTGCCACCATCACCTGCGGGATCTGGATCAGTTTGATTTCGTTGGCAATACCGGCGACCCGCATATTGACAAACGGGAATAGATTGGCAAGCACCAGCATAATCAATGCGCTGATGGCATAGCCAATAGGTTGCTTACGCGGCTCAGCCCAGCGGGAACTGAGCGTGGTTTTACAACGGGGGCAAACCGCTTTGGAGCCGAATGCCAGCGGTGGTAATTCCACCAGCATGTCGCATTGTGGGCACAGCATCAGGTTACCCTGCTGCCGTTCTCCCTTGGCCGCATGGGTATGCTGCTTATTATCTTCGTGGGAACACACCATATTCATCCTTAACAACGTCGTTCACCGGAACTGCAATGCTGGTGCGCAGCAGCGTGCGGATCAGCATTTATACCCATCGTCTTTCAAAATGCAGGAGCCTTGGCTGTCTGCATCTTGAAATCCATTGGGTAAACCGATCAGCCGTTCTTCATCGCCTCCAGCTCTTCCCAACGGGCAAAAGCCTCTTCGAGCGCCTGTTCAGCCGAGGCGAGTTCGATCAGCACCTGCTGCGTTTCACTGTGTGGACGGGAGAAAAATCCGCCATCACTAACCTGCGCCTGCAACGCTTCAATATCCGCTTCCAGCTGTTCGAGGCGCTGCGGCAACTGTTCCAGTTCGCGCATCAGGTTATAACTCAGCTTGGTACTCTGTTTCTTAGGCTGTTCGACCTTTTTTTCCGCAACGGGTTTTGCCTGAGGAGCAGCTACCTGACGGATAGGCTTCGCCGTGGCCCGCTGGTGGTGAGCATCGTAATAGCCACCGACATAGGTGTCGATCACGCCGTTGCCTTCAAAAATCCAACATTCGGTCACAGAGTTATCCACGAACTGACGATCGTGGCTCACCAGCAGCACTGTGCCCTGGTAGCTGTCGATCATCTCTTCCAGCAATTCCAGCGTTTCTACGTCCAGATCGTTGGTGGGTTCATCGAGGATCAGTAAATTGCTTGGCTTGAGGAACAGCTTGGCCAGCAACAGGCGGTTACGCTCGCCACCGGACAACGCTTTCACCGGCGTCATTGCGCGCTTCGGATGGAACAGGAAGTCTTGCAGATAGCCCAATACATGGCGTGAACGGCCATTGACCATCACTTCCTGCTTGCCTTCTGCCAAGTTGTCCATCACCGTGCGTTCTGGATCCAGCTCGGCACGGTGCTGGTCAAAGTAAGCCACTTCCAGCTTGGTACCGCAGTGTACGCGGCCGCTGTCGGCTTTCAGTTGACCGAGCATCAATTTCAGTAGCGTGGTTTTACCACAACCATTCGCGCCCACCAAGGCAATCTTATCGCCGCGCTGAACCTGAGCGCTGAAGTTGCGCACCAGCACTTTGTCGCCAATCTGATAATTGACGTCTTCCATTTCAAACACAATCTTGCCGGAGCGCACAGACTCTTCGACCTGCATCTTGGCGGTGCCCATCACTTCGCGTCGTTGCGAACGTTCATTACGCAGCGCTTTCAGCGCACGCACACGGCCTTCGTTGCGGGTACGGCGTGCCTTGATGCCCTGACGGATCCACACCTCTTCTTGCGCCAGCTTGCGGTCAAATTCAGCGTTTTGCAGTTCTTCCACCCGCAGCGCTTCTTCTTTGCTTTCCAGATACAGATCGTAATTACCCGGCCAGGACACCAGCTTGCCACGATCGAGATCGACAATGCGCGTTGCCATGTTACGGATAAATGAACGGTCGTGCGAAATGAACACGATGCTGCCCTGGAACTCTTTCAGGAAGCCTTCCAGCCAGTCGATAGTGGTGATATCCAGGTGGTTGGTCGGTTCATCGAGCAACAGCACGCGCGGTGAACTAACCAATGCACGGCCAAGCGCAGCTTTACGCAGCCAGCCGCCGGAAAGCGAAGACAGTTCAGCATCACCATTCAGGCCAAGCTGCAACAGCACTTCACTGATGCGGCTGTCGAGCTGCCACAGGCCCTGGTGATCGAGGATCTCCATAATCTGCGCCATGCGCGACAGGTTTTTCTCGCTAGGATCCAATTCCACCAGATGCGAAATCGCATGGTAAGCCTTCAGGTGTTCTGCCTGTTCGGCCACGCCTTCGGCGACAAAATCAAACACCGTACCGCCAATGTTACGCGGAGGATCCTGCTGCAACCGCGCCACAATCAAATCTTGCTCGTAGATAATCCGGCCATCATCCAACGGGATCTCTTTGCCGAGGATCTTTAACAGCGTGGATTTACCCGCACCGTTGCGCCCGACCAAACACACGCGTTCGTTGTCTTCAATATGAATTTCGGTGTTGTCTAACAAAGGTGCGTCACTGAAAGACAGCCAGGCACCAGACATGCTGATTAACGACATAGTAATTATTTTCCTTCGCCAGCGTGGGTGACCAGCCAGCAGTTGTGAATCTGACGGTTACGGGCAAAATCCTGTGACAACGTCTGGGCGGTAATTTCTTTCGCTTCCAGACCTAGCGCGTTCAGGCCAGCCATATCCATCTGGAAACCGCGTTTGTTGTTGGAGAACATAATGGTCCCGTTACGGCGCAGTAACCGTTTCAAATCTTTCATCAGGTCAAGGTGATCGCGCTGCACATCAAAGGTATTCTCCATCCGTTTGGAGTTGGAGAAGGTTGGCGGATCGATAAAGATCACATCGAACTGTTCGTCGGCAGATGTGCTGGTATTGCGCAGCCACGACAGGCAATCTGCCTGGATCAAGCGGTGCTGCTTGCCGGTCAGGCCGTTAACCCGCAGGTTTTTCTCTGCCCATTCCAGATAAGTACGCGACATATCCACCGTGGTAGTGCTGCGCGCACCGCCGAGCCCGGCATGTACGCTGGCGGTGCCGGTATAGGCGAACAGGTTAAGGAAGTCTTTACCCTTGCTCATTTCACCCAGCATCCTGCGCGCAATGCGGTGGTCAAGGAACAGGCCGGTGTCCAGATAATCCGTCAGGTTGACCCACAGCTTGGCGTTAAACTCTTCTACCAGCAAAAACTCGCCCTTTTGCGCCAGCTTTTCATACTGGTTCTTGCCTTTCTGCCGCTCGCGGGTTTTCAGCACTAACTGATTAGAAGGCAGATTCAACACCGACAAGGTCGCGTTAATCACGTCAAACAGACGCTGACGTGCTTTCTGCGCATCAATGGTTTTTGGCGGAGCATACTCCTGCACCACCACTTTGCTGCCGTAGCGATCCACCGCCACGTTATATTCCGGCAAATCGGCATCATACAGGCGATAGCATTCGATCCCCTGCTGCTTCGCCCATTTTTCCAGTTTCTTCAGGTTTTTACGCAGGCGGTTAGCGAAATCTTCCGCCACCTGTACACCAGCAGAACCCAGTGGTTTTTCCGCCAACTGATAGTTTTTCTGCACGCAGTCCAGCGGACCGTTTTTCGCTTTGAACTGGCGCTCGGCGCGCAGTTGCAGGCAGCTCAACAGTTCCGGTGAAGCACTGAACAGCGAAAGCTGCCAGCCACCAAACGCACTCTTCATGATGCGGCCCAGCATATTATGCAAGGCGATCAGCGCCGGTTCGCTCTCAAGACGTTCGCCGTAAGGCGGGTTGCTGACCACGGTTCCCACCGGGCCTTCCGGCAATGGATTGGTCAGTTTGCTGACGTCATTGACGTTAAAGGTGATCAATTCGGCCACTCCGGCACGGCGGGCGTTGCCGCGCGCCATCTCGATCACCCGGCGATCGATATCTGAACCGAAGAAGCGGGAGGTTGTTTCTTGCAAACCACGGCGCGCACGCACCTGTGCTTCGGTGATCACTTCGCGCCACAGATCGGCATTATGGCCATTCCAGGCGGTAAATCCCCAATGCTGGCGATGCAGGCCGGGCGCGCGATCGGAAGCGATCATCGCCGCTTCAATCAACAACGTGCCGGATCCACACATCGGATCGAGCAGCGGCGTACCCAACTGCCAGCCGGAGCGCTGAACGATAGCAGCCGCCAGGCTTTCTTTCAGCGGTGCCTGACCGGTGAGATCGCGGTAGCCACGCTGATGCAGGCCTTCGCCGCTCAGATCGAGCGCCACGTAGGCCATATCACGCTGCAAGAACACGTTGACGCGGATATCCGGCTGCTGTTTAGCCACGGTTGGCCGCTGCTCAATCTTGCGGGTAAAGCTGTCGACGATCGCATCCTTAACCTTCAGCGCGCCATATTGGCTGTTACGGATCTCTTCGTTGACGCCGCTGAAGTGAACGGCAAAGGTTTTATCCACGCCGAAGATGCTCGGCCAGTCAATCGCCTGAACGCCAAGGTACAGATCCAGATCGCTGTGCACGCGGAATTCATTCAGCGGCAACAGAATGCGCGAAGCCAGGCGGCTCCACAGCAGGCTTTGGTACAGCAGACGATCGTCACCCTGAAAATGTACCCCACCCTGTACCACTTTACAGGCGTGGGCGCCAAGCGCTTCCAGTTCGCTTTTTAACAGTTCTTCCAGTCCACGCGCCGTGCTGGCAAACAGAGAGTTCATATCGTGCTTATCACCAAAAAGAAAATTGTTGCGCATTATAGCTAATCCAGGCCGCTTGTCATAAAGTTGCTCCCTTCTATTTAATCATCGTATGGAGGCAGCGGTGATCACGCTTTCCCGACTTTACGTTCATCCGGTCAAATCACTGCGCGGTTTACAACTTTCTCACGCCCAAGCAGCAAGCCACGGGCTTGCTTTTGATCGTAGCTTTATGATCACCGAACCCGATGGCACCTTTATTACCGCTCGCCAATATCCGCAGATGGTGCTGTTTACCCCAGCGTTGCTGCCAGATGGCCTATATCTGACCGCCCCGGATGGCGAAAGTGCTACGATCCGCTTCCATGATTTTGCCGCAGAAGAGCACCCAACCGAAGTGTGGGGCAACCATTTCACCGCGCTGATTGCGCCACAGGCCATCAACAGCTGGCTGAGCGGTTATTTTCAGCGTGACGTGCAGCTACGCTGGGTTGGGCCGCAATTAACCCGCAGAGTGAAAAAGCACCCGGAAATTCCGTTATCGTTCGCCGACGGTTACCCCTATTTGCTGATCAACGAAGCCTCATTCCAGGATCTGCAACAACGTTGTCCCGGTAGCATCAAGCTGGAACAGTTTCGCCCGAACCTGGTGGTTACCGGAGCCAGCGCCTGGGCCGAAGATGGTTGGCAAGTTATTCGCGTCGGCGAGGTGATGTTTGATCTGGTGAAACCTTGCAGCCGCTGTGTTCTGACCACCGTCAGCCCCGAGCGTGGCCGCAAGCACCCGAGCGGTGAGCCACTCAGCACGCTGCAAAAATTCCGCACCGCCGAGAACGGTGATGTCGACTTTGGCCAGAATATGATTGCCCGCAACAGCGGTATTATCCGCGTGGGGGATACGGTTGAAGTGCTGTCGAGCAAACCGCCGCGGCCTTATGGTGCAGGCAACGTGGTGGCCAGCCTGCAAGCCCCGCAGGACAGCACACATAGCGTGACGATCGAATATGCCGGTAACGTGTTCACCGGTAACAATCAGCAGATCTTGTTGGAGCAGTTAGAACAGCAGGGAATTCGTATTCCTTATTCCTGCCGGGCGGGCATTTGCGGCAGTTGCCGGATCCAATTGGTCGAAGGTGAAGTGGCACCGTTAAAGCAGAGCGCTATCGGCAACAATGGCACGGTGCTGTGTTGCAGCTGTATTCCAAAAAGCGATGTGAAACTGGCTTAATGCTAAACCGCTCTGTCATACGCCGGAGCGGAGAGATCATCCCAAATACAAGGCTTCAGGCGATCGTGCATCACTTTGATGGCATCGCCCAGCACAATAGTACGGCCAGCTAACGCCAATTGGTTTTGCGCCAGCAGGCACAGGCTGGCGTTATCACCGGCTTCTACCACCAGCAAGCGGGCATCTTCGCCGCTCTCCATCACCTTCACCGCCGCCAATGTGCCGTTCTTCGGGTGCAACGGATAATGTTGCTGAGCAAAATGCCAACTTTTCGGCATCAGCGGTTTCAGGAAGCGGAAAGCTACCAGGGCATTCAATACCAGTTCGGCGCGTTGTTCATGGCTGAGTTGGAGCTGTTTGCACTGCTCTTCATAATCAAAATACAGTGCAGCATCATCAACGCAGAAAGCACACTCTTTGAACGCATCCGGAGTTAGCATTTTTGCCGGAAAGCGCGAGCGGAAGAGAGTCCCATTGGCGAGATCGAGCATCACTCGATCGTGCTCAGAGTCAAAATACCAACGCCAATTGTCGTCAGGTTTTATCTTCATTACCCATCCTTTCTTGCCTGTTGCTACATAATCGCGCACTACCCTAAGAGGTGATGTTATCACCCCAACATCAGCTAATTCTAAGCATGATATTTAAATTTCCGAACAAAATATAGACGAGCCGGGAGCAGAAATAAACCCCCGGCCGGAAATGAAGGGAAAATATTAGATATAAGTAACGATATCTTTAATCAAACGCGGCCCGTGGAAGATAAAGCCGGAATAAATTTGCACCAGCGTTGCCCCTGCCTCCATTTTTTCTCGCGCAGCGGTCAGGGAATCAATTCCCCCCACGCCGATAATCGGCAGGCGCCCTTGCAATTCCTGCGACAAACGGCGGATCACTTCGGTACTGCGCAATTGCACTGGGCGACCGCTGAGCCCGCCGGTTTGTTCGCAATAATTTAATCCCTGGATCAGTTTACGATCGAGAGTGGTATTGGTAGCGATCACCCCATCGATATTATGTCGAACCAAACTGTCGGCTATTTGGATCAATTCTTCTTCAGAAAGATCTGGCGCGATCTTTACCGCCACCGGCACATATTTGTGATGGTGCGCGTGCAGCTCACTCTGCTTATTTTTAATTGCCGCTAACAGATCGTCCAATGCTTCGCCATACTGCAACGTTCGTAATCCCGGCGTATTGGGTGAGGAAATATTAATCGCGATATAACCGGCATACGGATAAATTTTATCCATGCAGGTCAGATAATCATCTTTACCTTGTTCTACCGGCGTATCTTTATTCTTGCCAATATTAATCCCCAGAATACCGCCAAAATGAGATTTCTTAACGTTTTCAACCAGATTATCCACGCCATGGTTATTAAATCCCATGCGGTTAATCAGCCCTTCGGCTTCAACAATGCGGAATAAACGCGGTTTATCATTACCGGGTTGCGGGCGTGGAGTAACGGTGCCCACCTCAACAAAGCCAAAACCCATGGCACCAAAGGCGTCGATGCACTCACCGTCTTTATCCAGACCGGCAGCCAAACCTAGCGGATTTTTAAAAGAGAGCCCCATACAGTTCACCGGCTTGGTCGGCACGGACTGACGGATAAGAAACTCTAGCGGGGTGCCGGTGATCCGGCGGAGTTGACTGAAAGTCAATTCATGCGCACGCTCGGGATCGAGCTGAAACAAC
>Ga0114969_10001090_pt1 | contig 23079 bp, 19 predicted proteins | sample M_130807_MF_Meta_FD_87316 | JGI IMG/M metagenome (GOLD analysis project Ga0114969, IMG submission 87316) | Freshwater microbial communities from Lake Montjoie, Canada to study carbon cycling - M_130807_MF_MetaG | ecosystem: Environmental > Aquatic > Freshwater > Lake | place: Lake Montjoie...
AAAAGCGTCCTGGGCAGTAGCCCTAATACACACATTAGTTTTCACTCCGACAATTACGACGCGTTGAATGTGGTTGGATCTCAAAATCAGATCTAAACCAGTATCCATAAACGAGGAATACCTACGTTTGGGGAGCTCAATTTCACGCGTCCGGCTTCTTGGCTCTGCTTCAGCCACATATTCACAATCCAAAGTGCCGATGACGCAGTGCGGCGGTATGCGCTTCTCTTCGTCATCAGATAATCCTGGGAAATGTCTTTCGACTGCATGAACAACCAGCGAGTCACTTGATCTGGCGGCGCTAAGAACTTTGATGACATTAGGTAGCACTTCGTTTGCTTCGGCATAGTAGGAAGAACCCTCTGGATGAAAGAATGCTTTTAGAAGGTCAACCATAATTAGGGCTGTTGGATTCATATTCGTATACTCCCACGCGATTTCATTTTATGCATAAACTGCGATGCTGCGAGTGCCACAATGACCATCGCGTAAGGCAAGGTACTGACTAAGTTTGCGGAAAAATCCATGAGTTGTAATTGGACTTGCAAAGAATCAAAAAAGGCGAATGTGAGACAGGCAAGAGCTGTTGGGATCGAGGCTAACCGACCAAAATAGAATGCTGCTAGGGCAATAAAACCACGGCCCGCGATCATTTGTAAGTTAAAGAGGCCTACCTGCCCAAGCCACAATGCAGATCCTGCCAGCCCAGCCATCCCACCAGCGAATGCTCCCGAACAAATCTTGATTATGCTGACTTTAAGACCGAGCGCCGTCGATGTCGTGGGGGCTAAGCCCACCGATCTGAGTCTCAACCCGGAACGGGTTTTTGCTAAGAAGAACGGGATTGCCACAATCAGAAGTATTGCAATCCAATACAAAATATCATGGCCATTCAATAGTACAACTAAATAGGGAGGAGCCGTTTCAGAGACAAGATCAAATTTTGGAATCTGCACAATATTTATGCTACTCAGAGTGCCTGAAATATTTAGAACACTCTTTAGCACGTATCCGATGGCGCCGACTATTAGAACATTAAAACCCAAGCCCACTAAAATCTCATTTCCTTTCAATATACTAATCAGAAAAGATATGAATGCACCAAAAATAGCGCCAACTATCAGCGAACTCACGATGCCGGCTTGATAGCTCTTGAAAGTTGCCGATGCCACAAATCCAGCAAGAGCTCCACAGATCATCTGCCCTTCAATGGCAATATTGACCGTCCCCGCCCGCAATTGAACCAACCCACCCAATGCGGCGAGAATTAGAGGGATGGATAAATTGAGCGAATCGTGTATGAGGATAGTCCAATCAAGTGACATGGTTAGCCTGCAGCTCTGGGACTGTTGCGGCGAGTGAAAATCAAATTTCGGCCCTCAATTACGGCAGCAATCATAATGAAGCCTTGCAACACATTGATGATGTCTAATGGAATATCCGTAAAGAGCTGAACCGTCGACCCAGCAGAACTGATCGCGCCTAACAATAAAGAGCCTCCGATTAATCCCAAGGGTCTAAATTTAGCAAGAAGGGCAATAGCGAGCCCAGTGAAACCATACCCGGCGGAAAATCCAGAAACATAGCGGTGAACGAGCCCTGTCAAATGGACAGCTCCCCCGAGCCCGGCAATCCCACCAGTAAGTAGCATTGCAAAAAGTATTGTTCTTGATTCCAGGACACCGATTGCTCGAGCAAAAGATTTCGAATAGCCGAGTGATCTAAAACTGTAACCCAAACGAGTGCGATTAATGAAGATTGAATATAGCAAAACTAAAAGCAAAGCAATGAAAAAGCCAGATGACAGGCTGACCCATAAGAAATCTTCTGGTAAGTTGAAAGTAGGTAAGATGTAAACAGTCGCCGCATTACCCATCCGTGGAGCCAAAAAGAATGACTGAACTAACCAAGTAACCAGCCCTGCAGTTACAAAATTAAACATCAAGGTTGAAACCACCTCGTCTACCTCAAGGTAGGCTTTCAATAGGGCTGGAATCAAAGCGACTAAGGCACCCGCTAGGAAACCAACCAGCAACAAAAGTAAAATGCCCACCCATCCGGCAATGTGCATGGTCAGTGCACCAACAATTGCTGCCGCAAATCCGCCAGCAATAAAAGCTCCTTCTGCTGAAAGAGTGAAGATTCCTGCCCGAAATCCAATTGCAGTTGCAGTTGAAGTGAAAAGTAAAGCAGTTGAAGACAAAAGTGTGGCGCGGATATGCGACCAGTCTCCGAAAGCTTCGCGACCAAGCAACCAATAAGTGCGGAGAGGATTGCCACCGGTCACCAAAATCACTATACCGCCAAAAAACAGAGCTATTCCAATAGGTAAAAGTGGAAGAAAAAATCTCCTCAAACGCTCAGCCATGTCGGGTGATTCCCATCATCGCACTACCAATCAAACTACGGTCAAAAGGATGCTGGAATGTGCCAAAAATCGAACCATTGAAAAACACTGTGATCTCATCTGAGATCTCAATCAGTTCATCCAAATCTTCGCTCGCAAAAATGATTGCAGATCCATTTTCTCTGCTCTCTTGTAAAAATCCATGAATCTTCTTGACTCCACCTAAATCGACACCGCGACTTGGTTGCGAGGCGACTAGAACTTTAGGGTTATGAGCTAACTCTCGACCAACCATGAGCCTTTGTTGATTCCCTCCGGATAAAGATGACACTACATCTGAAAGTTCACCATGTGAGACATCGTACTTTTGAAGAATATTCTGAGTGTGTGCCTCCAACTTTGGCTTACTTAGCCAAGTGAATCTAGCCAGAATAAATTGAAAACCACCCACAGCATTTTCTACGAGCGATCCCATCATCGCCAAACCCTCTGATTTGCGATCCGGTGAAATATAGGAAATTCCTAACTTTCGCGATTGACTTACACTTTTGCCAGCAACGTCGCGCCCAGAAAGAATTATGCTGCCCGAGGATGGAGGGATAATGCCAGCCAGAACTTTTAGAAACTCCTCTTGTCCATTTCCTGCCACGCCACAAATTCCCATAATCGAGTGACTTCGAAACTCAGCAGAAACATTCTTCAATTTCATAATTCGCTTGTGGTTTTGGTAGCAAAGTTCCTCTACTCGTAAAACTACTTCCTGCGGGTTACCGTAATTCGATTCGGCTTTTGTAAAAGTTTCCCCAACGATCATGTTAGCCAACAAATCTATTGTGCAATCTGCAATTGGTAAGGTGCCAACATCTTGGCCGTCGCGAAGCACCGTAATGTTGTCACTTATCTCCATAACTTCTCGGAGTTTGTGGCTGATATATATAATGGTTTTACCTTCTTTACGAAGGATTGAAAGAATTTCCATAAATGCTGAAATTTGCAAAGGAGCTAAAACTGCAGTTGGTTCATCCAGAATCAATAAATTTGCTCCATTTGCCAACAATCGAATAATCTCAACTTGCTGTTTTTGGGCGATAGAAAACGTTGCAATCTTATCTTTCCAAGGGATTTCTAAATTCAACTTCTTTTGTAACAGCTCAGCTTTGGCGATCGCCGCATCTAGATCAATGAGGCCCCTGCGCATTGGTTCGTTTCCAAGAATTAGATTTTCGATAGCAGTTAACTCTTCAATTAATGAGAACTCTTGCTGCAATAATCCAATCCCGAGCGCCAACGCATCTCGAGGTGAATCTATTAGCAATTGTTCGTCACCGAAGAGAATCTCTCCGCTATCTGCTTTTTCTAAACCAAATAGAATCTTCATCAGTGTGGATTTACCTGCCCCATTTTGTCCCACAATTGAATGAATAAATCCAAGAGGGACCTCAAACGAAATATCTCGGTTGGCTAAGATTTTTCCGAAAGTTTTGTTTATGTTTCGAATTTTCAAAGTAGAGCCGGAGACAGCAGCATCTAAGGAAGCTAAAGGGATCTTAACTTCCTTAGATGTGCTGACTCCGCTCAACTTAAATTACCTCAAGAGCTCTTGTACCATTTTGGATAACCCTGAGTGTAAACGTTCCAAGGATTGATGTTTCCATCAATAATATCCTTTTTCATTTTCGCGATCTTAGTTAAGAACGCGGCAGGAATATCTTTCTTGGTGTACTTGAATTCTGTGAGGCCTACTGCACCATCGCCCATGCCCACAGACATTGTGCGTCCTGTTACTAGTGTGCCCTTCGAATACTGTGTAACGATGTTCTTTACGAGCACATCAACGTGCTTAACCATAGATGTAAGTACATAGCCTGGAGCCATACCATCCTGGTCAGTATCTACACCAATGGCATAGTGATTGGCAGCTTTAGCAGCTTGGATTACTCCGGAACCGGTTCCGCCAGCAATCGCATAAACAATATCTGCACCACGTGCAAACATTGCATCCGCTAGTTGCTTACCCTTTGCTGGGTCACCGAAACTGTTCGAGTAAGCAATGAGTACCTTGATAGAAGGATCTACCGATCGAGCACCCTGCATATAGCCAGCAATGAACTTGTCAATACCAGCACTCTTATAGCCGCCGATTGCACCAATCACGCGCTGTGAATTGATCTTCTTGTTTCCCTTAACTGAAGTCATCATCGCAGCAAGTGCACCTGCAAGATAAGAGGCTTCTTGTTCTTGGAAGAGAACGTTGACAACGTTCGCGCCCTTTGCTTCATTATTGATTTCTGCATAAAGCATGGTTGGATGCTTGGCAGCTACGGCGGTCATTGGATCGGCATGACCATATTCAAGGTCAATTGCAAGTCCGTAATCCCCCTGAGATGCGCTTTCTAAGATTTGTATGGCCTGTCCAACAACGTCCTGGCTTTCAACTGGAGACCCCGTTAGACCCGTGGCTGCTAGGGCAGCTTTGAATCCTGTATTAGCAAGGTCGTTGTATGACTGATCGCCAAGGCCACCTTGCGCAATAATTAATGCGACAGGCTTTACTCCGGCAGCGGAGCTAGGCAAACTACCGAGTCCTAGCGCGATTACGGTCATTGCCACAATCGTTGTGAAGTTTCTAACCTTCTTTCCCTTCATATCCCCTCCGTTTTCTATTGCGGCAGCCTGTGTCTGGTGCCTAGTCGCACTTTGTAAATATAAGCACTTCCTAGGTATCTGGCCTTGACTGCTTCGATCATTTGACCGCTTTGGTCAAATGACTTGCGAAACACCTCAAACATCGGAGTGTGTTTCGAAAGATTCATGGTTTTGCATTCTCGATCGGTGGCAATCGCTGCCACAAGCGTTTCTTCCGCACTTTCTAAAATAATTCCAAACTTAGCAAGTAGTTCATAAAGAGAAGCGTTTTTTGGAGACAATGTTTTCTCGTTTATCCCCGCCCGTTCGGTGATCGCCTGGGGCAGCGCAACAATTTGAATGCCTTGGGGTTGTCCATCCACTAATCTCATTCTTTCCACAACAAGAAGTGGCATGCCAGTTTCATATGCCGCCTCCACATCGCTTTCTGCTCCGCCCATGCCTTCACGAATACTCAAAAGCTTCGATTCTGGCGAACGCCCAAGTTGTTTGACGTGTTGGGTAAATCCAGTGAATTCAATAATGGAGCGTTCCATCGGCGACTGGGCAATCTGGGTGCCAGAGCCTTGGATTTTTGCTACAAGTCGACGACTTTCAAGGAGTTGATAAGCCTTAGTGATCGTCGCCCGACTAACTCCCAATTCTTTGGAGAGAACTACTTCGCTAGGCAAGAAATCGCCAGTCTTGAAACGACCTGACGTGAGATCATGTTCAATACTCTCGGCAATTTGGGCATACATGGGCGGTGAGCCTGCTTGCTTGCTTAATTTATAGATTTTCGGACTCACCCCCTTCGGGAATTGGACTGGTCGACCTATCCAGTGAGACTGTGCCACTTCGTCGTGTGCCAGTCAAGGGCTTGCGTTCCACCAGATAACCCGCTGACCAGGTAAAAGAGGGGTTCTTAGACTCCCGCTCCGCCGAGACCAGCGCTGGCGCGAGATGCCTGATACCTAGCGGTCAGCGGCCAGGGATTCCAGCTTGGGACGCAGTATCGCGGTTAACGCAGGCCCCGCAGCAAAGGTGAAGATGGCGCTCTCGGGGCCACCATAAAGATCAGAAACAATCGCCCCGGCTTCTCGAGCGATAAGAGCGCCCGCCGTGTGATCCCATGGAGCCAGACCACGCTCGAAGAAAGCATCAACGCCGCCGCTGGCTACATGGCAGAGGTCGAGTGCGGCCGCACCCATTCTTCTAATATCGCGCACCTCACCTGCGAGAGCAGCAAGTACTTCACCTTGACGTACGCGCCTGTCTGACTCATATCCAAACCCTGTTGCTAGTAGAGATTGCGAAAGCACGACCGGGTCATTGCATTTTATAGGCGCACCATTAAGGAGTGCGCCAGCACCGCGCATGGCGGAGTAGAGCCTCGTCGTGGTGGGCGAATAAACCACCCCTACGACAGTTACCCATTCACCAGAATCATCTTCTGCCTGCACGCCGATACTCACACACCAACCAGGCAAGTTATAAAGATAGTTCGTGGTGCCATCGAGCGGATCTACAATCCACCGCACCCCACTTGTACTTTCACGCTCAGCACCTTCTTCGCCAAGAAAGCCATCATCGGGACGTGCGTGAAGAATGGATTCGATAATGAACTTCTCGGAACGCTTATCCATGATCGTGACAGTGTCGGTCGGTGAGGTCTTGGTGCTTACTCCTAAATCTTGCGGGCGATCCATCAGGAGCGCGCCGGCTTCTTGGGCGATCCGAAGCGCGAGCGCGGATAATTCTTCAAGGGCAGTAGTTGAAATATCCGCTACAGGCATAGCACTACCTTATCTCGCGCTAGCCTTGGTGAATGCGAGCCAAGTTACTTAAGCCCTATCAGGAGATCTTCTCCTACCCCGGCTCTCTCGCATTTTCTTTAGCCGGGCTCATTACCCGCATGCCGATGTCGATGACTGGCCTGGCCATCATCTTGTTGATCTACGCAAAGACCGGCTCATACGGAACAGCGGGCGCAGTAGTGGCGGCCTACTCAATTGCGCAATCATTTGTAGGACCACAATGGGCCCGAATGGCCGATCGCATTGGACAGAGCAACACCATCAGGAAGGCGCTACCTTTCCACATCTCCGGCCTACTTCTCATCGTAATTTTGGTCTCAGTGAATACACCTTCAGGGTTTTGGTATTTCTCCGCTCTGCTCGCCGCAACTTTCTCAGTGCAAACAGGTTCGCTCATCCGTCGCCGCTGGCATTACATCATGATCGGGAAAGCCACCGACGAGAAATCTCTCGCCCGTGGCAAGGGGCTATTAAATTCAGCGTGGTCACTTGAGGCCCTTGTTGACGAAGTGGTCTTTGTCGTAGGACCCATCGTGGCAACCGTACTTTGCACTCAAGTGGCACCTACCGCCGGATTGCTCGCCGGAATTTCATTTGTCACCATCGGAAGCGTCTTCCTTCTCGCTCAAGGGGAGAGCGCTCCCCCCACGATGGCAGAACTTGGCGAAAAACACTCGGGCGGCGTATGGAAAATACCCGCCTGTCTCAACGTCACGTCCGTGAACTTCTTTCTCGGTGCTTACTTTGGCGCTGTTGAATTGGCGGTAGTGGCCATCTGTACGGAAGCTGGAGCAAAGCCGCTCTCCGGAGTCTTGCTTGCCGTATGGGCTTTCGGTAGCGGAGTGGCAGCAATCGCTAATGGCATCTTCGCCGCCCGCTTTCATCCTGCCCCGCGATTCTTAATAGCGCTGATCTCACTGACATTGCTCTCTATCGGGCCGCTACTCACGCACTCGCTTTTCACCTTAGGTATTGCGCTCTTCTTCTCCGGATTTGCGATCTCGCCTGTTCTCATCGCTGGCATCTCTGTGGTGGAAAAGCTCGTCCCTGAAACCCAGATGACCGAGGCAATTGCGATTGTGACCATGGGCTTTCCCATCGGTAGCTCTGCCGGAGTTTTCATCAGCGGACAATTCCTCGATCGCCATACAGCCCACTTGGGGCTCTGGCTTCCACTAGGTTTCTTAGCGACCGCCGTGCTGATTTCACTCCTGCGCTTCGCCTCCTGGCGCACGATCCTGCAGGCATCTCGACTCTAACTGACCCCCAAATGCCGGGCTTCAAGCTCTCGCTATCGCTAGAGTGTGGGCGTGACCAACCCATCCCAGCCGCTGCGCGTCGTCGGTCGTAATCAAGAAGGCACTCTGCTCTTCGTTGTTGACCGCGCCGGCAATCGCTTTGAATTGCCCATCGACACTACTTTGAAATCCGCGCTGGGAAATAATGTGAATACGCCCAGCAGCGCGACTCCGGAGACCAGCCCGGCTGCCAAGCCAGCCGCCCACCTCCGACTTGCTACCTTGACCGAACTCCCCACTCCACGCGAAATACAAACCCTCGTGCGTGGTGGTGCATCGATCGCAGAAATTGCTGAGCGATCCGGTCTCTCAGAAGAGAAAATCGATCGCTACGCCGGTGCAATTCTTCGTGAACGTTTTCATATTGCACAGCAAGCACTCGGAACTGTGATTCGCCGAGCATCGAGTGAAGGCGCCGAACTCGGCAGTGTGGTAGCTGCCCGGCTCACCACTCGGGGCGTCGCCAAAGATGACATGGAGTGGGATTCCTGGAGACGCGATGACGGGAAGTGGACCATCGTGCTCACCTACCCTTCAAGTGGCGGCATGCAACATGCACACTGGGTACTCGATAACGTCCGCCGCACACTTACTGCAGAAGATGAGAGTGCACGTTGGCTCACCGGCGACGAGCGCTCATCGGGAGAGAAAATTGCCACTCGCCTTGAAGAGATCGCGCCTCAACTACCCATCGCAAAAGAACCGCTTCCCGAGCGCGAAGTGATTGAAATTGCTCGTCTCACTGCTGTGCGTGATGCAGAACCAGCGATGGAAGAACTTGAGATCGAAAAGGAAGTGCGTCCAGAGCCTCGCAAAGAGAGCGGTCGTGGGCGTACACACGTTCCTGCGTGGGATGAAATCATGTTCGGCACTAAGAAAGATGCCGATCCTTTCGAATAAGCAGGTCTGGTTATTGATTGACGCAGTTTAAGAAAGTGTTACAGAAATCAGTGGCACATAGACTTCTTCATCAGTAAGCGCTCCATGGTGACCCACCATCGCATCTTCGAAGCGCACTCGACTTTCGTCAATAAGGATCGCGTGGTCTCGTGGAATAGCGATGACATCCCCGAGCCGCCGTAGGGATCTTTCGTTCACTTCACCGCCAAAGAGGCCAGCCCCCACTGCATCATCCTTGGTGAAGATATCTGCCTTGCCTCCGAGAATTGCTCGCCATCTGAGAGCTACATCTGAGGCGCTGCCCTCTCGCACATAGATATGTCTGGCGCGCGGCTCTCCCCCGATCAAAGTCACATCAAGGGCAAGTTCATTTTCGATGACAATCTTCTCTCCCACATTCGTCATGCCATGATCGGCGGTCACCCAGAGTCGAGCGCCCTTTGGTAGCGCCTTGCAGAGGTGACCCACGAGACGATCGATTGAGGCCAGGGCATCTCGCCATTGCTGCGATCCGACACCATGAGCATGTCCAGCAGCATCGAGATCATTGAGGTACACGTAAGAAAAACTTCGGGAACGTGCTAGTGACTTAGCACTTTCACGTACCAACTCTTCGTGAGTGTCTGCCACAAGATATGTACCTCCACGCAAACTCGCTTCAGTAAAGCCACTCCCTGCATAACGTTTTGAAGCAACGTGGTGCACTGAAATCCCTGCGGCTACCGCTCGCTCAAAGAGCGTCGACTCAGGTTGCCAGAAGAATGGATCTACTCGGTCATCCCACTTCAATGGATTAAGCAAACGTCCAGGATCGCCGCTGTCGGGAACTCGTACGGTATATCCGAGCATCGCGTGCAACCCAGGCAACAACCCAGTACCAATTGATGTAAGGCTTGTCACCGTGGTCGAAGGAAATCCAACACGCAGTTCTGCAGGCTCTTGCATCAATTGCGAAAGGTGCGGAGTCTCCTCGGGATAATCACGAAGTTGCCTTGAGCCCAAACCATCGATCAGCAGAAAACATTCACGCCCACCGAGGGAACTCTCGACCTCGAGTGGGTTGGGACTTTCAAGTCCAAGGGAGGCAAAGATGCTAGGCGTGAGGTCAGCGAGTGAACCACTCACAATTATTTTGTCACCTGAATGGACCGAGCGAAAGCTAGCAAAGCACGAACGCTCTCTTCGCCTTCAGCAAGCCGAGATGCACGCAATTGAATGTCTTCAGCCGTGATTACTCCCGAATAGCCATGATCTCCGTCGCAATCTACATTTCCACAATCATTGCTCTCAAGCTCTATCCGAGAAATTCCACCCCAACCAATTCCGACTAACACTTCTGAAAGCTTTCCACTGGGATCCGCTGAACGCGTGATCATCAGTGAACGGATCTGGTTGCGGGCAACACTTTCACTTGTCGCAGTAACCACCGTTTTGCCATCAACATCTTCGTCGTCTACATGAACTACGATTAAATTCGCATGTGTAACGATTGCGACAGTAACATGGCGACGCACCTCATGAGAATCAAAGGTGGTCTCCTGGGCCACAAAGTGCGTGAGCGGCGTATCTGAACCAAGTGCGTCAGAGACTGCTTCTGCCACCAGAGCTGGGTGATAACCCGTGGCATCGATGGCTTCCTTAATTTCTTGCGCTGAGATCATTCGGTCATCCTGCCACGCTCTTGGCTTGGCGTCAGGATCAAGTGGAGCCTAAATGCCAAGAAGGAGGCAAAGAGCGAACCCATAACAACAACTACCACCCAAGAAAAGCCCTGCCCTGTGCCAATAAGGAGACCGGCTACTCCGGGGCCAAGAATTAAGGAGCTCTGCCAGGCACCAGAAAAGAGTGCGTTATACCTTCCGCGCATTTCATCAGGTGCCAAATCATTGACTAATGCCGGCGCTACCGGTGACCAGATCATCTCCCCCACGGCAAATATCACTTGAGCCAAGATGAGCACCAGTACTGTGGGCCACCATTTAGCGCTCCCGACGACAATCCAAGAGAGCGCCCAGAGTGAAGTCGCCAGCATCAGTGCCCGCGAACGGCGCCAATTGCGCACCCACTTCACGAACCGCATTTGCATCAAGGCAATAACGAACGTATTTGCCGCGTATGCCCAAGCCAAACTTCCCGGAGAGAGCTCAGCAACATATATCGAGTAACTGGAGAAACCCGCTTCTAATTGGCTGTATCCAAAGAGAATGGCAATGAAGGCTACGATCCAGATTCGTAGCAGTCGTTTATCCTGCAATACCTGTCGCCAGCTTCCTTCCGCGCTCTTTTGTCGCTCTACTTCCGTTCGCTCTGGTGTTTTGAGATTAAAAATCAGTAGGAGATAAATCAAGAAACTAATACCGTCAGCGATGTAGAGAATATGAAAAGCGCGCTCAGTTGGTGCGGAAATAATGAGCGCAGCCCCTACCCCACCAATTCCAAATCCGAGATTAAGAAACGCAAACTGCAAACCAAATGAGCGTTCTCGGTCAGGCGAAAGTTGGGCCAGCAAAGACCCTTGAGCTGGCCATAGAGTGCCTTGAGATATCGCACAAATTGTGACCACTCCGAGCACTTGCCATGAAGTATGCGCAAAACCCAAGAGGGAGAATCCAAGTGCTCCAAGGAGTAGCGAGATTCGAAGCATCACAACGGCGCCAAATTTATCGACCGCCGTGCCCACTAAAGGTGAAAAGAGAATCTGAGAAAGGCCCATCCACGAAAGCAAGAGCCCAGCTTGCGAGATAGAAAAGCCGCGCACTGAGTGGAGGTAGACCACAAAGAAAGGGAGCACCAATCCGTTACCAATGGCCGAAAGGGCAATAGCACCAATCAGCCGGCGAAGAGGAGTGATCGTTAACAACTTAACGCCCCCGTCCCGTTTCCACCCTGTACAACTTCCTGCAACGCCCGGCTAGAGTACCAGCGTGAATTCATTCAATTTCTCCGACGAAGTAAAGCGAGCTCGCAAGAATGGGGCGCCCATCGTTGCCCTCGAGTCAACAATCATCAGTCATGGCCTTCCCCGCCCCAAAAATCTTGAAATTGCGAAAGAAATCGAGAATACCGTCCGGGGCATTGGTGCAGTTCCAGCTACGATCGCAATGCTTCACGGAGTAGTTCATGTGGGTCTCGAAGAGGCCGAACTACTCGAGATTGCCACCAGTGATGTTGTAACAAAAGCATCCGTGAGAGACTTAGCAATACTTGCACAACAGAAACGTCATGCGGCAACCACCGTAGCCGCCACATCTCATATCGCGCAGGAAGCCGGCATTTCAATCTTTGCTACCGGCGGTCTAGGTGGAGTCCATCGCGGCGCACGAGATACGTGGGACGAGTCTGCAGACCTATACACTCTTGCCCGCACAGACATCACCGTGGTGTGCGCTGGGGTCAAATCCATTCTCGATGTGGCTGCCACATTAGAACGAATTGAGTCTTTAAGTATTGGATTGGTGGGGTACCGCACCCTCAAGTTCCCCGGGTTCTATCTTCGCGAAAGCGGATTCATCCTTGAGTATCAAGCAGCGAGCGCTAAAGACTTGGCCGAGATGATCCGTGCTCGAAAGAAATTGGGCACAGAGCACGCCGCATTCTTGGTTGCAAACCCCATCGAACGCGAAGTTCCACGCGATATCCACGATCGAGTTCTGGCTTCCGGACTTGCACTGGCAGAAGAGCAAGGGATTTCTGGCAAGTACGTCACGCCATTTTTGCTTGATTATTTTCATCACAACTCAGATGGTGAATCTCTTCGAGCAAATGTTGAGATCATTTTGTCGAATGCTGCCCTTGCAGCAGAAATAGCATTAGCGCTCAAGAAACTTGAGGATTAGTTCATGACCATCTATCTCTTCGGGGAAATGATGCTCGACGTTGTCGCAGTGACCGACGAAGATCATGTCGCCTTTGGCAGCGACACATTGTCGAAGAACGAGTTCCATGGCGGGGGAAGCGCAGCCAACACCGCATCATGGCTCGGCGCGCTCCGCACCGCCCCGGTCTTCATCGGTACCTGTGGCCGAGATCCTGAAGGTGACCGCCTCATTGCCGAACTTGAAAATGGCGGTGTGCGCACCATCATCGGCCGCAGCGAAATCGAAACTGGTTCCGTGGTTTCTATCGTTTCGCGCGGAGGCCAACGGAGTATGTTTCCCTACAAAGGTGCCAACGTAGATATCAAAGCTGACCTACTTCCCGCCCTCTCCCCCACTGACATTCTCTACATTGCCGCCTACTCGCTCTTCGCTGAGGGAAGTCGCAGCGAGACGCTCAAAGCGCTCTCCTTCGCACGAACTGCTAGTGCTACTACCGCAATCGATGCAGCATCGAGTGCCCTCATTCGTAAATGTGGAATCTCAGAATTTCTCAGTTGGATCAACGGCTGCGACATTCTCTTCCTGAACCGAGATGAAACCGAGGTCATCACCGAGAGCACCGACTTGCACTTCGCTGCCACGCAACTGGCGCAATACGCGAATTATGTGGTGGTCAAAGATGGCGCCCAAGGATCCTTCGTTCTTCACGACGGTCGCGTACATCACCAACCGGCGCTCCCCGCGAATGTGATCGACACCACGGGAGCTGGAGATGCCTACGCTGGTGGGTTCTTGGCGCAGTGGTCGCTCACCCCCGATCTTGAAGCCTGTCTGCGAACCGGTGCCGAGGTCGCTTCCCGAGCCATTTCTCAAGTAGGCGCGCGCCCTCCCCGAAGTTGAGCTCGCTCTTGGTGAGAATGGGGCCATGAAAAACGAAATCGGCCATGTTGTTGATATTGATGTAGCGGCCGAGATGCAGGGCTCCTTTCTGGAGTACGCCTACTCCGTCATTTACTCCCGCGCCCTCCCCGATGCCCGTGACGGTCTCAAACCTGTGCAACGACGAATTCTCTATCAGATGGCCGAGATGGGCCTACGGCCTGAGAAAGGTCATGTAAAGAGCGCTCGAGTGGTCGGCGAGGTGATGGGAAAGCTCCACCCACATGGCGATGGCGCTATCTACGACGCCATGGTCCGAATGGCACAAGACTTCTCCATGAGAATGACCTTGATCGATGGGCACGGAAACTTCGGCTCCCTGGACTCCGGCCCTGCAGCCATGCGTTACTCGGAGGCTCGTCTCGCAGCATCTGCGATGGCCATTGTCGCAGAGTGCGATGAGGACACCGTAGATTTTGGCTCTAACTATGACGGCCAATTAAAAGAGCCCATCGTCTTGCCTGCGGCTTTTCCCAATCTCTTAGTTAATGGCGCTACCGGTATTGCCGTAGGTATGGCCACGAACATGGCACCACATAATCTTGGCGAGGTAGTGGCCGCTACGCGCCATCTCATCGCTCATCCAAAATCTACTGTCGATGAACTCATGGAGTTCATGCCAGGACCTGATTTCCCGTGCGGTGGAAAGATCATTGGACTTGACGGTATCCGCGAAGCTTATGAAACGGGGCGCGGTTCTTTTCGTACGCGCGCAACTGCCCGCATTGAGAATGTCACTCCTAAGCGGCGCGGCATCGTCGTCACCGAACTTCCCTACCTTATCGGCCCCGAGAAGATTGTGGAAAAAATCGCAGACCTCGTTAAGTCAAAAAAGATACTCGGCATCTCAGATGTGATTGATCTGACCGATGGTCAAAACGGCACACGGGTCGTCATTGAAATAAAGAATGGTTTCAACGCCGAGGCCGTCCTTGAAGAGCTCTACCGCCTCACGCCGATGGAAGAGTCCTTTGCTATTAATGCAGTAGCCCTGGTAAACGGTAAACCGCAGACTCTGGGTATCAAGCAACTTCTCGAGGTCTATATCGAGCACCGACTTGAGGTCATTCGCCGACGAAGTACTTATCGCCGCAACAGAGCCGCTGATCGTCTTCACCTTGTCGAAGGATTATTAGTCGCAATTCTTGACATCGACGAAGTCATTCAAGTAATTCGTGCTAGCGACGACACCGCAGCAGCGCGCGCACGATTAATGACCGTCTTTGAACTCTCTGAAATCCAAACTAACTACATCTTGGAAATGCCACTCCGTCGCCTCACGAAATTCTCGCGCCTCGAACTTGAATCAGAACAAAAAGAGCTCTCAAAAACAATTGCTTCTCTGCAAGAACTCCTAGACGATGAGAAAAAACTTCGAAAGGCCGTCTCGGGAGAACTTGACGAAGCCGCCAAGACCTTTGCTACCCCACGTCGCACCATTCTCCTTGAATCTCAAGGCGTGCGGCCTGCAGCCATGCAGATGGAGGTGAGTGATGACCCTTGCCGGATTGTGCTCTCCTCGACTGGGCTTATTGCACGCACTCCTGATGCCGAACCGCTCTCAGATCGAATTTGGGGCGCCCAACGTTCGCGTCATGACCTCATCATCGATGAGATCGAGACGACAGCTCTGGGCGAATACGGATTAATCACTTCACACGGAAGACTCCATCGATTGAAATCTATCGACTTGCCTACGATTCCATCCCGCTCCACTTCACTCGCTGGCGGTGCACCACTCGCTGAGATTATCCGCCTCGAAAAGGGCGAACGCGTGTTGGCCTTAACAACGCTCTCTGAAGAAGGCGAAGGAATTGCACTCGCTACCGCCCAAGGCGTCATTAAGCGCGTGCAACCAGAACTTCTCACCAATAAAGACACCTGGGAGATTATCTCGCTCAAAGACGGGGACGAAGTTGTGGGTGCTCGCCAACTTGTCACGGGCAAAGAAGAGTTCTTCTTCGTGACAACGGGTGCTCAACTCTTACACTTCCCAGCTTCTCTTGTTCGCCCACAAGGAAGAAATGCCGGCGGCATGGCGGGCATTGCACTGAGCGGAAACGACAAGGTCTGCTACTTCGAAGCGCTCACTCCAGGGAAGAACACCATTGTGGCTACCATCGCGTCATCATCTGTGGCACTCCCTGGAACTTCTGGTTCGCTTAAACTCTCTGCCCTCTCAGAGTTCCCAGGGAAAGGCCGCGCTACTGGCGGCGTGCGTTGCCAGAAATTCCTCAAGGGGGAAGATGAGATTGCAGTTGCATGGGTAGGCAACACACCGATGCGCGCTGGCGCAGCCAATGGCGCACCGATCGAGTGCGATCTACCGTTGTCAAAGCGCGATGCGAGTGGGGTAGCCCTCCCCGGCCCTATCGCCGGCTTTGCCGGACCTCGATAAGCAACTCCGTGACCTCATCTTCGCCATGCTCGGCTACCCACGAGTCGCTTTCTGCGACGGCTCCCACGACCGCCTGTTGGGTGGCCATTGAGCAACCTGGCCCGTGGCAGTCGAAAGCGCTGGAACCTGGCGGCTCACGGTTACCTGATGAGGTAGCTCGAGTGCTCTGCGCGTGGTCAGAAGAGCTGGGCATGAAGGTATTGCTGATTCGTTCGCGCCATCGTCACGCCATTCACAGTTCTCAGCAGACACGGCGGGTGTATATCGCCCCGCTACTTTCACGGCCCGGCGCTCTCTTCCGACTCGACGTGGAAGATGTCCAAGAAGTCATCAACTTTGATCCAATCAATTTGATTGCTGGCGATTTCGATGCTCCGATTCATCCAGCACATGTTGATCTGGTCTGCACCAATGGCAAGCGTGATATCTGTTGCGCACAGCTTGGCAGACCACTGCTTGAGCAATTAGAAGCGGCCGGCCGAGAAGTATGGGAGACGACACATATCGGTGGTCATCGCTTCGGGCCTGTGCATCTCACCCTGCCTGATGGACGAATATGGGGACGTGATGGAGAACTACGAGGTTCGACACACCTTTCTCGAGTCGAGCAGGCCCTGGAATCCCACTATTTCATTTCAGGCATCGACCTGCAGGGCGCCCAGTATGTGCAGTCGCAGATTTCCGATGTTAGTTGGCAAGTTTGCGCCTCGCTCAATGGTAAAGATTATTGCGAAGTCGTAGAGAGAAGTGAACGAGGACTTTCAATGGAATCTTGCAATAAAGAAGCAGTAGCCGGTGACATTTTTAAGGTTAAAAACTCCTAAGCGTCGATGCGCTCACGATCGATCTCGGCAGCGCTGTCGATGATGAACTCTTTGCGCGGAGCAACATCGTTACCCATGAGCAATTCAAATACTTTCTCAGCAGCCTCTATATCGTTGCCTGTGATGCGACGTAGTGTCCGATGGCTCGAATCCATAGTGGTTTCGCGAAGTTGGTCTGAGTCCATCTCTCCCAAGCCCTTGTACCGTTGAATCGGCTCTTTCCACCGCTTATTCTTCTTATCGAGATCAGCAAGAGTCTTTCGCATCTCGGCATCGGAGTACGTATAGATGTACTCACCTTTCTTGCCACCTATCACTTCAATGCGATGCAGCGGAGGTACGGCTGCAAAGACTCGTCCATCATCGAGCAAGGGACGCATGTAGCGATGGATCAACGTCAACAGTAGGCATCGAATATGCGCCCCGTCGACGTCTGCGTCGGACATCAAAATGATGCGGCCATATCGCACAGCATCGAGGTCAAACGATCGCCCAGAGCCGGCACCAATCACTTGAATGATCGAGGCGCACTCCGAATTCTTCAACATATCGCCGAGCGAAGCTTTCTGGACGTTCAAAATCTTTCCTCGGATCGGAAGGATGGCTTGCACTTCGGAGTTACGCGCCTGCTTTGCGGTGCCAAGTGCGCTATCGCCCTCAACGATAAAGAGTTCGGTGCGTAGCACGTCATCACTACGACAATCGGAGAGCTTCGCCGGAAGGCTGGAACTCTCAAGTGCTGTTTTACGACGTTGCAACTCTTTATGAGCCCGCGCGGCCACGCGCGTGCGGGCAGCATTGGCCACCTTTTCCAGGATCATACGAGCCGCAGCTTTTTCATTGCGCTTACTGCTATTGAAGAAGTGTTTCAACTGAGTTGAAACTACATGCGAGACAATTCGAGTCACTGCATTCGTTCCTAGAACTTCCTTAGTCTGGCCTTCGAATTGCGGTTCTGCCAAGCGAACCGTAATAACTCCTGTAAGGCCTTCGAGCACATCGTCTTTGATGACGTCTGGCTCGCTTGTCTTGAGCAGTTTCGCAGCCCATAACGCTTCATTGAAGGATTTGGTTACCGATCTTTCAAAACCAGTGACGTGCGTGCCGCCCTTCGGGGTAGCAATGATGTTTACAAATGATTTGACCACAGTTTCGTATTCATTGCCCCAACGAAGCGCGATATCTACCACTACATCGCGGTCGACATCAGTGGTCACCATGTGACCCTGATCGTCAAGCACGGGAACGCTCTCTGTGAAGTGGCCATTGCCATGGATGCGAATGGGATCACAGAGCGAAGAATCTGGCGCAAGGAATTCGCAGTACTCTGCAATCCCTCCAGAGGATTGGAATCTCTCGACAGTCTTCTCTTTGCGCTCATCACGGACTTCAATGGCGAGGCCCGGAATGAGGAATGTAGTTTGCCTGGCACGATCGTAAATTTCAGAGAGCTCTAGTGAGGCTTCCTTGATAAAGATCTGTCGATCACTCCACCAGCGAATGCGGGTTCCGGTAATTTTCTTGTTTACTTTGCCGCCATTGCGCAGGCCACTCTTCTTACTGAATGTGGCTTTGGGGCCCTCCCCGTCGAAGAATCCGGGAGCACCTCTCCGGAAGGACATTTGGTGAATCAATCCGTCACGATCGACCTCGACATCGAGTCGTTCGCTCAATGCGTTCACCACACTGGCACCGACGCCGTGGAGACCACCCGAAGCAGTGTAGGAACCCCCGCCAAACTTGCCGCCCGCGTGCAAACGCGTCATCACAACTTCGACGCCAGTGAGCCCTGTCTTTGGCTCGATGTCGACAGGAATGCCACGCCCGTTATCAGAGACTTCTACCGATCCATCAGGCAGCAGCGCCACAATAATCTCGCTGCAGTGACCAGCAAGGGCTTCATCGACCGCGTTGTCGATGATCTCCCAGAGGCAGTGCATCAGACCCCGCGAATCGGTGGAGCCGATGTACATGCCGGGGCGCTTGCGCACCGCGTCGAGCCCCTCGAGGACGCTGAGGTGCTTAGCCGAGTACTCACTCGACTTGCTCTCCTTCGCTCCTGCGCTCGTGGCTCTCGCCTTCGCAGCGGGCGCTGGAGCGGGTTTTTTGGAGGCGGGAGGCACGAAGGGCAGGTTACCGGGAGTAGAAGCCCGCGCCGGGGATATTCGCCTTCCGCGGAGAGAGTTTTCGCCAGGAATCCTGAGAAGAGCCAGTGAATTGTGATTACTGACACGCCAAAGGGTATTTCTCCCTGCGGAAATGAAAAATACCTGCTTTGATATTCACATAGTGTTACTGAGTAAGAAATTTATGACGGGGGAGGCCTACAGTGAATGAAGCAAGTAGTTTGCTCGCCAACGATCGTTGCGATCGTTGCGGAGCGCAGGCCTATGTCCGGGCAATTCTTCCTTCAGGCGGCGAACTGCTCTTCTGCGGTCACCACGCCAAGGAGTACAGCGGCACTCTCAATAAGGTTGCCGCCGAGATTCACGATGAGACGAATCGTCTTGCCGATTCAGAAGCTCACTAATTTCCGCCAACACTCTTAGCTTCGGCAAGCCAAAGTTTATTTAATCGAGGTAATCGCGCAGCACTTGCGAGCGCGATGGGTGGCGCAGCTTCGACATTGTCTTTGATTCGATCTGTCGAATGCGCTCACGAGTCACCCCGTAAACCTTGCCGATTTCATCAAGGGTCTTCGGTTGACCATCGGTAAGACCAAAGCGCATCTGAACGACGCCAGCCTCACGATCGCTGAGGGTATTGAGTACTGAGTGAAGTTGCTCTTGGAGCAGGGTGAAGCTCACTGCGTCAGCCGGTACGACGGCTTCGGAGTCTTCGATGAGATCGCCAAATTCACTATCGCCCTCTTCGCCAAGTGGCGTGTGGAGCGAGATGGGTTCACGACCGTACTTCTGAACTTCAACAACCTTTTCAGGGGTCATATCTAATTCGCGCGCCAATTCTTCCGGCGTGGGTTCGCGACCGAGATCTTGCAACATCTGGCGTTGCACGCGCGCCAATTTGTTGATGACTTCGACCATGTGAACAGGGATACGAATAGTGCGCGCCTGATCTGCCATCGCGCGAGTGATTGCTTGGCGGATCCACCAGGTTGCATACGTGGAGAATTTATAGCCCTTGGTGTAATCGAATTTCTCTACCGCACGGATCAGACCGAGATTTCCTTCTTGAATGAGATCAAGGAAGAGCATGCCGCGTCCGGTGTAGCGCTTGGCAAGGGAGACCACGAGGCGAAGGTTTGCTTCGAGGAGGTGATTCTTGGCACGACGACCATCTTCCGCGATCCAATCCATCTCACGCTTTTCACGATCACCAAACTTCTTGCCAGAGTTGAGGATTTCTTCCGCGAAGAGACCAGCTTCGATCCGCTTTGCAAGCTCTACTTCTTGCTCGGCATTGAGGAGTGCGACTTTACCGATTTGCTTGAGGTAATCCTTTACTGGATCAGCAGTAGCGCCAGCGGAAACGACTTGCTGTACAGGCGCATCCTCTTCATCCGAAGCCGAAAGAGTGAACTCTTCAGTATCTTCGCCTGGCTTCTCTGGAGTCTCTGGAGTCTCTACTTCGTCAGCAAGAGACTCAACTTCGACGATGGCGATAGCTTCGGCAACAACTGCTTCAAGATCTTCTAATTCAATTTCTTCGAGATCAATATCGTCCTCGAGCTCCACGTCAATCTTTACTTCGATACTCTCTTCAAGAAGTGATGCACTCTTCGCTGGCTTTCCACTCTTCGCAGATTTAGTTTCGGCCTTCACGGGAACCGGTAGCGCTTTCTTGACGGGCGCAGCCTTTGCAGGCGCTGCCTTCTTCACCGGCACTGCCTTCTTCACAGGTGCAGCCTTCTTCACAGGTGCAGCCTTCTTCACAGGTGCAGCCTTCTTCACAGGTGCAGCCTTCTTCGCGGGAGCAGCCTTTTTCGCGGGTGCAGCCTTTTTCACAGGCGCTGCCTTCTTCGCGGGAGCACTCTTTGCTGGTGTCGCTTTCTTTGCCGGGGCGTTAGCAGATGCCTGAGCTGGCGACTTCTTGGCGGCGGTCTTGCCGCTCTTTCCAGCAGATGTGGGCACTGAGGTTCCTTCTGTAAAACATTCGGGGTGATGCGGGTGGGCATATTGTAATTCGTCTGGCACCCCTCTGATTACCGAATTACCGCCATCTGGCCTGGAAATGATGGTCAAATCAGGACGAGCAGGGGGTTCCGGCTCCGATTGGCGCTCAAACGCCTAAGAATGGGTGCGGGCGAGGCGTTCCAGGCGAGCCTGAGCCTTCTCCAGAGTATGACGAATGATCTCTCCTACCGCCTCCACCTCGATCAAGAAGCCGTCGTGGCCAAAGGGTGAGGCGACCACCAAAGCCGCTTCAGCGGTGGGTGCGAGCTCCGCAATCTCTTGCTGAAGGCGAGGAGGGAAGAGGCGGTCGGTATCAATGGTGACCACCACGATGGGGACCTCCGCAGTAGCAAGTGCCCGCTCCACACCACCACGGCCGCGCCCAATGTCGTGGGAACTCATCGCATTGGTGAGCCGAATATACGTATTGGCATCGAAACGGTGCTGCAACTTATCGGCCTGATGATCGAGATAAGACTCAACAGCCCATCGCCCAGAATTATCGTCTTGTAAGTCTCGCCCGAAGCGCACATCCATTTCACTTTCACATCGATAGGTGAGATGTGCGATACGGCGGGCAATCCCCATACCCACGGTAGGACTGAAATCTTTGTCATAAAAATCTCCGTCATAGAAATGTGGGTCTTTCTTAATAGCCTGAATTTCTACCGACCACGTGCCGATCTGATCTCCGGTGGCCACCGACGAAGATCCGATCGTGCATATTCCAGCTACCCGATCTGGATAGGCAATGGCCCACTCCAACGCGCGCATTCCACCCATCGATGGTCCGACGGCAATTACGTATCGTTCAATGCCTATGGCATCAGAGAAAGCAATCTCTGCTTGCACCATGTCGCGAATAGTGACGGCGGGAAAACGAGAACCATAAAAGCGACCGTCTGGGTGGATCGATGCCGGACCGGATGATCCCTGACATCCTCCGATGACATTCGGACAGACCACAAAGTACTTATCGGTGTCGAAGGGTTTCCCTGGGCCCACCATTTCGGGCCACCAACCGGGAACATCTGACCATCCGGTGAGTGCGTGATTGACCAAAATGGCATTAGAGCGATCAGCGTTGAGAGTGCCCCATGATTGATAAGCAATCATGACGTTCGGAAGTACTTCACCCGATTCCAGCGTGAGATCACCGATGTGCAGGAAGAGCCGATCTCCCGGGTCATCTCCCTCCAACCATGCGCCCGTGATCGAGGTGCGATCCGCGCGCAGACGCACCTCAGCTGCGGAAGCGACTACTGTCGCCCCCGCAGCTTGATGCGAAGCGAGCGGACACATAATTACGCGCCTTTAGCGGCGCGGAATCCAATCTCGATATCTGCTTTGAGATCTTCCACATTCTCTAGACCAAGACTCAACCGAACTAGGCCTGGAGTGACGCCCGCGGTGAGTTGCTCGGAGGCGCTTAATTGAGAGTGTGTAGTCGTTGCAGGATGAATGACCAACGAGCGCACATCGCCAATATTGGCTACGTGGCTGAAGAGTTCAAGGGACTCTACGAACTTTCGACCAGCATCCACACCACCCTTGAGCTCAAAGGAGAGCACCGCACCTGAACCCTGGGGCACGTACTTCTTTGCCAAGCGATGCCACGGGGAAGAAGGGAGTGAGGCGTAATTAACTTTCTCCACTTCTTCACGAGTCTCGAGCCAAGATGCAATGCTCTTAGCGTTTTCCACATGGCGCTCGATACGAAGGCTCAAGGTTTCTAGACCTTGGGCAAGGAGCCATGCATTAAATGGGCTCACCGCAGCGCCGATATCACGGAGTAGCGTGAGACGAATCTTGAAGATGTATGCAAGGTTTGCACCAAAGGCCGATCCGACGCCCAGTGCTTGTGCGTATACAAGGCCGTGGTAACTGGGATCTGGCTCGTTGATGCTCTTGAGCCGCTCTGGGTAACGGGCGTAATCGAAGTTGCCTGAATCCACGATCGCACCAACCACAGCGTTTCCG
>Ga0114969_10001091_pt1 | contig 23063 bp, 23 predicted proteins | sample M_130807_MF_Meta_FD_87316 | JGI IMG/M metagenome (GOLD analysis project Ga0114969, IMG submission 87316) | Freshwater microbial communities from Lake Montjoie, Canada to study carbon cycling - M_130807_MF_MetaG | ecosystem: Environmental > Aquatic > Freshwater > Lake | place: Lake Montjoie...
AGGCCAAGGAGCGGTTGAAGCCGCACCTCACCAAGGGCAATGTCGACCAAACCATGCTCGCGCCCGCGACCGCGATCATTGCCCATGATCTGGCGTTTTACGACATGATGCCCAAGCTCAGCCCCAATCCGGATTCGCGCGACAGTTGGAGCAAGAAGAGCGAGGCGGAGCTGTACGAAGCCGCTTTCCGCAACAGCAGTTTGCAAGGCGGCTATTTCATCATCGCCGCGCGCGCGGTCGGACTGGATTGCGGTCCGATGTCCGGATTCAGCAATGAAGGCGTCGATCGCGAGTTCTTCGGCGGTACCAAAATTAAATCCAATTTTCTCTGCAATCTCGGTTATGGCGACGACACCGGAATGCGTCCGCGCGCCGGCCGGCTGGACTTCGACGAAGCCTGCCGCATTCTCTAGAGACAAACGCGGTGCTTCTGCTCGGCCTGGATACTGCGCTCGGCGCCTGTTCGGTGGCGGTGCTGCACGATGGGCGCGTGCTCGCGCACGAGCATCAGTTGATGCAGCGCGGCCACGCGGAAGCTTTGGCGCCGATGGCCGAACGAGCCATGAGCCAGAGTGAAACCGCGTTCGCGCAGCTGGACCGCGTTGCCGTGACGACCGGCCCAGGCACATTCACGGGACAGCGTGTCGGGCTGGCGTTTGCGCGTGCTCTGGGCGTTGCGCTGAACAAGCCGGTGATTGGCGTCACCACGCTCGACGCCATAGCGGCACAAGCCGTGTTGCAGCTACAGCTTCCATATGCGGTCGTGGTGGCGGACGCAAAAAGGGATGAGGTGTACTTGGCGGCGCGCTCTGCGCAGGGCGAAATCCTGATCGCGCCGGAATTGATCGCCGTCGAAGCCGTGGCTGCGCGTCTGGATCGCTTGACCCAAACTCTGGGCGTCTCCTTTGCTCTCGCGGGAACAGCGGCTGAGATCGTCCGTCCTTCGCTTTTGGCGGCGGGTTATGCGCCCGCCGACAGTCTCGTGCGTCAGCCGGACGCGGTCTTTGTCGCAAAGCTGGCGGCCGATGCGCCGGTCAGCCAGGCGCCCAAGCCGCTGTATTTGCGGGAGCCGGATGCCAAATTGCCGGGAACCCGATGACGATCCGAATGGCCCGGATGTCCGATGCCGATGCAATCGCCGGCATCCATGCGAGTTGCTTCGATCAGCCGTGGAATTCCGAATCCTTCCAGCGGCTGCTTGAGCATCCGGGCGCTGTTGCCTTCATCGCGACAGATGCGCCTGAGACTGATTTGCAAGCCTTCATTCTGATTCGGCTGGCCGCGGACGAGGCGGAAATCATCAGCCTGGGAACGCGCGCGCCCGCGCGTCACTTGGGATTTGCGCGCGCTTTGCTTGCGCGCGCCATGGACGAAGCCGCACAGCGCGGCGCCACAGCGATGTTCCTGGAAGTTGCAGCCGACAATGAAGCTGCGCTGAGTCTCTATGAAAGCTGTGGCTTTGCGCTTCTGGGACGGCGCAAGGCATACTATGAACGGCCCGGTGCATCGGCTGACGCGCTGGTTTTGCGGCGCTCCTTGCCGTGAGGCTTATGGGAATGGGCGCGGCTCTCGACTACAGTAACCTCGAAACGGGGAGATCCCGACGTGGACCGAACTGAAGAACATCTTAGCCGCATCGAAAAGGCCTGCGCCGATAAGGGCCTGCGCATGACCGAACAGCGGCGCGTGATCGCGCGCGTCATGGCCGAAGCCTACGATCATCCTGACGCCGAAGAACTCTACCGCCGGGCCATCGCGGTCGATCCGCATATTTCGATCGCCACCGTGTATCGCACCGTGAAGCTGTTCGAAGACGCAGGGATTCTTGAACGGCACGATTTTCGCGACGGCCGCTCGCGTTATGAAGAAATCAGTGAGCATCACGATCACCTGATCGACGTCACGACCGGGCGTGTGATCGAATTTGTGAACGAAGAGATCGAAAAAATTCAACGCCGCGTCGCCGAGGAACTCGGCTTCGACCTCGTGGATCATCGTCTGGAGTTGTACGGCGTGCCCAAGGGCGGCAAGAAGCCGGTCCCCTCGGCCGAATAGCTCATGGCGAGTCTACGCGCCGGCATTCTTCTTTTCTGCTTCGTGACAATGACGCTGCTGCTTATGCCGGTGCAGCTGGTGCTGTTGCGCCTGCCCGGAACCGCCTGGAAACGATTGGCGCACGTCTATCACCGTCTGGTGTGCCGGCTGTTTGGTGCGCGGGTCAGAGTTATCGGCACGCCGGTCCAGGGCGGCGTTCTGATGACCGCCAACCATTCGGGCTGGTTCGACATCCCGGTTCTGACATCGGTGACCCCGCTCTCGTTTGTCGCCAAGGCCGAGGTCGGGCAGTGGGCTTTTTTCGGAACCCTGGCACGGTTCCAGCGCACCGTATTTACACGCCGCGCCCGCAGCAAAGCGGCGGAGGACAGCGACAATATCCGGCGGCGCTTGCTTGACGGCGATGCTCTCGTCTTGTTCCCGGAGGGAACATCCAGCGACGGGAACCGCGTCCTGTCCTTTAGAAGCGCGCTTCTGTCGGCCGCGGAACTGTCATTGGGCGAAGACTCGGAACACCGGATTCGCCACGCCCCCGTGCAACCCGTCTCGATCGCCTATGTCGCGCTGCACGGAATTCCCATGGGCCGTGAAAATCGTCCCTTTTTCGCTTGGTATGGCGATATGGAACTGGTGCCCCATCTCTGGGAGGCGCTGCAAGCCGGTCCCATCGACGTCACGGTCGAGTTCCATCCGCCTTACACCATTGATGAGGCCGGAGGGCGTAAGAGGCTTGCCATTCGCTGCGAAACGGCGGTCCGGGCAGGCTTGGTCCGCGCGCTGACGGGAACCAACGCTGCCGTACACGCTTCGGCGGATGAGGCGCGGCGTGAGGCGCTCGAGGACGAGGAGGAGGAGGCGTGAGGTTGTCAGACCCTGCGCCTTTCGCGCATATAGCCGCCGTAGCTGGCCGCAAGTGCGCATGAAGAAGCTCTATATCAAGACCTACGGTTGCCAGATGAACGTCTACGACTCCGCCCGCATGGCGGATTTGCTGGCGCCGCTTGGTTATCGCCCGGTGGATGAGCCGGATGGCGCCGATATGGTCATCCTCAACACCTGCCACATTCGCGAGAAGGCCACGGACAAAGTCTATTCCAAGCTGGGTAAGCTCAGGCGCATGAAAGCGGAGCGCGCCGAAGCGGGCGAAAAGATGCTGGTGGCGGTCGCGGGGTGCGTTGCGCAGGCGGAAGGCGCCGAGATCATGTCGCGCGAGCCCGCGGTCGATCTCGTCGTCGGCCCACAGTCCTATCACCGCCTGCCGGAAATGATCGCCCGCCTGGCGCGCGGCGCGGGGCATGTGCTCGAAACCGATTTTCCGGCGGAAGACAAATTCGACCATCTCCCGGAAGAGCAGGCCACGTCCGGACCGGCGGCGTTCCTGACCATTCAGGAAGGTTGCGACAAATTCTGCACCTTTTGCGTGGTGCCCTACACACGCGGCGCGGAGTATTCGCGGCCCGTGGTTCAAATCGAGGCGGAAGCGCGCAAGCTCGCCGGGCAAGGCGTGCGCGAAATCACGCTTCTAGGCCAGAACGTCAACGCCTATAGCGGCGCGGGACCGGATGGGTCCGCGTGGAACCTTGCCCAGCTCATTCGGCAACTGGCGCGCGTCCCCGGCGTTGCGCGCTTGCGCTACACGACCAGCCACCCGCGCGACATGGATGAATCCCTGATCGCGGCGCACCGCGACGTGGAAGTCTTGATGCCGTATCTGCACCTGCCGGTGCAGTCCGGATCCGACCGGATTTTGAAAGCGATGAATCGCGGCCATACGCGCGACGAATATCTTCGTTTGGTCGAGCGCGTTCGGGAGAGCCGCCCCGACATCGCGCTGTCTTCGGATTTCATTGTCGGGTTTCCGGGGGAATCCGATGACGATTTTCAGGCGACGATGGATCTGGCCCGCGAGGTCGGTTTCGCCGGGGCCTATTCCTTCAAGTACAGCGCGCGGCCTGGAACGCCGGCTGCCGCCGCGACGAAACACGTTGCCGAAAGCGTTAAGGACGAACGGTTGCAGGCCTTGCAGGCGCTGCTTATCGAACGGCAGGCGGCATTCAACAAAAGCTGTGCCGGCCGTACGTTTTCCGTGTTGTTCGAGAAGCCCGGACGCAAACCCGGTCAGGCCATTGGCCGCAGTCCTTATTTGCAGTCCGTTCACGTGGATGGCGCCGCACCGCTCATCGGCAGGGAGTGTGAGGTGAAGATCGCATCCGCTCTGCCCAACAGCCTGCAAGGCGTGTTGGTCAACGCCGCCACGGCGGCCCAAGAGGTGCTTGCCCATTGAACCGTCGCAGTGGAAATGGCGGGGCTGAAATGCCCGCACGCGGGCAGGTGACGCTGGAATTCAAACGCAACGGATTGTTGCCGGCGCTGACCGGAACGCACAGCCGCAACCTTGTACGGCTCGAACAACGGCTTGGCGTGAAGGTCGCCCAGCGGGGGAACCTGATCGCGGTGGAAGGCGTGCCCGAAGCACGGGAACACGCCGTGATGGTTCTGCGCGCGTTGTATGAGCGATTGGAAGCAGGCGAGGAGCTGAGTCTGGGGGACGTCGATGCGGAAATCGGATTTGCGTCCGCCGTGGATCACGCTCCGCCGCGTGAAGCCGGCAGCCAGTTGCGCACGACAAGCGGAAAGGTCACGCGCGCCCGCTCGGCGGCACAGGCGTCGTATATCGATCTCATGCGCATGCACGAACTGGTGTTCGGCTTGGGTCCGGCCGGAACGGGAAAGACCTATCTGGCGGCCGCATTCGGGGCTCATTTGCTGCACGAGCGCCGGGTCGAGCGGCTCATCCTCTCGCGTCCGGCGCTGGAGGCGGGGGAACGGCTGGGCTTTCTTCCCGGCGATCTGAAGGAAAAGATCGATCCCTATCTGCGGCCGCTTTATGACGCGCTGTTCGACGTTCTAGGTGACCGCTGCACCAAACTGATGGAGAGCGGCACCATCGAAGTCGCCCCACTGGCCTTTATGCGCGGACGGACCTTGAGGCGGGCATTTGTGATCCTCGATGAGGCGCAGAATTGCACGTCGGCGCAGATGAAGATGTTTCTCACTCGGCTCGGCGAAGAGTCCCGCATGGTGGTGACGGGTGATCCCTCCCAAAGCGATCTGCCCGCCGGTCCTGAGGGCCTTGAACAAGCAACCGCGTACCTTGAGGGCGTGACGGGGGTTGGTTTCGCCCGCTTCTCGGCCGCCGATGTCGTTCGCCATCCGCTCGTCGCGCGCATCGTCGCGGCCTATGACGCGCACGATCCGGGCGCCAAGCCGCGGCGGAGCAGGCGGGAGCGGGAATGATTTCTGCTCGCCGGAAGAGCCCGGCCATGCGGCTTTCCATTGCCATGGTCGTCGACGATCCTCGCTGGCGCGCCGATCCCTCGGTGGTGCGCGGCATGCGCAAAGCCATCCGGCTGGCGCTTCCCTCGACGCCGCACCCGGACCATGCGCTTGCGCCCGCAGCTGCTTCAGCCGTCACGGTTTTGCTCGCGGACGACCAGCGGCTTCGAGAACTGAACGCGTCCTTCCGGGGCAAGGACAAGGCGACAAACGTCCTGTCGTTTTCGCCCGGCCGGAACGATGCCGGCTATCTTGGCGATATCGCGCTGGCCTATGGGGTGGTGGCAAAAGAAGCCCGCAGCCAGCGCAAGGCCTTGGCGGATCATGCCGCCCATCTGGCCATCCATGGGGTCCTGCATCTTCTGGGTTACGATCACGAAGACGGGAAGGAAGCCGAGCGCATGGAGGCGCTTGAAATTGCCCTATTGCAGCGTCTGACTATTGCCGATCCCTATCGGCCTCGTCCCTATACGACCCGGCGCAAGAAAGCCTAAACTGACAACTATGCCTTCCGATTCTGACAAACCCGGGGCTCATTCGACCCCTTCCCCATCCGGCGACGCCACGGAAGCGCGATCGACACAGCAGGGGCAAGGCCGCCCCATTCTGAGCGAAATCGCCGCCCGGCTTGCGCAGGCGCTCCGAGGCTTGCGCAAAGACTCCTCCATGCGCGAGAGTCTTGAGGAGGTGATCGAGGAGAGTGAGCGGGGCACGCAGGAGCTTACCTCTCAAGAACGCCTGATGCTCGCCAATCTCCTGACCTTTGGCGATCTTGCCGTCTCCGACGTGATGGTACCGCGCGCCGATATTGTAGCCGTCGACGAAGGAACACCGTTCGCCGATGTGGTTGCTCTGTTCCGCGAGGCACAGCATTCGCGCTTACCGCTGTATCGCGAAACCTTGGACGATCCTTTGGGGATGCTGCACATCAAGGACGTATTCGCGTTGATCGAAACCGGGGAGGACGGTCAACTGCGTTGGCCGCCGATGCCCATCGCGAAATTGAAGCGCGAAGTGCTCTTTGTTCCGGCGGCGATGCCGGCCCTCGATCTGCTTCTGAAAATGCAGGCCACGCGAATCCATCTGGCGCTGGTCGTCGATGAATATGGCGGCACCGACGGACTCGTTTCGATTGAAGACCTCGTCGAGGAAATCGTCGGCGATATCGACGATGAACACGATGATGAAGAACAGCCTGAAATCATCGCGCTTCCTGACGGCAACTACACCGCGGATGCACGCGTCGAATTGGAGGACTTCAAGGAGCGGACCGGCATCGACCTGACGGCAGCAGACACCGAAGAAGACATCGATACGCTTGGCGGTGTGGTCGCGGCGGCGCTGGGCCGCGTGCCCGTGCGCGGCGAGATCGTATCGCACGGCAGGGTTGAATTCGAAGTGCTCGAAGCCGATCCGCGGCGGGCCAAACGTTTGCGCGTTCGTCTGCTCCAACCGGCGCAGACGGTTGCGGGCGATTGATTTGCCGCCGATGCCATTCGCCGGCCGGATGCATGCAGCCCTTCAGCGTGTGCGCGGCTTCCGGCGCTTAGCGCTGACGGCAGCATTTGGCGGCTTGGCGGCGCTTGCTTTCGAACCGTTCCGTCTCTTTCCGCTGCTGCTTCTGTCTTACGCGGCGATGGTGTTGCTGCTCGATGGCGCTGCGGCCGGACGGCGCCGGTTCCGTGCCGCGTTCGGCATTGGCTGGGCTTATGGGTTTGGCTTCTTTGTCATAGGCCTGCATTGGATCGGCTACGCCTTCCTGGTGGATGCGGAGGCGCATGCCTGGCAAATGCCCTTTGCCGTCATTCTGCTGCCGAGCGCCCTGGGATTGTTTTTCGGCGTCGCCGGGATGGTGTGCATGCTGCGGTGGCGGCCGGGCTTGCAGCGCGTCTTTCTGTTCGCGCTGGTGTTCGGCGCGGTCGAGTGGCTGCGCGGCCACATCCTCACGGGGTTTCCTTGGAATCTCCCGGCCTATGGCTGGGGGGCTTCGCCTGCTGTGCTCCAGACCGCTTCGGTCTTCGGGGCGTACGGTCTATCGCTTCTGACGATTTTGCTCGGTGCGTCTTTCGCCATGCTTGCGGCCGGACATGAACGCCGGCTGCGTTTGATGCCCGCAGCCATGAGCATTTTCTTTCTCGCGCTTTGGGCCAACGGAACGGTACGTCTGATGACGGCCACCTATGCCACGATTCCTGGCGTCCATTTGCGCATCGTGCAGCCTGCAACGCCGCAGAGCGAAAAATACGTCCAGCAATATATGGTTCGCAATTGGCGCCGCTTGGTGGACCTTTCCAATGCGCCGGCGGCCGTCAAACCCACGCACATCATATGGCCCGAAGCAGCGCCGCCGTTTGTCCTTGCACGCGCGCCGGAAGCTCTTGCCGAGATTGCCGCCCTCACTGGCGATTCCGCTGTGCTTCTCACGGGAGAAGTGCGTATCGACGAGGGTGGGCCGCGCACCCGCTTCTACAACTCCTTCGCGATGTTCGGCCCGCAGGGAAAATTGCTCGCCGAATCGGACAAGTTTCATCTGGTTCCCTTCGGAGAATATCTTCCGTTCGAGGACGCTCTGCGTTCGGTAGGCTTAACGGAGATCGCGGCCAACACGGGATTTTCTTCCGGCGAACGTGCACGGACTTTCTCCGTACCCGGAGCGCCGCCCGTGGGTCCGTTGATCTGCTACGAGGTGATTTTTCCGCAGGCCGTTACCGGCGATCCTCGCCCGTCTTGGCTGGTTAACATGACAGATGATTCATGGTTCGGTCCAAATGCCGGTCCGATGCAGCATCTCATGATTGCACGCGTCAGAGCGATCGAAGAAGGATTGCCCATTATACGTGCAGCAAACAGCGGCATTTCCGTAATCGTCGACGGATATGGACGCGAACGTGGGCGACTCGATCTTGGGTTGCGCGGGGTCGTCGACGGGGACCTTCCGGTTGCTTTGCCTGCAACGCCGTTTGCTCGTTTCGGTAACCTTGTAACATTCGCGCTATTTCTGCTGTGCGCGGGTGCGGCGCTTGGCCTCTAACCGCTTCAAAGTCTTGACGTCATGCGACGCGAGAGCTTTTCTGCGCGCAATGCGAATTTGCATACAGACAATGAAAGGTTTTGGGGAAGGTGCCAAAGAAACAGGCGAATCCCGTCGACGCCCATGTTGGCCATCGCGTTCGATTGCGCCGTATGCTGATCGGTATGAGTCAGGAGCGTCTCGGGGAATTGCTCGGGCTTACGTTTCAGCAAGTGCAAAAATACGAGAAGGGAATTAATCGCATCGGCGCAGGGCGGCTCTACGAAGTCGCCGGCATTCTCGGCGTGCCTGTCGCATTCTTCTACGAAGATGTGGACGCCCACACCGCGGCCCGCGCGGCAGGCGCCGAAACTCCGCCGGTCATGGATTTTCTTTCGAGCCCGGAAGGCTTGCAGCTCAGCCTGGCCTTCATGCGAATCAAAGACATGAAAGTGAAGCGGCGCATTCTGGATCTCGTCCGCTCGCTCGCCGACGATACCAGCGAAGACTGAATCGCTCTATCGCAGATGAAGCACGCGGAGCAGGTTTTGCGCACGACGCAACTCCGCGCGCTTCATACCGGTGGAAGAACGACGCGCGCTCAGCCCTTGCGGGAGGCTTTCTCGTCGAGGCCGGATTGGGCCTCGCGCTTCTGCAGAACGGAATACACGTCCTCCGGCGCCAGATCGCACGCGGCCCACAACACGCACAGGTGATAAAGGAGATCGGCCGACTCGTTGGCGAGGGCCGCTTTGTCCTGGGCAACCGCCGCCAAGCACGTTTCCACCGCCTCCTCGCCAAGTTTCTTGGCGCACTTCAAGCGGCCCTCTTTCAACAATCTGGCCGTGTAGGAGGTGCTTGCGTCCGAATCCTTGCGGGAGTCGATACGCTCAAAGAGGCGGTCGAGCGGATGCGTTGTCATGACCGGGAGTTTGTAACGGCTCGCCGCCGCGCGCAATGCGTTCAAGGGTTCTTCTCGGCGGTTATCCAACGATCGATCTTTGCATCCAAAATCGCGAGCGGCATGGCGCCGTCTTTCAGCACCGCTTCATGAAACCGTCTGATGTCGAATTTGCCGCCCAAGGCCGCTTTCGCCTGCTCGCGCAGGGCGCTGATGTCCCGCTGGCCGATCTTGTAGGCGAGCGCCTGTGCCGGAATGGCGACGTAGCGGTCTGCTTCTTCTGACGCTTCCACGCGGGACAGGCCCGCATGATCCACCAGAAACTGGATCGCCTGCTCCCGCGTCCAGCCGAGCCAATGAATGCCGGTATCGACAATCAGCCGGCTGGCGCGCCATGCATCGAATGAAAGAGCGCCGAACTTTTGGTAAGGGCTGGTGAAGACGCCAAGCTCCGGGCCGAGCGATTCGGCATAAAGCGCCCACCCTTCGGCAAACGCTGTCTCTTGCCCGAAGCGGCGGAACCGGGGCAGCTCGCGGTTCTCCATGGCCACGGCGATCTGCAAATGGTGCCCTGGAATGCCTTCGTGCAGCTCAAGCACTTCGCTGGTGTAGGCTGGACGCGACGCCAGCTCGGATGCGTTGAGATAGACGATGGCCGGACGGCGGCCGTTCGCCGAGCCGGGCGCATATTCCGCAGCCGGACGATCGGGCGCGACATAGGCGTCGTGAATGCGAAAAGTGAGTTTCGCCTTCGGGACGCTGACGAACAGCTTTTGAAGATTGCCGTCGACAACGGTTTTCACCCGATTGAATTCCGCGAGCATGGCCGCGGAATCCCTGAACTTGAATTGCGGATCGTCGCGCAGGAATTCCCGGAACTGGGCCAAAGTACCGCGAAATCCCGCCTCCTGTTTGACCGCCTCCATTGCGGCTTCGATGCGCTGAAGTTCGGCGCGGCCAAGCGCGTGTATCGCATCGGGCGTGAGATCCGAGGTCGTCTCGCTTTTCACCAGATAGAGATACATCTCCTTTCCGCCGGGAATGCCGGACAGACCGAAATTCGCCCGTGCACGCGGCAGGTATTCGGTCCTGAAAAATGTGAGCAAACGTTGATAAGCGGGGACAAGCTGTCCCTCAACAGCTTCACGATACGCCGCTTCGATACGCTGGCGTTCGGCGCCGCCGATTGCGGCCGGCATGTTTTTGACCGGCGCCATGAAGACATTTGCGCTTGGGTCGCCGCCGGTGAAATTCTGCACTTGGGCGATCATGCGATCAATGATGGCGCGCGGCTGCACCACGCCCTGCTTGATCCCCTCGCGCATGTTGAGAATCGCGCGGTCCAGATAATGAGTGAACTCCAGCATCCGCTTGATGCCGCGGTCGTAATCCTCAGCCTTGTTCCATGGATTGTCGGCGCGCCACTGCATTTCGCGCGGAAAGGTAATCTGCGCGCCGTCGAACTGACTGAGCGCCAGAAGCTGGAAACGCTCGGCAATGCCAGGCGCCAGTTCGCGGGCTTCGTCGTCGAGCTCCCAACGGAAGATTTCGTAGGACAACGCGTCTTGCGTTTTCAGTGAGGCGCGGTCGATGGCTGCGAGCTTCGTGCGGGTTTCTTCATTGATTCGCCGCATGCCGCTCAAATACGTCTGGGTCAGGTTGTCGTCGTAGCGGTCGAGATAACGCTCATCGCCGTGCGCAATGGCTTCGTTCGGCCGCAGCTTCAGTTCGGCTTCGCGATAAGCGCGAAGAATTCTGTTGAGTTCGGCGCCGGCGCCCGCCTGCGCGGCAGCCGCAACGGGATGAATATCCGCCCGCGGCGCATTGGCATGCGCAAGGCCGCCGGCCAAAAAAACCGCCAAGCCCAACGCAATAAGAGTTTTGGAATGCCGCATGCGTCTCGCCGTACTTAGCCAACGGCTTTCTGCGGCAAGCTTGCAGCAGAAAAATGGCGTACGCCATGCGGAGATCTAAATTCTGCGAAAGGTGGCAGCCGCGTCCCAACCGGGACGCGGCGATGCCGGAAAATTTACTGTGCGCCCAAAGCCGAAGGACGCGGGCCTTTGCCCATGATGCTGTTGCACGTCGCTTCGATCAGATCTTTGGCGCCCGCGCGATACATGGCCGCCATGAACGACACGGTGGTCGAGGCCGGACCGATGAAGCTCCACTGGCAATCGACGAAGCGCGGATTCTCCAGTGCGATCGGGAGTAAGCCCGAGATGATGATCGTGCAGCGCTCGAAGCGGCAATCCGTATAGGTGCCGCCGTCCAGGCAGATGGTTATTCCAGTGAACGTTTGACCCTTAGCAATCACGTATGCCTCCCTTGAGCGCTGCGGCGAACCGGCCGCGGAAGTGACGCTTATGCCGCAAAAGGTCGCCGCTTCGCAATCTGCCTGGGGCAAAATACCTCAATGCTTACAAAGCAGCCATGGCTCTGATCGATTCGGGCGTCGCGCCGGCGTGGCGCAAGCTTGAAAGAGTGACGGCAAAATCCCGCTTGGAAAGCTTTCGCCCCGAGGCGTCGCGAATCACCCTGTGGTGGGCGTAAGACGGCTCCGGCAATTCGAGTAAGGACTGCAGCAGCCTCTGAATGTGGGTCGCAGCGAAGAGATCCTCTCCGCGCGTGACGCGCGTCACACCCTGCAAAGCATCGTCCACGACCACAGCCAGATGGTAGCTCGTGGGCAGCTCTTTGCGGGCCAGCACAATATCGCCCAGCGTTTCAGGTTTGGCTTGCTGGCGGCCGGTCTCCCCATTGGGGCCGCCGCCCAACTCCTCGAAGGTCAAGATGCGCCCCACCTGTTCGATGGCCTTTGCGGTGTCGAGACGCAGCGCATAAGGCGCTCCGGCCGCTATCCGCTGGGACCGCACTTCGGGTGCGAGCTTGCGGCAAATGCCCGGATAGTGAGCGCCATCGGGACCAAGCTCGGAGGCTTGCGGGGCTACACCTGCGCGGGCGATCTCGGCGGCGATTTCTTTGCGCGTGCAAAAGCAAGGATAGAGCAAATCCCGGCCGCGCAATGTCTCAAGGGCCGCCGCATAGACGGCAAAATGCTCGGATTGCCGGCGCACCGGCATGTCCCAACGCACCCCCAGCCAGGCGAGGTCGTCATAGATCGCCGCTTCAAATTCCGGACGGCAGCGGGTGACATCGATGTCTTCGATGCGCAAAAGAAAGCGCCCGCCTTGCCGCGTGGCCGTGTCGCAGGCGGTGAGCGCCGCATAGGCGTGCCCGAGATGCAGAAATCCGGTTGGACTTGGAGCAAAGCGAGTGACAATCATGGTCTCACAAATCTAACCGGAAACGTCGCTATGAACACGATGGATGGGCCTCGCGTAGCGCCCAAGCGCCCGCCCGCCACCCACCTGGTTGTGCTGTGCCACGGCTATGGTTCGGACGGCAACGATCTGATCGGTCTGGTGCCGCATTGGCAGGATGCGCTGCCCACGGCCGCTTTTTCGTCCCCGAATGCGCCCGAACGATGCACGATGTCAGGCTCGGGGTTCCAGTGGTTTCCTTTGTCGCGCCTCGATCCGCAGGAAACACTCCGCGGGACCGAGCTTGCCGCCCCCAAGCTCAACGCATTTCTGGATGCGGAACTGAGCCGCCTCAATCTGACGGGCGACAAGCTGGCGCTTGTTGGCTTTAGCCAGGGTACGATGATGTCGCTTTCCGTCGGCCTCCGGCGCAACCCCGCACCTGCCGCGATCGTTGGATTTTCCGGGTTGCTCGCCGGAGCCGAAACGCTGCCGCGCATGGAAAAAGCGCCGCCGGTGCTGCTGATACACGGCGATTCGGATCAGGTCATACCGCCTCAGGCGTTGTTCATGTCCGCAAACGCGCTCGGCAGCGCGGGTGTGCCGGTACAATGGCATATGAGCAAAGGCTTGGGTCACGGCATCGATCCGGTTGGGCTGGCGCTTGCGGGCCAATTCCTCAGCGCGGCCTTCTCCGGCAAGGCCGTTGCGACGGGGCCGGTCGCAACGCCATTTGCACGCTAGGGCGGTTTGCGCGATCCTTAGAGGCCATGCGCAGAAGTCTCGTTCTGATCTGCTTGTGCCTTGCAGCGTGCGCCACGCCGAGAAGCACCATGCTGGCCGAAAACACGGCCGTCATTTCCGTCATCGGCCATTCGCAGGACGAGCGGGAGCGCGTCATTGAGGATGCGCTTCTCGAAGCGGGAAAGATCACCCGCGAGCACGGCTATCAGTATTTCATCATCGTGCGTGCCGCAGATGCCAGCCAAAAAGGGACGCGGTTTCTGGACGAACAGACGGTACGCCGGACGCCGGCCAGCAATCTCAGCAAGCCTGGCGCGAATTACCTCACCGTCACGCGCAACCAAAGCTTTCGGCGGCCAGGACTCGGGCTCACGATCCGGATGTTCCACGAAGGCGAAATCGATCCGCGCATCATGGGTGTGTGGAACACGGATGGCGGAATGGGACGTGCCGACAAGCCGCCAACGCCCAAGAGACGTGCCCCGCGCCGGCTAAGCGGCTGACCGCGTCGCCGTAACGTCGGTTGCAAAGTCTGCCAGCGCCTCGCGAACGCGCGGGATCAGTGCGTCCCAATCGGCGAATTTCTCGCAAGCGAACACGCGCGTGCTCCCGTACCAGGGATAATGGTCCGTCCCGAGCTGCGGCCATACGCGGCTCGCCACCAGGAACCAGGTTTCACGTCCGAGCGCGCCGGCCATGGCAGCGGCGGCTGTCGGGGCCGAGATCACCAAATCACACGCATCGGTCAAGGCGGCGGCGCCGTCCAGATCGTCTTTCAGATTTAAGTCTTCGAAATTGTGGACCGTGATGCCGAGCTTTTCCCGCACGGCGTCCAGCTCGGGGGCGACATCGCCATATTGCAGATTGACGAATGTCACGCCGGGAAGTGAGAGGATAGGCTTCCAGGAATCGAGCGGGCTGTAATATTTGCCGCGCTTGGCGCCCATCACCATCGAACGCCAGCAGATGCCGACATAAGGCCCAGGACCAAGCTGGGCCAAACGCTCACGGAACATTGCGCGCTTTTCCGTATCGGCGCGCAGGAACGCGTTCCGCGGAAAATCCCCAAGGGTCTTGCGGAGAAACGGAAGCGCCGAGCCCATGGGGGCGTAAAAATCCGGTTCGCCCCCCTCGCGCGCCCACTGAAAGACGCGCGCCGTTTTGGCTTCGAGTTTTCCGTCATGGTACGGACCGACGTCCGCGGCAGGAAAGGATCGCCGGAAAATCGGCACCAAACGCGGATCGACAGCAATCTGCAATTTACCCTCGGCGCCGGCGGCGGCTGCGATATCGGGAAGAATATTGGCGAACATGATCTCATCGCCCAGGCCCTGTTCGCCGGCGACGAGAATGCGTTTGCCGTCCAGTGGCTCGCCGCGCCAGAGCGGCGCCTTTGTGTAGTGAAGAACCCAGGTGCGGAATTGCGGCGTGTTGCGGATTTCATATTCCTGGAAGCCTTCCGCAAGCTGCCCCATGCCGATCAGGCAAATGCTGCGCGAATGGCGGCTTTCGATTTTCTCGTGCCCGCTTTCGGAAAGAGCAAGCGCGCAATCATAGGCGTGCAGCGCTTCTTCCAGCCTGCCCAGATGCGAATAGGTGTAACCAAGATTGTGCCATACGCGCGCGAACTTCGGATCGAGACGTAGCGCCTCCTGATAGAAAACAAGGCTTTCCTCGGCGCGTCCTTCCTCGGCAAGAACCGTCGCCAGGGAATTCCACAGCATCGGTTGCGTGGGCATGCGGTAAATCGCGGTACGCAATGTTTCGATGGCCGCGTCGCGATCGCCCTTGTCCCGCTGAACCGTTCCAAGATTGTTATAGCCTGCGGGATGCTCTGGCCGCTTCTCGATAAACAGCCGGAACATGCGCTCGGCGCCGTCGAGCATATTCAAGCTCCACGCCGTTAAACCCAGATTGAGCAGGAGGTCGGGATCATCCGGATCGAGCGCAAAGGCGCGTTCAAAGGTGACAAGCGCCTCGCGCAAATGCCCCAGTTTATCGAGGGTGATCGCGAGCAGATGAAACGCCTGCGCATTCGTTTCGTCGGCTTCGGTGGCTTTGAGCGCGCGCTGCGCCGCTTCCGCGGTATTGCCGTTCTTCCATGCCTTCAGCGCGCGCTTAAGCAGCTTGTTCGAGCGCAGGCGAGCGCCGATCGTGCCGATAATTTCCGTGGCGGCTTGAACGCGCTGAAGCGCCTCTTCCGCTGCTCCGACCGCGGTGCGCGAATCGTAGTCCTGACGAATGAGACGCGCCGGGTCGGTCATGCGAGGGCTCCTTGGGAGCTTATTGAGCATCGGCATGGCTAAATTTTCGTGAACGGCACGCGTACAAACAAAGTAAGGCCTGAAAGCGAACTGTTAACCAATGCCGCATAAAGTGCCCGTCAACGCTTTCAAGAACCGATTTTTGACGAATGAGGGACCCCGAATGCCGCTGAAGCTGTCGCTTAAGCCCGGCGAAAAATTTGTCCTAAATGGCGCGGTTCTCGCTAATGGCGACAAGCGCGCCAGCTTCGTCATTCAGAACAAGGCGTGCATCCTGCGTGAGAAAGACATCATGCAGCCGGAAGAGGCCTGTACGCCCGCCAAGCGCATCTATTTTCCGATCATGATGATGTATCTCGATCCGGATGAAGCCGACGTCTACTACAGCCAATTCGCGTTGCGCATGACCGAATTTATGGCGGCGATTCGTGACCGCAAGGCGCTCGCCACCTGCGTGGAAATCAGCCGCGAGGTCATGAGCGGAACTTACTACAAGGCACTGGTCAAGTGCCGCAATCTTTTCGAGTTCGAGCAGGAGCGTTTGAATTATGGCACTCCAAGCCTATCAAAAAGCACAGCGCGCGGCTGAAAACCCGCGAAGCACCGAATACCGGCTGTTCGGCCAAGTGACCGGAGCTTTGCTTGACGTCCAAACCGTGGGCGCCAAAGGCGCTCGCCTGGTTGACGCCATCGATTGGAATCGCCGGCTTTGGAGCACTCTTGCCGTCGATTGCATGGATGACGGTAATCAACTCCCCCCACCGCTCCGTGCCCAGATCATTTCGCTTTCGATCTGGGTGAGCAAATATTCGAGCCAGGTGGTGCAACAGGGCGCCTCGCTCGAGCCGCTGATCGACATCAATCGCACGATCATGCAGGGCTTGCAGGGCGCCGGCTGAATTTATCAGTACACGAATGACAAAAGGCCGGGCGATTGTCCGGCCTTTTTGTTTCTTCCGGTAGAAAGAACTGCACGGCCCATTTTGTCCCAGGGCAAATTTTACCGCCACGCCGGCGTCCCGCCTGACGAAGACACGCTTTGTTTTCAGTAGTTTAGTACTCACGCCAAACTTGGCCCGGCGCTTGCAAGCAGGCAGCGCAGGTATCGCATGAGCCGCCAGAAGGGCAGAGGAGAACCAGTATGCTAAGCGTGAATACCAATAATGGCGCAATGGTCGCGCTGCAGTATCTCAATAAGACCGAAAGCGAAATGCAAATGACGCAAGCCCACATCAATACGGGTTTGAAGGTCGCAACCGCCAAAGACAACGGCGCTACATTTGCTATCGCTCAGAACATGCGCGGCAATGTGATCGGCTATCAGGCTGTCTCCGACAGTTTGAATCGCGGCGTATCGACGGTCGATGTTGCAATTTCCGCGGGTCAGTCTATTTCGGATCTTCTGAACGAGCTTAAGTCCAAAGCGCTCGCCGCGGCCGACGCCTCGCTCGATACGGCAAGCCGTAATGCGCTGAACGCCGATTTTACCGCCCTGCGCGATCAGATCGGCGCGATCGTCTCGAACGCGCAGTTCAACGGCACCAACCTTGTCGACGGGTCCGTCACCAGCATCACCGCGCTGGCCTCGGCCGACGGCAGCAAAAAGATAACTGTCGATGCGATCAGCCTTGCGCTTTCCGGCTCGGTTGTGACGATCACGTCGACGTCGACGATTTCAACGCAAGCGAACGCATCGGCGATGGTGTCGATCGTGAATGCATCGATTCAGAACGTCAACGCGTCGCTGGCCAAAATGGCCTCCGGCGAAAAGAAGTTCATCATCCAGCATGAGTTTGTCTCCAAATTGATGGACACGCTGAATTCCGGCATCGGCAACCTTGTGGATGCCGACATGGCCGTCGAAAGCGCCAAATTGCAGTCCTTGCAGGTCAAGCAGCAGCTCGGCGTCCAAGCTCTTTCGATTGCGAACCAGTCGCCGCAGATCATTCTCTCGCTCTTCAAGTAAATCCGTTAAGCAGACGCGATACCCGAAACAGAGCCGGCGCTTTCCGCCGGCTCTGTTTTTTCGTTTATGGTTTCCGCCCCCCGGCAAAATTTACCATGAATGCCCGGCAAGAACTTCCGCTGTCGGCAGGAACTGCCGGGAAAACAGCGAGCCTTATGGTTTACGACGCTTGCGCGTTTTTGCCGTCCGCCGTCGGAATGATGGTTAACGCTCCATCGGGCCGGAGCGGCACAAGGATTGCCTATATGCCTTCGGGAAAAAAGTCCCAGGGAGCACAAAGCTCCTATGTCAACCAGAACGGAGGACGTAAATGCTTAGCGTAAATACCAACAATGGCGCCATGGCAGCGCTGCAATTCCTCAACCAGACGCAGGCGCAAATGCAGACCACCCAGAGCCACATCAATTCGGGCCTGAAAGTCGCAAACGCGAAAGACAACGGCGCAGTCTTCGCCATCGCGCAGAACATGCGCGGGAACATTTCCGGGTTCACGGCGGTCAGCGACAGCCTTAATCGCGGTATTTCCACCGTCGATGTCGCCATTTCCGCCGGCCAGTCGATCTCCGATCTGCTCAACGAATTGAAGGGCAAGGCGCTGTCTGCTGCCGACGCATCGCTCGATACCGCAAGCCGCAATGCTTTGGACTCGGACTTTACGGCGTTGCGCGATCAGATTGCGACCATCGTGCAGAATGCAGCTTTCAACGGCGTCAATATGGTTGACGGTTCGACGGCGAACTTCCAGGCGCTGGCTTCGGCCGATGGCACCAAGAAGATCACCGCCAACGGTCAGACCCTCGCGCTGTCGGGATCGATCGTGACCCTGACGAGCACGGGCACCATTTCGACGCAGGCCAAAGCGTCGACCATGGTGGCGACCATCAATTCCTCGATCGGCAACGTCAACGCAGCCCTCGCGAAACTCGCGTCCGGCTCGAAGAAGTTCTCGATCCAGGCGACCTTCGTGTCGCAGTTGGTGGATACCCTGAATTCCGGCATCGGCAACCTCGTGGATGCTGACATGGCGGTTGAAAGCGCCAAGCTGCAATCCTTGCAGGTCAAGCAGCAGCTCGGTGTTCAGGCTTTGTCGATCGCCAACCAGGCGCCGTCGATTACCCTGTCGCTGTTCCATTAACGTAGGTGATGGCGGAGCTGCCCACTTGGCAGCTCCGCTTCTCCGTTCTCCGATCGATTTGCTTTTCCCGCGTTGGTGGGCGTCCCGCTAATACAAAAGTAGGCGGGGCAGCAGAGAGACCTGCGAGACGGCGACGGACGAACATGTCTTACAAGCCGGCGACGGCGGTAAGACGAGCACGGACGCGCCCCTCGCAGGACTCCAACGCGACATAAGTGATGCGTCGCGAAGACGTCTTAGAGGCCGAGGTGCTTCTTCAGGGATTGCGCGACGCGCTCGATATCGCAATCCTGCATTGCCGGAAACAACGGCAAGGATAGGGTCGCTGCGTAATAGGCGTCAGCGCCGGGCAGGTGCGCAACGCCATAGCGCGCCGCGTAATATGGCTGCCGGTGTACCGGGATGTAGTGGACTTGCGTTCCGATTCCGTCTTCCGCCAGAGCGCGCATTAGCGCGGCGCGCGAGATTTCACGCGCCGCAAAATCGATCCGTACCGCGTAGAGATGCCATGCGGTCAGTGACCGTGCCTCACGCTTTAAAGGCTGAACGAACGGTGTGAGAGGTTTCAGAACATCATCATAGGCCGCCGTCAGAATGCGCCGCCGCGCCACAAAGCGGTCGAGCTTCGACACTTGCGAAAGGCCCAGCGCGCAATTGATGTCGGAAATGCGGAAATTGAAGCCGGGCGCGACCAGCTCGTAGTACCAGGGATTGGCGTTACCCATTTCGTCGAACGCCGCATCGCCTCGCACATACGCTTGTGCATCGCGCGTCATGCCATGATTGCGGGCTTGCTTCAGCCGTTCGATCAGGCCTGGGTCGTTCGCGGTAACCGCTCCGCCTTCCCCCATCGCCACCGTCTTTACGGGGTGGAAGGAAAACGTCGTCAGATCGGCATGTGCGTTGCAGCCCACCGGCAACAGAGCGCCATTCTCTCCAACCCAGGCGGTTCCGAGCGCGTGCGCCGCGTCTTCGACAATGAAGAGGCCGTGTGCGCGAGCAACCGCCGCGATAGCTTCCATGTCGCAGGATTGTCCGGCGTAGTGGACCGGGAAAACAGCGCGTGCTTTGGGCGCGCGCCGCAGGGCGGCCTCCAAATCGCAAGCCCGCATCAAACCCGATTGCGGATCGACATCGGCAAAGACAATGTCCACGCCCGCCAGATGCGGCGCGCTCGCGGTCGCTAGGAAGGTGAGCGCGGGTACGATCACCTGATCGCCCTGGCCCAAGCCGAGAGCGCGTGTCGCCATGTAGAGCGCCGTCGTGCCATTCGAGCACGTTACGGCTTCCCGCGCTCCGGTAAGGCTGGCGAGCTTCTCTTCAAAGCGCGTAACGAAAGGTCCAGTTGTCAGAAAGTCGCCGCGCAAGGCGCTGACGACGGCCTGGATGTCGTCCTCTTCAATGCACTGCCGGCCATACGGCAAATAGCTTCTCTCCTCCGTTTTCACGGGAGAGACGGCGCGAACAGGAAGATCGGTCTTTAGCGGTGCGGCGGCCATTTACGCAAAGGCATGGGCGAGCAGCGCCTGAAGCCCGCGCACATCCAGCCGCTCCGGATTGGTATCGCTCGAATACTGGAAGCCTTCTTCGACCGGCTTGCCGCCGCGATTGAGATAGGCATCGCGCGCTGCCACGGCGAAACTTGCGAGGATCACGTAGCGGTCATCGATCTCCACCGTCCAGCGTGAATCATCGGCGGGGATCATCGTCTCATGCAGTTTTTCGCCCGGACGCACGCCGACCGTGTGCTGTTTGAGATTTGGTCCGACCAACGAGGCCAGCTCCGTAATCGTTGTGGAAGGGATCTTCGGCACGAAAATCTCGCCGCCGCGCATCATCTCCATGCTGGATAGCACGAAGTTCACCCCTTGGGTGAGCGTAATCCAGAAGCGCGTCATGCGTTCGTCGGTGATCGGCAGCGAGGCCGCGCCGTCATTGGCCAATTTCTGGAAGAAGGGAATTACGCTGCCGCGCGAGCCCACGACATTGCCGTAGCGGACAACCGAGAAGCGGGTGCCATCGGCGCCGGCGAGATTGTTTGCCGCGACGAAAATTTTGTCGGACGCCAGTTTCGACGCGCCGTAAAGATTGACCGGGTTGGCCGCTTTGTCCGTCGAAAGCGCGATGACTCTTTTCACGTTGCGCCGGAGCGCCGCGTAAACCAGGTTCTCAGCGCCGAAGACGTTGGTGCGTATGCATTCGAACGGATTGTACTCCGCCGTCGTAACCTGCTTCAGGGCGGCAGCGTGAACGACGTAATCGACATCGCGGAGCGCCATATCGAGGCGGTCGCGGTCGCGCACATCGCCGATGAAGAAGCGCAGAAACGGGTATTGCTCGGGCGGAAACTCCTGCTGCATTTCGAACTGCTTCAGCTCGTCGCGCGAGAAGATGATGAGCCGGCGCGGTTTGTAGCGCGCGATCACCGACTTCAGGAAATGTTTGCCGAAGGAACCTGTGCCGCCGGTGACAAGAACCGATTTGTCGTTCAGATCGAGCCACGGCTGGCTGAAATCACGGAGGGTGGAAGACGGCGCGGCCGAAGACGGCGTGCTATTTGAGCTTTCTTCCAACTTTAGAGCGACAGCGGCAGGCGCCATATCGATAAATCCCTCTTTACGCAGAGGGATCATGGACGTGATTTCTCCATATTTAATTAATTCGACTAAAATTTATCCGTTCCACCCTAGGTTTCATTAACCGTAATCGAAAACCGCGCCCGCCGATGGCCTTTCAAGTACGGCGTAGGCCGCCGAGTCTCGTCGAGCTCCAGCATCGACAGCGCCAATTGGCAGAACAGGCTTCCGCCCACCTGCCGGTGCGTCAGCAGGCCCAGCAATGGCGCCGTGTCCCGGTCCACTTCGATACGCACGGTTCGCCGTCCGTCCGACAATTCGGCCCAGCCTTCCGTCATGCCCAGGCCGCAACTCGCGGACACCAGAAACGAGACAGGCGCGCCGTGCTCGACCGTCTGCCCGTGCAGCGCAAAGGTCTCCGGCGCAAAGCCGCCATTGTGCGTGGTGAGGGTAAGATGCCGCCAATCAAAAGCGTCCGGAAGAAGCGTCACGTGTCCCAAACGCAGTGAGCCTTTGCCCCAATCGTTCCATTGGAACGTGATGTCGAAATCCACGCGCGGCGCATTTCCGTGGATACGGATCACCTTCTTGATGGGGCCGAGCGGGGTGTCGATACGTCCCACAACCAACACGTCATCGCCGCTCTGCGCGATTGTGGTCTCCGCCCATTCCAGATCGGTAATCTTGGGTTCTCCGGGCTGCTCATAGACGCAATCGCCGGTGTACCAATCGGCCTGCAAAGCAATGTCGTCAAAATGCCCGTGAGGAAGGCCGCCGACGACCGGCGAATCGCCGTCGAAGGCGAGTTGCTGAACTGCCAATCCGCGCCGCCGGTCCAGGCGCGCGGTGACTCTGCCGGTGGACACATCGACGAAACGCTGTTCGACCGTGCGGCCTCTGGGCAGGAACATCTGCGGCGCCTGCGTCGTGGCGTAATGACTTTCCAGCGCCGACAGCTCGGCGCAATACCGAGTCCAGCGGGCCTGCGTAATGTGGGTGCGGAAATCGCTGGCCCACAAACGGCAAAGCGTTTTCCAATCCGCGTCTGCTGCGTCTCTCCGGACCAACGCCGAATAAATGCGCTGACAGGCAGCGTTGATGCCGATGTCGTCGCGGCCGGTTACCGCCCAGCGCGTCAAATTGTATTTACGCTGCTTTTTCACGGGCACGGGACAGACGGCGGATTCCAGCTGCAAAGGCGCGCCGGTCCGCTGGGTCAGGCGAAACGCATCGGAAGGACGTAAGAGACGGAACGCCTGGTTTCCCGACAAAGCGGAAAATGCTGCGCCAAGGCGCGCCCACTCGCTCTCCGCAAGCGATTCTTCGGTGCGGTAACGTCCCGGCCGGAAGTCGAACACCTCGCCATCGCTGGCGTAAAGGCACAGCGCGCGTGTGCTGACGCTTTGGCGTCCCGCCACAAAATCCAAATACGAATCCAGCGTGATGTCGTCATGGGCGTAACGTTGCAGCTTCTGGAACGCGACCGTGTTGGTCCACAGAATGCCGATCGTGCTGCCATCGGCGCCCAGCGCGGTCTGCGGCAGGTAGCGCGTTTCGGGGTCCCATTCGGGATGCTGCGCGCCGGCATTGTCCCAATCCATCAGCAGGGCTTCATAACCCGCGTCGCGGTAAATGCCGACAAGGCCGCTCGCATAGGCTTGCTCATTGACGAGAGCCAGAGCTGGCCGTGTGCCGAGCAGGCGTTCATAGACTTCATGCCCAATCGCGAGGTTCTTCTCTACGACGCGGGCCGGAACCAGAGGTCCGATAAGCTGCGCATAGCCCGAACCGATCAGTTCGGCTTTGCCTTCCG
>Ga0114969_10001092_pt1 | contig 23061 bp, 22 predicted proteins | sample M_130807_MF_Meta_FD_87316 | JGI IMG/M metagenome (GOLD analysis project Ga0114969, IMG submission 87316) | Freshwater microbial communities from Lake Montjoie, Canada to study carbon cycling - M_130807_MF_MetaG | ecosystem: Environmental > Aquatic > Freshwater > Lake | place: Lake Montjoie...
AAAGTATTCGCGAAATAAGATCAACAGTTTTTCACTCAGCATTACTTGCCGGTCTTTTTTACCTTTTCCCTGCCGCAGTGTTATCACCATTCTTTTCGAATCAATATCTTTCAATTTTAAATTCACAATTTCACTCACTCTTAACCCACCTGCATAAGCAAGGCAAATCATGGTGCGGTGTTTCAGGTTTTCTGTTGCCAGAATTATTTTTTTTATTTCTTCTTCAGCAAATACAGTTGGTAGTTGAAATGGTTTTTGTGCTCTTGGAATTTCATACATTTCAACTGTACGGTTCAAAACCTTTTCATAAAAAAATTTAATTGAACTTACTAACTGATTTTGCCCCGTTGCGCTCCATGCTTTGCTGTTTTTGTAGCGCATTAATAATTCCATTATTTCTTCCTTAGTTATGGCAGATGGTTTTTTATCCGGAAAGTTTTTTAAAAAAATTGAAAACCAGTTGCGATACACACTGATGGTATTTTCAGAATAGTTTTTTAACCTAAGCAACTCAATGTATTTTTTGAGCGCGAGAAACTGTGTTGCAGTGAGTATGCTGCTATTCATTGTCTAAACATAATGAAACTTTTTAATTAGCGGTGCAACTGTTTTTCTTCGGCCAGCACTAATTTCCATTATACAAAAAATCATTTCCCTCATTCAGAAACTAATTTTTCGCTTCGGTTTTATTTCAGTGCTACTTCGAAAAATTCCTTTTCCAACCGGTGCAGTAATTTTTCAAATAAAAAAAATTCTTTTTCCAATCAGCTAAAGTTTTATTCGTTCCCGAAAAATTATTTTTCCTTTTGGCGCAACAATTTTTCCAACCCCGAAAATTCTTTTTCTAACCGGCGCAGCATCGCTCTTTTTTGTTTTCAGTAAAAAAACTGGCACTCATTCATTTTTAATTCATCACCGATTTTTTTGCCCGATGTATTGCACATAAAAAAAAGAGTATTTACTTTTAGAACCCCCCGTTCACTAAATCCCCATTTTTGTTATGGCGGCTGGAAATAAAAAACAAAAAAAAGCCGGTGCTGCGCATAGCTCCGCGAAAAAGAAAACCGCAAATCCTGAAAAAGCCACGAACCCCCAAAAAACGGTGAAGCCAAAAAAACCGGCGAAACCATCGTGGCTGGTTGAAGGCAACCTGCTCATTCAAAAATCAAGAACCGAAAGTATAGTGGTTGATGCAGCGGAACTTCAATATGTACAAGGTAAGGGGCGCTGCAGCTCCATTCATCTGCGGGCTAATGAGAAAGACGAAATTATAGCATCGTCGTTTTCGCTCAGTCAGATTGGTAATGGTATAATAAACAAGGGTATAAAGCGGGTGCATAAATCATATATAATTAACTGCCGTCATATTGCGTTGTTTAAAAAACAAAAACATAAAAAAAGCCTGGTATTAAAATCGGGAGTTGAAATTCCATTGTCGCGCCGCATTTTTTATTGAGCCCAAGTTGTTTTGCTGAAATAAAATATACAGGCAAGCTATGCGCGCTTGTTTTTTGTGCGGTACCATTCACTACCTGAAATAAACCGTTAAATTAAAATTTGTGCAGTTGGTTACTTAAAAGTTACCGTTGGTTGCGGGGGCTGTAAAATTGCATTCTTAAAATTTTTAAAAACAAAAACCAAAACCAAGCTTATGAAAAAATCTTCAGTAATCATTAACTACAAAAAATTCCGCCAGGCGGAGATAGGCCCCATTGCACAGGGTGTACATGATTCGCTAACCGGCAATTCCGATTTTCCGTCGCCGCCCGTTGCACTCAACACTTTTCTAACACTTATTACTACATTTCTGGCAAAGCTTGCCGCTGCTTTTCATGGCACTGTGGCGCAAACCGCCGAAAAGAATGTGGCGAAGGATGACCTGCTTACAGCCATGCGCTCCAATGCGGTTTATGTAAACACTACTGCCAATGGCAATGAAGTAAAACTGGCAGGCAGTGGTTATGTGTTTGCAAAAACTCCGCAGCCAAGGGGCCCGTTTGAAGTGCCAAAAAAGTTTACTGTGTTAGCCGACAGGCAACCCGGTCGCGCCAATATTGATTTTGGTGCCATGAATGGAGCAGCATACATGGTGCGCATTACAAAAGATGTAAATGTTGATCGAAACCAATGGCCTACCACCATTGATACACGGCGCAGTTTTTATATTGAAGGGCTTGAATCGGGCATGCGCTACACTGCCATTGGAGCATACAAAGGCACCAGCAACGAACTGAAATTTACCAATCCGGTGGAAGTGGTGATACAGTAACAATAACTAATAGAATGAAGCATTGAAAAAGCAGGAAAAATTCTTTCCTGCTTTTTTAATGATACCTTTGAGTTAAGTAAGAATCATATTATATTTGTTTAACCTGAAATTTAAATTATAGTTTAAACATTTATATGCCAGAAACCGATAAGTATAAAAGCTGCCGCAGTTGCGGTGCTGAAATTTCAAAAAGGAGTGATACCTGCAAGTATTGCGGTGCCTGGCAAAAATCTGTTATATGGAAGGTGGTGGTGCTTTGTCTTGTTTTTGCATTATCCATTTATATACTGCGGCACCTGCCTGATTAGTATTGAAGCAGATAATGTATTATTCAAAATGATAATTATCATGTTTAAGCCAAGCATATATCATATGCTGTTTTGTGAAGTTTGATGAAGTTTGTTAAAACAAAAACCCCGATTGAAATGAAACACGAAAATCACAAGAAACTGGCAGGAGTGTGGATTGACCATTCTGAAGCATTAATGGTAACTACCGAAGATCATAAAAACCACGGTGAGTTTGCCGTGCGCGAAAAAATACATGCAAGCCATCATGCATCATCAGGCGGCGAACACCGCCATCACAATGCCGAGCAGGGCGAATTGCACCATTACCTGAAGGCAGTGGCCGAAAAGCTGAAGGAGTTTGATGAAATTTTATTGATTGGGCCGGGCAAGTCGCAGGAGCAGTTAAAAAACCTGATGGCCACCGACCAGCATTTCAGCAACAAAAAAATAAGCATTGAATCGGCTGAGCGGTTAACCGAAAATCAGTTGAACGCGCACATGAAAAATCACTTTCAGCATTTAATGCATAACTGATTTAGTACATAGGTTAAAAAATTAAGAAGCCGATTCGATAACCGCAGCGGCTTTTTAATTTTCAGTACTTTATCAGTTTAAAAGTTTGAATCACATATTGGGTTTCTGTTTCAATAAAGTAAATTCCTTTCGAAATAGATTGAAGATTTATGGTCAGTTGTTTTTTATCAGTTTTTTCTGAATACAATTCCTGACCCAGTGCATTAATGATATGAATGCGGCAGGTACCAGTCAAAGCAGGAATAAGAACTGTTACTTCATCGCTTGCAGGATTCGGATATATATAAGTGCTGTTTGCTGAAACCTCATTATTAATTCCAAGTCCTGCAATTTCATAACACGAGGTTGTGGTATTACAACCGAATTGCGAAATTTCAACGGCATAGCTGCCATTTGTTGCCGGTGTAAAACTTTGATTGGTTGCACCTGAAACAGCAGAAAAATCATCATCGCAGTTTACCCATTGATAGGTTGCATTGTTTTGCTCCGTAGTAAGGGTATTGCCGGTAATAGTTACACTGGTATCAATACTTATTACTGTAATGTTTATTGAATCAATGGCCGAACAATTAGAACCGGTAACTGTAACATAATAGGTACCATCGTCAAATGCAAGAATGGAAGAATCTGTTGAACCGGTAGACCACAGGTATTCAAGTGAATCGCTTTGACCTACATGCGTTGCAAAAACCATATCCATTCCGGTAGGGTAGGTGCCTGACGGGTCGGTAATAAATAATTCGCCGTTGTTATAAGTTCCCGGATTCTGAACCTGCACTCCATAGGGGTAGGGCATTCCGGCTCCCGGTACAAATTGAAATGTATATGCATTACCCGTAATTATCTGAGTGTTTTCAGGAAAAGAAATCATGCAGTTGCCTGAAGGGCAATTCACAGTTACAGTTTGTGAATCGAGCAATGTGCCTGTAATTCCGTTACCCGAAAAAAGATTTACCACGCCTACCCCGTTTATGTAATTAAAGAAGCCCATGTCAATTTGCACCAGTGTTCCGGTTATTCCTGCAACAAAAGTTTGAAACTCCGAGCGGTCGGCTCCGGTTAAAGCACTCATACCTCCATTGTAATTTGTTTGCTCCTGATCAATAACTGAATTTGTGAAAGCAAAGTCAGTTTCAGTTTGCAGTAATATGTAAGTGCCTTCGCACAATGTGTCAGTTCCCTGTGTAATAACGGTTACTGTGCATTGCGATTTTGCTTTAAAGGAAAGCATGGAAAAGCTAAGCAGTATGCAGAATATTTTTGTTTTCATTTTATTATTTTAAAAGCAACAGATTCTTATTGTCAAGAATCTGTTGCGTAAAAAAATTATTTTAATTTATTGCTTCAGTACTTTAAGGGTTTGTTCAATGTGATTGTCTTTTTCAAACTGTAAAAGATACAACCCGTTGTTGTAATCAGATAAATTCAACTGGCTTTTCAATTCAGTAATTTGTGCGTAGAATAAAAGTTTTCCGCTTACATCGTAAATTGTAAGCATTGATGGAATATTCTCTTCGTTAAGTTGAAGCGATATTTCGTTGGTAAATGGATTCGGGTAAACTGAAATGTTACTTCTACTGATTTTTTCAGCATTGTTTTCTTCTAATCGAATAACAGGGTCAGTCCATATTTCCACTCTTTTTGAAATAATGCTGTATTGAGGATATGAACTTAATACTTCAGCACCACCAGCAAACATTGCTTTATTGCCATAAGAAGCAGCAGCAAGATAAATTCTGGGGCGCGAAAGGTATTCAACCGACCAGGTGTTAGTTGCAAGGTTCAATACTTCAATTCTGTCGGTACCAACATTTCCCCATGTAACATTACCACCTGCAAACATTATCCGCTGTGGTGTTTGTGCAACCGCCATACTCATTCGCGGCGATGAAATGGTAATGTAACTGATAGTATTTGCAGCAGCATCATAAATTTCAACTCTGTTAGTTAAAGCGCCGCTGTTACTGATTGTTCCACCTGCCAGGTAAACTTTTGTTCCTGATGTTGCCGCAGCTATTCCATACTTTGTTTCCGACATATTTAGTGTGCTCCAGGTATTTGTTGAAGCATCATAAATGTCAATTACTTTTGAATAGGTTCCATTGGCATTTCTTCCACCTGCAAATAAAACTTTATTGCCAACTACCGCTGCGGTAATCAACTCCCTGCTGGTTGAAAGCAGTGCAGTACTCCAGGTGCCAGTTGCGTTATCATAGATATCTACTTTTTTACTCGTTGTATATACCCCGTTTGAAATATTACCTGTTTCTCCTCCGGCAAAAATTACTTTGCTGCCAACTACTGCTACTGCCATTGAAGTTCTTGCCTGCGATAAATTGTAGGTGGTGCGAACTCCGGTAGTTACATCAAAAATATCTACACGATTAGAGTAGTTTAAAATCTGACGGCCTCCAGCAAAAAATACTTTATTGCCAACTGCAGCCGAAGCTCCCACAATACGGGCATTTGAAAGTGTTTTTGTACTCCAAAGGTTCGTGGCTGAATTGTATATGTCAACATTATTAAAAAAGTTATACGAAGAAACTCCAATATACCCTCCGCCACCAAAGTAACTTACTCCGTTAGCGGTAGCAGCTCTCACGCTTGGTCTTGGCACGGTCATGCTTTTGATAGACCATGTTCCGGTAGCGAAATTGTAAATTTCATAAGCAGCAGAGGAAGCGAAAAAGGCTTTGCTTCCGTTTTGTGTAGTTACTAATCCCCAATTAGGGGTTGACAGCGAATCAATACTCCATTGAGCTGTTACTGTTGTTGCATAAGCTATGTATGCAGCCATTATTAAAATTATTTTTTTTCATTTTGTTTTTGATTTTATTTTTTTAAAATTTTTGATTGGTTAATCATCATCGCCTTGCTCAGATGTATTTGTTTCATTCGACTGATTATTTACAGCTGTTGAATTGCTTCTGATTTCGGTGTGCCGAATTTGTCCGCCCAGGTATGCAGCGCGTCCCATCAGGCCGAATGATGCAATTCCTGAAATCAACGCGATAAGAACAAATGTTTTTGCAAATGGATGATTGATGATTTGCAATCCCAAAGTTATAAGAGCAAGGCCCCCTGTAAACATCATTACCCAGAAAGCTACTTCTGCCGCTTCTTCGTGTGACTCTATAATGGATTCTACAACTCCCGGAAGATTTTCAACTGCTTCTTCAGCTGGTTCCCCTGTAAGGAACACCGGTATTGCAATTAATGCCATTACTACTATTGTTGCTAATGACACTTTTTGAATATTTATGTTTTTTATTAAAAGCCCGTATAGCAAAATCATTATTCCTATTAATGAGCCGATTACAGGAAAGTGATTGAGCAATAAGTGCACATGTGTATTATTCATAATTTATTTTTTTTTAAAGTTTAATTAATGGAAATTCAATTCAACCTTTCAGTAAATTCTGCAGGCAGAATATGTTGCCTGATAAAAAGTTATTTGGGGGGTTGCCAGATATTGAACAAGCGAGAGGTAATAATCAATTCAGTAAATGAAATTTCCAATTCGTTTACCGTTGAGGATATTAATAATAAAGACCTTTGTTCTAAGGTATATGGAGTAAAATGAGAGAAATAGCTTTGAAAAGATTTAAACGGTAACTGTGAATCTTCCTTTTTATCCTTTTCAGATTCTGGTTTCTGATTAAGTATGTAATGCTTATACATAAAATCAAAAACCCCGTCAGCGGGATGCTGCATTTTATGCTGATAAAAGTGTTGCTTCAGATACGAAACCTTAGCCAGCTCATCAAAATGTAATGAACCACCGATAATTGATGTTATCAGAAATATGGCTAAAACCTTTTTCATACAATTGAAATAAAATCTCATCACTTCATCACACAGAATTCAATTCTGTAATGTAAAGTTCCATCCATATTCATTTTTAAGGCATGAGATTAATCAGTTTTCGCACCCATTTTATTAAAGGTTTATATAACTGAATAATACATTAATACTTCCAGCAATTTTATTTATGCAGGATTTTTGTAAGGAACAAAAGCTAACGAAATTAAAAGGGTCAGTACATCTGGCCTCGTAACTCTTTTACGCGCTTATCATTTATGTACTCATCAAAATCCATTAGGCGGTCAATAATTCCTTTAGGGGTAATTTCAATAATGCGGTTGGCAACTGTTTCCATAAAAGTATGGTCGTGCGAAGTTAGCAGAACAATGCCGGGAAAACTTTGGCAACCTTCGTTAAAACTTTGTATGCTTTCCAGGTCCAGGTGATTGGTTGGCTGGTCGAGTATTATCACATTCGGGTTTTGCAGCATCATTCGGCTTATCATGCATCGCACTTTTTCGCCACCGCTCAGAACATTGGTTTTTTTATTTATATCGTCGCCACCAAATAACATTTTTCCTAAATAGCCTCGAATGAAAGGTTCATCGGCATCAGTAATGTAAGATGGAACAAACTGCCGCAGCCAATCCATCAGGTTTAAACCTGAGTTAAAAAACGATTCGTTTTCCTGAGGCAGGTATGCTTTGTATACAGTGGTACCCCATTCAAATTTTCCGTTGTCGGCTTTTACATCGCCGTTTATAATTTCAAAAAAGGTGGTAACAGCCAGCGGATCCTTGCTTAGTATGGCAATCTTTTCTCCTTTATGTATGCTGAACGAAACTTTATCAAACAGTTTTCTTCCATCAACCGATTTTGAAAGGTGATCAACATTCAATATCTGATTTCCCACTTCGCGAAGCGGGCTGAAAATAATTCCGGGATACTTACGGTTGCTTGGTTCAATTTCGTCAATGTTTAATTTCTCCAGAGCTTTCTTTCTGCTGGTTGCCTGGCGGCTCTTACTTGCATTGGCCGAGAAACGGGCAATAAAATCAAGCAATTGCGCACGCTTTTCTTCAGTCTTTTTATTTTTATCGTTCAGTTGACGGGCTGCTAACTGACTACCCTCATACCAGAAACTATAATTACCGGTATAAACTTTTATTTTACTCTTGTCAACATCGGCCACATGCGTGCAAACAGTATCAAGAAAGTGACGGTCGTGACTTACCACCAATACGATGTTTTCATAATCAGCTAAAAAATTCTCCAGCCATATAATGGTTTCAATATCCAGTCCGTTAGTTGGCTCATCCAGCAATAAAATATCCGGATTACCAAACAAGGCCTGTGCAAGTAACACCCGCAGTTTAAAGTTACTCGGAATTTCTTTCATCAATGAATGATGAAATTCTTCCTTCACCCCAAGTTCACTTAAAAAGGTAGCAGCATCGCTCTCTGCCGTATAACCGCCCATTTCGCCAAACTCTGCTTCTAAATCACCGGCTACCAGATAATCTTTTTCAGTAGCATTAGGGTCGGCATAAATGGTGTCTTTAATCAGTTGAACCTCCATCATTTTTTTATGACCCATCATAACGGTATGCAAAACGGTGAATTCGTCGAACTCAAACTGATTTTGTTTTAAAAAACTCATCCGCTCGCCTTTACCAACTTCAACAGTTCCTTTATTGGGTTCTATCTCTCCGCTCAGTATTTTTAAAAATGTACTCTTTCCGGCACCATTAGCTCCAATTACACCATAACAATTGCCCTTTGTGAAAGTGATGTTTACTTCGTCAAATAGAACCCGCTTACCATAACTTAATGAAATATTTCTTGCACTTAACATTAATATTTTTTTTGAGGCGGCGAATGTAAGCGGCAATTGGTATTTAAAGTGCCTACGCTTAAATATTGGCAAACATAAAGGCGCAAATGGTTGTTGATAGACTGAATAAAATATAATGATACATTTACGCCTTAAGTTATATAAAACAAATTAATGCAAACAATTTTAGGGGCAAACGGAACCATTGCAACAATTCTGGCTAAAGAATTAAATGCATATGCCAGCCAAATCAGATTAGTAAGCCGCAATCCAAGAAAAGTTAATGATACAGACGAATTGTTTCCTGCCGACCTTTCTGATTCAGCACAGGTTGAAAAAGCAATTGCCGGATCTGAGGTTGTTTACTTGTTAGTCGGGTTTGATTATAACATTAAGGTTTGGCAGGATAAATGGCCCAAATTGATGAAAGCAACCATTGACGCATGTACAAAACATAATTCAAAACTGGTTTTCTTCGATAACATTTATCCATATGATATTAAGGAAGTTGGGAACATGACTGAAAACTCAGTTGTTAATCCTCCAAGTAAAAAAGGACTGGTTCGAAAGGAAATTGCTGATATGTTGTTGAATAAAGTGAAGGAAGGAAAGTTAACAGCACTTATTGCCCGCGCCGCTGATTTTTATGGGCCTGATAATGAAAAAAGCATGTTGATTGAAACAGTTTATAAAAACATTAAGAAAGGAAAGAAACCAAATTGGCTTGTTGATGCCAATAAAAAACACTCGTTTACTTACACCCCTGATGCAGCAAAAGCAACTGCAATTTTAGGAAACACTCCCGATGCTTATAATCAGGTGTGGCATTTACCAACTGATAAGAACCCGATTACTGCAAATGAAATGATTGCATTGTTTAATAAAGAAATGAATGCATCAAAAACAGTTTCATTACTCCCTGTTTGGTTAATGAAAGTGCTTGGAATATTTATGCCTTTTATGAGAGAAATGCCTGAAATGTCTTATCAATATGATCGTGATTATTATTTCGATTCATCAAAATTCTCGAAGCGATTTGATTTTAAAACAACTTCTTATAGCGAAGGTGTAAAACAAACTGTTGCGCAAACAAAAAAATGATTTTTATCTGTTTTAAGCAAATCGTTTACAATTATGAACTTATAATAACTAAACAACCTATCTTATTTACATTTTTTTATTTTTCTATCTTGCACCTCGAATGAAAAATAAAACAAAAGGAATTGTTTGTTGGTTGGTTATGCTGTTGATTTCTTGTATTGCAGGTTCTTATAAATCAATTGCTCAATCTTCTTTTCAGAAGAAAACAATTGACATTGGAAATACAGGAATGACAATTTCAAATTTTGGGACCATTGGCAATCCTGTTATAATAAGCAATCCCGATGATATGCCATCTTTGGAATATCCAGTAAACTCAGGCATTGAACATTTATTTGAAGGTGGAATTTGGATAGGTGCAATTATTGGTGGACAAACAGTTGTTTCTACGGCCTCAGTTGATGCGGCAAGTGGGTACACAACTGGTGCAGCAGGATTTGAATTCAGCGCTCAGCAGGGAAGTGAAATTAATCAGCGATCTACACTTACTTATGATAATTATTATTCACCTAATGCAGTTTCTCATCAGGATTTTGTAATGGATTTTACTGATGCAAATACAATTGTTCCCGGAACTACAATTCCAATTACTGATCACACTTCGCCTTTAAATGCAAATGTTCATCTCGAAACTTATGCCTGGAATTATTCATTTGCCGATTATTTTGTAATTCTGAATTATACAATTACAAATAATTCTAATCAAACCTGGGATAGTGTTTATCTTGGAATGTGGACCGACCTGGTTGTAAGAAATGTGAATGTAGCAACCGATAATGGATCTGCTTTTTTTAGCAAGGGAGGAGTTGGTTATATCGATTCTTTATTTGCTTTATATGCTTATGATGTGAATGGCGATCCCGGCTATACAAATTCTTATGGAGCAACTCAGTTTTTAGGAATTGTTTGGCGGGATAAATTTTTTCACCCGAATAATGTATCACAATTTTTAAATGAAGTATTGCCTTTACCTGAAGTGAATGCAAATTTCTGGAAGTATAAAACTGATGATGGTTTTTTGGGTACTTATCCGGCTGATGACTTATTAAAATATGGTCGTTTAAAAACACCACTGGATTTTTCAAACTCTGCAATTACCAATACATTTTCTTCAGCTTCTAACAGAACTGATTTGTTATCAGCAGGACCATTGACACAAGTAGTGCCAGGTGAAAGTTTTCAATACTCAATTGCGATTGTTTGTGCTGCGCAATTACCAGGAACCACATTGGATGCTCCTGAAGCGCGTACTGAATTAAATCAGCATTTAGGTTGGGCTAAGAGAACTTACCTTGGCGAAGATGTAAATGAAAATGGAGTTCTTGATGCAGATGAAGACCTTAATAGTAACCAGATTCTTGATCGGTTTATTTTGCCTGAACCACCTGCTGATCCAATTGTAAGAATGATTCCATCAGAAGGGGCAGTTGATATTTATTGGAATAATGAAGCTGAAAATTCTATTGATCCCATCAGCAAACAAAAAGATTTTGAAGGATATAGAATTTACAGAAGCAATGTAGGAGATGATTTAAATGTGCAAACTTCAGGCAACTTAAATCAAATTGCTCAATGGGATAAAGTCGCAAATGATTTAGGATTTAATAATGGATTCAGCTCAATATTACTAAGTACCCCAAAAATATTTGAAGGGGATACAACACAATACAATTATCACTATAGAATTGATGGATTGCTAAGTGGTTGGCAATATGTATTTGCACTTACCTCTTTCGATGAAGGAAATAAAGAGTTAAATCTGCAAAGCCTTGAATCATCAATAACAGCAAATACATATAGGGTATTTGCAGGAACAGAAGGTAAGATTTACAATACAAAAAAAGATTCTCTCAAGCCTGGTGTTTATCCGAATCCGTATCATATTCAAGCAGCATGGGATGGAGCAACTTCGCAAACAAGAAGAATAAGCTTTTATAATTTGCCGGATGAATGCACTATTACAATTTACACCTCAGCAGGGGATGTTGTAACTGTATTGAATCATGATGATAATTATCGTGGTGAAGATGTGCAATGGTTCAGTAATTATGCCGGAAGTCCAAATGATCGGGTGCTGTCAGGAGGTGAGCATTATTGGGATATATTAAGTGAAAGCAAGCAGGCAATTTCGCAAGGTATTTATCTGTTTTCTGTTAAGGATTTGAAAACCGGAGTTATAAAAACTGGTAGTTTTGTAATTGAACGATAAATAATTTTATAATGAATTTTTACCTTTCGCAGCCATCATTTTGGAAACGGGAATATATACTGACTAAAGACGATGGATCTAAAATCGCAGGTGTGAAGTATAGCAATTCATTCTTTGTGAAAAATAATGAAGCCGAATTTGCAACAAGTAATGGGGCATGGATTATTAAAAGAAAAAGTTTTTGGTCAGCTGAAGTACAGGTTATTGAAAAGAACACTCAGATTGTAGTTTGTACTTTTAAATACAACGGATGGAGAAAGTTAATGAAATGCACAATTGATTTACATAACTATCAATTCAAAAAGACAGGATTTTTTCATTCAGTATTTTCATGGGAAGATGAAGCCAGAGAAAATATTATGAAGTATAAACCAGTTTCGGGACTAAAATTGAAATTAAATATTGAAGGCAATGAAAAATACAACAGAGATAAAAACCTGTTTCTTCTTTTATTTATAGGTGCATACCAGATAAATTCAATTAGAGCAGCAGCTTCGGCGGGTTGAAGCAAATATTTTAATATTTCTAAAAAATTCAGTCTTTCTATTTATTTAACTTCAAATAGTATAATATCTCAGTTGAAATTCAGATACTTGCAGCCCCTAAAGAAGGGATAAAACACAAATTAAAATGAAAAAGAAATTAATCCTTGCTTTGCTTTTGATTATTCCAGCAATGGCATTTTCACAAACCTATCCACTCGTAAGCATACATGACTTGCAGTATGTGGATGATCAGAACCTTGCCAATGGCCTTGACTCTGCACTTTTTTATATAGGCGATACAGTGCAGGTTGAGGGAATTGTAATTTTTGATCCATGTGCATATGGACAGAGCACAACTGGTAGCCGCGTTGCAACTTTTATTTCTGATGTAAATTCTACCGGCCCCTGGAGTGGCATGCAGATAATCATTGACCCTTCTGTAATAGGTGCAGGCAGCGGCCCTGCTGCAGTTTCGCAATTAAGTGTTGCTTCTTTGTTTCAGGATTATTGCGTTTATGGGAATACTGTTAAGGTTACCGGAATTCTTTCTTCTTTTTCCAATAACACTCAGTTAAATATTTTGCCAATTCCAACAACGATTACCAGTATATCTGATACTTTACCTGTTCCTGTAATTCTTCCAATTGATTCCTTTGAATTGAGCGATGGTCAGGGAGGGCAGGTGATTCAAATTCCTTCCGGAGAAAAATATGAAGGAGTATATGTTGAGATGCAGAATGTAAGAGTAGTTGATGTGTCGGTAGTAAGTGGTGGAACAAGAATCAATTGGAGTATTCAAGATAATTTCGGAAATAAAATTAAAATCCGTGATATGAGCGGATGGATTCGAAATGATACTTCCGACAACTTTTGTACATCATCCGGAAGTTTTACTCCTGCTGTTTTTGATACTCCTATTGTTAATTCTGTTTTAGCATTCGTTCGCGGAGTTATTATTGAATTTAAAACAGGTGCAGGTCCTTATGAGTATTTTCTCGCGCCTTTAACTTTAGCTGATATCGGTCCTGTTACCTACGCAGCACCCACAGTTGGAACCGTTACTTTAAGTAATCCTGTTCCTTCAACAACACAAACTCAAACCGTTACTGCTGTTATTACGGATGATCAATCAGTTGCTTCTGCAGTATTGTTTTACGCTAGCGGTTTATCCAACAATACTTTCCTGAATGTTTCAATGACAAACATTGGTGGAAATAACTGGCAGGCTACAATTCCGGCAATTGGACCCGACAGCACTTATGTGAAATACTGGATTAAAGCCACAGATAATCAGGGGTATTATACCAATTTTCCTGATTCATTAGGTACTAACAGATTTTATTTAGTTAAGAATTCAGGAATTACCAGTATTCAACAATTACAGTGGCATCCACTTGGCTATGGTGCATCACCTTATGCCAATCAAACTATTGATAACATGAATGTTCAGGGTATTGTTATGTGCGAATCGGGAAGTTTGTATGATTTAGGACAGGTTATGATTCAGAGCAGCAACAATCCTTGGAGTGGAATTTCTTTAAGTGGCACAGGACTTACCACTCTTAAGCGTGGTGACTTAGTGAAAATAACAAAAGCGAAAATTTTAGAAACAAATACTGTTACAACTCTGGATTCAATTTCATTTACCGTTCTTTCAACTGCAAATGCTTTGCCTGCCGCTATTACCACTATAGACATGGATAGCATCATAGCCATTAAATTCAATTTCACAGAGCCTTATGAAAGCATGTTGCTTGGTTATGATACAGTTACTGTGGTTAGTTTGAATCCTGATGCGCCAAGTGATTTTGGTGAGTGGGCTATATATAAAAATCCATTTCCGGTTGGACAACTTCGTTGCGATGATCAGTCAAATGATATTGCATTTGGTTTTAATGCTGACTCGTTGGTTTTGAATCAATCATTGGATTACATCTATGGAATGTTTACGCGCGCTTTCGGCAACTGGAAATTGTGGCCGCGTAACCGCGATGACATTGCAGGCTTTCAGGTAATTTATATTGGAATTGATGAAGCCGGCAAGCAAAGTGTCACCTGGAAAGTTTATCCAAATCCGATGAATAACGAACTGAATATTCAGTATTCAGGAGTAAATAATAACCTGATTATTGAATTGTTTGATGCAACAGGACGAAAAGTTCTTGAACAAAAAAGTTCTTCAGCAAGTACTATGTTAAATGTTCAATCACTTTCGGCAGGCACTTATATTCTCAATATGAATGATGGAACAACCACACTTCATTCAAAAATTGTAAAACTGAAATAATTTCAAACTCATCATTTATATCAAAAGCCGTCGCAGTTTCTGCGGCGGCTTTTTTATTTCATGCATTATAATTGCACCTTTGACTTACTAATGAATTATTTTTTACCATTGTTTTTAATTGCAGTGTTGTTTTCAAATGAATTGAATGCTCAACAACCACTTCCTTTTTACGAAAAAAATCAGAAGGGTGAATGTTATTTGTTGCGAACCGATTCAATGTATTCGCCAAAAGTATTTAGTGAGGTAAGTGTGCTTACAAAGAATGGAATTCAGGGCTTGGGAAAAATGACAAACCTATATATTCAACAAGAAGAGGAATGTTGCACGAACCCCGATCCGTTTTTTTTGATGGGAAATTTCAAGGCAGCGTTTCAACCCGATACTCCTTATTATTTGATTTCTGAAAAGGTTGATGAAGGGAAGTTATTCGATTTAAAATTTTCGGAAATAAAAAATTCAGAAAAATTTGTTGGTGATGCTTTTCAAAAACCATTGTTAGGCGATCCGGAAGAAAATTATTGGCGGTTTCGTTGGAAGGAGCAGATTGGAGGAAAAACATATCTCGAACAAATTGAAGAAATAACCTACAACAACCAGCCAAGTGATACTGCTGTTTTTCATGTGAGTTTAAATGCCTGCCAATATTTAAAGCAAGATTCGTTTGAAATACTTTACTGCCATGCTGATTCTGCTGTTGAAGATTATTTATATGAACCTGCATGGGTACTGGTTTACCTGAACAATAAATTGTTTGATGCCCGCATGGATTATTACAACATGCCCATGGATGGCTATGGCCCGTTTCAATCTCTAAAGCAACTTCCGGTGGGATGGTATAAAAAGAAAGCTGATTTTTTTCTGATATACTACCCGGGCTATGTGGTAACACAACAAGATGGAATGTGGGTTGAGCGTATGCGTGAACCCTGCCGTTATTATGGCGAGTGTGATTGTGCTGAGGAAGAATAAAAAAGCCGCTCTCAAACCAAGAGCGGCTTTTTTATTTTACTAATTGGTCAATTAATTAATTTCAATAGAATAAGGTATGCGCATTTGCATTCCTTTTAATTCGCTAACTGATTTTATTTGCTGGAACATGGTATAGAAATCGCCTAACTGAACTTTCACTTCATCCTCCTTAGCATCCTGCAAAGCACTGAAAATCTGCGACCACTTGTTGTCAACCGTTGGGTATTCAATCAGGCGGTAGTTTTTGCTCTTAATCATTTTAGCGGCAATATTTATGGCATCCTGTATTCCGCCTAAAGTATCAACCAAGCCCCACGCTAATCCCTGTGTACCTGTCCATACTCTTCCCTGCGCAATAGAGTCTACTAAAATGGGGTCAAGATTTCTTCCGGTGTAAACACGCTTTTTAAACTGCGCATAAATGCTGTCGACTTCGTTTTGAATAATCAGTTTTTCGCCATCGTTGAAAGGTCGGGTTAAATCACCAAAGTCAGAAAATTTTCCTGTACCTACATGGTCAAAAGTAATTCCGAGTTTATCGTTCAATAATTTCTGAGCGCATGGAATAATTGCAAACACTCCAATGCTTCCGGTCAAAGTAGTTGGCTGCGCAACAATTTTACTTGCGCTGCAGGAAATAAAGTAGCCTCCAGAAGCTGCATAATCACCCATTGAAACCACCACAGGTTTTATCGCTTTAGTTAGAGTAACTTCTCTCCATATTACATCTGAAGCAACTGCGCTGCCACCAGGAGAATTTACACGAAACACAATTGCTTTTATTTTATCATCACGACGGATTTTTTCAAACAATGCAGCAAATCGGTCGCCGCCAATATTTTCTTTATCACCCTGCCCGTCAACTATATCACCTTGAGCATAAACCACAGCTATTTTATCCTGGTCAACACTTTTCTTTTCAGTATCCGGCGTGTTCGAATATTTAGAAAGAGTTATGAAATTAATTTTCTTTTTATCGTCAGTCTTTAATTTTTCATGAATGAATTTTTTAGCAGCATCACTGTAACCAATTTCATCCACAAAATGATAACTGAGTGCCTGATAAGCAGTTCGTATAAGCATACTGTCAGCAATGTGATTAACAATTGATGTATCAATATTCCGCGAAGCACTAACAGCGCTTACATAGTTGGCTTGAATGTCTTTTAATAAAGCAAGAGTCATTATTTTATTTGACTCACTCATTTTATCGTATCGGAAAGGCTCAGTTGCAGTTTTAAAACGACCATCGTAAAACACCTGCACATCAACACCAATTTTTTCGAGCATTCCTTTAAAAAACATAATCTGAGCATTCAAACCTCTCCACTCCACAACACCAGCTGGATTCAACACAATTTTATCAGCAACACTTGCTACATAATATCCTTTTTGAGAATAAGCATCGGCATAAGCCACAATAAATTTTTTCGATTCTTTAAAATCAATCAGCGCGTCGCGAACTTGCTTAGCAGTAGAAATGCCGCTACCGAAAGTTCCGACATTTATATAAATGCCTTTGATGTTATTGTCTGATTTTGCTTTTTTTATCAGGTGCAAAATGTCATTTAAGCCCATTGGCATTTCCATATCCATTCCGCCGAAATTTAAATTGGCAAGTGGATTAAAGTTGGTTTGTTCAGGCACCGCATAGTTAAGCGACAATTCAAGAACACTATTTGTTGAAGCAGCTTTTTTATCGGGTTCTGAAACGGAAGAAACAATTCCGGCAATAATTCCGATCATAATAAATACGAGTACAACAGAGCCGACAATAAAGCCGAGCATGGAGGCAAAGAAAAATTTAAAGAACTGTTTCATTGGGGTTTTATGTTTTTATTATTTGTTTGTTTTTATAAGGCTGGCAAAAGTAAGTGAAAAGTTAATTGTGTTTACATTCGCCTCAATAGTTGTGAAATTGAATCAGGTTTATCTATCGTTGGGAAGTAATGTTGGCAATCGCTCTGAGCAATTAGCGAAGGCAATTGATTTTTTGAAGGAAAAAGGGGAGGTGAAAAGAAATTCATCTGTTTATGAAACTGAAGCTTGGGGAAATACCAACCAACCTTCTTTTTTAAATTTGGTTTTGAAGATGATGACGAATTTTGAGTCAATAAATTTTATGAAAGAGCTATTATTAATTGAGAAAAAAATGGGGAGAATTCGGCAGAATAAATGGGAATCACGCATCATTGATATTGATATTCTATATTTTAATAATGAAATTAGAAATGAAAACAAATTGAAAATACCGCATCCTTATATTCATGAAAGGAAATTTGTTTTAGAACCTTTAGCTGAAATTGCTCCTGATTTTGTTCACCCGCTTTTAAAACTAAATTCAATTGAAATGCTTAAAGCATGTTCCGACAGTTTGGAAGTAAAACGGCTATTAAATGCATAATTACATTGTAATAGAAGGGAATATTGGTGCAGGCAAAACTTCACTGGCTGAAAAATATGCCGAAGAAATGAATGCCAGATTGGTGCTTGAGCAGTTTGCCGATAATCCTTTTCTTCCTCAGTTTTATTCCGACCGCGAACGATATGCTTTTCCACTTGAATTATTTTTTGTAGCTGAGCGGTTTCAGCAACTGAAAGATACTTTAAACAAGCAGGATTTATTTCAAACCACTACAATTGCAGATTATGTTTTTATAAAGAGTTTATTATTTGCCAAAGTAAATCTTACTGAAGAAGAATTTAAATTGTATCAGCGTTTGTTTCAGATAATTCATTCTACTTTACCGGAACCTGATATACTGGTATACCTGCATTGTGATGTAGAAAGATTACTTAAAAATATTAATATGAGGGGAAGGGAATATGAATTAAATATTTCTACTGATTATTTAAGCAGTATTCAAAATACCTATTTCGATTATTTTAAAACTGTAACAGGTTATCCTATTTTAATTATTAATGTAACCAAGGCAGATTTTGTAAAAGACGAAACACATTATAGTAAAATTAAAGAATGGATAAATGCACCGCACGAAAACGGGATGCATTATTATGGGTTTTGAAAATTAGAAATCGAAAGTGATAATATATTTATAGTAATAGCGATTATTTTTCCCTTCCAGATATCCGCTATTCACCGACTATTCCATTCAATCGGCCTATTTGATGTTGTCTGCTAATATGACTGAAATACTTTTGTTCCATCAAAATTAATTAAAACAAAAAAAATGGAAACAATTAATCAACCCGATGCAAATAACTCTGAAAACAAATTCAGAAATAATAGAAACCCAGCCGGGCGGGTTTTAGGAGGTTTGTTTATTATCTCACTTGGCTGTTTATACTTAGCAAAACAAATGGGAATCTTTTTTCCTGATTGGGTTTTTACATGGCAAATGTTTTTGATAGGCTTGGGAGTTTATATTGGTCTTCGCAGCTTGTTTCAAAATGCAGCATGGTTTATTTTAATATTAATCGGAGGTTTAATAATGATCGATGAATTTTATCCAGGAGTTGAATTTAAACTGTACTTATGGCCAATTGTATTAATTTCTGTAGGATTATTTATGGTTTTTCGCCCAAGAGGTAGGGGCAGAAAAGATTGTAAAAAGTGGAATAAGTTTGAAAAGTATAATAATGATAACACTTCTAAGGATGATGTTTTAGATGTGACTACAGTGTTTGGAGGTGTGAAAAAGAATGTAATGACAAAGGATTTTAAAGGAGGTGAAGTGAATTGTTTTTTTGGTGGAACTGAAATTAATTTAATGAATGCGGATTTAACTTCTCCTGTGAAGCTTGAAATAAATCAGGTATTCGGCGGAACTAAATTGATTATTCCCTCTCATTGGATTTTAAAATCTGAAATCGTGGCGATTCTTGGAGGGGTTGATGATAAAAGAGCTGTTTCTTCTAATTCAGTAACTGATCAAAATAAAATTCTAATTCTTGAGGGTAATTGTGTTTTTGGGGGTATTGAAATCAGGAGTTATTAATTTTCAAAATAACCAAAATCAAATAAAATGAAATGGTTCGTTGCAAAATTAATTTTCAGGATTATTGTCAGCAATGAAAAAAAAGCACAGTTTGATATTCAGTGGAGATTAATTCTTGATTATTCAATTGAAGAAGCATTAAATCAGGCTCAGCAAATTGGATATACGGAGGAGGAGCGTTTCTTATCTTCTAATGGCAAAACAGTGGAGTGGAAATTTATTTGGAGTCGAAATGATAAATAAAATAGCTAATTTAAATAATGGAACGCTTTTATTTTCAAATACGCAAGAAACTGATTCAGCTTTTGAATTTATTGAGCAAGTAAAAAACAGACCTCAAAATGCATATAAGATACCTGTAAATACATTTGATGCTTTATAAATATGAGTGTAACTAAATCACCGAGTTTATTCAGTACCATATTGCTTTTAATAACTGTGACTTTGGTGTGGTCATTCCTGCACGCATTTGGATTGTATTGGTCTGGCTTGAGTTGGCAATTCGCAATTATAGATAGTACAATTAGTAACTTATTAAATGTGTTTGTTGTATTTATTTTATTTAACGCGCTTCGTTTTTATCAGCCATCTCCAAAAAAATTATTTTATGTTTTTATCTGGAATATTATTTTGGCGAAAGCTTTAACAATAATTTTCAGTTATTTATTCGAACATTTATTTACTGAGATTTTTATTCAGGAAAAAGAGTTGATAAATTCAACATTAATTTTCAGAGTAGCATACGAAACTTTTTTACTGACTTCATTTAGTTTGTTTATGTACTTGTGGAATAATTTTAAAAGTCAGCAGGAAAGTTTAATGAGAAAAAGTGCTTTAGAAAAAATTTCAAAAGAAGCTGAATTGTATAATCTGCGCCAGCAGTTGCAACCGCACTTTTTATTCAACAGTTTAAATTCTATCAGTGCACTAGCTGGAACACAACCTGAACTGGCGCGTAAAATGATTCAACAGCTTTCTGATTTTTTAAGAGGGACTTTGAAAAATGATGAACAACAGTTTACAACGATGACAGATGAGTTGGAGCAATTGAGATTGTATCTGGATATTGAAAAAGTACGATTCGGCCATCGCATGAGTACTGAAATATCTTGTGAGGATGAATGTTTACAGATGAAATTACCATCACTTTTATTGCAACCAATTGTTGAAAATGCTATAAAATTCGGGTTGTATGATTCTTTAGGAGAGGTGTTGATTCGGATTAAAATACTTTGCAAAGAAAATTATTTATTCATACAGGTTCAAAATCCTTTTGATTCTTCGGTTGCAAAAACACAGAAAGGAACTGGTTTTGGTTTAAATTCAGTGCAACGAAGATTGTTTCTGTTATTTTCAAGAAATGATTTGCTTAAATGTGAAGCTGATGAGAAGGAATTTACTGCAACTATTAAAATACCTCAGTTATGATCAGATATTTAATAATTGATGATGAACCGCTTGCCCGAGCAATTGTAAAAGAATATCTCCAGCCATACAGTGACTTTGAGTTATTGAAGGAATGTAATGATGGTTTTGAAGGAGTGAAGGCAATACAGCATCATAATCCGGATTTGATCTTCTTGGATATTCAAATGCCAAAAATTACAGGATTCGAAATGTTAGAACTGATTGAAAAACTCCCTGCAATTATTTTTACTACAGCGTTTGATGATTATGCGATGAAAGCTTTCGATTCAAATGCTATCGATTATTTATTAAAACCATTTAGTAAAGAGCGATTTGATAAGGCGATTCAGAAATGGCGGCTTCAAAAGGAAAATAGTAAGCAAGTTGAAAGCACAAGAGAAGTTTTTAAAAATCTTCTGCCTCAAAATGATGAGCAATTTAGGGTTGTTGTTAAAACAGGAAACCAAATTCGAATTATTTCGGTTTCAGAAATCAGTTACATTGAAGCTTGTGACGATTATGTAAAGATTCATACCGAGGCTGAAGTTTTCATGAAAAAGAAAACAATGAGTTATTACGAAAGTGTATTAAATGAAAAAGAATTCGTTCGGGTGCATCGGTCATATATAATTAATCTATCACAAATTAATAGAATTGAACTGATGGAAAAGGAATCTTATTGCGCTTTACTAAAATCAGGGGCAAAAATTCCATTAAGTAAGTCTGGTTACACCAGGTTAAAAGATGTATTAGGAATATAGCCTGGATTAGATTTTAACACCTTTTTTAGTACAAATTTCTATCCTAATTAGAAATGAATATTTTTGTTGACTGAGGATGTTAATTAGGGGCTGCTGTATGAAATTAATTTCTTCAAACTAAAATAATTGAAATGACTTATTTAGATTTTGAAAAACCAATTGAAGAATTGTATGAACAGCTTGAAAAGCTCAGAAAGATTGGTGAAAGTGGTAAGGTAGATGTTGATTCAGCTGTTATTGAATTAGAGACAAAAATCAGTGATGCCAAAAAAAGTATTTACAGTTCTTTAAGTGGTTGGCAACGAGTTCAGCTTAGCAGGCACCCTGAAAGGCCTTATACACTATTTTATATAAGTAAACTTTGTAATCGATTTATTGAGTTGCATGGCGATAGAAATTTTGGCGATGATAAAGCTATGATTGGGGGCCTGGGCGAAATTGATGGAAAACCTGTAATGTTTGTTGGACAGCAAAAGGGCGAGAATACAAAACAGAGGCAGTATAGGAATTTTGGAATGGCTAATCCTGAAGGATATCGTAAGGCAATGCGTCTTATGAAAATGGCAGAAAAATTTAATATTCCAATTGTTTCTCTTATTGATACTCCTGGCGCATTTCCCGGATTAGAAGCTGAAGAAAGAGGACAAGGTGAAGCAATTGCAAAAAATCTGATGGAAATGACCACATTGAAAGTTCCTGTTATTTGTATCATAATTGGTGAAGGAGCATCTGGTGGAGCACTTGGCATTGGTATTGGAGATAAAGTTTTGATGCTGGAAAACACTTGGTATTCAGTAATATCTCCAGAATCTTGTTCTTCAATTTTATGGCATAGTTGGGACTTTAAAGAACAGGCCGCTGAAGAGTTAAAGCTGACTCCTGAGCACATGAAGAAGTTTAAATTGATTGATGGTATTGTTTCTGAACCATTAGGTGGAGCGCATAATAACCCAGATGAGATGGCTGTTACTCTAAAGAAAGAAATTAAAAAATATTTGGCTGAATTGGAAAATTTAAAACCTGAAGAACGAATTGAAAAGAGGATAGAAAAATTTTCTTCAATGGGTGTTTTTAACGATTAATATTTACTTTGGCTTTTCATGATTAATCAAATAAAAAAATGGTTTCACTTTTACTTCCTGAAAAAGGAAT
>Ga0114969_10001094_pt1 | contig 23002 bp, 25 predicted proteins | sample M_130807_MF_Meta_FD_87316 | JGI IMG/M metagenome (GOLD analysis project Ga0114969, IMG submission 87316) | Freshwater microbial communities from Lake Montjoie, Canada to study carbon cycling - M_130807_MF_MetaG | ecosystem: Environmental > Aquatic > Freshwater > Lake | place: Lake Montjoie...
AAACAATTATGATATCTAATCCAATTCATCGATGGTAGCAGTTCCCTTCGTTCCAGTTCCACTAACCTCCACTTCGTCTGCATCCACTTCGTCGTCATCTCCGTCGTCATCTCCGTCGTCATCTCCGTCCCCAGTAGGCATTCCGGGCATTCCCGAAGGCATCCCGCCACCTTGGCTATACAGTTTTTGCATCAAGGGATTCACCTTTCCTTCAAGTTCCTTTTGTTTTTCCTTATAAACGTCGGTTTCCACCTTATCGTTGTTTTCAAGCCATTTAATGCCTTCCTCGATAATCGGGTCAAGTTCCGCCTTCACTTCTTCAAGGATTGCGGGAGAATCATCACGCTTCACCATCGAGTTTTTAAGATTATAAAGATAATTCTCGAGTCCGTTCTTTGCCTCGATTTTCTCTTTGAGCCTATTATCCTCCTCTTTGAACTCGTCCGCCTTCTTTATCATCTCCTCAATCTGCTCCTTTGACAAGCGTCCCTTATCATTCGTAATGGTTATATTATTCGTCTTCTTGGTAGTCTTCTCTTCCGCCGAGATATTCATAATACCATTCGCATCCACGTCGAATGATACTTCAATCTGTGGCTGTCCCCGAGGCATCGGGGGAATACCGTCCAAATGGAAACTACCAAGCAGATTGTTGTCCTTCGTGAATCCTCGCTCTCCTTCATAAATCTTAATATCGACACCGGGCTGATTGTCCGCATACGTCGAGAATGTCTGCGACTTCTTTGTTGGAATCGTCGTATTACGCTCAATGATTTTCGTCATCACCCCACCCGCCGTTTCAATCCCAAGCGACAGAGGAGCAACATCGAGCAATAGCAACTCATTCGTCTTCGAGTTGCCCTGTCCTGTGAGAATAGACGCTTGAACCGCCGCTCCATACGCAACGGCTTCATCGGGATTTAGCGACTTATTCAATTGCTTTCCATTGAAATAGTTTGAGAGTAGTTCTTGGACGCGAGGAATACGCGTAGAACCACCTACAAGCACGATTTCGTGAATATCACCCTTCGACATCTTTGCGTCTTTTAGAAGCCTGTCAAGCGGTTCGAGCGTTCTCGTAAATACCTTGTCGGCGAGTTGCTCGAACTTCGCACGTGTTATAGTCGTGCTATAATCCACACCGTCAAGCAATGATTCAACCTCAATGGAAGTCGTAGTCGATGACGAAAGCGTCTTCTTCGCCTTCTCTGCTGCAATATTGAGACGCTTCAAAGCACGAGCATTCTCTCGCACATCCTTCTTCATCCTCTTCTGGATATCCTCACACAACCATTCGACAATCAGATTGTCGATATCCGAACCACCCAAATGCGTATCCCCACCTGTCGCCTTCACCTCGAAGATACCACCGTCAAGAGTTAAAATAGATACATCGTGTGTTCCCAAACACGATATTATTACCATAATAGCATTTAACTATTATTTCTCATACTTTCGCACAAGTTTAGACTATATCTTATTAGATTTTATTGTTTTTAATGTATTTACCCAAACGTCAGGCGTTATTAAATAATATTCTTTATATATCCCTTTTTCGATTGCTTCTTTCACGGCATTGATTTTCGCATCATTCTTACCTGACTTGCTGTAGTGATTATCCTTGATTTCTATTAATAAGTCGTTTATTCTAAAATCAACCTTGTATTTCCTTTCGATACAGGGTATCGTCGGACCATTCTTCACAATGATAGAATTGTTATTACACCAGTTGATAAAGTTGAGTTCCAATTTAGATTGATATAAAATACTGTCATTCACGCAATTCTTAGTGGTTCGTATCTTAAACGTCTTATTACACAACGTACAAGAAGAACACTGTATTTTATGACAATTCTTAAACTTCTCCAATGTCTTTGCTCTCCAATCATTACCGCAATTCTCACATCGCAATATCGGTTGGTTCGCTTTGATGATTAGGTCATTCGCTTTGTCATAGAATACACTCGAAAATAGCATCTGGTTGTTCGTTTTAAAAACAGCCCAGTATTCTAAATCCTCAATCTTATATTTTCCATTTTGGAGACTTATTATATTTTTTGAAACCCTCTTATAATCTTCATCGGTTAAATGATACGAATAGTAAGTATCTTTAAAATCATCATCATACTCGTCAAATAACACATCACTCTCCGTCTTCTGTTCTCTTAATGACAAACACGGTTGTTGTGGCTGCGTATTTAAAAGACGCTTAGTATCTTTGTTCTCCAATTTTGATAAGTATTGAGAATGATTTAATCGTTTCACTTCATCCTTATTCACACATAGACTACAACGATAAGAACACTTGTTTATCTTTCTTAAAAACTGTGTTGTTCCTACGATATGATTTGCTTCGCACGTTATACATTTGTATTTGAAGTTCAATGTATCCTTCTTTGAAACGTGCTTGTCATTAAGTGTGATGTGATAGATGCTATTCTTCTTCGACGAATATTTATTACAAGAAAAGTCTAATCGAATGCTTTTTATTTCTATTGGGATATTATCTTTTGTTATTTCTGTGATATTATTTATTATTTTTTGCCTTTCTTCCATCACGTGGTATTCTATAACGTTTTGTGTTTATACATTATTATTATCAATTTTTCAAATCTAACACTGGCATTCGTGGAGATTTCTGGTAGTTGTTAAAATACCTTACTTTCTCTAGTCGTTGAACCGTATTGTTATCACTAACAATCTTGGCTGCTGATTGTCCATTTCCTATATGAAAATATTTAATATCATATTAGTCATCCCTATCTTTTTCAAACCTTCGCATTTATGCTCACGCATTCCGCTGTGGTAGATATGGTTTTAGGAGTTTCCAGCAATTAACCAGTTTCCGTCCATCGCATTAACATTCATTAACATTCATTAACAAGCGATAGCCGTACGGGCATACTCCGTAGGTAGCAGAACTTTACCACCGCAATCAAAAACTAAAATATTCCTCTCTTGCTTATCCCCAGTCTTATCGAGACCATACGCAATTGCCGCTGCCGTCGGCTCGTTGATGATACGCAACACTTCGAGTCCCGCAATTGCTCCCGCGTCCTTCGTCGCTTGTCTCTGTGAGTCATTGAAATACGCGGGAACAGTGATAACCACCTTTTTAAGCGGATGCCCGAGGAACGATTCCGTAGTCTCTTTCAGCCTCTGGATAACCATTGCGGAAATCTCCTCAGGATGAAATTGCTTGTCCTCGTTCTTGTATCGAACATTTACCAACGGCTTATTGTTGCTATCGCCCGTAACATTAAACGACCACAGTTTAATATCTTCTTGGACGACTGCGTCGCTAAACTTCCTGCCAATCAGTCGCTTCGCGTCATACACGGTATTCTTAGGGTTCATAGACGATTGGTTCTTCGCAGCGTCTCCCACAAGTTTCTCTTCATCCGAAAAAGAAACATACGAAGGGATAATGCGAGAACCAGTTTGCCCGTCAGGGATAATCTCGACTCTATCATTCATCCACACGGCAGCACAACTTGTCGTGGTTCCAATGTCAAAACCTGCCGCAATCTCATCTGTATTCACCATTTCTTGATATTTCTCTATGGTTATATATTCGCACAAAATCTTTATATATTTTTAGTATTGAATATAAAAAAAAAGATACATATACACAGGCTACGCGACGCTCGATTATTGCTCTACACTGCTACTACTTTTCCCATTTGTTTTCCGTCCATCCTTCAATCATCTCGTGTTTATAAATACCAATAAGTTCGCTACACACATACATAAGGAATTCTCGCAAATCAATATCTTCAATGTTGGTAGTATATGGAATCTCAATATCTACACAATAAGATTCGATAAACTCCAAGAAATGCTCTCTTTTCATACTCTTAATCAACTTGAATACCACCGTTTCGTTCGGCAACTCGGTTTTATTGTCTATAATTCGGTTTGTGATATTCAACCCCAAATCATAAATGTCTTCAAACTTATCAAGGTCTATTTTATTTTTTTTGATTCCTGATAGATAATCACGGAGGATACGCATTGAGTAATAGTAAATATCAAAATTGCCGTATATACAGTCGCCGTTGTAATGGAATGAAAACATTGACATGTCTTCGCATTGATTATTATATCAACATCGTCAATCATTTTTTATATGTTAAAATAGAACAAATTATATAAAATAATATATATAGTAAATATAAGATTAATAAATCAAATATGGATATTAGTTCAACTAATATGGATAATAGTTTTAAATACGATAAGGTTGTTATCAATCTAAACAATCACAATTGCCTAACAATTAATCCAAATGAAACCAGTTTTCACGTCAATTTAGTAGAACCCATCAAGAACATAGTTTATATTAAAATTCTAAAAGCATCCATTATAACGACAAATGCTATGAAAAATAGCCCATTATTATATATAAGATATGACCCAATCTATATCTCTATCAATGATTATGAAAGGTCACAATCCTATTTAAACAATAATGGCGAGTTTGATGTCGTTAAATATTTTGATATGATACCATACTCAAACGACACGTTCTCTGATATATCAAATAGCCATGTATCCTTCGACTGGACGGATTCTTCTGTGTATATTCTAAATCCTCTTGAGCCAAATCTAAAAAGACTAAATATCGTATTCAGGGACAAGTATTTTCACCCCTTGGATACGTCCATATTAACCCATTTCAATCTCTCAATATGCTTATATTATATTAAAAACAGGGCATAAATCTATATAAAAAGATATTGACACTATTAAAAATAATAACAACAAAGCAACACTACAATGAAATTGAACGTCGTCAATAACTTTAAAGCGATTTATTATAATACGCTTACCAACTTCTACCTATACTTTAATACGTTCGTTCCATATTACGACGATGTGATTCTAACGCTATCGATAACCTCGTTTAAAAATATCATAAAGAGCAGTAAAATCAAGTTGAAAGAAAACAGATTGTTGCAACTAATCTATACACTGGACGACAAAGATAACATTGTAGTCGATGACGATGGCTTTGTATTTGTCGATTATTACATCAAAGACGCTAATGCGGCAGAAGCGACAGACACAGATGATGACGCAAACACTGTAATACACAATGAATTAGTAGCGGACACCGTAGCGGACACCGTAGCGGACACCGTAGCGGACACCGTAGCGGATACCGTAGCGGATACCGTAGCGGATACCGTAGCGGACACCGTAGTGGACACCGTAGCGGATACCGTAGCGGATACCGTAGCGGATACCGTAGTGGACACCGTAGCGGATACCGTAGCGGATACCGTAGCGGATACCGTAGCGGACACCGTAGCGGATACCGTAGCGGACACCGTAGCGGATACCGAATGTTATAACAGTCTCGAAAAAAAGAATAATTAAAATATCAATAGAGCATTAGGTGATGTATTTTAAGGTTAGTTTCTTTCGCCATGCATCTTTAATATATTCACCATAGTTAATTGTGCCGTAGCAATTGCTTTTTAATCTTTTTAATATATCATTATGGATATTATTTTTAATATAACTTTCAAACTGATTAATATAGTATAGTTTCTCTACCGATATTAACGCGTCACTTGTGTAGATTGTGTAGTAGATATACGTGGTATATAAGTAATATAGTATCGAATCCAAACTTCCGAGCGTATATACATTACCCTTACTCTTTTGTATAGAGATGCATTCATTTTTGACATTTATAATATTTATTAAATTAAATATTGTATTATCCTCATTGTTTATAAGTTTGATATCATAATAGGTATATAATATTTCATCCTTGTCAATGAAATTGTGGCTATCGATGCGATGGTTCGATAAATCACAATCCCTAATAATTTTTATAATATCATTATTGGTTTGTTCGTAGTCCGTCGATAATATCGTGATATATTTAGAAGCCTCGTTTATTCTTCCGCAACAATTGCCCTTCAATCCCTTATATATTTTAAGAGCAAAACTGTCGATTATCGGGTTCTTGGCTTGTTTAATGTATTTCAAAATATTATTTACCAATCCCTTATATAGTGGCGGTATTTTAACGCATTCGTATTGGACGGTGGAGACTGCCGTCGGATATACCCTATTTAAGAGTTGTTGCCGTTCATATAGTTTTTCCCATCGAAATCCCGATTGCTCGGGACGAGCCAGTTCCTTATATAGGTTTCTCTTGATGATTGGCAACGGTATTATGTTATATTTCTCTTTGTAATATTTCAAACTCTTATTCTCCTTCTTGCTATACTTTAGAATATTGTCATAGATGTTTGGTTTCACAATGCTGATATCGAAGATTTGCGTACCATATACAAATACACGATACGTACCATTATGCTTTGCCTTCTTAATTTTAATATAGGTATATCCCTTGCTTTTAATAATTTTCGAAAGTTCAATTGAGTCATTTATCGGGTCTTTTGACAAGCAATCGAAGTCGTTGATTGTATAATCTTTGTAAAATCGAAGATGCTTAGGTAAAATAGCGTTGATTACAAAACCACCATATATTATCAACTTCTTTTTTATAATAAACTTTGAGATTAATTTGATAACGTCATTGTATTCGTTATATACGGACTTTATTTTTTTTATTTCTATTTCTCGAATGATTTTGTCTATCTTATGTTTCGAGTTTGTGGTTGTATTCATAGCCTCTTAATATTATAGTAAGTTAAAAAAATGAAATGTAAATCTTTGTAAGTCTAAATCTATGCCTTTCTCGCTTTCGCTGCCTTCTTGGGCTTAGCCTTTTGATATTGAAGGTTGTTGTTTAGGCTCTTGCGGTCAATATAAACCTTCTTGCCGTGCTTGTTTATTATAAACTTGCCATCCTTGGGTCCCGTATATACTTTGACATTTCCTGCTTGTTGCTGTTGCTGTTGCTGTTGCTGGAACTGCTGTTGCTGTTGCTGTTGCTGTTGCTGGAACTGCTGTTGCTGGAACTGCTGTTGCTGGAACTGTTTCGTAATTCCTCCTACTTGTTGCTGTTGTTGCTGTAACTGTTGTTGCTGTTGTTGAAGTCGTTGGAGTTGAAGTTTTTGGAGTTGCTGGAGTTGTTGTCTCGTCATTCCTCCTTGTTGCTGTAATCGTTGAACTAACTGTGCGGTCATTGCTTGTAGTGAAGTCATATATCAAATATCCTATTATATACGAAGATATTTTTTTGTAAAAATGACAAATCGACATAGGAATCTTATTTCAATGCTTCTTACGAATCACATTTCAAATCTCAGTTTGGATATTTTAATCTATCTATCCACAAATCTCTATATAAATACGTTAAGCAACCTTATATTACACGGCAAACACACGTATAGTAATAGATATGCCTTCTTGAAAAACAACGTCCATTTCAACCATCTCTATGATTATTTGCGGTTTGATGTCTCGTTCTATCATATCGTATTCTTTCACAATACACTTCCCGATATAAAACGCACCTATAATCACAAGGAATTATATGCGATTACAAACATCATCTCGTATAACGTTGTATATAATGCGTTGCCAAAGGATGTCGCAGAATTATATTTGCTAACGATTTATACGAGAGCGAAGCACGACAATCTTAATTTTAACGTTGATAACGTATTGAAACGCAACTATAAAAATACGCGGTTAAAGTTGTGTTGTAAGATATTCAGGCTTATTTTTAACTATGAATGGGAACACTTGAATATCAATCTCTATGATTTATTCTCCATCATCGACTGCGTCGTATATAAAAAGTATAATGAATTATATATCACTCTATATCACCTGAAAATACATAAATCGCTAATGCCCTTGAAAACCTTCTTTATGCTTTTACATTACAAGGATGATGTCGATGGCATCTCTGGGACGCAAACAGACGCAGATATATTCTGCTTCACCATCATCTATATCCTATATCATTATATCGAACATATACATCACTATATAAAGGATAGCGAGTTTTCACGATTGATACCTGCTATTATCGAGAAATGCGGAGAAATTAAACGTGGCATACGCGACAACAAGAGGTTGCCAAGTAATTTACAAATAATGTTTTTGAAAAAAATAAATAACGTTTATGATATATTCTAATTCGTATCTTCGTATTCGTAATATTCGAACTTGGGCATTATACTTCCTACCTGCGTGTTTTCGGCGGCTTCTCGTAAATCCGTACCTTGAAATAATGTAGATGAATTTAAAAATATCGGTTGAACGATTTGCTTCGTGCCGTAAGAACATACATTGGGTCGTGGTAATCCCTGTTCGCCCCTGTAATGATACTTATAATCTATCGGGTTATATATCCTCATCGGTTGCTCTGATACCTCGGTGTCTTCGTATTCCCCTGTGTCTTCATATTGCGTATTGTCGGTGTTGTCATTGCCATATTCACTATTATATTTGTCCTTATATTTCTTATAGTCTTGGTCATACGTCCCCCCTTGTTTAGTGGATGTTCCCGAAGCAGCCGCAGCAGTCGCAGGAGTCGCAGACGTTCCTGATGTGCCAGAAGCAGACGTAGCAGTCGAAGCAGACGAAGCAGACGTAGCAGACGTAGCAGACGTAGCAGACGTAGCAGACGTAGCAGACGTAGCAGACGTAGCAGTTCCTGACGTTCCTGATGTTCCCGAAGCAGTTCCTGACGTTCCTGATGTTCCCGAAGCAGTTCCTGATGTTCCCGAAGCAGTTCCTGACGTTCCTGATGTTCCCGTAGTATCACCCGAAGCAGACGAAGCACCCGAAGCAGTCGAATGAGTTCCTGACGAACCTGACGTTACAGAAATAGTATTCGCAATATTCGCAACATCTCTTACCACATTTGTATTACTAATATTCGCACCGCTTGATACTGCGGATATACCACTTCCAAGGGTTGCGATATTACCTATATTACCTATCGTTGCCGCGTTATTCGTAATAGTAGATATTGCTTCGCTATTTTTATTATTTATACTATTCATTATATTCTGATTAGCCAATTGCTGTTGTTGCTGTTGTTGAGTAGCCAATTGCTGTTGAGGAGGTCGTTGCTGTTGAGGAGGTCGTTGCTGTTGAGGAGGTCGCTTTGAAAAAGGCATACTTGTTTTTTTATCATCATTCACCATAATATTAATATTAAATACATTGTCGCTGTTTCGGACAATGTCAGATATATGCTTACTGGTTCCCATATTGATATTCGAACTGTTTATATCGCTCTGGTTATTGTTATACAGGGCAATCGGGGTTTGAAGTGCCTTTCTCTTCAATATATCTTGTCTCTTTAATTCGTTTGCGATTAAACGAAGTTCCGATAATAGGAATGTCTCGTTGAATACATCTAATATTTTTTTATCAGATACTATATATTCTGTTCGCACTCTATTTTCGAACGCCATATATTTATCGTGCATCAACATCGCTTTAAACAAGTAATCGTTGAATTGAAAATGGATATAGCATTTGATTAAAACATCCAATACACGCGTATTTGTTAAGATGGTGTTGTGCTGGTCTTTGTAGTAGGATTTTAATTTGTCTGCCAACTGCCCCTTCGATATGTTTGTGATTAACTCGGGTTTTATATCATTACTTTGCATGTTTGTGATGATTTTGTATTCCGTCGAGTTGTATATTCTTAATTTTAATAATTCCTCGTCAATGTCATTTTCGTAAAAGTCCTGTAAGTTCCTGTTTATCTCCTTGTCGGTCGGTTGTCTATCGAGCGTGTTCTTATACACGTTTATAATCGTATATTGATTCATATTATTTTTTGAGATTGCAGCGGGGTCTTCTTTATAATTCTTGATTGTATAGGGAAGAAACTCATCTCCGATAGGGTCGCTAATAGACGAGTATTTATCATAGACGCCATTCCTATAATTCTCTGTTTGTAAGTTTAGACTCTCTTCTTGCTTCATAGTCGTTAAGGGACTCTTCTTTTCATAAAAGTCGGTTCTTCTCGCTTCTAAGAGCCTATCGTAGGTTGTTTTGATGTCGCCGTTAGTGTTAGCATTGGCATTCTCGAAGTCCTCGATACTATAAATGCCCTTGATGTAATCGCCTAAATAGACTACAAGAAGTATCACAATGGTTGTTAGAATCGATATTATTATATAATTTTTCATAACGTCTCTTTATAAGATATGGATAAAAATATGTGGGTAATAAATATCATATAAGATTTTATCGCATATTTATATTAAAATAAAATGGATTTCAAATACGGGTATGGGAAGCCCTCGAAGAAGAGGAAAATTATTGGCAACGACGAAGAAGAGGCGGAGGAGACAGAGGTACAAGATAAGAACATCTACATCATCAATAATCACATCTATTTCTGTGCGGATATAACGCCGAAGTCTGCGTTTTCGCTTTGTAAATATTTGCGAAGTCTCGAAATCAAGTTGAAGATGGATGCGGTGTGTTCGTCTTCCTGTCATCCGCCCGAGATATATCTACATATCACCACGAATGGCGGATGTATCTGCTCGGCGTTTTCTATCATCGACTGCTTTAAAAGCCTCAGTATTCCTGTGAATACGGTTATCGACGCTAACGTATCCTCTGCGGGAACGATTATCAGTATTCACGGTGCGAAGCGATACATTTGTGGCAATTCGTATGTTCTCATTCACGAATTACGCTCAGGTTGCTGGGGTAAGTTAGCGTATATCGACGATACCTATAAGAATTGTCTTAAAATACAAGAGCATATCAATAAGATTTACTTGGAGAAAACGAAATTGACAAAGAAGCAATTGAAGGAACTTCTCGTGAAAGATTTGGAACTAAATGCGGACGAGTGTATCCGTATGGGAATTGCGGACGAGATTTACATAACGAAACAATGACGTAGTAGCGACGCCGCGACGGAACGGATGTTTAGGAGTTGCTTATAATTTAATTCTTTTTATATATTAGATTACTATAACCTGATGAGCAAAGTATTTTTTGATGATATCTATATTTATATGGCAATGATGACACTGTTATTGTCCTATTCGATTATCAGTTCGTTTTATATATTACTAAATGACGATTACAATATCATACTTCGTATCTTTGTAATCTTTGTGATTGCGGTTGCCTTCTTTCTGGCGATGAAGAAAGAGACGTTCTTGCCATTCTTAGGCTTAACTGTTTTACCAAGCCCTTTGATTGTGAATGAAAAAATACCTGCGGGGGCTAACCTTTCTTACACGATTGATATGAACGGATATCCTGACGGAACGCTGGTGGTTTATTGGGCTGCGAATAAAACGGACACAATAGTCGAAGACCCCTTTGAAGCATACAAAAACTATAATAATGTGGGCGTATCGAAGGTGAAGAACGGCAAAGCCGAAGTCCGCATATTCTGCCCCGACCAATACAAGGTGAAAAAGGTATTCACGCAGTTGCTCGAACGTCATTTCCATTATCGCATAGTATTTAAGGAGACGGGCTTCCTAAGCCCTGTGATGACTGTGAAGGTGGATTGTTAGGGTTTAGAGATATAAAAAATGATTGATTATTTTTATAATTTATAAACATTATAATAATGACCGAATTATTTATAGAAAAAGCAAAGTTAGTTCACGGAGATAAGTATGATTATTCAAAGGTAGATTATAAAAATAGTAGTATAAAAGTAATTATAAATTGTCAAGAACATGGCGAGTTTTATAAAACTCCATCAAAACATACAGATGCTAAACAAGGATGTGCTAAATGTTCAGGAAGATATAAACCAACAACTGATGAAATTATAGAAAAAGCAAGGTCAGTTCATGGAGATAAATATGATTATTCTGAAACAATTTATGTAAATGGAACAACAAAAATTAAAATAATTTGTAAAATACATGGTGATTTCGAACAAACACCAAATAATCATATTGGATTAAAACAATGCTGTCCTAAATGTTGTGGTAGAAATAAAGACACTCCAGAATTTATAAAAGATGCAAGGTCAGTTCATGGAGATAAATATGATTATTCAGAAGTGAATTATAAGAACTGTACTACAAAGGTAACTATAATTTGCAAAGAACATGGTGTTTTTAAACAAATGCCATATTCACATTTAGATGGTCATGGATGTAGTAGTTGTGCTATAATTATAAGAAGTAATAATAATAGAAAAACATTAGAAGAATTTATAGAAAACGCAAGGTCAGTTCATGGAGATAAATATGATTATTCTAAAGTGGATTATATAGATACCGCTACAAATGTAACTATAATTTGTAAAATACACGGGGAATTTGAACAAGCACCAAATAATCATTTTATACAAAAACAAGGATGTCCTATATGTGGTGTAATTACATCAAGTAATAAAACAAGGAAATCAACAGAAAAATATATAAAAGATGCAAAGTTAGTTCATGGAGATAGATATGATTATTCAGAAGTGAATTATAAATCAAGCCATACAAAAATAACAATAATTTGCAAAATACATGGGGAATTTGAACAAGATGCTGGAAACCATTTAGGTGGTGCTAATTGTTATGAATGTAGTCTTATTACTAATTCTGAAAAAAGGAAAAGAACATTAGAAGAATTTATAGATAGAAGTAATATAGAACATAATAATAAATATGATTATTCTGAAACAATTTATGTAAATGGAACAACAAAAATTAAAATAATTTGTAAAATACATGGTGATTTCGAACAAACACCAGATAGTCATTTAGCAGGTAGTGGTTGTATTGAATGTAGTCGTATTCATAGTGCTAAAAAAAGAACATTAACTTATGATGATTTTCTAAAAAAGTCAAGATTAGTTCATGGAGATAAATATGATTATTCAAATGTAGTCTATACATATAGTAATATACCGGTTGTTATTATATGCAAAATACATGGTGAATTTATGAAAACACCAATAGCACATTATAATTCATGTAGAGGTTGTCCTAAATGTAGTAATATTGGTTATTCTAAACCTCAAATTAAATGGTTGAACTTTCTTTCTAAATATTATAATATTAATATTCAACACGCAGAAAATGATGGAGAATATTTAATACCAGAAACTAAATATAGAGCAGATGGATATTGTAAAGAAAATAATACCATATATGAATTTCATGGTGATTTTTGGCACGGCAATCCTAATATTTATAAAGATAACGATATAAATATAATAACAAAATGCTCTTATAAAGAGTTATATGAAAAAACTTTAAAAAAAGAAGAAATGTTGAAAAAGTTAGGATATAATTTAGTAGTTATATGGGAATATGATTGGAGAAAATTAAACAGATGTATAAAAATATTACAGAAGGTTTTTAGAAAATATAAAAAATATAGAAACATATAATACAAACACATACTGCTTACGCTATTGCTACACATATACGCATACATCCCTAAAACGGCACTGTCATCGTCTGGCGACGCAGAGTATTGAGACTTGCCCCTTTTAGATGTTGCGAACAATTGATGTTGCTTATTTCAGAACCCTCCGCAATCCGAAGGCGAATCGGCAACACAAATCTCTCCGTTCCTTCGACATAATCAAACGTCGATTTTACAGAAGCAGACGATGCTTCATTTCCATATCCAAACCTCGCTCCTGAACTACCGCCGATGCATCTTGTCGCACCACCGCTACCGCCACGCGATGTTCCCTGATAAACGGGTTCGGGTTTAAGTTTCCTAAATACCATAAACGTCAAATAAATCAATCCTGTATTCTGTGAAGTTTCTTCCATCCCAAGTTCCAATTCTTTTTCCGTCGGCTTGTATCCTTCGTCCAATGCCTTCTTTGCCATCCATTGATAATTGGCGTTCGGGTTTTGGTCAAAGTTATAACTCGAACCATTATTCGCCTGAATAGTCCACATCGTGCCGTCTCTTTCAATATTATAAGGAATCGTCGAATAATCACGGTAATATTCGGGTGCTGCGTTGTCGAGAGCGAAACCAATCCCATACTCGTATTTTGAGTTTTCTTCTTTGTTTTCGTTTTGAATACTAATGTCTCCAATCTTAATCACGAGAGGATTTTCATTGGCTACAACGCGATACCCCTTCGAGTAATCATCGCCCGTCCCCGACTCAAATACCTCCACGTCGTAATTCTTGGTAAAGTTCTTCCTCTCCTCCTCGGTTTTATAGACTTCTCCGTCTTTTCCTTCGCCAAACGAAATAGCAAACTTCACATTGTGATTGGCGGTCTCATAGCAGACAGGAATGCTGGAAACGGTGTTGGTGAGCATCTTTGGTTGTTTGTTGGGTAGTTCGATAGTCGTTCGTTAATTACCTAAAATGAAATAAGGGTATCATTTTTTGTAAAAATAAATGAGATTTATGTGATGACATATTTATAATATTTCAATAATATCTCCTTGTATTCGTGGGCGATATCTTTGTCGATATACTCTTTTTCTAATATATCGTGCAATTCCATACGGCAATATTTGTGGTGTATGGAGATATACTTTGTATAGTATAAAATTAAACTTTCCTTGATATTTAGAAACACCACCGTATCTGCTTTGAGATAATTGAAGATGTTTTTAATCATATTATCATACGCGATATTAAATATATTATCCTCAAATATATTATTGCCGTGATTGCGATTATCGACAAAGTCTAACCTCCGCCGAACCTTGTAGCGAGGAAAATCGCTATATTTATTTACAATCAAGTTATAGATTTGTAATTCATAGAACGTCTGCTTTTGCTTCTGTAAAGTCTTTGTGATATTCGAGTGCCAACTCTTACATACCATAGCATTTATCGCCGTAGGCAAGATGTGAATGTTCGTAAAATACAAATCAGACGGCAAACCGTCGGGTGGCATCGCAATCGCCTCAGTCATCATCTTTTGTTGCCCTTGTATTTCCTTATATATATCAATCAATTATTATATATTTATATTATATACGTTATATACTTATGATATAATTCATTCGAATACTCGTGTTTCGGTGCGATAACCATCTTCGTCGTATAATAACTGATGAAGGACGCCCAGAGACTGAAATAGGAGTCTGCGATAATATTATGTTGAAACATAGACATAGTTATTAACTCGATTGTCGGGTCGCTCACGTCCTTCACATAATATATGTTGTAGCCACCGCCGTCGCAATTCACGTAATCGCCGAGATTATTGATACACCACGCAATATCGTCCGAGAATACCACAATCTTCTTTTTATTCGCGAGTCGCAATGCCTCCTTGTAATAACACATTAGGAGCGGACGCGACGCACCAGTTTTCCTTCGAATATGGAGCGATACCATCTCATCGTCCTTTGTATCATTTCCGAAATAATCTAAAATCTCTCTGTATTTATAGTAAGCAGGATACATAATATCCTCATTGCTATACACGATATTCACCATCTTGTCGCGAAGCGAATCGTCAATGTAGTTGAACGTTTGATACTTTCCTTTAAGTAGCACGTGTTCCTTCGATTTATAAGGAGGTTCGCGATATATGTGGGTGTCTGCTTCTGTGGCTTCGGTGTCTGCTTCGGCATCGTGATATTTCGCAAAAGGTATTGCGTTATATTCGTCGTCCGCAATAACACGAAATAATCCTTTAAACATTGTATTCCAATACGGGTTGTCGTTTTTGAATACAAGCCTTCTTTTTATTCTTTGTGTTTTAGACAAACGTAAAAAATAAATCACATAGGCAAGTTGGAACAATTGGTTTTCCAAACTACCTGATATATCTACGGATGTATATAAATGCGGAGTCATACTATATTTATATTTATTATTAGATGATATTTCCTTATTTACTTATTATTTAAGATTTTCCAAGTTGCCAACGCAAGTGCGCCACCTACGATTTGAGCGACTATATATGCGAACATCTTCACAGCGTCAATCGTTCCTTTAAGATACATCACAATAGTTAGTGTCGAGTTGAAAAAGCCTCCCGATACTTTCCCAAATATATAGATTGCCGCCAATAAACCGACAACGACTGGTAAAGGGTCGCTCGATTGTAAGATACACATAAAGAAAATATATGTGCCGATACACTCAGCGAATAATTGCTCAATCTCTAACTTATCTGCCATCCCTATCTTATCTATTATATTCCTAATACTATAATATAAAAAAAAAATAAATATAACTTTAACTTTGTTAAAAAAGGATGCCATCGACATTATTGTTGAAACTCTGAAATACAAAGCGGTTGAGGCTTTTCATATTTATTCGGGTTTTATTAGATATTTTATAGATAATATCAGCATCCTTGTCGTAATAATACAAGTCCGATAAATCAGTAGGCAACGTGAAAATCACGTTCTTTACATCCTTCGCAAAATACACGGCTTTCACCTTGTCTATATTGAGATACACCGACGTTATATTTATTTGGTCGCATTCCGTATCTCTGATTATAGTCGTGATACTCGTATTCATAATCTTCTGGATGCTTAGCGTCTTTAAGTATCCGTCCGTTCCCGTTCCTGTTCCTGTTCCCTTTGCGAATAACGATATCTGCGAAGCGGGACGCAAGGCAAACATCGGCAACCTCGACGCAACAAAAGAGGATGTCGTCGCGATACATAGCATAAAAAGAGATACGATGATTTTCTTATTCATTTTCATATATATATTAAATATTATTATATCATTATATCATAAATCATTCATAATTCATACCATCAATATCGGATGCTCTTCAAATACCATATATTGATATATTTTTAGTATAATATCTTCATTCAGATTGTAATGGTCTTTCACAATCTGTAAGAGAGAATACTTATTCTTTTCATCGTTTATAATCTCTTCATTCTGGTATAGTTCGCGTTCGATTAGATTTGTCTCGTAATTGATTAGCCAGTCGCATATTTTATACGGGTCGTCATTCATATTAAAGCGATTCATAAAGGCTTTCACGGTATCCTCGGTATCGCAATGTGTTAAATCGATAGCATAAGGGTTCTCTTTGAAATAGCAATAATCACCGAAAGACATATACTGCGACTTCCAGCAGATATTCGTTAAGATATACCACTTCCTCATTTCCTTATATATTCCCTTGTATCCGTGGTCGCAATAATAGATGTTCGATTGAATTGGCGTCAGTTGTAATGATATGATATAATATACGTGGAGTTTAGTGAAGTCCGTGAGACTGTCGAACGGTATGACAATCGAACCGAACTGTGTCTCTACATATATATTATGATTATCATTCACAAAAAATACAAATGTCGAATGGTTGCCATTATATTTATAATATGTTGTTATCACTCTGGCTTCGCTCATTTCACAAATGTTTATGTAATTTCTGTGATACTTTGTAAAACTGTCTGTCATTTATAATAATATCATTTTTTATTTCGCGGCGGTAGCAGTCGTAGCGGCGGTAGCGACGGTAGCGACGGTAGGTGAAACAACCGCGGTTGTCGTTGTGGTAGTTGGAAGGGTAGCAACGGAGACTGCGGGTATCGGGGGAGTTGTTGGTGCTGTGCTAATAGGGGCATTGCTTAGCGACGGATTAACAGCGAAAGCGACGAGCATTATTGTAGTCGTAAGCACAGATATTAAAGTTAGCGAGGTTATAACCCAACTCCATATTTGGCAATCTCCAGACGTCAAACAATTGATGTTATACATCCATAAGATGACAAACGGGACAGTAATCAGCGTATAAAGTAAATAGGATACGAAACCCCACACACCAAATAATAAAGAGTAGCATATTAGATTGATGAAACTTGATATGACTATCAAAACTAAATATGTGGTTGCCTGTGTAGAATAATCAAACATATCTATATCTATATTATAAAAATATAAATATAAATAAAATATCTGGATAAATATGCTCTAAAACCTTGGTATCGATATAAAAATTGATATAGATGCCTTTATTTTCATTATCAGAGGCAACCACAAACGCGAAGCGAAAGCACAAACGAACAAGCGAAAGCAAAGCGAAAGCACAAAGCGAACAAGCGAAAGCACAAAGCGAAAGCAAATGTCAAATCCAAGGGGATTTATGGAACCCATTTACGAACAAAATGAAGATGCTGGATATGATTTTAGCGATGAAGCGTTCGCAGCAGATAATGCTTACTATGCTAAATATGGTGGGAATGCGTGTTTGAGTTGTGCGGGTGGCAGTTATATCAAAACCGCATACATTAAACCAACGGACGTTAAAACTGTGAAACCAGTCAATCAATACGAGGAGGATGTCGATTACTACGAGGAGGATGACGATTACTACGAGGAAGAAAACTACGAAGACGACACTAACGATTACTAAAAACCACAAAACAATTGTATGTTCTATGTGTTTATCTGTCTATCTATTTTTTATATTTCCATATAAACAATATATTATTTACATTACATAAACATATTATGGAACGCCGTGTTAGCGTCATCATACCGTCGTTCAATCGTTTTAATTTTTTGATGAATGCCATAGAGTCGATAAAATCGCAAACATATAAGGATATCGAAATCATCGTCGTGAATGACTGCTCGTCCGAAAAAGAATATTATACGTTTGATTGGGAAAAGAACAACATTAAAATATTTCATCAGGAAAAGAACACACGGGAATTATTTGGGTTCGTTTGCGTAGGACATGTTCGTAATATCGGTATTTCTATGGCAACTGGAAAATACATTGCGTTTTGCGATGATGACGACATTTGGTTTTCGAATAAACTCGAACAGCAACTGGACGCGATGAAACGCACAGGATGTAAAATGTCATCGACGGAAGGTTTGTTTGGACACGGGGCGTTTGATGCGTTTCAATCCTATCCAAAGTATAACGCAGAAGCACATCTTGATATCTTAAATAATATTTATAAAAATAAAAACTCTACCTACTTAGACAATGGCTTTCCTGAGATATGGACGAAGGACTTCATCCAGATACATAATTGTATTCTATGTAGTTCGGTGGTAATCGAACGAGAAATACTGGATACGATACAATATATGAGGTGCGTTAGCATTTGCAGCCTTATACCAGAAGATTACGATTGTTGGCTCAGAGCATTAGAGCATACCGATTGCGTATATGTGAAAGACGCGTGTATTTATTATGATGGCGGACACGGATACGGACTAAATCGCTAACCTCAATATCCTTTAAGTAGGAAGTAGTATGTGAAGATTGCTTGGAGAAACGCGAATATCACCATAATCACGATTATTTTTATAATGTCATAATATTCGGGTATCTCGATGCTCCCTATATTCGAACTGTCTTTTTCTTTGATATTTCTTCCAATACTGAAATGAATGATGTTTTCAAACATATTGAGGACTAAGAAAACGCCCATTGATATAATGATGAGGTGCGACGAAAGGTGCGACGAAAGGTAGAACGGGACGCGATTCTTCATATTCTACTATATTATATATATAAAACATAAAACCCAAGTGTATATAATATCTCAATATATATTATGAATAATATTATTAAAGTATTTTTACTTTTAGTTGTAGATGTATTGGGATGCTACGCATACAACTTTCCTTCCAACTTTAACTTGAAGGGCGGTAGCGGTGGTAGCAGCTGCGGTTCAAATACTTGCGTATTGAATTACAATAATGTGTATAGTTCCTTTTACAAATGGTCGAATGAAAATAAAGAAAGTCATCCAAAGATAATCGAGGATACCTTGTGGTTGAGTAAAAATCGCTTTGTAAATCCGAGCATCATCGTTGGTGTATATAACGACGCATTTAATCTCAATTACATATGTCTTCTTCGAAGGTTATCACCGACAGATTATAAACTTCTAAATATATTTGCGAACCCCGCGAATAACTTTGACGACGACTTGCAACTCTTAAAAAACTTGTTCGAGTTCGCGATATATAACGATATTCGCCTGAATACCGACAAACTTACCGAGATTGATAAGAGCCGTTATTTATTAACTTATTTGTTTTATTATTCTCAAATAAATAGCAAAAATAGCAAGATATTATGAGAGGGGCAACGCCCTTCGATAATGAATATATGTATTGAGTATGAATACGTGGGACATCAAGTAATACTTATTCATACCGTATTGTAATCGAAATACGATATAAAGGATAGGTAGATATACCTTGGCGACTTCTAAGTTATTTTTTCGATTACGATTACCATCCGTATCAGTATCTATTGTATTCATTGTATTCATTATAATAAAGAATGGTGATAGCAATGATAAGCCGTAGAATATATGCCAACTAATATTCGAAATAATCGATTTCCTTACAAGCGTCATCAAGAAGGTTGATAATTGTATAGGGAACATCACTAAGAATGCCGATTCGACTACCCCAGAACCGTAAGGTTCGTTATCCGTCAAGATAAGGGCGTTGATTGCTAATATCTGGCAAATCGCATAGTATTGTTTCATAACCGCTTTTGTCCTTTCCGAAATGTTCTCCCAGTTTATATCTCGCGTCGTCGTCTTGTCATTCGTATTGTATCTTGCGGTGATGTAATCCGCCAACAGATGATGGGCTATCACCAAAGCGAACTTACCGAATTGATATAGATAATACGAATACACGGATGCTGCGAGGCTACGACTACAAAGGATACTGTATAACATTATAGTCGCGGAGCGTGAAGTGAATACCATATTGTGTAATTGCAACTCCTTCCAGATGATGATTTTAGAGTTCAATCTTGTTTGCGGGACGTGAAAGATAAAGGAGGATAGCGATAATGTCAAGTGGGCGACAGGGATGAGTAGCGAAATTGGTGAATCAGCATAGATATACATCGAGCCAAATGCGACCAGCCAATAAATACGTAAGAAGAAGTTAAATAGACACCCGAACCCCAACACTTTGTGAAGATGAAACCTATCGTGATTTGTAAATAGCGGTTGTTGCATGATGTAGTTATTTATATATATTTATGTATTATTTAAGTAATGTTAGGGTATAAAAATAATAACAATTTATATATATAGAGTTTATGTAAATGGGTTGGACTGTTTCTACATTTGATAATAAATATCAAATAAAATATGGAAGCAACACCAGTTATTTAATCACAGACGACGATGTCAGTTATCTAACCATCACGGATACAAAGCATATTGGCATTAACAATGAAAGCCCGAGTTCCGAGTATTTACTGGATATCAATGGGGAGACGCACGTAAATAGCAACGTATATATCACTGGCAACCTCTATATTAGCAATAGCGAGTTTATTAACAGCAACCTCTATATCACGAAAGACGTGAATGTAGGTTCTGTTTTATATACTTCAAATATTATTGGTATCGGGGTAAATAACAGTAATAACATAAAAATAAACTACACACCGCCTATGTTTGTCAATAATAGCACACAGATATATGGCAACACGTCCTTCATTGGCAAGGTGAATATAGATAACGCTACCTCAAACACATTCCATTTATTGGATATTAACGGTTCTATGAGGGCATCCCGAATATATGGCGAAGGTTGTAATGTGTTTAATCTAAATGCGAATAATGTTTCACACGGCATTCTCGAAACGTACCACGGTGGCACAGGGCTAAGCCAAATATTCCAAGGTGCGTTGTTATATGGCGGTGCGAATAACAGTGTGATACAAACGCCCGACAGGTTGCGATACGACAGCACGACGCTTTATGCTCCCGCATTTTCAGGTTCAATCGATGCGGATGATATCAAATCAGGTTTTGTCAGGGTATCCCGTGGAGGCACAGGGCTAACCTCAGTGCCGTCAGGGCGTATCCCTTTCGGCAACCCGAACCCCATCGCAACCCTTTTAACGACGCCAGACTTTGTATTTAATTTAGAAAACAGAACCTTGGAAGTTAATACGTTGAAGTTGGGGAACTCAAATATCTATTTGACGGACGCAAATGGCGTTTTCAGGAACTTTAATTATAATGATTTAGGTATCTATAATGCCACTTCGAATAGCGTGGGGCTTGTGATGCCATCAGACAAGGACTTTAACACGTCGAATGGGTTATTGACGATACGCAAAGAGGAGAACGCGATATGGTTAGTGAATGAGGATACGGGTGGTAGTAATATCTATTTCCCGAATGATATTCGCTTAGATGCCGATATACTATGTTCGATTGGCGTTAATACGCGATACCCACAATATTCCTTGGATGTCAAAGGGGACATCAATGCGAATGGTAATTTTAGGATTGACGGCGTGGATATTAAAAAAGTCGTCGTGGATTTTGCGATTTCGAATTTGCTGATTGACAATTTGACGGGCGTTCAAGTTGCAGGATTAAAACGTTATGTACCTACGACAAACACAGAGCGGGATATTAGTAATCGCGAAGGAATATGGAGAATCAATAATACGAGCAATAATAATAATGAAAGCACTACGGTTGAATTTACAAACTTAGTAACTACGAACACCGTGTATTTAAATCGTATGTTCTTGAACAACACGGATGACCGAAACACAATCCCGATACTGGATAATGAAAAGTATATCTTTAAAATACAAGATAGAAATACGAATCTATTAAAGTTCAGTAAGACTGGAAATATGCTTATCGGCACGAATACGGATACCAACGATTTCGACATACCTCCGACGCAACGCTTGGAAATTATCGGGAACATCCACGCAACAGGGTATATCCGCTCCTATTATTCGGACGACCGTCTCAAAACCTTCACGTCCAACATTACGGGTGCTTTGAATATCATTGATAACCTAACGGGCTTTCATTATGTTCCCAACGAAAAAGCCATCGAATTGGGCTTCGCCTATGACAATGAAATCGGGTTGTCCGCCCAAGACGTCCAAAAGGTAGTTCCCGAGATTGTCAAGATAGCCCCCTTCGATTCGATGAAAGACCCACGTGGAAATATAATATCCAAGAGTGGCGAAGAATATCTAACAATCTGCTACGAACGACTGGGTGCCGTCTTTGTAGAAGCAATAAAGGAACTGCGACAAGAAAACAAAAAACTGAAAGACGAAATCGTCCTCATCAAAAGAGATTTAGAAAATTGTAAAAGAATCATCTATATCCAATAAAGAAAAACAAAGACACGGACGCTGTTAGCAGGGATTGAACCT
>Ga0114969_10001095_pt1 | contig 23001 bp, 21 predicted proteins | sample M_130807_MF_Meta_FD_87316 | JGI IMG/M metagenome (GOLD analysis project Ga0114969, IMG submission 87316) | Freshwater microbial communities from Lake Montjoie, Canada to study carbon cycling - M_130807_MF_MetaG | ecosystem: Environmental > Aquatic > Freshwater > Lake | place: Lake Montjoie...
ACTATGGTTGAGTTTTCCCCAAAATCCTCGATATCCAGAGTCCAATCTTTGTTCCATGACGGCTGCATAGTTTATTCCACCTTCTGCGCCAATTATTTTTAGTTCTGGATGACGTTCAAAAGACCCAGCAACAATCATTTCGCAGAGAGAGCGTTGCATTTCATCACGTGTTCGAAAAGTAATGTAATAACTTGATTCTACGGATGACCCAAACGTACTCAGTTGACGACTTTCTCGTTGACCACCAAGTGTGTGTATTGAAATAGGCATGTTGAGTGCAACTGCTGCAGCCCAGATTTTGTCGTATCGAGGATCAAAAAAACTGTCGTTAGCTGGTGGTGAAGTCCAAATGAGTCCACCTTTTAATCCCATCGAACGAGCACGCTCCATCTCGGCGACTGCAACATCTGCATCCCAACAGGGAATCAATGCATGTCCGATGAGGCGAACCGGATCGGTCGAACAGAACTCCGCCAACCAATCGTTGTATACGCGAAAGCATGCCTCTTGCATTTCCTGATTATCCAACTGAAGAAGTGCAAGCCCAGCAGTTGGATATAAAACATCTGCGACCGTATCGTCTTTCCATAAGTCGAATAGGCGCTGACGTGAATTTACGCCGCCTCCCGTGCCAATAATTGCATCAGGGTCCTCAGCCAATAACGCATCAACCTCTGCATTGCTGAGACCCGCCGAAGAGGAAAGCGTTAAATCGACTCCGCGTGAGATTCCTGGAGCATTGAAGTACCAATGTTTATTCTCGGGGTTTCTTGTCGCCCGTGGAGCAGATTCCCGTAGCGCTTTAGGCAATCTCTCCACCCACAAATTTGGGGGTTCCACCACATGTGAATCAGCTGAAATATACATATCGGCTCCTTCGGTATTTTTGGGACTTGTAAAACTCTGCTAATGTATCAAAGATTAAGAGATAAGAACAAGTGAGGGGCTATGGCGGGGATAGATGCAGTTCTAGCGAAGGACGCCGAGCAGTCCTCGTCACATCCAATTGTCGGGCACTCTTTTGTTGGAAAGAGCAAAAGTCGTCTCGTCAGTCCGCCGGACTACTCACTTTGGCTTGTGACAGCGGAATTAGAAGACGCCACGCTGCTGAAGCTTCCCACGCAGCACGGCGAGCAATCGGTCTATGTTGTTTCGGGAAGTTTGCAAATTGACGGGGAATGGGTATGTCCCCAAAATGGTGCGATAATCATTGAGGGCAATGCACGACCCAGTGTGCGCGCAATCGGTAATACGGTCATCGTCCATATGGGGCCGACCAATGCTGAGCCAGACCAAGATTTTATATCTGGAGACTCAACTCATGTCGTAGGCCCAAGGGGGACATTTGAGGCAATCGAGCCAACTCGGGATACTCATTATTACGCTGACTCCACGTGCGACCACTGCCGCTTGACGCTGCTCTATACATCCCGATCTACGGAATATGTCTCGGCAACACATAGTCATTCAACTGATGAGTTGATCCATCTTTTGTGGGGTCAAGTACAACTTGGGAGCTTGAAATTAGAAGCCGGCGATACGTTGGCCGTAGCTAAAGATACGAGGTATGGGTTTAGGAGTGGGCCAAAGGGCTTTGGATTCCTCAACTACCGTCAAGGTCCGTCAGAGCAAATTGTAGAACGTGGATCGACTCCAAGAATCGAAGGCGGACTTGTTAATGGTCTACATCCCGTGATGGATCTCATTCAATAGCCAACTTTGAGTGGATATTTGACATTTGTCACTATCTGGAGTAGAAACTGTTAACTATTGAATCATTTAGATGAAACGAGTTCGTTCGGAGCATCAAAAACCAGTCCGTATTTCCAGACCATATTTCCAGACCATATATAAGGAGTCTCATGCTGAATGCCGACACGATATTTTTCCATCAAGTGTCAGAGATTCCGTTTATGGACTTGGCAAATAATCTTGACAAAGCTCGCCCAACCAAGGGGAGCGAGGCGCGAATTAAGTGGCTTGGCGGTGACTCTGAAACTGGGCCCTGGGTGTATTACATCGAACATCCGGCTGGTGCAATTATTAAGCCGCATAAGCATCATGCCCCTCGTATTGAGTATGTACTTGAAGGCGAGATTGAGTTTTTCTTAGAAAAAGATGCAGTGTCCTGGTTCAGGGGCGATAAGAGCATTCAAGGATCGATTCATTCAGATGGGTCATTGTCGTACGTTCCGTCAGGAACTGTCTACGCGTATCGCATAACAAAGGCATCGAAATTGTTGCATGTTTTCTTTGAGAATCCAGTGGGTCGCACTGTGCACATCGGCATTGACGACGATACAGATGCCAGTAAATCAACAATCTCTCAACATTAAAGGAGTTATATGACCAAGCAGGATGCACGACCACTTCGATCGGTTCTATTCATTGCCGGAAGTGATAAAGAAGAATTAGAGACTGCAGCGAGTCAAGGCGCAGATGCAATTGTGATTGATATCGAAGAGCCGCGAACACCGTTTCCTGAGTCAGAGAGAGTAAAAACTAGAGCATTGGTCGGTGAGTTTCTAAAAACCGCCCCGACGGGTAAGGGTGCACCTTTGTGGTTCGTGCGAGTACAACCGATCGATAGTGGTTTTACCTTACGTGACCTCAACCCGATTATGCATCCAGCTCTAGCAGGGATACTTCTTCCTAAAGTACAAACTGCTGGCGACGTCATTGCTGCTGATGCATTGTTGACATGCCTTGAGGCTGACAGTGGCCGCGAACGAGGCTCGGTGTACATCTATCCCATTCTTGAAACTGCACAGGCAATTCGAAACGCCTACGAGATTGCAGCTGCGTCAGAGCGCGTCGCATATATGGGCGGAGCAGTATCTCGATTCGGCGATATTCACCAAGCAATTGGATTCAGATGGACGCCAGGTGGGACCGAATCCTTGTACCTTCGCTCAAAAGCGCTTATAGATGCTAGGGCAGCAGGTGTGCGGTGGCCAATCAGCGGAATGTGGGGTGGAGATCTGGACGATGAAGTTGGTTTGAGGAAATGGGTTAATGAACTGCGAGACCTGGGTTATCGCGGCATGATGATCGGCAATTCCATTCAGATCAAAATTGCTCATGAAGTATTTAGTCCAACTGCTGAAGAAATAAGTTACTGGCAAGACTTGGACCGTCTTGCAACTGAAGCAGAAGAAAAGGGATCTGGACCAATTGTTTATGGAGATCCGAATAAAGGTGAGGGACATACTGTCCACATAGCTCATGTGGGTTCAGCACGGATGAACTTAGATTGGGCCAGACAACTTGGTTTGGTTAATAAAGGCTAAAAATGATTGTTCGACGACTACTAGCGCTCGTGCCAATCATGCTGGCTGTAACTTTTTTGATCTTTCTCTTGACTGCATTCTTGCCAGGCGATGAAGCGGTAACCCTTGCCGGAGAAAATGCTAGTGCCGAGCGGATTGTAGAAGTGCGGGAAGCATTAAATCTAGATCGGCCCATGATCCCTAGATACGTGGATTGGGTCGAACGAGCAGCTAAGGGTGATCTTGGACGCTCGCTCTTTACGAATCAAAAAGTAGTAACAGAAATTGCAGCTCGCTGGATCATTACGCTGCAACTCGTTATTGGGTCGCTTATTTTTTCACTGCTAATCGGAATACCAATAGGTATGATCGCAGCGCGATTTAGAGGTAGATGGCCAGATCGAGTATTCACGCTCATGTCAAGCGTTGGTGTCTCGGTTCCAAGTTTTGTGATTGGTATCTATCTCATGTTGCTTTTTGCGGTTTGGTTAGGAATATTGCCATTTGCCGGATACGTCCCTTTTTCTGAAGACCCCGCACAGTGGGCCAAGCAACTGATACTTCCGATTGCGGCAATGAGTAGTGGAATGATTGCTGAATTAAGCAGGCAGACCAGATCGGCATTAATTGACAGCTTGGATTCTGACTACATTCGTACCGCCCGCGCTAAAGGAATGTCCGAAACTAAGATCATCGGCAAACACGCCATGAGGGTCGCTGCGTCACCAGTTCTCTCAATCGTGAGCGTCCATGTTGCCAGAGCTTTTGGGGGCGCCATCGTTATTGAGCGCATCTTTGCACTCCCAGGTCTTGGTGCAATGACAGTTGATGCGATCACACAACGAGATCTTCCGCTTCTGCAAGGAGTCATTCCACTTGCCGTAGTTGTTGCGATGACCGTGACTTTAATATCTGACATCATTAATTTTAAAATAAATCCTCGGCTGCAGCTTGACGGTAGATAGCAGTGAGCCACGACAAAATTGGTGAGATTTATAACCTCTTTAAAAGAAAAGGTAATACAGCATGACGCTAGGAGTGGTTATTCAAGAGCCCATTATCGAAGAGTATGAACGACTAGGTGGTCGACGGTTACGTGCATTCATGCGCAATAGGCCAGCCGTTATTGCCGTTGCCGTGTTGGCTTTTATAATTTTATCGGCCGTGTTCGCATCGCTAATAGCCCCCTTTGACCCCAGTGAAATCGATCTCATGAACGCATTTGCAAAACTAGGCTCGCATTGTTCCGCACCAGATTGCCAGCTTGTCGGCTCTCATTTGTTGGGCACCGACAATCTGGGCCGGGATGTTTTTAGTCGTCTATTGTTCGCGACACGAATATCACTATTTGTAGGGTTTGGGGCGGTAGTCGCAGCGCTCACTTTGGCCTTGCCATTCGGGTTGATCGCTGGATATCTCGGAGGCAAATTGGATTGGTTGATAATGAGAATTATCGACATTATTTTGAGTATCCCACCACTGATATTGGTATTTGCCATCGCAGGAGTACTTGGTGCGAGCATGAAAAATGCAATTATCGCCCTTGGGATTTTCTTTACCCCACTATTTATTCGATTGATTCGTTCCGAGGTGGTGAATCTAAGAAACAGCCAACTTGTAGAAACTGAAAGAGCGATCGGAGTGCCCGATAGATATATCCTCGTGCGGCATATCTTGCCCAACATCGCATCCCCATTAATAGTGCAGGTGTCACTGAGCGCTGGAACAGCAATTCTTGCTGAGGCTAGTTTGAGTTTTCTAGGACTGGGCGTTCAGCCCCCGAGTGCAAGTTGGGGGACCATGCTGCAGAATGCATTTGAGCGTATTGTTCAGCATTGGTGGATGATTCTTCCCTCAAGCATGGCTATAGCAATGACAGTTTTTGCATTGAATGTTGCTGGGGATGGACTTCGCGATGCGCTTGGAAAGGTTCGCTAATGATGACTTCAAATTTGTCAGGGCGGAAGCTCTTGAAAATAGAGAATTTGACACTCAAGTTGCCGACAGAAAAAGGTTGGATCCAGATTCTCGAAGATGTCAATTTTGGGATTGACAAAGGAGAAGTCCTTGGACTCGCCGGAGAGAGTGGTTCCGGTAAATCACTTACTGCACTAGCAATAATGAACTTATTGCCAAGGAATGCGCAGGTGTCGGGGAGTATTGAATTTGGTGGCCTTAATTTATTGGAACTTTCAACTAAGGATATGAGATCGATTCGGGGTCGAGAAATAGGAATGGTATTTCAAGAACCGATGTCTAGTCTCCATCCGTCATGGACCGTAGGAGAGCAGATATCTGAAGTAATTCGCACGCATGAGAAAGTTTCTCGTAAGGCGGCATGGTCAAGGAGCGTTCAGATGCTTGCCCTCATGGATATTCCTAATCCGGCCGAACGCGCAAAGCAGTACGCATTTCAGTTCTCCGGAGGGATGCAGCAGCGAGTCATGATGGCAATTGCTCTTTCATGTAATCCAAAATTGTTGATTGCAGACGAACCAACAACGGCATTGGATGCCACGATTCAGGCGCAGATAATGGAGATTATCCAATCAATGCAAAAAGAACGTGAGATGGCTATTTTGTTTATCACTCATGATCTAGGTGTCTTGGCAAGTCTCGCTCAACGGATATTGATCATGTACGCGGGTCAACTTATAGAACTGGCTGATGCTTCAGTTATTTTTGACGATCCACTGCATCCGTATACACAGGGACTAATTCTCTCAGCGCCACATCCGGGTATGAAAGGTGGGAAACTTCCCTCAATAAAGGGCGACCCTCCTCGCCTTGGAAGACTTCCTAGCGGTTGTCGGTTTCATCCACGATGTGAGTTCGCTCTTGAGATTTGTAAAGTCGAGGCAATTCCTGTCACTCAAACTCCAGATGGACGAACGGTGAGATGCATTCGATCAGATGAACTTATGTTGGGGAAACAAATTGAAGTGGCGGTCTCGTAATGGAAGTAACTGATAGTGGCCTCAGAGAGCCAGCCATGCAACTCAAAAATGTCCGAAAGGAATTTTACTCTAGGAAATCCAACGCAATTAGAGGGGTAGATGTTGCAGTAGCTGTCGACGATGTTTCTTTGGAAATTTATCCTGGTGAGAGCCTAGGGCTGGTGGGGGAGAGTGGTTCGGGAAAATCCACAGTCGGACGTCTGATGTTGCGTCTTCTTGAGCCCACGAATGGGCAGATTTATTTATCTGGAAATGATATTACGAAATTAAATCGAAGAAAAATGCGGCGTCTTCGTGGACAAGTACAAGCCGTCTTTCAGGACATAAGTGGATCACTTAATCCAAAAATCACGATTGGGAAGCTACTGGCCGAACCGCTGGAATTTCACAGCACCCTGAATAAGTCTCAGCGGGAAATAAGAGTTCGTGAACTTATAGAGTTGGTTGGTCTTTCTGTTCACCACCTTGCTCGATATCCGTATGAGCTTTCCGGGGGTCAGCGACAACGAGTCAGCATTGCAAGGGCATTGGCAACTCAGCCCAAAGTTCTAGTACTAGACGAACCTGTGAGCGCCTTGGACGTATCGACTCAATCTCAAGTTGTGAATTTGCTTCAGGAACTGCAGGAAAGATTAAAGGTTGCATGTCTGTTTATCGCTCATGACTTGTTTATTGTTCATCACGTATGCAATCGGATCGCTGTTATGTATCTTGGGTCGATAATTGAAATCGGATCTGCCGAGCAAGTGTATTCAAGCCCTCGTCATCCTTACACCCAGGCGCTAATATCTGCGATACCACATCCAAATCCGACCATTGAATTGAATCGAAAGAGAATTGTTCTTGAAGGAGAAATACCTACTCCAACAAATATTCCAAGTGGGTGCAGATTCCATACTCGTTGCCCCTATGTCATGGACATTTGTAAAACAGTCGAACCAACCTTGAAAGAATATGAAGATGGGGGAAGAGTCGCCTGCCACCTTCATATCGAGGGTCCAAAACTGGGTGGGAAATCAGTTGACAGTCTTCGTGATTCATTAGCTAAATAATTTTTTATTTGTTATTCGTCAAAAAATTAACTGATCTCATCTTGGGGCGAGAGGAATCGGAGAATGTGGAATGTCAAAACTTGCGATAATTTCTAAACGCGATGTAATTCCTTCGACCACGTATCAAGGCCCTCGCACCGTGTCAGGGGTAATCTCAAGTCAGCGACTTACTCCTGAGGGTTATGCATTGTGGATGTGTGAGTCCGATTTAGCCGACGGAGCTGAAATATTCTGGGATAAAGATCATGGAGAAGACATCATCTATGTCATCGAGGGTGAAGTTGAGATTGAAAATCGAGTCTGCCCAACTGATGGCGCCGTAGTAGTTGAGGGCGGTGTCAAGACGAGTCTTAAGAGTATTGGTAGAAGTCGAGTAGTTCACTTTGGATCGAGAAGCAATGATGAGCCATCGGGGATCCTTGGCCCACCCGAGCGGCTAGGGAGAGGAGTCCATGTTGTTGGTCCGGGAGGAACTATTCAATCAGGCGAGGCCGAAGGTGTGCACGCAGTTTGGTACGCCGATAGCACGTGTCGAACTTGCCGCTGTCAGCTCTTACAGGTAACTGCGCCCCCTCGAGAGAATGACAAAGGTAAACCACATTCTCACTCAGAAGATGAAATTATCTATCTTCTTGAGGGGAGCATATCCATGGGCGCATATGAACTTGAGGAGGGTAGTGCGCTATGCGTTCCTGGGAATGTGCGGTACTCACTAGTAGGTGGTGTAAATGGACATCGCTTTATCAACTTTCGAAGAGATGTCTCCGAACAGATTTATGAACGTAATTCAGAACCATTATTGGAGACTGGACTTGCACGTGGCGGTCGGTTGATTAATGATCTCAGGTAGTCAAGGCGATGATGCGGTGGGGGCGACCCCAATTCTGAAAAGTTCCAGTGGTGCATTAAGAGATCGTAATTTTTTCCCGTATTTTGTAGGGAATTTATTATCTAGTTCTGGAACATGGTTTCATAACATTGCACAAACACTTCTTGTGTATCGGCTTACCGGATCGCTGTTCTTGGTTGGTCTAGTTAACATAGCTCAGTTCATTGGGGTGTTCCTACTTGGAGCATCTGCTGGTGTGGTCGCAGATCGATATGACCGCAGAAAAGTTCTTTTAGCAACACAGGTATTAAGTGCAGCAATCTCTGCGCTGCTTGCAATTTGTGTCGCACTCAATTACTCGTCGGTCGCAATAGTTATGGTCGCTGCACTCGCATTGGGTATTGCACAGACCTTCAGTACTCCAGCAATGCTTGCTATGGTTCCACAACTTGTTGCCCCCGAAAATTTGGCGCCTGCTGTTGCTATAAATATCGTGGCATTAAATGTTGCTCGTGCTATTGGGCCTGCGGTTGGTGCATTGATAGTTGCTCGATTTGGAATAGCAGCAGCATTTGGCTTGAATTCTCTTTCGTTTCTTGTATTTGTTGTATGTCTACTGGGAATCAAGACAAGGGTGAGTGGCACAAAAAGCGTAGGGATAAAAATTCGGATTATGGATACGGCTAAAAGCCTGAAGACTCGTCCCCGAATAGGAGTTTTATTCGTTGTCGGAACATGTGCCTCCATGGCAATAGACCCTGTCACGACGCTCACGCCTGGATTTGCGACTCTAGTTTTTCATCGTTCTGACACTGTCGTGGGTTGGCTCGTCGGATCTTTTGGTCTTGGAGCCGTTACTGCCGGCATATGGATCTCCCGTTTGCCGATAGCAAGTTATGCACTTCTTACAAAGAGGATGGTACTTCTTAACCTTTCACTGCTCGTCTTTGGTTTCTCTAGTTCGTTCTACCTCAGTGTGATCGCTTTATTTTTTGCCGGGTTTGCTTTTATAAGTACATCAGCGGCTGCTCTCACGCGAGTTCAGATTTTCAGTAATGCTGACGAACATGGCAGGTTGATGGCTCTATGGGGCATGGCGTTCATGGGCTCAAGGCCTGTGGCGAGCCTGATTGACGGCGCAGTTGCTACCGCCACAAACGTTCACATAGCTACGCTGCTGATGATTGCGCCCGCTGTTTTGGGGACGACACTGCTATATAAAAGCGCTCAAAAGATTGTCTAATTTCTAGATTTCCTTGAGTGCGGCTTTTACTTCTGCTTCCACTTTGGTTCCGTCGAAAAATTTAGGGTTCATACCTGCATGTAATTTGACTGCATTCAAAAAAGTGAATTCACGGAATTGCTCTTCGTTGAGGAGGCCATCCTCTACGAGTTCGTAAGCCTCTTCTACTGGCTCGATCATATTTTGGACGTCCCAGTGAGAGATATCTGATCCAAATAGTGGCTGCAGTTTTGCACCCATTGGATTGACGTCTTCACGAAATGCCCAGGTAATCATTGGATCATCTGCCTCGCATCCAAAAAAGAAATTTGGAACAAACTTGTCTTTGATGTCTGATTTTTTGGTGATGCAAGCCTTCTCAAACTCATCAAGAACCTTCGGTCTTGATCCAGGACGTGAGTAGAAATCTCGAACTTCACTCGACAATGCATTCACTGTCTCGCCACCATACTTCTCAACATATTTCATTAACTCGTTAACATCCAAGTTTGCCGGATCTAGTTGTCCTATCTGATTTTTATTTCTCTTACTCCAGTGTCCGATCAAGTCGGCATAAAGGCCGCACGCCCAACCAACTCCACCTTCAAGAAATCCAACTCTTAATTCAGGGAAGCGGTGAGTAACCCCGCCCAGGAAAAGTGACTTGCAGAGCGATTCGTGCATTGCTGCTAGTCCACCGACATGGTTATAGACGTAGTTACTCGGTGATCGCGTCACTCGATGTGCCTGCAGCGAACTATGTGATAGGGGGGCAACACCCAGGTCTATGCATTTCTGCCAAAAAGGGTCGTAGTCATGTTCACTGTCAATTCCATAGGTGTCTAGTCGATATGCAATTGAATCAAGAGAGATATCTGTATTGTGAATTTTGCCAATTGGTCGTTTGGTGGATCCTGCTATGACAGCAGTTTTGAGCCCCAAGCTATTGACGGCGAATTCAAGTTCTTCAATCGCAGCTTCAGGCGTTGGCATCGGTATCAAGGCTCCAACAGTCATTCTGTCTTTGTACGGCTCGAACATTCGTGCGTGCATTCTGTTTACCGCTCTGCAAAGAACTGGCGAAAGTTCTGCATCAAGCATGTCCAAAAAGGACAGACTCATAGATGGGTAGACGAGAGCAAAATCCAGGGCAAAGTCGTCCATTCTTTCGTACCACAACTCTGGGAGATGCATTGTCGCTCGATCAAGAGTATTGGCGCATTGCCAGCCCCACCACGATGGCATCGCTCGCCATTCAGCATGAATCTCTGGGTTATACCGATCCGAAAGATTGCTTGAAGTATCGATGGGTCTTACCGCTCCGGCAAGGTATCTGTCTCTGAGCGCAGAACCTCCATCTTGCTCGATATAGGAGATGATCTCATCGTTTAAGACAGGTCCGACTTCAACGAAGTGACCATCTGCATCGATGACTGAATGCGACAAAGTAGAACGAATTTGTGCGGCTTTTGTTTGAGACATTGAGTTGTTTCCTTTTCGGCTTAGGATGCTTTGATTGCTATGATATATACTTTAGTAGGGAGAGTCAAATGCGTATCGCAGTTTTAGTCAAACAGATTCCTCGAGGTGAGGATCTCAAGATGATTGATGGTCGCTTGAGGCGAACGAGCGGTGATGCCGAAGTAAACGCATTTTGTAGGCGCGCTAATGCCAAAGCTGTTGAACTAGCCGATGGCGGTGAGGTCGTGGTCTTTTCAATGGGTCCGCCAGGAGCGGAAGATGCATTGCGAGAGATGATTGCCTGTGGGGCCACCCGAGGGGTTCATCTCTGCAATATGGATTTTGCTGGGAGCGATACCTTGGCAACTGCCAAAGCTTTAGCGGTCGCCATCGTCAAAGAGGGATCTTTTGACCTGGTGTTATGTGGGCTTAATTCACTAGATGCCGACACCGGACAGGTGGGACCCGAGGTCGCAGAATTACTAGGTTTTCCGTTTGCTGTTGGAGCAACAACGATTGAAGTCCGCGAAAATGAGTTGAAATTAACGCTTGAAACTGATGAGGGATTTGATTCGGTTGAGGTCTGTTTGCCGGCTGTTGTCTCGGTTACAGAACGATTGTGTGATCCATCTAAGGCAGATCGTCTGCAGCGAGATTCTGTGGAGCGATCAAAAATAAAAATGTATTCAGCATTTGATCTTGGACTAAGGCTTTCGGAAACGGGGCAACTTGGTTCACCAACCACCGTTGGTCCTCCTCGGCAGGTCATGTCGAATCGAGTCCCATTTGTAACGTCCAGTCCCTCCGAAGCAGTTTCAAAACTCCGAGAAATTGGCGCGCTTGGAGTATCAATTTTTTCAAGCAAAGAAATTGTGCCGGAGCCGGGCACAGGCCCGATGGATGTGTGGTGTTTTTTGGATCCCGACCTGACATCGTCTCGTTATGAACTGCTAGGGGAAGCTGCCCATTTGGCGTCTCAAATCAATGGCAGCGTGACTGCGGTCGTTAGCGGAGATCTGTCAGATTCTCTTGGGGCTTATGGAGCAGATCGAATTCTTCGTTTGCCTGGGAATGACTCAGATTCTTGGGGGCATTCGCTCGCACAATTGGCCTCGATCTATTTGCCGAGAGTCTTACTTGTCGATGGGACAAGGAATGGCAGAACAGTGGCAAGCAAGGTGGCGGCAAGACATGGGTGGGGGTTAACGGGTGATGGAATTGAAACGGAAATTACTTCAGATGGGTCTTTAACTGTCTGGAAACCTGCTTTGGGTGGAAGGGTAGTTGTTCCGATTTGGTCACGTTCGCCTGTTCAGATTGCAACTATTCGCCCCGGAGTAATCGTTCCAAGAACGTTGCGACTCGATAGAGAATTGATTGAGATCACTGATGACACCCTCGAACAATCAAAAACTTCAAGGGTCAGACTTCTTGAGCGAGTAAAACTCGACACTGCAAGACGAGATTTGCTTGCCGCGCAGACGGTTATAGGAATTGGAAGGGGTGTTGACCCTACAAAATATGACACCATCAATTTACTCAAAGATATATTTCAGAGTGCCGAGATTGGAGCTAGCCGTAAGGTCACTGATGCTGGCTGGATGCCCCGTAGTCGACAGTTAGGAATTACTGGGCTGTCAGTGAGGCCAAGATTATTTATCTCAATTGGCGCAAGTGGTCGGTTTAATCATCTCTCGGGATTTCAAACATCCCAGTTTATCTTTGCTCTTAATTCAGACAGTGAAGCAGAGATTTTCCAGAATGCAGATGTTGGTCTCGTTGGTGATTGGTCTGACTCAATTGACAAGATACTTCCTCTTATGGCTGACAATATTTCTCAATAACAAGTGAAAAATTCTGCATCTCGCCAAAGGATGACCGGCAAGATCGGATTTCGATTTTTTCTTACAGCAGCTGCAATTTCAAATTGTGGAACATGGATTCAAATGATGACTGTTCAATCGTTGCTTTTCAGTCTCACTCGAAGTGGATCGTGGCTTGGCCTTTCGACAGTGGTCACATTGGTTCCTGCATTGGTTCTCACACCCTTTGCGGGAGTGATGGCGGATAGATTCTCCCGCCTTCGAATATTAAAGATCACGCAGTCTGTGCAGATGTTGGCTGCATTTGCACTATGGATTCTTTATATTTCGGGGAATATCTCGCCGCTACGAATTATTGCGATTGGATTTATAAACGGTTCTGCGTCAGGATTTCAGACTTCGGCATGGCAGGCGTTCATCCCACTTCTGGTGGACCGTGAGGACGTTTTATATGCAGTCAGGCTTAATACTTTGCAAAATACCTTAGCCAGGGCCGCAGGTCCAACGATCGGTGCGGTAATTCTAAGACTCGGAGGAATTAGCTCAGCCATCTTTATTAATGGCATGACCTTTATGGTGGTGATTTTTGCCCTACTCGTTGTGCACCCACGAGCAGGGAGTCCTTCCCAAGTTGAGGCAGGAGTGTTCCGAGGTCTTATCAATGGTGCACGGTATTTACAATCACAGCCAGCTCTTCGTCTTGGAATTGCAATTGCATTGGTTGTGTCTTCTTGTGGACAGTCATTGCAGTATGTCACTTCCGCGATTGCGGCAAATTTGTATGGCCATGAGTCAAATGGCAATGCGGGTCTATTGGCAGCTATGGGGATTGGAGCGGTACTCAGTTCTCTTTTGGCGATCGTTCTGAGAGAGAAATTTAGACGGTCGGATCAAATACTTTTATCGATGATGCTCTACGTAGTGGCAATTGTTGCGATGGCGATAACACAGACGTATGTGGTTGGTCAGGCCGCTTTTTTCCTAATCGGAGTTGCCCAATTGCAGGTAGCCGTAACGCTAAATACTCTGATCCAAGGACGCGTCCCAGATTATTTACGAGGGAGAGCTATGAGTTTCTATCTAATGGGCCTGATCGGAGGCTTAGCATTTGGCAGTCAAATTATAGGTTTGGCTGGAGATACATTCGGTTACCAGATAACACTCTTGATCGATGCTGCTGTAATTGGGGCAACGGCGGTTGTAATCGTCACAAGAGGTCTTTCGAAGACACTCGATGATGACTGAGTATCGTAAATGGAATTGTCACTGTTAAAGCTTTGCGAGAAGTATTTCCCGTGTGCTGTGATCAGCACCATAAAAGATTGAGTCCTCAAGGTGTGATTGGAGTAGTGCCCCTACACCTACAGAATCACCTAGTTCGATCTTCGCAATAATTGTGTCGTGCAATTCTATTGATCGGGTACGAAACTCCAACGCTGGAAATTGTCCGTCTTTTACGAGATGCTTTGCCCATTCTGCTTCGTTATGTGTCCATAATTTTTCGAGCGCGCCGACCAAAAGTATTAGCGTTGTATTCCCACAACTGATGACTAATTCTTCATGGAATTTCCTCATTAAGGACGTGAACTCAACTTCATCTTCGAGTACACATGCACGTGCGTCCGCTTGAATTTTGCGAAGGCGGGGAATAACCTCGGCATGTCGGTCGGTGCGATCTGCGCACAATGAAGCACAAACGGGCTCGATAGCGCGGAGAGCAGTACCGATATCTGTCATGGACGCCCCTTGTGACTTTAAAACAAGCCCCAACATGTAGGTGGCGTTGGAAGGATCTGGGCGGTGAACTATGACGCCGCCTACATTGCCTCTCGTAATCGTCACTAAACCTTCAGTCTCAAGAATTCGAAGAGCCTCGCGAATGGAAGGTTTCGATACTTTGAAGGTTTCTATTAAGTCTTCTTGGCGTCCAATGAGGCTTCCACTTTTAAGCTCTCCGGATAAAATCTGTGCACGAAGGATGTCGGCAACCATCTCTGCGAGTCTCGGTTGACGAAGATTAGTAGTTTTTCCCTGGGGGCCATTCTTCAATCTGGATAGTTCTACTTTTTTCATATGATTTTATTTTTCCACTATTAGTTAAGAGTTCTCAACTTAGTGCTTAATGGGGTCATAGGGTGACCTTATTGCTAATAGTGCTATCATATATACTTAAGTACGCATGTTCAAGGGGAATGGGAGCTTTATGCAACTGATTGATTCAAATTTGGGATGGAAAGCCATCGACCAACGCATTCAACGGACAACAAATGACCGGCATTTAGGAATGTTAGAGGTATTGCGTCGGCATATGGAAGCAGAGATGATCGGCGACCTAGAGGGAATGCTCGCTGGCCTTGTTGCCAAACCCAAATATCACATGTGGGGGAGTGGCACCGACACGGGACCAAAAGATTTCGACTCGATTCGTCAATATTATGTCGATCTGCTCGCTGTGAGACGTGGCGTTTTGGAATATGCGATTGAGCGGATTGTTATAGACGATGATGCGGTTGTAACGGAGGGAACGATTAGGGCGTTTCAACCTGGAGCAGTGGCTAAAGCGTTTGGCTATCGCGTTGAGGAATTGAATGCTACGTATCTTGTGACGTACAGGGCTCTAATTATCTGGCCTTTCGACTTGGCGGGTGACTTAATCGGAGAAGATGGATACGGCTCAATTAATCCAGATAATTTTCTGAAAGTTGACGGCAAGAATCTTCCCGACGCTTATGTTTCACTTTTTGATAAAAGTGAGTACGCAAGTATCGGCTTGTAACTCCCTATTTATCTAATGGGAATTACCAGCACAATCCACGGCAGCGGAGTTGCAGAAGTTGTCATGGATTGCCCTCCTGTCAATGCCCTGACTGTGGCGCAATGGTTTGAAGTTGCCGAATCAGTGACTGCAATGGGTAAAAATCAAGTCGTGCGAGTAGTGGTGCTACGCGCAGAGGGCAAAGGTTTTAATGCCGGAGTAGACATAAAGGAGATGCAAAACTCCCAGGGATTCGATGCATTGATCGGCGCCAACAAGGGTTGCTATGCCGCTTTTTCGGCGGTGTACGACTGTCCAGTGCCAGTGATTAGTGCAGTGAACGGTTTTTGTGTTGGAGGTGGCATCGGCCTTGTCGGTAACTCAGACATCATTATTGCTAGCGACGATGCATATTTTGGATTGCCAGAAGTTGACCGTGGTGCATTGGGCGCAGCCACACATCTGTCACGACTTGTTCCGCAGCACAAAATGCGTGCCATGGTCTATACCGCTGCAACAGCAACTGCGCAGGAGCTGCATCATTTCGGAAGTGTGCTGTCTGTTGTCCCACGCGCAGACTTGCGCACCGAAGCAATGAAAGTTGCGACAAGCATTGCAGCAAAATCTCCCACCGTGATGCGGGCCGCTAAAGAAAGCCTCAATGGAATTGACTTGTGGGATGTCAAGCGGAGTTATCGATTTGAGCAAGGTTTTACATTCGAACTCAACTTGTCTGGTGTCAGCGACGAACTTCGTGAGGCATTTGTTGATAAGCGCGATGCCGATACCAATAAATAACGACGAAAGAACTCCCAAAAATGACTCCAGACAAACGCACCACTCTTGACAACGCAGTTGCGACACTCGAAAGCGGCATGACACTTGGCATCGGGGGGTGGGGGTCTCGCCGTAAGCCGATGTCTCTTGTTCGCGCTCTGCTGCGCTCAAATATCACGGACCTCACCGTCGTGTCATATGGCGGCCCTGATGTTGGATTGCTTTGCGCGGCTGGTCGAGTCAAAAAACTTGTTTACGGATTTGTGTCGCTTGATTCGATTGCTCTGGAGCCACACTTTCGTAGCGCGCGCCAAAACGCAACAGTGGCAGAGTGCGTGGAATATGACGAAGGAATGCTGCAGTGGGCGCTCTACGCCGGCTCACTGAGGCTTCCTTTTCTGCCGACACGAGCCGGTTTAGGAAGTGGCGTTGTCGATGTCAATCCATCACTGAAAACAGTGGTGTCTCCGTACGCAGATGCCGAAGAACTTCTTGCCGTACCTGCGATTCGTCTTGATGCTGCATTCGTGCATCTGAATCGCAGCGACATACGTGGCAATGCGCAGTTCTTGGGTCCTGATCTGTATTTTGACGACTTGTTCTTAGGTGCATGTGAACCTGGACGACGCTTTTTGAGTTGCGAAAAAATCGTGACTACCGAGCAAATGTTGGAAGAAGCGTCATTTCACACACTACGAATTAATCGCTCGATGGTAGACGGCGTGATCGAATCGCCCAATGGTGCTCACTTTACTCTTTGCACACCTGACTACGAACGTGATGAAAGATTTCAGGCGGCATATGTCAAGGCTGCCGGTGATAAAACGGAGTGGGATGCATTTCAAAATCGATTTCTTAGTGGCACAGAAGCCGACTACCAAAATGCAGTTTTGCAATGGCACAAGGAGATCGCTTCATGAGTACCGACATCACACTTGCTGACATCGTGGTCATTGCTGCTGCAGAAGCTTTTCGTGGTGATGGAGAAATCTTTGCCAGTGGTATGGGAACAATTCCGATGCTCGGAGCCCGACTAGCACGAGCAACCTTTGAACCAGATTTACTCGTCAGCGACGGTGAAGCATTTTTTATCGGTAATGACTTGCCTCTCGGCAGCTCCGACAAAGTGATTGAGGGCTGGATCCCATTTCGCAGCGTGTTCGACACCGCTTGGGGCGGGCGCCGACATGTGATGATGGGCGCAAGTCAGATAGATCGATTTGGAAATTCCAATATCGCCAACATTGGACCGTGGAAACAACCAAAAGTACAACTCCTCGGAGTACGAGGCGGACCCGGCAACACCATCAGTCATGCGACAAGTTTTTTTATTCCTAAACATTCCACCAAAGTCTTTGTCGAAAAAGTGGACATGGTAAGTGGTCTTGGTTATGACCGTGCTGCACAGCTTGGAGACATCGTAAAAAGCCATCATCACCTTCAGCGAGTTATCACAAACCTCGCAGTGCTTGACTTCGAAACCTCTTCGCATACCATGCGCCTGCTGAGTGTTCATCCAGGAGTTTCGGTAGATGACGTCGTTGCCAACACTGGCTTTGTGCTTGATATTGGCTCTGATGTACCTATCTCGCGCACACCAAACGAATCAGAACTTGAAACTCTTAATCGATTAGATCCGCGTGGCCTTCGACATCGCGAAGTGGCTTAACGTTGCACGCATCCTTGCACACTAAGTTTTGTAAACTTGTCGGTGTAGATGTTCCGATCGTGCAAACCGGAATGGGTTGGGTTGCAGGTGCTCGTTTGGTGTCAGCTACTGCTAATTCGGGAGCACTGGGGATACTGGCAAGTGCCACCATGGACATTGATGAATTGCGCACTGCAGTTGCACAAGTGAAGCAACGAACGACGCGCCCCTTTGGTGTCAACCTGCGCGCAGACTCTGCCGATATTGACGAGCGCATTGATTTGTTAATCGAACAAAATATTCGGGTCGCATCATTTGCCCAAGCACCTCAACAACGACTCATTAAACGCCTACAGGCTGCAGGCGTGTTAGTGATTCCGTCAATTGGGGCTCGACGTCATGCAGAAAAGTTCTGGAATGGGGCGTCGATGCTGTGCTTGTACAGGGTGGGGAAGGCGGCGGGCATACGGGTTCTATCCCAACTTCAATTCTGTTGCCCGATGTCGTTGACGCTGTTGCCGGTCGCATACCAGTCATTGCAGCAGGCGGATTTTTTAATGGACAAGGCCTCGTAGCTGCACTCGCATACGGCGCAGATGCCGTTGCTATGGGTACACGGTTCTTGTTGACAAGTGACTCCACTGTTCCGGACTCGATAAAGCATTATTACCTCACTAAAAATACTCAAGGAACTGTTGTCACGACCGAAGTGGACGGTGTACCGCACCGAGTGTTGCGTACTGAACTTGTGGACCATCTCGAGAGCGCTGGTGGGCGTGTGACCGCACTGCCACGTGCTGCAATAAATGCTTTGAAGTTTCGCAAACTAACTGGCGCAAAACTGACCGACATGTTGCGAGAAGGTCTTGCAATGCGTAAGTCAATGGAACTCACCTATACACAAATGCTGATGGCAGCTAATACTCCGATGCTGCTAAAGGCATCACTCGTAGATGGCAAAATCGAATCGGGAGTGATGGCGAGCGGACAAGTTGTTGGATTGATCAATGATTTGCCAACATGCGCCGAACTTATTGCGCGCATTATTGATGAAGCCGAAACAACACTCAAGATGCTTGGAGCGTAGTCATCGCGCAAATCGATTTTGTTCCACGCATTGACGATTCGCTTTATGGCATCGCCCAACAGGTTTCTCCTTTAATTCGTCGAGTTATTGCTGAGAACCCATCCAAGTTCACCTATCGCGGAACCGGAACATACATCGTTGGTCGCAACGCTGTGGCGGTAATTGATCCGGGCCCAATGCTGGATTCGCATCGCGAGGCGCTGCAGCGTTCACTTGCTGGCAACACAGTGGTAGCGATCGTGGTCACCCATTGTCATTCCGATCATTCGCCACTTGCCCAATGGTTGCACGAGACTACGGGTGCTCCGACTTTTGCCATTGGGCCACACGCCGACAGTGTTATTGCCGATGATGGCGACGAAACCGACGACAACACTGACGACGACAGTAACGATGCAATTGATCGCAACTTTGTTCCAACAAACGCAGTTACGGACGGCGAGTCAATTATTGACACCGGAGAGTTCAAACTCACCGCGGTGAGTACACCTGGGCATACGTCGAACCATATGTGCGTGGCACTTCATGAAGAGCGAGCGCTTTTTACCGGTGATCATGTGATGGGCTGGAGCACCACCGTGGTGTCGCCGCCGGATGGTGACATGCGTGCGTACATCGAGTCATTACGTAAAGTACAACAGCGCGGCGATGAAATGTTGTGGCCAACCCATGGCGGTCCCGTTACCAATCCGCAGGCCTATCTTGCCCAGTATCTGCAGCATCGCCTAAATCGTGAAGCACAAATTCTGAAATGTGTTACCGATGGGGCGAATAATATTGCCGAAATGGTGGGGCTCTTGTATGCCGACATACCTGCCGAATTACACAAGGCCGCAGGCCGTAGTGTGCTTTCGCATCTAATCAAACTCGTTGATGATGGTCGAGTGGTCGTGACCGATCGAGCTGTGCCGAGTCGCAGTGCCAACTTCGCGTTGCGTGCTGTAATACCTCGCGATGTGAATTCTTAGTCGCGGACATCCTGTAGAAACCATTCGGTCGGTATCTCTCGGCCGACTCCATGTGCCTTGGCGGCTTCATAGACTGCGCCGGCTACAGCCCAGAACTGATTGCCTTGCAGGTTGCCGCGCTCGGAATAGGTGATCTGATCATTGCTATTGCGACCGCTATTGACGCCGCCGATGATGTCTGCGAATGTGACCATACGGTCTGGCGCAATTGTGCCGTGACCGCGCTTGCCCGGCCGAATCATCTTGGATTTGGAAGACTCGGGCTCGGCTGCATAGGTCCAGTACTCGTCATCGATACCAAAGTCTGGCAAGCCCCAAGGCGCTGGCGCGGTGCCGAAGCGCATATATACGTCTAATCGACCGACCGTCGCATCGTCGGGCCGCCCGCCGGCACCAATATTCACCACATGAGCACCCTTCTCGAGTAGCGCGCCATTGAGTACGGGGACAGCCGAGTCAGTTACGCCGGCAACGATATGCGCACCCTTATATATGTCTTCCGGTCGCTCGCAGACTTGCACCTCAAGTCCATAGAGCTCTTGCATCTCCTTGCCGAAGGCTTCACGGTTGGCTTTCGTCGGACTGAACACTTGCAGCTTCTTCAGGTTGGGTCGCACATGCATGAAAGCCGCCAAATGGGTGCGTGCCATGCCGCCAGACCCGAGCATGCCGACGATGGTGGCATCCTCGCGCGACATGTACTTTGTACCGATGCCGCTATCGGCGCCGACGCGCGTGAGTTGCAGCACACCGTCGTTGATGAAAGCGAGCGGCTCGCCATTCTCGGTGGATGTGAGGAAGATGAGGCCGCAATAGAGCCCCGGCTTGGTGCAGTACTTCTCCTGCGTTGTGACGCCGTTGTAGCTCTGTTCGTAAACGACATCGGATTTCATGCGAATCGCAAAGTAGCCGCTCATGGAGCCACCTTCCATGCTGCCCCAACGATAAATCTTGTTGGGATCTGACGTCGGAATCTGAATGTCGATGCGCGGCCGGCAGACGGCTTCCTTTACGACGAGCTGTTTGTAGGCCGCTTCCAATGCATCGATGGCCATGCCCATCGTGAGCAACTTGGACACATCGTCGTTGTTGATAATCAGCGTCATTGCTTTCTCTCAATCCTTGGAATATGTAACACCCAGCTGCGGTACGCAACAGTGTCTTATTTTAGTCCATTTACATTGAAGGGGTGATGCGCTTATTGCAATTACGAGATTGATTAATTTAGTTGATTATTAAAATGCCTCAGTGGTGGCATGAGAAGAAGGCCGAGTGCAGCGATGATACCGCTCACGGCGAATGCGGTGTTGATTGAAGCACTGGCAAGAACTATTCCCATAACAATTGGTGCTAAAAATTTGCCCAAGTTTCGTGACATTGCCACAATTCCGCTAAACGTTCCTCGTAAATGATTTGGCACTGCAACAGACACATATGAATTTTGTACGGTTCCAAATAGTCCGTCCGCAATTCCGAATATAGAGACTGCAATGAGAATTGCAACAGCATTACCGGTTATCGAAAGAGCCAAAAGTGATAAAGATAGGAATCCGACCGTTACGACAGAAATCATGAATGGTGAGAGATACTTACTTACCTTGCCTACTGAAACTGCTCCAAAAATTCCGATGAAGGAGGAGAGCGCAAGAGCAAATCCAGCAAAAAACGTTGAAAAACCGCGTTGATTGACCAACAGGATTCCAAGGCTCGAGAGTGGTACAAACTTTACAAAAAATCGAAAAAAGCCTCCGAAGATAATAGAAATGAGGGGAAGATTGCCGATGATTTTAAGTTTTTCTGCAGCATCATCACGTTTATCAATTCGGTAATCAGCATCAAATCCGAGAAAGAAGACCACTGCCGCCACAGGAATAGTCGAAACTCCAACAAGATAGGGCGCGTACCACGCCGCAGCCACAAGAAAGCCCCCGATGAGAGGATTTACTGTGTCTGCAATTTGTTGAGAGACAGATCGTAAACCTTGTCGTTTGAGAATTGATGATCCTTTTCCGTGTTGCGCAACGAGAATAATGGAAAGTGGAAATATCCCTGCAAAAGCGGTTCCTTGGATAACTCGAATAGCAAGGAACAACGGCCACGAAAATCCGGCAAGAGGAATGATCAGGCTTGATAATCCAAAAACCAAAAGACAAAATCCATAAATCTTCATTCTCCCAACACGATCAGCAATCTTGCCCAATGGAACTGCCGCAATAATTCCGGGAAATAAATAAAAACTTATCGCCCATAATGTGTGCGAGTCACTCAGCCGAAAATGGTTCTGAAGATTTGGTAACCCTGGTCCAACAGCCTGAACGCCTGCTACCGAAAAGGCGCTACCGAGATAAATCGAAACCGTGCTGATTTGATTTTTGAATCGCACTATTGGTCAATTATTTCGGCATCAGACAAGAAGTAAATCGTTCACGAATCACTTCTGACTTGAGGTCCCGTCCAATGATTGTGATTGAGCTGGTATGTGGGGTTCCCACGGACCATTGTCCTTCTGAGCGACTTGAGAACAGCTGCTGGACACATTGAAAGATGTACTTTTCTGGCTCATCTCCAATGCAGATGACGCCTTTCATTCGGTAAATGGTCATGTCTGAATCGGTGAGTAACCATCGCAACCATATATTGAGCCGCTCTATTTCAAATTCGCCATCAACCTGAATGCCAATGGATTGTGTATGCGCGAGGTGGTCGTGGAACTCGTTTTCCAAAAAGTTTGGATCAGACTTAAGGGCCAGGTCTAAATCGAATGCTCGCAAGTCAAAGATCTCACTCATTTCAACTGCACACTGATCTGTAGGAATAATTGATGCAATTTTGTTAATGCCCCTAATTCGGTCGGTTACATCACCGAGCGCGTCTTGGGGGACTAATGAAACCTTGTTCAAAATAAGCTTGTCGGCAAAAGCAATTTGCTTCACTCCCAGCTCTGCCAAATCTGTTGAAAGTTTCCCAGCCAGTAAATCCAGGACGTGGTGGGCGTCAATCACTGTGACAACACTGTCCAGCTGGAAGAGGCTGAGCATCCGCTCATCTGCCAAAAAGGTTTGCGCAACTGGAGCCGGATCTGCAAGACCTGTTGTTTCGATCAGCAGATAATCAAATTTTTTGTCCCGCGCAAGTAATTTGTCAATTGCTACA
>Ga0114969_10001099_pt1 | contig 22976 bp, 19 predicted proteins | sample M_130807_MF_Meta_FD_87316 | JGI IMG/M metagenome (GOLD analysis project Ga0114969, IMG submission 87316) | Freshwater microbial communities from Lake Montjoie, Canada to study carbon cycling - M_130807_MF_MetaG | ecosystem: Environmental > Aquatic > Freshwater > Lake | place: Lake Montjoie...
ATTTTTACGATTGGTTTACTTTTAAAAGGTTTGTTGTAGTTGTAATATACTTCTTTCTTCTACATTCTTTTTTATTTCAATTTTTTTTATTTTGCGTGTATTTTTTTCGTCACTAAAAATTTAAAAGAAACCTAGGTTTCCTTATGATCCTTCCTTTTCATCTTATACATTTTAAAAGAAACCTAGGTTACTATTTCACATGCCTTATGATCCTTCATCTTCATCTTATACATTTTAAAAGTTATTATTTATTATTTATTATTTGTTACGATGTTTACGTTATAAATCAAAAAAAAATGAATGTTAATATAGAATAAAAAATATTATATTTATATTTATATTTATATTTATATTTATATTTTTTATATTTTTTATATTTTATCTAACTATCTACTATCTAATACTAATCTAATTTATTCCGCATATTTTTTGTATTTTCTATAGAACTCCGCTCCGTAAAGCACCGCATCTTTTCCTGATTGATATCTGACTTTTATTTCTACGCAAAGCTGCTGTATCTTCTGTTGTACTGATAGTATATCTAATACCATGTCTCTTATGGATACTTTGTATAACTCGTACTCTTTACACATTTCATTAACTACAACTTCAAGTTGGTCAATATTAACTTCTTTTCCTAGCCATTGGAGCATTATTAGTAGCAACTGATCTCTTTCAATTGGCGCCATGGCAACACATGCTGATCTTGGGATTTGTCTAGGTTCTTCTATATCTATAGCAACTGATTCCGTAACCGGTTCTTCAGAAGACAAAGAGGATATATCAGATTCAGATTCTTCTGAAGAAGATGTATCAGTCTCAGTATCTTCTTCTTCTTCAACTAATATTATTGGTGCTGGAGGGTTTGCTTGTAGTGCTTGGTGTTGTTTTTGTAAAGCCAATTGTTCAGCCAATTGTTGTCTTTGTAGCGCCGCTTGTTGTTGTTGTTGTTGTAACGCTTGTTCTTCAGCTTGTTTTTGCTGGAGTAAAGCATCCTTACGAACTTTATTGTAATCAGCTGACCATCGTTTCTTCAAGTAGTAAATTATAGTTAAAATCCCCGGATCTACTATTTCTTCAATGGAGCTGAATTTTTTGACCGTTACACCAAATTCTTTATCTAGTGACGATGGATATCTGATGAAGGCAATGATATTTTCTAGAAATTTTCTTTGGGCCCGATCTCCACCCTGGGTATGGCTAGCCTTCAGTCTTGAATTTAAGGAACAAATGTTGTCTCTGAAATAGTAATGTCCTTTGATATGAGACAATAACTGAGCATAGGCTGAACTTCTTGATGAAGGAATACTTCCAATGATTTCAATAAGCTCAGACTGGAGCGCTGTGATCCAATCTTCATTGTATGCTAATGAAATGACAAACGCATCTTTTAATTTGTAATTTAACCTTGCGGATATTTCTTCTATGGTTCCAATAAGCATTTTGGGTTTTTTTGCTAAATTAAGTAAATTTTCTGCTGTAATCTCATTGAAACCGCCATCTCTTTTTAATAAGAATTTCTTGTCGCCCCTTATGTTTTCAAGAACAAAACATATGTGCTTTTGATCTTCTTCAGACTTATCCAATAAATTAATTGATGGCGTTTTCTTATGTTTTTCATACTCTTCTGAGCAGTCAACATCCCAAGTATTTTCGTCAACGACTTTCGCGCTAGAAACACATTCACCTTCAGCGACATCTTGTTCTTCACTTGAAGTAATTGACTTGTCGTCTTCGCTAGTGTATTCTACAGATACTGCTTGATGAACCACAATTTCTGGCTCATTATCGTGTAAAATCTGCTGTAGGTGAAATTCAATGGATACATTTTGATATTTTATAACTTCCTGGTTAATAATACCCATCTCATACAATATGCTGCCGGATGCGGATATCTCAGTAGAGGTTATTTTTCTGTGAAATTCTTTGAACAGTCTTTTGTCCATTTTGATTTTGATAAGGGTTCCGGTATCCAATCCGCCGAAAAGTTGTGCGAATTTTTGGAACGAAGCTTCGTTTAAAGAGCTTGATCTTTCAGATTTTGGCTCATAATTGCCGGTTTCTATGCTTCGTGCGAAATCAATTACGATTTGGTTTATAGGGTCTTCTTCTGGGCCGGGGTTATTTGTCTTGGAAATGATGGTTACAGAATGTTTAAGTTGGGTTAAGAATGCGAATGCTAATTTTACTCCCTGTCCATACTTACCTTGCTTTGCGCTGCTGGTCTCCTTCCTATCATTTAAAGTGGCTAATTTTGTAAGTTGATCTTTATTCATTCCAGCGCCGTCGTCCATAACGTATAGTGTGAGAGTTTTCAAATTAATGAAGAACCTAATACGCTTAGCGCCAGCGCCGATAGAATTGTCAGTTATTTCTTTTAATGAGGAATTCATATCAAATCCTTCATCAAGAAGGTTTAAAACGGTTCCCGCGGTATTGATGTTATTCGTTTGTTTAGACATTGTGTTGAGGTTTTGTAAATATAATAGTACTCATAAATAAAATAAAAAATTTCAATTTTTTTTATTTTACGTATAAAAAATAGGTTACTAAAAATTTATTTAAATGCTATTTTACATGTAACACAAAAAATATGGTATAAATTATATTATGATACTGATATAGAAATATTACAATATAAATATACAAGTCATTATGCCAATTAAATACGCAGAAATTACAATTGTTAGAAATTTGAACGAAGAATCATGGCTTTCTTATTTCAAAAATTTGATAGGAGATGAAGATATAATAACTAACAATGATACAATTATTATATCATTTGATGATGGTTCTATTAGTGATACTAACAATAAACTTGTTAACGAACAATTTGAAATAGGGCCAAAAAGTTATCATTATCAGTTCTCTAGTTATCCTATATATTTTAATAAAAAAGATAAAAATACAGTTTTTTTAAAAGCCCCCATTTTAGAAGAGGTTAAAGAGCCTAGGAACTTGTTTTCATATATGGTCTTGAAGCTTGATTCTAGAGATATATTTAAAGATTATAAAAATTGTAATACATTAAAAAAAGAACCTTCAATATATAACGTGATTTATGAAGATAATGTTATTGGTGATTTATTTGCTCTCGTTAAAATTGGCTCAAATTTTAAATATTTGTTAGCATATGATGATTCATATTTTGATAAATCTGATATTAGATATCTTGTGAACTGTATATTTACAAATACGTTTACATATTCTAACAAATAATTTATACTTCTTTATCTATTACTACATTCTTTGTGACATTTTTTATTATCTTTTTCATATTATTTTCTTGTTCTTCTGTAGTGCTTCCTGACATGGCATTCATGATCATTTTTTGATATTTATCGTTTTCTTTGGAATCAGGATCATTGTATTCGGGATGTTTTTTTTGCCATTCAAATATTTGCATCATATTCTTTTTACCTATTGTTTTAATCGCCTTTGTTAGTTCACTTTTATTATCATCCTCTTTTTTCCATTCATTATTATCTTTTATATATAATGTTTCACGTTTTGCATCACTACAATGAATTGGTCGTTTATTTACTTCTAATTCATTTAATCCATTGATGAATATTTTAGATACACCTTCTGAATAACCAAGTTGCGCTGTTTCTTCCAAGTCTTTTAATCGTACTTCTAACCCATCTACAAAATCCTTTAGAGTTATCGCATCTTTACATTTTTCATTTAAGAAGACATTCAAGCTAAAGTTGTTAGTTGTATTATTAATAATGTTTGTATTTGTTACTTTAGTTTCTTTTGACTGTTCTAATATTATTTTTTGAAGTTCGGCATTTTGATTTAATAGTTTTAGAACTATTGAGGTCATGGGTCCTTCTTCGGCATTTTTTGGCATTTTTGGACATTTTTTTTTGTGATTGTATAAACTCTGTCTATGTTTGTATTTGTTACCACATTCGCAGTCAAATGTGTCAATATGTTGTTTGAAGTCAGTTGAAGTATTTTTATGTTTTGGTGTCAATAAATGAGAAATGAAGTTACTTTTTTTACAGCATACAAATGCGCATTTTTCGCAAACAAATTTGGCGGCATTTTTATGTAAGTATTCGGCAGTCATAATATACCATTAGAAAAATGTCTAAATACTTTTTCGCAAAAAACATATTTTTTATCGTAACACTTTTTTTCATGTTTAAAAATTTTTTGTGACCAATATGCTTTGAACGTGTTTTTTAAGGGTCTTTTTCAAACCTTCTCTATGGTTTCTGAAAATGGACAAAAAAAATGTCCAAAAACGAAAAACCTTTTTCCAATTTGGATCGCAAATGTTCACTTTTTCCTCCTTACCATAAGAATAAATAAATAATATATACTATATGATGATAAATGGTAATAAAAATATAAATATATATGTAGAAAATTGTTAGCATAATTTTGTTAAAATGGGTACTAATATTTGGCGAATTTTATGCGCCCTACATCCATGTAGGGAAGATCCAACGACACAGATAATAGTCCATGTAGGTCCATGTAGGCTACAATAATATCTTATTATTTACATTTTATATTTAAAGAAATTTTACATTTTTAAAATTTACTATACTCATCTCTAATGGGGTTTCAACTAGGATTCCATTCGCATATACACCATATCGTCGTGTTTTATCTCCATCATTTTCCAAGTTAAAATGGTAATATATAAATTCTATTTCTTCTTCTATTTTTTCAAATCTGTCACTGAATCCGGCCATTAACAACACTTTATCATCTATTCGTTGTATTTCCCATTCTTTTTGGGTTCGTTTTAATTCTGACTCTGATAATTCATCTACCATGATTGAATGACCACCTGTCACAATCAATCCAGAATCTCCTTTCAGTCGGTACATACATCCTCTTATCTTGTTCGGATTATTTTTCATACTTCCAATACATAAATGTTGAATTTTGCGATTTCCATGTTTATAGCTCTTTACTAAATCTCCTACTTTTAGTTCTTCTACTAGTTTTTCTATTATTTCTCCATTTTCATTTATACATTCTATTCTTGTTCCGCTATTAAAACAATCTGATGTTCCTCCACCTCCACCAGAACTTCCACTGTTATGTGTCTTATGTTTCTTAGCTGATTCTACACTTGCATAAATTGCGAAACTCACAGCCCCTCCTACTAGTCCTACAGCTATAAATTTCATAACATTATCACAGATAAATTCCAACCATGTATCTTCTCCTCCTTCATTAATCAATATATAGGCAAGATTTACACCTGCCGTAGTAGTAAGTGGTTGTCCATTTACATTGTATAATCTGCCAACTCTTTCTCCATTTACATTAATAGGTTCTGGTGCTATGGGATCAACCGGTTCAGGCGTGTTAATAGTAATAAACATCTGATCAGGAGGAAACGCTGCTACTAATTCCGATTCTGGATATCCAGCTAAATAACATTCTTCTGCGGTATATCCTCCTTCATACATTTCAGTTGCTGTATAATTAGCAGCACGCATTTCAGTTGCTGTATAATTAGCAGCACGCATTTCAGTTGCTGTATAATTAGCAGCACGCATTTCAGTTGCTGTATAATTAGCAGCACGCATTTCTGCTGCGGTATATTCTCCAGCATTCATTTCTTCAGCTGTATATCCTCCTGCTCGCATTTCTGCTGCGGTATATTCTCCAGCATTCATTTCTTCAGCTGTATATCCTCCTGCTCGCATTTCAGTTGCGGTATATCCTCCTGCTCGCATTTCAGTTGCTGTATATCCTCCTGCTCGCATTTCTGCTGCTGTATATTCTACCGAATTCAATTCTTCCGCAGTATATCCGGCTGCTCGCATTTCACTTGCGTAATATCCTGCTGACTCCATTTCTTCCGCAGTATATCCTCCTGCTCGCAGTTCTTCCGCAGTATATCCTCCTGCTCGCAGTTCTTGCGCAGTATATCCTCCTGCTCTCATTTGTGTTGCTGTAAATCCATAATTATTAAGTGCTTCCGCTTGAAATCCCAATCCTCTTAAATAACCTGGTGAAAATCCACTAAGAGCTTCTGGAGTTAAAGCTTCAAATTCTACTTCTGAAAATCCTGCTCCTTCTATAGATTCAAAAGAATACCCTCCTTCTAATAATTCTTCTATCGTAACATCTGATTCACGCATAACTTCTGCTGGAACCTCAGCAGCATTCATTTCTGATACTGGAACTCCGGCATCAAGCATTTCGGGTACAGAAGCTCCACCTTGATACATCTCTGATACTGGAACTCCGGCATTAAGTAATTCAGGTATAGTAACTTCTGCGGCAAGTAATTGAGGTACCGTAACTTCCGCAGCAAGTAATTGAGGTACCGTAACTTCCGCAGCAAGTAATTCAGGTACAGTAACTTCCGCAGCAAGTAATTCAGGTACAGTAACTTCTGCGGCAAGTAATTCAGTCACAGGAACTTCTGCGGCAAGTAATTCAGTCACAGGAACTTCTGCGGCAAGTAATTCAGGTACAGGAACTTGTGCAACATACAATTGAAGTGCTGTATAACCAGCAACATATAGTACAGGTACAGAAACCCCTGCTGCCAACATATCAGATACTGGCACCCCTGCTCCTAACATAGCAGATGCTGAATAACCTGCTGCCAACATATTCGGTACAGAAACCCCTGCTCCTAACATAGCAGATGCTGGCACCCCTGCTGCCAACATATTCGGTACAGAAACCCCTGCTGCCAACATAGCAGATGCTGAATAACCTGCTGCCAACATATTCGGTACAGAAACTCCTGCTGCCAACATATCAGATGCGGGATAACCACCTACAAACATATCAGGTACTGAATAACCACCTGCCAACATATCATGTACTGAAACCCCAGCTGCCAACATAGCAGATGCGGGATAACCTGCTGCCAACATATTCGCTACGGAAACATCTGCTGCCAACATATCTGCTGCTAAATAACCACCTACAAACATATCATGTACTGAATAACCAGCTGTCAACATATCACTAGCAGAAACCCCTGCTGCCAACATATCTGCTGCTAAATAACCTGCTATCAACATATCGGATGTTGAAATCCCAGCTGCCAACATAGCAGATGCGGGATAACCACCTAAAAATAAATCAGATACTGGATAACCAGCAGCCAACATATCAGATGCTGAAACTCCAGCTGTCAACATATCAGATGCAGGATAACCAGCTGCCAACATATCGGATGTTGAAATCCCAGCTGCCAACATAGCAGATGCGGGATAACCACCTAAAAACAAATCAGATATGGTATAACCTGCTACTAACATATCCGCAGCCGAAACTCCTGCGGTAAACATATCAGATGCGAGATAACCACCTACAAACAACTGAGATGCCGAATAACCTGCTACTAACATATCAGATGTTGAATAACCACCTACAAACATATCAGATGCTGAATAACCTGCTGACAACATATCAACAGCTGAAACTTCTGCTGATAACATATCAGATGCTAAATAACCACCTACAAACAACTGAGATACCGAATAACCTGCTGCCAACATATCAATAGCAGAAACTCCTGCTGGCAACATGTCAGATGCGGGATAACCTGCCGCAAACAACTGAGGTACAGAAACCCCAGCAGCCAACATATCAGATGCTAAATAACCACCTTGAAACAACTGAGATACCGAATAACCTGCTGCCAACATATCAATAGCAGAAACTCCTGCTGTCAACATGTCAGACGCGGGATACCCTGCTACAAACATATCAGGTACTGAAACCCCTGATGCCAACACTTGAGGAGCTAAATAACCACCTACAAATAACTGAGATACCGAATAACCTGCTGCTAACATATCAGGTACAGAAATTTCTAATAGCAACATATCAGATGCAGGATAACCCGCCGCAAACATATCAGGTACAGAAATTCCTGCTGCCAATATATTAGATGCTGAATAACCACCTACAAACAACTGAGATACCGAATAACCTGCTTCCAACATATCAGGTACAGAAATTCCTGCTTCCAACATATCAGATGCAGGATAACCTGCCTCAAACAACTGAAATACAGAAACCCCTGCTGCCAACATATCAAATGCGAGATAACCTGCCGCAAACAACTGAGGTACAGAAACCCCTGCTGCCAACATATCAGAAGCTAAATAACCACCTACAAACAACTGAGATGCAGAATAACCTGCTGCCAACATATCAGGTATTAAAATCCCTGCCGCCAACATGTCAGATGCGGGATAACCTGCCGCAAACAACTGAGGTACAGAAATTCCAGCTGTCAACATATCTGCTGCTAAATAACCACCTACAAACATATCAGGTACAGAAACCCCAGTAGCCAACATGTCGGATGCGGGATAACCTGCGGTAAACATATCGGCTACAGAAACCCCAGCTGCTAACATATCAGAAGCTAAATAACCACCTTGAAACAACTCATATGTAGGATAACCTGCTTCCAACATATCGGATACTGAAACTCCTGCTGTCAACATAGCAGATGCGGGATAACCTGCTTCCAACATATCAGCTACTAAATATCCTACTGCCAATATATCAGCTGCTAAATAACCACCTTGAAACATAACTATTGCTGGTACTCCAGCTCCAAACATATCTGCTGCTGAAACTCCAGCTTCAAATATAGCAGATGAAGGAATATCCGCAGCCAATATATCTGATATAGAAACTCCAACAGCCAATATATCTGCTACTAAATAACCAGATTGAAACAAGTTTAATATAGAATAACCTGCTATCAACATATCTGCTACTAAATAACCAGCTTGAAACATTTCTGCTGCTAAATAACCAGCCCCAAGCATATTTGTTGCTGGAATACCACCTTGAAACATGTCTGCTGCTAAATAACCAGCTCCAAACATATCAGATACCGCAGCACCAGCTTGAAACATATCTGCTGCTGAAACCCCATATCCAAACATTTCATTTACAGTATAACCAAGTTGTAAAAAAAATATTACTGGAGTACCAGCATCCAATATATCATTTATTGTAACTCCTGCTGCTAATATAGTATCTATTGTATAACCTGCTATAAACATATCAGATACTGAATAACCTGCTTCTAATAATTCATTTATTGAATAACCGGCACTAAACATATCAATTAGTGAAATTCCAGCATTGAACATATTGGTTGCTGTAAATCCTATGTAACGAATATCATTAATAGAAACTCCAAGATTATATAATTCATGTATAATATTTACTCCTACTATACCAGATGTATATAAATCATAAAATTCTTGTAAAGAATAATTTCCGGCAAACATATCACTTATTGAATAACCTCCATTATATGCGTCTGTTGCGGAAATTTCTGCTTCATGTATTTTTGTTGAAGGTATATTTGCGGTATACATATCTGCGACTGAAATGCCCGCAGCCAACATATCAGTTACACTATAACCAGCAGCATACATTTCTGATACTGAAATACCAGCTTCAAATATAACTAATGCTGGGAATCCTCCTATGTACATATCTGAAATAGTAACATTAGCTAGAATTAAATCATTAATAGAATAAAATTGCATAAAAGATAATAAATTATAATAATTTGTAGCTAATAATGGAGGTAATATTTCTGAAAGTGGTATATCATTTGTTATAGCCATGGTAATTACATTATTTATTTCAAAATGAGTTATTAGTACAAAATAATTTACAATATCGCCAATTGGTATTCCATTTAAATACATTAAGCTAATTGAAATGTCATTTGATAAAAAATCTTGTACAGAATATCCATTTAAATAAATATCATTTACAGTACAACCAGCGTTTAATAAATCTGATACTAAAAATCCAGCAGCTTTAAATTGAGTTATAGTAAACCCTACATTTAATAAATCTGATACAGAAAATCCGACAGCTTTCAGCTGGTACGCAGTAAAAAGTGCTTCTTTTAATTCAAGTAATGTAAATCCAGCATTTTTCAATTCTATCAAAGTATATCCATTATTATTGTCTTTGCTATTATTACGTAACTTTAAATCCGTTGCCGTAAATCCACATGATTTTAATTCAGATAATGTAATGTTCAACGATTTATAAGTAGTAAAAGATATAGTCTTTAAATCATCTAATGTATATCCTGCGTCAAGTATATTATTTGGTGAAAATTTTAATAATATTAAAAAATTAGCTGGAATATTATATGATTTATAAACACTAATAGGTACAACTATAGCATTAAAATCATCGGGTGTATATCCTGCGTCAATCATATCATTTAATAAAAATCCAAATGATAATATACTAACAGGGCTAAATAAATTAAATAATCTAATATCCGATAATGGAATAGCAGCTGAAGAGAATTCTTCAAATAATGTTGTTTCAGTATAACCGGCATCTATATATTGTTGCCAAGGAAAGTTATAGCTTGCTAATTCTATAATATTATACAAATTTGAATTTAACATGTCTGTAAGAGTATATCCAGCTTCTTTAAGACTAGTAATAGTGAAAAAAAATGATGGGTCAGAAGATAATTGTGATATTGTTATATTATTTGAATATAAATCTGATAAAGTATAACCAGTGCCAATTATTTCAGAAAATGTATAATTTACAGATAATAAATCAGTTAATATATTATTACGTGTTGAATATGCTGAATTTACTATTTCGGCAGCTGGAATACCAATGCTTTTTAATTGTTGTATACTAATTGAAGAATTTATCATATCTAATATAGAATATCCACCATTGATTATTAAATCTTGTATGTTATAATATGGTATTAAATCATTTATAGTATATCCAGCTTCTTTTAATTCTATTATTGATAAATTTATAAATTGAAAATCAGTAATAGTAAATCCAGCTTGTTTTAATTCTTGAGTAGAAAAATATGGTTGTAGATTTTCAATTGAAAACCCTGATTCTTTTAACATAGCACAAGTTGATCCATTTTCAATAAGATAAGGTATATTACTTGCGTCATTTTCTTGATAATTACTAGTATCATAACTTCCACTTAATATTGTAAGAGAAAATCCATTTACTACCATTTCTTGTAGACTAAAATCATTATCTTTAAAGAATAAAATAGATGCTCCTAGATTAAATATCTCTATGTAAGTATAATGTTTTGAGTTTGTTATATCGCGTAATGTATAATTAGCATCTAAAAAGTCATTATATGAATATAATGTAGTAGCATCAAATACTTGTTTAACAGTAAATCCTGCGTCATGAATTTCACTCAAAGTAGCATTACTATCTAGCATATCTTGTAAAGAAGAACCCATATAATTTTATATAATATATTAAAATATCAAAATATTTTAATTATATAAATGTACGAATATGACGCCGACGATGAATATGATATAAATGATGAAGAAGACAGATTTGAACCAATAGATAAACAAATATTCATCAATATAGGCGCATATATGGAGCAATTATTCAACGGACCTTTAGCCGAGGTGGTTGCCCTACATGGATGTAAGGAGGAGCCTATGACGCAGATAATGCCCCATGTAGGCGCATGTAGGCGGCAATCAAGATCTGTAGATTCAGAGCTATTTAGTCTGGGTAGTGAGCTAACAGATGACACTGTATTTAAATATTATATTTCAGAGGATTATGATTATGACGATGAAATAAATTAAAAGTATTTCATAATATCTTTTGTTAGTATATAAAGATGGATTTGTGTAATTCTCAATTAAAAAAAGATTTAGATAATTTAATAGGTGTTCCTGGTGAAGGAATTCATTCATATAGGATATTTAATATAGCCTATATGGATGTAATTATAGTATTAGTAGCAGCGATATTGATAGCATGGGCGATGAATTGGAGTTATATGAAAACAATTGTAGGAATATTTATATTAGGAATAGTAGTACATAAAGTATTATGTGTTGGAACAACAGTGGATAAAGCATTATTTACATATTAAATTCAGGGATGCTATAGTTATCGCCAGTTTTAACGTATTTTGCGATAATCTTTGGATTCACTTTGTTAGTATAAATGTCTTCAGTTTGGTAAACATTAAAGTTCTTATCTATATAATAAACAATGCCTTGAATATCTTGAACCCATACTTCAATTTTTTGTCCGGATGGTTTCTCATTGTCACCGCTTTCGCAGATACCGTGAGGAGTGCCCTTTAAATGAGTGCCACAATATTCATAGCCCTCTTTTTTTCGGCGCGTACATTGTTCGCAACTGGCGCGTTTAGCGCAACATCTGTCGGCTAAGTGTACCGCATTTTTAACACGCTTACGTTTCATGAAATCTTCTTTGCTCAAAACAAGTCGGTCATAATCGTAAACATATTTAACGAGAGCTGCCAAATTAGGATCATTATTTAATCCTAATTGTTGAGCTCTAGATAAAACAGATTGTTTAAAATCGGTTATATATTCTTCTATTTTTCGGTTAATTCGTCGTTCCATGGTTGTCTTTAAATTGGTTTATATATATTATATTGGCTAATCTTTAGTTCAATTTTTTATATATATTAAAAAAGGACTTAAAGAAAAATGGGCGCATATGAGTTTTATCAGACAAATAAAAAAATTGATTTAAATATATGACATATAATAATAATAACATGAATTTTATTATTGAAGAAATGGATTTAACCAAATTATCTAGATCTGACCTTTTAGAAAGGTGTGAAAAAAAAGGATTTACTAAATATAAATCAAAAAATAAAAATGAATTGATTGCTTTGCTTGAAAAAAAGGTAGCTGCGGTTGAACTGATAATTGAAGAAGATGAAGATGAGCAAGAAAAGTCATTAAAACAAGAATTTCCATTGGAAGTCAACAAGATCTATAATGAAGACTGTATTGAGGGTATGAAAAAAATACAAAGTGAAACGGTGGATATTATTATTTGTGATCCACCATATAATATTGGAAAAGATTTTGGAAACGATAGTGACAAACAGAAAATGGATGATTATTTATTATGGTGCGATAAGTGGATTGCGGAGTGTTTGAGGATACTAAAACCTCAAGGAACCTTATACATATATGGGTTTAGTGAAATTCTTGCTTTCATAAGAACCCGTATAACTTGTAATGTTAGATGGTTAATTTGGCATTATACTAATAAGGTTACACCGTCTCTTAATTTTTGGCAAAGAACGCATGAAAGTATTTTGTGCTGCTATAAAGATAAACCAATATTTAATCGGGATGATGTAAGAGAACCTTATACAGAAACCTTTTTGAAAAATGCGGCGGGTAAAATTAGAAAACCTACAGTAGGTAGATTTAGTAATGGAGATAAAGAAACAACATATACGGCTCATGAAGGAGGAGCTTTACCGAGAGATGTTATTAAGGTACCCGCTTTGGCAGGTGGAGCAGGAAAAAAGGAACGTGTAGATCATCCAACACAAAAACCATTAACTTTATGTGATACTTTAATAAAAGCGTCACTGAACAAATCATCTGAAACACTATTAGTAGTACCTTTTGTTGGATCGGGTTCAGAGTGCGTTTCTGCGAAAAAAAATAAGATAAATTTTATCGGCTTTGAAATAAATGGTGAGTACATTGATGCGGCAAATGAAAGATTGAATGAGATTTAATATTAGTAATAATAGTAATAATAGTAATAATATTTAGATTGTATTTGTATTAACATAATGTAATAATTCTTCATTTGTTTTTATTTGAATAAGTGATTCTACTACATCAGAATAATTAAACCACATGCCTTCAGAGCTTTCTCCAGTATTGTTTCCTTGATTTGTAATTTTTTTCTCTTCAATAAGTTTATAAAATACGGTTCTATTCATGACCCAAAAATGTATTTCATGATAATCAATGCCGCACAAAAGTAAAATATGCCAGTTATGTTTTTCTTCAACGTGTTGCCATTTATAATCACTTTCGCCCCAATGACCAGAAGATTTTTGTTCAATACGAATTTCTTGAAAACCAAGTGAAATTTTATGATCATAACCAGTATTTTTTCCTTTATCTCTTTTTTTTAAGCAAGAGAATTCAAATCTGGCATAGTTTTCAAGTGTAATTCCCATTTTTGGTCCTCCTCCGATGCGAATAAATTTTAATATTCCGATAGGTGAATTATGCTTTTCATATCTTTCAGTTTGAGAAGGTTTTCCGTCACCATGTTGTTCCCAAAAACAATCATATTTGGTTTTTATGATTGTATTTGTATCTGTATCTGTATTTGTTTCATTTATATTAGAGTCTTCTTCAATAAAGATAATTGGCATGCTTTTTCTTTGTTTCTTTGGTTCCATTCTATTATAAGTTATATTAATTCGTAGTCTTTAAAGGCATTTCAATTTTATTAATATATATTTAAAAGGACTTAAAGAAAAATGCGTTTATATGTGAAAATAAAAAAGGGATTACTATGCTTGCTCTTATGAGCTATAGCATAATTTTACAATCCTTAACGGAAACCCTTTTTAAATATATATTTTTTACATTTACATTTATATTTATATTATTTATGGTTCACAATAAAGCATGAATATGATGCGCATATTTATATCATCAAATACGGCTTGCCAGCTATCTTTGTCTTTCTGGTCTTCTTTTACATTGATAATGTATGGTTTGCCATTTAGCGCGGCATTAACTGGATCATGAATGTTTCTTTTACGAGCGCCATCTGTTCCAGGTCTGGTTATTTGACCGACTTCAAACCCATCAATGCGTTCGGCTAATGCTTGCTTACCAATTGTAAGCAAATATTCTTTCAATATTTTTCGCAGTTCTAGACGTTTTTTAGGACTTCTTTGTTCGTGAATTATATTGATGTTGGTCAATGACATTGGTAAAACAATTGGCACATTTTTTTTGGGATCAGGAATTTCATCTACTATTCCGGCAGCTTGTTTAAATTCTTCCTTACCAACATCTTCTAACCCTTCTTGGAAGCAAATGCGAGCCATATTTATTGCGATTTGTTCATTTTGTATGATTTTTTCTTTCATGCGCGAGCACAAGAAGACAGTTGGTGCTTTATATCCTGGAAACAAGCGAATATTTCCGTTCATTCGGCATGCTGTTTGATATGCGGTTGCGGAGTTGCTTATGTTGGGAATTATGCCATAATCAAACATGAACAGATCATTTTGGAAGGTGATTCCGCGACTTAAGCAAGTATGACCAGTAATCGCAAAAGGATATCTTGCTAAATTCATGTCTCGGTACAGGCGCCCTATTTTCATTCCAATTTCTTCAGGTGCTTCGTTGTCATCCCATTGCTCAATCAAAGGAATAGGTGATCTATTTAAAGCTCTAGGAAACAACAAAGCTTTTTGTCTTCCATTAATAATAGCCACAACAAAACCCTTATCTAATGCTTCTTCAGCGATAGCATCGTGAGTTTCTGTTCGGTTGTCACCAGGGCAGAATAAACGGTTACCTGGCTGACAAATTATATTACCGTACTTTTGAAGAATGGCGCTGAAATATTCTGGTGCTTGACCGGCCGTGTCATCGGTTAATATAACGCAATCTTGGAACGCATGATATGTTTCTTGATTAGATGTGAATTGAAATGGAATGACTTTAATTCTATCAAACAATTTGATACATGAGTCAAATGTAGCGCTGACAGGGGTAACTTTTGCCACTTTTGAGAAGCGAGTTACGTCAACAGAACTATTATTCCACAATTTAACATAGGCATCACCCTCATCTAGCCAAATGTAGATTTTTCTGGTGAAATGTCTGCTTTCCTGTAGGTCTTTAATGATATCGTACACGTATTTCATGCGAATTTTATTAGCACAACAAATGACCATGGAAATTTTGTCATTTAGGATATCCAATGAAATTTTTTCCTTTGGGATTTTTTTTACGCCAGTTCCTGAAAACCATGAGAATACTCTACCTTCAATCTTCGCATCGTTGTTGTCTTCATCTGCTATAGAGCTGGTATCCGTTCCTACGCTGTCTTCGTCACCTATAAATAAATTTTTGTTATTTTTCATTCTGGCTTCAGTTTGCTTAACTAGGGCGCGATTGTTTGAGCAGAATATAATGTTAATGTCATTTTCTTCGCACTCATTTGTGATGCGAGACATAGCACTATACATACTAATCAATTCTTCAACCTTTCTAGTTTTGCCACTTTGGCCAGGGAGCATAATGTATTCTAGTTTTGAATTAGAAGATCCCATATTATAATCTTATAAAAGCTTTTAAAAAGTGTGTTTAGTGTGAAATACTATTCATTTCTAGTAAAAATAGTATTTCAATTTTTTATATTTTACGTGTAAAAAACGTGTCACTAAAAATTATTAATTCTTCTTTTTCTTCTTCTTTTTCTTCTTATTATTACTAATAGTAGTAGTATTAGGATCCCCTTTATCCAAGTCATCTGACACTTCTGCGTCTTCGTCTTGGCTGTTAAATATGTCTACCATTTGTGTCAAATTGAGCGCGGATTGTAACGTGTCATTTACGGTCATTTCTTTTATTAATTTGTGACCATTTATGCTGTCAACAAATGATGATTTATTAAGATTATCTAGTCCGGGCATTATGGTGTCATTTACTGTCATTTCTTTTATTAATTTGTGACCATTTATGATGTCAGAATTATCAACAAATGATGATTTATTAAGACCATCTGATCCGGAAACAATGGTCTCAATTGTAATCAACGGGTTTACTAAATTGTGAGTATTTATGCTGTCTAATTTAGTATCGTTTATATCCGAGTCAAATGATTGCGATAATGAAGCCAACATATAGTTGATATCTTGTTTTTTTATGGGTGACGAATCATGATTGTTGTTAGGTAACTTTAACGAGGTTATAACTTTTTTAACATTGGACTTGAATAATGAATTTATGGGTGATTCTACTACGTCTTCATTGGATTCTAAAGAAGAAGTTGAAGCGAATGATTTTAGGCTCTCGTCTTCTCTATGCTGCAATTCTTCATCAAACTTAATATCTTCGTCCAAATAATCATTCATTAATTTCATTTTTTTGGAAAATCGTTTAAAATGTTTTGTATGAATAGTGTGAAAAAAATCTAAATAAGATAAAAATAATAAACATTTTTGTTTTATTACGACTACATCAAAATCAAATGTATTAACAAAATTGTTAATATTCAATCCAGATTTTTGTTTTTTTTGAAATAGTTGTAATTGGGTTTCTTTAAAAATGATATGTTCATTTAAAGAATTTAGTAATGAAATGATTGTTTTGTGAATTTCTTCTATTGTATCAAAATTGTATTGTTTAAGAGGTTCAAGATCTTTATAAATAGGAAATATATTGTTGTTAGATTTTAACATTTCAATATTTTTGTTAGTTCCGATTACATCTTCGGTATATTTTAAAATAATTTTGTATAGTTTATAATATTCGCAATACATTCGGTTATTTAGTGCTAGATAAAAATTTTTCATATCATTGTATTCATAATCTATTAATTTACTTTGAAATTGAAAAGAATCTAGACCAAATACAAAAATATTATTTCTATTATTTTTGATAAATTCATTGGTTGTAGCTTTTAATTTTGTTAGTTTGGTTTCAAGTGCGTTAAAACAAAAGGCTACATTATTTCGTATATCTTTTATTTTATTAAAATTTGTTTTCACTTGTTGTATTTTGTCTTCCATTATAAAATTTGTTGATACAATTTAATTATACAAATAAATAATTATGTATAAAATAAATTATATTTATTTATTATGAATACGAATGCGAATGCAACAAATTTGTCGGAGACAAACGCAGCCACTGCTAAAACTGAAGAAATAGTTGAATTTGAATGGAATACAGACCATGAAGATATTCTTATTGAATGGGCAGATAAAGCGATGTGTTATCGTTGGTTACATTCAAGAGCACATGCGATGTATAGCAGATTAAATTATATATATACAATTCCGGTAATTATAATGTCTACTTTAACAGGAACCGCAAATTTTGCTCAATCGCGTGTACCATTATCGTTTCAAGGTTATTTTGGAATGATTGTTGGATTTATCAATATTTTAGCAGGCATTATTACTACAATACAGCAATTTCTCAAAATAACTCAACTAAATGAAGCGCATAGGGTATCAGGTATTGCCTGGGATAAATTTTATAGAAATATAAAAATAGAGATAGCGAGACATCCAGATGAACGCATGGATGTAAATCAATTGTTGAAAATAAGTAAGGAAGAATTTGATCGTCTAATAGAGACAAGTCCGGATATACCAGATAAAATAATAGATGAGTTTAAGACTGTATTTACAGGTAGTTTTGATTATGGTGAAATTGTGAAGCCGGAAGTATGTGGCAAGTTGGTTTCAACCGAAAGATATAGAAATCAATGGTCCACAAGTGATAATATAGCAAAGAAGAATAGCTTGAAGAAACAAAAGGAGAAAAAAATGAAGCAGTTTGTTGAAACATTTATGAATGATTTTACAAGGATGAATGGACGGGACCCAATTGAAAGTGAAATTGTAGACAATTTAAAAGAGCAACTAGAAATAGTTCAAATAAAACAGATAACAGAAAAAATATTCAATGAAAAGAATAGAATAAATTTGTTAGAAGGTGAAGCATCTAAACTAACAAATATAATACATATGGAGATCAGTGAGTTGCCGGTTTAAATGTGCGAAATAATATATATTATATTTTAAAATACTTAAAGACAATAATATATATTATATTTTAGGATATTCACTATTAAATATATAATAGCATAATAGTAAAAATATGTAAAACACCAAATAAGACCCATATTTGTCTACACCTATGCCATAAAAATTCAATATGCTAGTTACAGAATATATAATTAAAATAGCTATTCCAAATGTAGTTATTTTATTCATATCAGTCATTATATATTTATTTAAGAAATTAATATATAATATTTGTACTATTATTATGCTTTCATTTTATTTTATTTTAATTCTATTATGTAATGTTTCTTCTGTATTTGTCTCTAATAAATGATATGATAATGGCTGAAATAATTCATACTCTTTAACTAACAAAATATTCATGCTTTGAATTATAATACATGTTGTTAAACCGCATTTTTCATATACAATGTCTTCTATGTCATCTATGTCTTTTATATCATCTAATTCTAAATCAAATATTATTGGATCTTCAATAAATAAAGCAAATCTATTTATTGCTTCTGTTGTTAGTTCATCTTTGAACAAGTCTGAAAAATAACTATTAAAATGATAATATATTTCTTCTTTTGAAGGACCAAATAGTGTTTGAAATTCTGCTTGTTTTACAGTGGTTGAACTTGTATAGACTATATCCGGCAACAAATATTGTTCGTTTAATTCATTTGTTTTGTATAAAACACCTAATTCTGGCATTACATATGTAAACAGATTTACAACTTCTTCAGAAATAGGAATATCACATATGCTATTTATATTTATAATTTCAGTTGGCAAAGCAAACCATATTGAAGAAGTTCTTAACAATTGTAGACATGTTATGTCAACTGAACTAACATCTATTAGTGCGTATGATTTATTATTATCGCTAAATATACCTTTATAATTGTCTTCTGACAATAAATTTGTATTACATCTTAACTTTTTTAAATCAGTTTTTATTTTATTTAAAATGAGATCGCTTATACTTTCTAAGGGTACACTTTCTATAGTTACACTAGGTAAATTAAAACTTAATCCATCTTTTAATTGTAGCATGATTTGAACAAAAGGATACTTCCCGTTAGTTGTAATATGATAACAAATGTAATACAGTTGTCCATTATCTAAATCTGAAAATATGTCTAATATGCTGGTATCTGGGTTACAATATTGGCTAGTTAAATATATATAATCCATAGTTGTTAAATATATATTTAATATTTTAATACCTTTAACTTATAATTATTTATCAATTACGGCTTCTTTGACTACCTTACTAACAATTTTTTCATAATTTTTTATTTGTTCTTCTGTTGTTAGTCCAGACATGGAATTACTAACAATTTTTAAGTATAGGTCGTTTTTTCTTGACTCCGAGTCAGTACAATCAGGATATTTTTGTCTCCATTCACTTATTTTTTTGATATTTTGATTTGCAACTTGTTTGATTGCCTTTTTCAAAATTGGTTTGGTATCATCTTCTTTTGTCCATTGGTCATCATTTTTAATGTATAATGTTTCTCTCTTTAGATCCGAACAGTGAATAGGTCGTTTGTTAATATCTAGTTCTTTTAGATTTTTATTCATTATCCTTGAGACACCTTCTACATAACCTAATCTCCCAGTTGTTTCTAAATCTTCTAGTTCAACTTTGATTAAACTAACAAATTCACTGATATTTAAAGCATCTTTACATTCTTCATTTAAAAAGAACTGTAAGTTAAATGTTTTATTATGTGAATTGTTAGTATTATTATTATTATTATTATTATTAACATTTACAGCATTTTTAGATATATCTATTAACGATTTTTGTAGCTCTTGATTTTGTTTAAGTAATTGAATAATTAGCATTTCTTTGTCAAAAGGTTCTTCTTTTTTAACTTCTTCTTTTTCTTCTATTTTAAGTTCTACATGTTGTTCATGAGATATGGGTTGGCATATGTTTTTATGAGTAAATAAACTCTGCTTGTGTTTATATTTTTTTCCGCAAACGCAGCTGAAATCTGCACCTTTTTGCACCTTTTGGTCAGTATTGGTCAGTATTTGGTGTTTCTTCGTCTGATTGTGTCTATTAATAAAAAATTGTTTAGAGCATTTATAGTCACATAGTTTACATTCAAAAATAGTTGCACCTTTTTGCACCTTTTGGTCAGTCATCGGTCAGTATATAATACTTACCGAAAAAACTCCCTAAATCCTTTTTTTAAAAAAATATAAAATTTTATCGTAACACTTTTTTTCATGTTTTTTCAAATTTTAGAGCATTATGCTCACAATTACTTTTTTCGTACCCCCTTTTTCAAAAGTTTTTTTCAGTTTTCAAAAATGGACAAATATAAAAATGTCCAAAATCGAAAAATCTTTTTCCAAATTTATGTAAAAAAGTGAAAAAACCTGGGTTCAGTTTGCTGGGCTAGAATTATGGTGTCATATATTCTTATCCATTGTTTTATTTTGAGACCATATATGCTCACAAAATAATATATGAAATTACTTGTTAATCTTACGGCAAATTTCGTCTTTTATAGACAGCTCACGATTATCTAATAGTTGCTTTGTTAGATCAGTCGCTACATCAGGTTGGTCTTTGTAGTACTTTTGTAGTTCTGCGAGAAGATACTTAGCACTAATTGGCTTCTTTGTCTTCTTCTGCTTGTAAATAAGCGCACCACCATTGATGTCAAAACAATCTATCGCATTGCTTTTCATGACAACAACTAGATTTTCAGTGAGTGACTTTTTTCTGTTTGTTTTCTCTTTAATATCGGTTTTTAATTTGGCAATATCGTTATCAATTTTGATCCATTCTTTGATGTTAGTTATTAGTTCTTCTTTGGTAGATTTTGACTTATCAACAATTTGTTGTTTTTCTTCTTCTGTTCTTAAAACTGGATCCATATTAATATTAATTATATATTAATATTAATTTTAAGTTATTATTATTTATTTATAAATAATTTATATCCATGATCTATTATCGCTAAAATTCCTAGACCAATTAATATATTAAAATATAAATCGGATGTCGTTTGTTTGTTATATCCAATGTAAATTAATACAGGACTTACTATAAATATGTGAAATAAATTAATAATATATTCTTTTCCTTGTTTCATGTTAGTATAAGCTTTGAAACCATGAAATAAAATGAGAAATGTACCTAATCCAAGTAATACAGGATAAATGAATAAATGGTTTTTAATTTTCATTATTCCTACATAAATAAAAAAAGGACCCACTAATAAAATATGAAATAAATGAAGGTAAGTAATTATTTCCATTAAAATAATATATAATATTTATTTATTATTTATTTTACATTCCAACATATGTTTTTCCTACAGTTAGCCATAGTCCAACGCATATAATAGAGCCAGCAACGTATCCTTGTCCAAGACCAGATTGACCTTTCAATTTGTAGCCAATAAAAGGAGCAATAAAACAAGATAATAGTGCGTAGAATACCATAACTTGCCAAAATACTGTGTTCATTTATATATTAGGGAAAGATAAAATATATTTACTTAGAATGCCTTTTACATAAGTTATTTTCACCAGATGATTTTTGACCGCATGTTTCCCCCTTTCTTAATCCAGTCTTCAAAATAGCACTACATAAAAGTGTAGCCTTTTTTTCCTTTAAAGTCTTTGGTTCTGCCTTTTTATTCTTCTTTTCTTCTAATTCTTTGGCCTTCAATGCTTTTGCTTGCTCTTTTGCTAACATTTTTTCTTCCATTATTTTCTTTTTTGTTTGAAGTTTGAATTCTTTTACTTCTGGTCTCACATGAATAGTACATAGATCTTTAGTCGTATTATCAGGAGCAATAATGGGTGTCGTATATTTTTGCCAACAAGGCACATTCTTACCATTTATTAAATTTGTTTTACAACATGTCCCCTTTGAAAATTGATAACCATATAATGTAAATGTATGAACTGCTGAAACGTTATATGAAGAAAATGTTTTAATGACTTTAAAATCAATGTCATCTGTATTGACTCCATATTTTTTAGCAAAAGGTAAATCATCATAATAAGGCAATAAAGTGAATTGAACGTTGCGACAGTAAGGACATTTAATAAAATACTCTATTTTTTTCTCACGAATAGTTTGCATGTCCTTTTTAGATAATGTATCCATAGTATAAGTTTGAAAATCAAATTTTTGTTTACATATTTCAGTATAAAGCGCCTCATAATTAAATGTATGATTACACTCTAATTTAACAAATCGGTCTTTTAGTTCTTGTCCACTAATTTCACATATTTGTTTTTTTGAATTTTCTTCCTTGTCGCTGTCATAGTCTAGTGAATTATAAAGTGATTCATAAAAATTAATATCTCCTTCTATTTTATAATTAGGCATTATATA
>Ga0114969_10001100_pt1 | contig 22975 bp, 18 predicted proteins | sample M_130807_MF_Meta_FD_87316 | JGI IMG/M metagenome (GOLD analysis project Ga0114969, IMG submission 87316) | Freshwater microbial communities from Lake Montjoie, Canada to study carbon cycling - M_130807_MF_MetaG | ecosystem: Environmental > Aquatic > Freshwater > Lake | place: Lake Montjoie...
CTTCTCCGCCGGGTCGATCGGACTTTCGAGCGACTCTGATGGTGTCGCTTGCGGTTATTTCTATACGTATTTTTTTTAACGCGCCGAGCAGTTCGTCTTTTACCGCCGCGACCCAAATTAGGCAATTCAAAATTCAAACCCTTCTCTACACCCACACCCACACCCGCATGCGTTTGTCTGGGTGGGGATTGCGATATCGCCGGTCCGGTTTTGTATTCTACCTGTCTGGCAAGGGGGTTGCGGAATTCGAAATTGGGGAGGCTGTTCCAAAGATGGGCAGCTCCATTCCATCCAATTTGGGCTGTAGTTTTGGCTGCGTTAGCCCCAAGCGTCAACCCTTGTTGTATTCCAGAAGCGGCTAGAACTCCAGCGGCTTTTAAAGGGTCCAACGAACCCCTAGCCACCTTTCCCATGAATTTTCCTGTATTATGAACTAAGTCAACAGTGTTTCTGGCGGCGGCGGCGCCGCTAGTTCGTAATACTTCTAATGCCTTTTGTTCCTTCGTTTGTGCATAATGTTTTTTGTATTGCGCTATAATCATTCGCGCAAAATCCGGATTGTATTGGGGCCAAAGTTCTACGCCTACTGGCAAACAACCGACACCGTGCATTAAACCACCGCGCATTAAACTAACTAACCAACTATTATTACGTCTAAAACTAGATCCTCTAACCATGCATTCCAACTGTGCAAAGTTGCCTAATGCATCCCATAACTCTTTGGGATATTCGGAACCGCCCACCAGACTAATCTTTTCCAAAACTTGAATGTTTTTATTCCAGGCTTTCAAGGCTTCTGGTAATGATGGTAATGAAACAACGTCATCTATTTTTAAAGCAAGATCCATGTCAATGATTTGTGCGTTTAAGGCTTTTTCTACAAATACATTTCCAGGATTTAGGTCAAGATGCCAAATGCCGTTTTTTAATTGATGAATAACTGATGCTACTATACCAGCGTGTATAGTAGCGCGCGACATCGTATAAATCTCATGCACTATATGCGGACTCTGTGTTGTTGGAGTGTTAGTGCAATAAACATCATTGTAAGATGCATACCCGTGCGCGGTAAGATTATCCATGACCAGAAATGCAACGTCTCCGCCGGCCGTTAACATTAGCATAATATCACTTGCCATTTTTTTTATTATGTCGGTTTGTGTTTTATTTTCAGCAATTTGGAGTTTGTGCTGTCTATCTCTTTCAGCGTGTGCAACTACTTTATCAGAATGCTGATCGAGGAGTGTGTTGTATTCTCTTAATGCGGCAACATAATCGGAATCTTGAAATAGCACTTTTTGCTTTACAGACTTTATGTCGGATTGCTCATTCAATCGTGATGCACGTTCGTCGAGTTCGGTATAACCAGCATCAAGAAGGAATTGCTCGAAACTTAAAGTTGCAGATCTAAATTTATCTGTTACCCAACTATTAACATTCGCAGCGTCTAAAAAGCTGGCAAGATATTGTCCAGATTCGAAGTTTACCGTTGCGTTTGTTATAGCTGTTTCTACTACCGAGGGTCCTGTACCAATTTTCGCGCTCTCTCTCGTCAGTTCAATCTCGTGTAAAACTCTTTGTGTCCGAGTAATCGGTTTGCCCGGAAGTAATACCTGACTTGTAATACGGGTATTTAACAAGGCAAGCTTATGCGCGCAAAATAATATTTTTATTGCAACTGCCACAGTTCCATCATCAACGCCGGATCGTTGAAGCTGTTTCAACCTCTTGATGAATCCCTGAATATATTCGCGTACAATAGCTGTCTGTTGAGTCATTATTGCTATCATTCTAATAGGATTAAATTTTACTTTAATTACATACCCATATGCACTACTGGCTGGATCAATTGCTATAATTTTTTCACAATTTTGTAGTATCATTATTATACATGTAATCTTAAAATCATCACCGGCATAGTCGTATGCACTTGATATGCGGGAGTGAAAAAGAGTGTCCATAATTATTATAGTATTATTATAGTATAGTATTATTATAGTATTAATATATATTATAAAATTTAATTAAATAAAATAATTACATGCTAAAATCATATTAAATAATTATATATTGTTAAATGTATAGTTATTTAATAATTCTATAAAATCAATAAATGGACTTTTTGAACCAAATGAAACAAAATGTGGGCAGTATTATGAGCGCTCCTTCATCTTCGGCCTCCTCCGCGGCGGCGGCGGCGGCGACAAGCGGTACAAGTGGTGGAATGGGTAAAATGCTGATGTACGCGGCAGTCATTGCACTCTTTGCGGTGGCGGGGTACTGGGCATACGTAAACTACATTTCACCAATGCTGGGCGCGAATTCGGGAATTAAGCAAGGTTCGTCTAAAGTCATCAATGACGACGACGGCGGCGACGGCGGCGAGCAAACATCCGGGAGTGTAAAGTTCGAAGACGCGCCAATCGCCGAACTGTACCTCTTTAAAACGGACTGGTGCCCCCACTGCAAACGCGCCCAACCCATTTTCGTCTCCATGCAAAAGGAGTACGAAAACAAGCTGGTAAACGGGCACCGCATACTGTTTAAGGTGGTGGACTGCGAACAAGAACCGGCAGTAGCCGATAAATTCAAGATTGAAGGGTATCCCACTATTAAATTAGTAAAGGATGACCAGGTGATCGAATACGACGCAAAACCCGACCGAGAACATTTAGTGCAGTTTTTATCTACGGTTATCCAATAATATTCAATAATATTCACTAATGCCCATCCAGGCCATTATTGAAAATGATATATTTATAATAATAATATTATTTACTATATTACTATATATATTACTATTACTATACAATAATATACAATAATACACAATAATACACAATAATACACAATAATACACAATAATATACAATAATACACAATAATACACAATAATACACAATAATACACAATAATACACAATAATATAATATACACAATAATATACACATCCTCCGCATCAGACAACAATGTATTTAGATGAAGTATTTAATAATTTTTTAGGCACGCTACAGCACGCGCCGGATATTCGGATCAACAATCCGGGGTTGGAACAGGGTAAATTCGTAAACAATCGGGCTCGGTACTATGCGGGGAAAAATGTCATCACCACAACAATGGGTCCGGACGGCAGTTGCAAATTTGCAACACTTACGATGCAAAAACCGGACCTCGACTTAATCGAGCGGTCGAGTGGGCCAGAATACGGGACGGTCATGGAGGGATTTACGGGAGGGTCGATCATTGAAGGTCTCACAGCGGCACAAACGACGCAGCAGCAGCAGTATGTCAGTCTGTTGACGTCGTTTACTGACAAAAGAGATGACTATACTAGAGCGCTTAAATCATACAACACGCTCATACAGACCTCACAATATTTGGACAAATACGTGAAGCTTAAGATAAGTGCTACCCCTGTGGCGTATGATACGTATTACATTAATAAATACGGGTTTCGATATAAAATACCGGCACTTGTACCTAATTCAATTGTGCCGGCGCTGCCGGTGCTGCCGGAGATCATTACAGAAATCGATGCTGCGGACTTTGCAAAATTCCCGCTGCGTGACGTCCCGCTGCGTGACGTGGTTGTTGCAGCGGGACAGCAGCTAAATCTTGCGGGTACTATTGTGAAATACACTAAAGATGGTGTTAATGTATATGCATGGATCGATATCGAAGGCATTGCGCACATCTTTGACAGCAGAGTATTGAGCGATTCCGTGAATAATTGCGACGCGTCATGCTGGGAAAAAAACTCGTCGACCATCTTCACTTTCGCAAGCGAAGCTTCTTTTAAAACCGCCATGGGACCCACCACCATGATCGGGGACCCGATTACAATTAACACAAATATCGCATGCATCGAATTGCCCAAAACAGTGATTGATCTGAAAACCCAGTTAGATGCGAAAGATGCGGAGTTAAAGGCTGCGGCCAGTAATCTGGGTATGATTGCTAGTGATGACAACCTGTATAATGAAGCGACTGACGTCGTCGATGCCGCGACTGCTAGCGACTATTTGAATATCAAGAGCAATATGTCCACATATGAAGGGAAGGTCGATGATTCGGGACTGAACGTGAAATCCAAACTGGGGTACTACGTGTTGTGGGTATCGCTCATGATTTTTGTCGTTGTTGTAACTTTTCGAAACATCGCCAACAGCGACAGCACCGAGAGCGGATCATTCATGATAAGCGCCGCGCTGCTCATTATATTGCTTATATATTTATTTAATTATTTATCTGAATTTAGACTGGGTCCGCAGCAGCTGCTGTCAAAAGCCGCCGGAGATTTACCGGAGAAGGTATCCGGAATGATGAAATTCACATTTACGTAAAAAAATCCACCTCTTATCATACCACCACTCGACTCGTTCATTTAATTTTAATCTGAATCCGTATCCGAATGACAAATTGGATCTTGATTGTAATCGGTGGTGCACGAATTCTGGGAACTTGGCGAATGCAGACACGCTTCTTCTCCCGTTTCTTCTCCCGTTTCTTCTCCCGTTTCTTCTTCTTGTCCCGTGTTTTGGTCTTTACCTTTACAATCCACATTTGCACCGCTGGATATTATGTAGAATGCTTTTTCGGCCATTGTGGCGGATTTGGGGTCAAACAAGTAATTTCGGTACATCCCGTCGCTCCAGAAATTGCCCTGAACCCGGTCATAATAAACGAATGTTGCCGATACGTTTTGTGGATATTCGGGCTGGTCGGGTTGCATCAAGAACGCGGCATACTTCTCGAATTCGCTGCCTTGCTTGGACTTGGATCCGGACCCGGTACAGTGCAACACAATTGTATCGAACCGGCGATCGCGAATACCCAGCGTTTGAAAGACATCGGAAACATTATATAATGCGGTTTGTCCAATCAATCCATTTTGCTGTTGCATCTTCTATAAACCTACTTCCTAATTATAAACGCTTATACATTAAAATCAATTTTTTAATGATTTTACGGTTTACGTTTTATATTTAATTTTAATAATTTTAATTTTTAATAATAGTAATAAATATATAATAACGCCGTATCGCAATAACGAAAATATATAATACAATAAATACAATAATACTCTACAATGCCAAGTGCAACTAGCTTTGTAGACTCATTACCCAACAATGCGGCGTCTAGTCGTGGAGCGTCCACTGCCAACAATGCGCCGATATACCAGAACCCAGCATATTACAACGAGCCTGGCGGTAAATACGACATGATTAAGGACCTTCAGATAAAAGAGCGCGATTTGGAAACAAAAGTCGCGGCGTATTTGGCAAAGTACAACGCATACACGGCATATATGGGCGAGCGCGGAGGCGAATGGAACGATTTTAAAAAACGGAACGACATGAGCGGTCTGGGATCATCTCCCGGCGACGACAATGAAGCCGCCGGATGGTTCTACATGGGGGACACCGACACTTTAGCCGAGTGCAAGCGCGCAGCGCTGCGGGATGATAAGACATACACTCGCGTCGTCTACTACGACCCGGCGGACGGGTACATTGGAAACTGGAAATACGGGTGCTACGGGAGCGTGCCAACCAGTAAAACGAGCAAGAATTCGAACTTTAATTCGATCGGGGTGACCACGTCGGACCGAACGTACTGGGTGGACACTTCGAACACCCTGGCGCTCGACCCAACGATCGATGCGAATAAGGTGAACGGTGCCGCCCCTACCCCGGGCCAGAATTACGGCGGATGGTTTTCGCTCGGCAATATAACACCCGCGTCGGATGCAGACGGTCTATATAAATGCAAAGAGCTCGCCAAAAATCCGGAGTCCGGTACAATGTCCTATCTTAAAGACAAACAATTCGTATCGGTATCGTATTTTGGAAGCGGGTATGGAGGTTCGGGTTGGCGCGGCTACTGCTACGCCGGAGTAAAAGATGCCAAGATGGATGCGACGCCGGCTACGGGCGATAATGCTAAGGGCGTATGGGCGTCCAAGCAGACGCGATGTTTGGCCGACGACGATAAACCCAAGCTCATCAAGGAGCTGCAAGAATTGTACGAGGACATCCTGCGCCGAAAAACGGAAATTAACGACAAATATGCCGCCATTCCGCCACTCGAGAAACAGTTTGGCGACATGCTGAATGCCAACATTTACAAAATCCAGTTCGAGCTGCAGCCAAAAGTGATCGCGTACAGAAACGATGTGCAACAGGAGGAGTCCGATATATCGATGCTGGACAATCTTGATTCGCACATTCAAATGAATTCGCACCAGCACAAGTACGTACTTTACGTGGCGGTTGTTGTTGCGCTCGTCGCGGGGATTTACTACATTCTCACCAGCGAGAACGATACGACGTACGTCTCATACGCGCTCTTTAGCGGCCTCGCTGCACTAGCTGGGTATTACGCGTATGCATATTTTGGGTCCGGGGCAGGGCCCAATCCGTTTAAAACGGATTAATTGCATGATGGTCGGAATTAATAAATTCATAAGTTAATAATAATAATAATAATAATAATAATAATAATATAATAATAATAAAATAATAAAATATATAATTAAATAACAGTAAATAAAATCGTAAAATAAATGCCGGTTATCGCACAAGGATGTAGATCAACGGCGGTAGTGGCACCCGCTGCCCAACCAGCCGGTCAGGATTTGACATCACGATCTAACGAGAGATACGACAGTGATAAAATAGATAGATTGAATTTATCCACGCTGAATGGTGCAATTGCCGCAGCACAGCAAACGCGGGCGCTGCAGACTTCCAATGCCGCGGCGTTCCTGGCAGCAACCAATGGAAGTGGAAGCGGGAAACATAAATACGCCGGGAAAAATGTGTCCATCGCCGGGACAAAGGGGTACATAACAGATAAGGGCTTGTTTAAAAAATGGTCCGATGGTAATCTTATGACCAATGCTGGAAAATACGGGTGCCCTGCATCATCGGCAATAACGCAACTATCCGGATCCGGATATACTATTCCGACGAAGGATTCATCAACTAGAGGCAACTACGGCAACTACGGCGCGTATGTCGGCGCAAAAATCAACTCAGCCAACGACGACCCCTTGTTTATGGGGTCGGATTTTGCTGCATCGTGGGATAATTCCGAAAGTTCGCTGCCGGCGTGCGGGAACGAGGGGTCGAACGTGCAAGTAGTGTACCCCGCAAAAGCTACCGGAGCGGCGTATCGCGGCACGTACAACGCGTTGCCGAATTCGGATACGAAGATGATACTTCAAACCGACATGTCAGGTGTCGCAGCCACGACGTATCTTAGATGCAAGGAACGGGCAGAACAAAAAGGGAGCTCCGTGTTTGGATTATCCACTGCGAAATGCTACATTGGCAGCGACACGCTTAACGCGGCGCAATCGTCCGGTATCGCTTTTGAATTTAGCGGCAATTCCGTATATTCTGGGACGGTCGCGCAAAAACTGCACTTTGGCGCTGACGGGACGCTGAATTTGTACAACAGTTTGACTCCAACCGCGTCCACCATTGTTCAGAATATGGGTCTCACTACACCCATTGCCACATGCGATTTTGCAAATGGTGGCCTCATCTCGGAAGCTCCTATTGGAACATATGGTTCAAATTGCAATAGCATCCTGGAACCGTACTTGACTTCCGTATATATAGGAACATGGTGATGCGTGGCGATGATGGTGGGGGTTCGAAATGATTGTTAATAAATATAATATTTTAATATTTTATTTTTATAAATAAAATAAAATAAAATAAGAGTATAGTAGTAATATTATAATAATAGTAGTGTCATTAATCAAGTACAAATAACATGGGTCCCGGATTATCTACACCAACAGCGCACTACGCACCAAGCATCGCGTTTCGCCATCCATACAACGTCAAGTTGGGAAATTCGAACCCGGAATTATGGGGCCAGGGGCAATTAAGAAGCTACTATCAGCCCGGATATTCGTGGGATCCCGCGGTAGGGTGCAATAAAAACTTTGTCGGTTCATACAAGTGCGGCAAGGGTCAGCCAAAATCAATCTCCGCGAGCCAGGCGACGGGTACGGTAGTTGCATTTGATTGCAGCGCGGAACACAATACGTGCACGAATTTCCGGCTCGAATTAACAACCTCGGGCGAATTGCGATTTACGGACAGGGCCGGAAATGCAATTTCTGCCTCTAATTCTAATGGCACCGCCGAATTTAATACGAATAACAGTTCAAAAAAAACTAATGAAAGCTTGAATCCTGGCCAGCTCCCGGGCGATATTGCGAAACTGAATGCCATGGTGCTCAACGGCAAGTTGCCAGGAGAATTCAACCTTAAGCGCGCGCACGTGAAATACATGCACCCCACCCAATCGTTGGTACGGGGCGAATACCTGTGTTCCGAAACGGGCAATTGTTTTCTAGTGCTGACTTCCAGTGGCGCTCTGGAAGTTCGCGCGCTGAAAATTAATAGCTCGAAACAAACCGCAGAAGGGGACAATAAAAATAAATTTATCGGGACCCACCCCGATGCCGTCGCACTGTATGAGCTCGAGGGGCTGAACGTGGATAATCTAGGAAAGGTTGCCAATATATCCATCGACGGAAAGCGGCGAATGTATAGCAACGGTCAGCTCGCGCTGGGGAGCAAATATGTTGAAATCCAGGGTACCGACTCGGCCGGGCGCGTGATGTCCTACGACAACCCCGGAAACGCGCTCGAAACCATCACCAATGATACCGGTGCGATCGACTACTGTTTCGATCAGTGCAGCAACCGACCCGATTGTGGCGGGTTTGCGGTTTCAACCGCGGATACCGGAACGTGCCGGCTTAAGACGACCGGCATGTTCCCCGTCGGAGATCGTGTGCAGAGCAATTCGGCGCACCTGTATAAGCGCCTCTACGCACCGAAACCCGTTTCAGAATCGTGTTCAAAGCCGGACAACTCCGGCGTTGTGGCGATTGACAGCGTGCTGTTCGAGCACTATCCGATCGATAAAGCCGACCCGCGGATGTCGCGCAGCACGCTGTGCGGGGTTGACCAAATCGTGGAAACGCCGAGCTCCGATTTTGACAGCGCGACCGATAATCTGAAAAGTATATATGACCATATAATGAACGGCATTGCGTCGCTCATTAAGAAGCAAACGATATACAATTTAATTCGCGACGATCCGGTCATGAATGTCGAGCAACAAATTGGAACCTATACGACGACTACCAACGAAATCGGCAAACACATGGAGCGCGAAGAAACGGTCAAGGGCGCGGAAGAAGACACGCGCATCGAACTTATCAGCGAAACCTACAAATACATTTTATGGAGCATTTTAGCGATTGCGATAATCATTGCAATCGTTTTTTATGGTGATATCGGATCATATCCAACGAATATCTCTGCGCTTACGGACGTGTTTAAACCATCATCGACCGAGTCGTCGTCGTAATCGAAATAAATTTAATGATTTTAATTAATGATTTGTGATTTTTTATTTTATTTATTTTATTTATTTTATTTTATTTATTATTAAAATAATATTAATAATATTAAGTAAGAATAATAATAGTAATAAAATACAATACAACTCATCCCCCCTATTCATACATTCATACATACCATGACACTTCGATTTACAATGGACGAGTTCCGCAAAATACCGAACAACGATAAAATACTGTTTGGCGTGCTCATTGCAATTATACTGGTGAACAGCATGATTCCTCGCGTGCGAGAGGGGGCGACGCTTATGGGCGTATCCATCCCCAGAATTGTGGACGCTAACCAAGCGTGGAGTAATGTAAAAGGTGGTGCAGTACATTCTATTTCGGGCAGTTTTGAAGTTAAGACCCCACTACCCGCCAACACCGACAGCACAATCACGTTTTCGTTTCCATCCGGGTATTTTGTGGCGACTCCTACCACGCCTGGAAATATCCAATTGGTACTTACGCCTGCAACTGCGGGTGCTACCGCATTAGCTGCGACAACGGTTGATCTGGCACCAACTACTCTACTCGCACCCGGAACGCTTGTTTTTATGCGACCCAGCACCATCACAACGACTTTGGCCGCCGGTACATACAAATACGTCATCAGCAAGGTGAACAACAACGAAAATCTGTTCATGTTAAAAGCTACGGCGGTAGTCATCACGAATAACGGATGGAGTATTAAAACAAGCACGGACGCGACGCCCGGAACCGCGCAAATGCCAGCGATTTTAGAATATGATGCTGCTGCACCTGCGCCCGGTGGCACCATGACTCAACGGCAGCAGGCCATTATGGCCAACATTATGAACATGCAAAATATCGAAAAGCAGTTGTTCGACACGCTGACGCAGACTACCGACCCCGCCGACCGAGCGCAGTTGGTGGTGCAAATTAATCAAATATCCAAGGCGCGCGCGGATTTGTACGCCAGTATGAATGATTTCTTGGGCGCCATGCAGTCGGCTACCGCCGAACAGCGCAGGGCGTTGCACCAGCAGTACGTGGCCGTTCAAGTTATTGAAGGCCAGATGAATACCGCAAAGGACACGCTGGACGGATTGAAACAAGACAAGTCGAACAAGCTGCGACTGGTTGAAATAAACAACTATTATGGACGAAAATACGAGTACCAAACCGACATTATGAAAATAATCGTGCTGATGTGCGCGCCCATTTTAGTGATATCCGTCTTGCTGAAGAAGGGGTTTCTGCCGGAAATGGTTTCGACCGGACTCATCGTCGTCATTATTGTTGCCGGAATTATCGCCGTCGCGCGCAAGCTGATGGACTTGAACCGGCGCAATAATTTGAACTTTGACCAGTACGATCACGACTTCAATCCAAACGCGATAAGCCTCAGCAAAACCGAGGACACAAATTTAGCAGATTTGAGCAGGTCGTCGCTATTATCATCGTGCATCGGCTCGAGCTGCTGCGATGAAACCGGTACAGTGTGGAATCCTGCGACGGGGACATGCAAGGCGATGACCGGTTCTACATAGTAAGTGAATAAGTCATAAATAATAGTTGTAGTATTAATTATTAATTAATAAATAATTAATAATAATAATAATAATAATAGTAATAATAATAATAATAATAGTAATAATAAGTAGTAGTTAATTATAAAATATGGACGCGTATTTATCCAACACGCTAACAAATTTAAATGAGTTGATCGACACCGCAAATAGAACCATTCAGACTCAGCTCGGAGGTACCCCCACTGCAAATAGCAATGCATTGTACGATACATATAAGGCCAAAGCGTCGTGCATTCAGACCGGCAATCGCAGCTGCGACAAGGACGCGTTTGATCTTGCGTTTGCCGCATACATACAAAGCAAAACTGCGTGCAGTAAGCCGGAATTTCAAGGCACGGATGGAGCCAATGCGGCATGCGATGTTGGAAAAATATTTAGGTCGATATACGAAACGCAAGGCCGTGCCGCGTTAACGACGGTTAAGGGTCGCTTGGATGCCATGAAGGCGCAAATTGAAGATATGTTGGTCGTCGCAAATGAGCAGATGCGGTACTACAACCACCTGTCAGACTTGAATGACAAGTACGGCGAGGCGGAAAAGACGGTGAGCGGCGACGTAGATAAAAAGACGGCGCTGCTCAAAACGTCGAATCGGAAGCAGTTCTACGAGCAGCAACAAAACAGTTTAGTGCAACCCGTCTCTAAAATTCTGCGCTATTTTTACTGGATCGCGGTTGTCGCGTGGGTCATCGTGCTGTTTTACCGGCGCAAGTACGCGGACTACACCAACGCGTTTCTAACGCTGGTATTCGTCGCGTTTCCGTACGTGTCGGATACGCTCATTGTATGGGCTTTCAAGCTCGTTTCTGTGGTTTACGCACTCGTTCCCACCGACGCGTACTTGGACGCCGACGCGAAATGAATGAGAAATATTTTATTCTGTTTTATTCTGTTTTATTCTATTTTATTCTGTTTTATTCTGTTTTAATAATAATAAAATATGTCATTAAATAAATAAATAAATAAATAACACTATGCGATTTGCATTTATCGCGTTTATTGCGTTTATTGCGTTTATTGCGTTTATTGCGTTTATTGCATTATTTGCGATATCCCGAGAACGAATGACAGATTGGGATGCGGCAACCAACAGCTACAACAACGACGACGATTGTCTCAGCACGTGGGATAAGCTGGTGGGTGGCGATTCGAATTCAACCGACGACGGCCAGCCACACCAATACGACTCCTGCATAAAACGCGTTGCGAATTACACGCTGGTGTGCCCGGATGAAACGCTGTACGTGCGCGGGTGCGACGGCGTCACGTACAAGAACGCGTGCACCGCCGAGCGCAACGGGATTTATAATTACTCCACGGAAAATGGCGTGGTGTCGAACTGATCGAATCATATCATCATATTCATTTATTCATTTATTCATTTATTCATTTATTACCCCGGGCCTTGGCCATTTCTTTGTTCACCTTTTCATTGTTTACTTTTGGAACGGTGCTGTTCACTTTGAACACCATGCCCGCGAATGCCGCCAGGATGCAAAATGGAACAATGATTAGAATCACGGTGAGCGTGAACGTTATTGCGCCGATCAGCACGGGTGGGTGAAACGGGATCAAAAACGGAACCGCCCAAAACAGCGCGACCAATACCCACATGATGATTAAAATAATGAGCATGACGACGATAACAATGATGCTCAGCGTTAGCATGGACCCAATGAGGCTTTTAAGCGCCAAATAGGCGCTGAACAACATGTTGATTACGGTCAAGAACACGCCCTCTATTTTCTTCATCAAATCCCGCATTTTTACGAGCACGTTGATGAACGGAATGATGAAATTCATTATTCCGTGCAACGTCTGAATAACTGTTGTGAGGAAGTGCTCACGAAGCTTATTGAAAAATACGCGAAATGCGTCGATGGATTCCAGCGCGCTCGTGAAAACGCCGACGGCGATATTGGTCGCGTAATACATGCCCCCAATCACCTTTTCAAATACGGACGTAAAAAACTGCGACACGCAGTAGTTGAAATTCGTGCTTGCGTACTCCGATTTATTGGCTCCGTCTGGCGCGTTTATAATTCCAGCAAGCGGCATAATCAGCGGCTTGCAGCGCTCGGACGACCAGTTGCGCCGTATTGCGCTCAGCTGCAGGTCAAAAACGAAATATGAAGTTGCTATTGCAAATGCACACACGATTACAATGGTAATAAACAACTGGGACCCATATTTTTCGAAAAACCCGGCGGTATTGTATATTTTACGAAGTTGTGGGAGGATTCCGGTCCCTGTATCGGTAGCGGTAGTGATAGCGGCAGTAGCGGCAGTAGTATCACTCATCATGGGGTCAGTCAGTTCCTTCAGTTCCTTAGGTATTATTATATTATATTATGATTGCTAATAAATAATAATATAATTAATTATAATTCTGAACCGAATATATAGATATTATATTCTATTCCATTCCATTCTATACTAAATAATGATTTAATGACCAACAACAACAACAACAACAACAACAACAACAACAACAACAACAACAACAACAACAACCACTGAGTTTCAGCTCGTGCCGAGTGATCGCACCAGCACCCCCGCCACTCCGGCCCACATGCTTTGAATTGTGTACATGGCGCCAGTCATTATGTAAAGGATCGTGGTGAATATGCCGACAAGCTTGTTCGCGAGGTCCCGCATACTAATCATTATTTTTTGGAACGTTATGATGACGTTTAAAATTACGCCGAACAAGTCCTGTATTATTTTAATGATGCGCGCCCGCATCCGGTTAATGAACTCGCGGACGCTCTGTATGTTCTTAACGAGCTGGGTGGCAACCGTCCCCACCAACGAGAGAATGTAGTGAAACGGAACCATCAGATACTTCATGTAGCCCGACTGCGTATTTTGGATGCAGTACATGAAATTCTCTTGCACGTCGTGGCCAAAAAACCCCGCAAACGGTATAATACCCGGATTGCACCGATAAATCATCCAATTCTTTTTTATGTTTTTTACGCCAACCGCTAAAGCGTTGGATGCGCTCAATGCGATAAACACGGTGATAATAAATACCGACGTAAAAATATCCGATGACGACATTATTACCCCCTCTACTATTTATTATTATTATTATTGTTATTATTATTATTATTATTGTTATTATTATTGTTATTATTATTTACTACTACACACTACTATTATTAATTAATTTATTATTTAGTTAATTATAATATATATAATTATTAACAGCGACTAATAAATTAAAATTATATACAACCCACCATGAAATCGAATAAATCCAGTAAAAATAAAGAAAATAAACCTGGCAGTGGCAGTGGCGTCATTTCAGTCGTTTCAGACACACCATTCTCGTCGATGCACGGGTACGTCACCGAACTCAACAACAGCGCGCTGTTTGCCGGGCTCGTCATGCTGATTATGAACATCGGGTCGCGATACGTTCAAATAAATTTAAGCGAATCGACTGAGGAGTACTTGAAACACGTTCTCAAAAAAGAAATGCTCGTGTTTGCAATTGCGTGGATGGGGACGAAGAACATTTATTATTCTCTCATTATCACAACCTGCTTCACTCTGCTGGCCGACCATTTTACGAACGAGGAAAGTGAATACTGCATGCTGCCAACCCACTTTAAGGAGCTGAGAAAGGTGAACGGCGAAACCAAGAAAAATACGGAATTTATATCGGACGTCGAAATTAATAAGGCGATCTCGGTGCTTGAAAAGGCAAAACGCCAGAAGGAGCGAGATAAACAAACCGAAATATTAAAAAAACATAATTTCTTCGAGGTTGGATCGTCTACAAATAATTAATTAAAATAATAGATAAAATGATAAAATGATAAAATGATAAAATGATAAAATGATAAAATGATAAAATAGATAATAATATTAATATTAATTAATATTAATAACAACATAATAATAATCGAACCAAGTATATTATTATTTTAAATTAACGGCGAGCATCATGTATGGCTATTATGATTATGATGACTATGGCAGAGGATCGCGTTCCACCACCATTAATGCGGAGCTGCAGAGCCAGCTTGAAATAAAAATTAAAGCTCGAATATCGAGTTCTCAAAAATTGGAATTCACGTTTAAACCGAGCATGCTTGTTTTCTCCGGTTCATCAGCATCGTCATCGTCATCGGCATCGTCATCATCGTCATTGTACGGTCGCAGCGGCAGTCGCGGTGGAAGTCGCAATACCATATATTTGCCAATAACGCACCTGGTGCACAAGGTATTTCCGAAATACATTAAACAGTACAAGTCCGCACTACCTGCAAATTCGTCATTGATTTTTATCGACGAGGTCGAATACCAGCGATATATAAATTATGCAAACGGTCTTATTTACCCAGACGATGAAGTGGTGAGTAAACCCGGCTCTCATTTTAAAAGCGTATACGTCATTGACGATGATGTGGAAATGATCAACCAAAACATAGCGTTTATTGTAAATAAGCTGTTTAACGAGAATCGAATTATATCGAACATAACTGGGCGGCCCGAGCTGGGATCGAGGCTGGGATCGGGATACGGAACCGGTTCCCAACCGGATCGTGTAAATCAGGAATATTATATTGAAACATTTTTTATACCGTCGCCTATGCAGTCGCAGAATAATAAACAAATATATACAGACGCATCCGAAAAAATTGCAGAGTATTTAAGAACCGAGAAAATGCTACTTGATACAATAAGTAATGATAAAAAAAAAGAAAAATTATCATCGCAGCCACAAGAACGGACCAAACTGGCAATTGGTATTGCGCGAAACGAGATGAAGCGACAGAAGTTGATTTCCCAAAGGGTTGCGTACGAGTACGGTCAAATTAATTCTAATTTGCAACAGTTTAAATCAAAAGAAAAGAAACTAAAAACGGATATTGCGGAAACGAAACGCATTATCGATGATACTACTCATCAGTATCACGATCGCGTACCACACCACCATGATAAAGCGTATTATAACCAAAGGATGGCACAATATACACGAGAACTGACAGAAACCAAATCTATTTTGGAATCGATGAAACTGAGAATGTGCATAATTACGATTACCGATATGATCCTTATTCCAAAAATATTGAATAATGGAAAAGAAAATCCACAGTTTACGATATTGTATAACCAGTTTATGTCCAGGGAGCGAACTCTGGGGGCGGATGCGGGTCGTATTAAAGTTGATGAAAAATCGTCGTGCAGTGCAGCCAAACAAGCAATTGAAACAATGTACGATAGAATAGTGCTGAGTACATTGAGTGCGGTTCGCCACGAGATGTCCGATAATTCTGCCCTCATCGGATCGGCCGCAATTTCTAGAGCAACGACGAACCCAGACCCAGACAATTCCGTGCTTGAGAATATGAAAACTGCGTGGATGGATATGGGAAAAAATAAGAGCGCCGACTATTTTGCCGACAATCCACGAATACATCGCGCACCCTCGGAAGACGTATTTCGCGCGACATTAAAACGCGATGGAGCTAAATCGGCGAATAAGGCTGCGATGGAGCTTATACAAACACCAATGGGCGCGTACCCCGTTTTCTTCACGTTGTTCGGGACGCCGAAACTGTATCGACCGACCGATTCGGCTTCAACGACGACAGCATCCGATATCGTAGATGTCGTACGCGAACCTCATCGGTCTAATCATAATCAGGATGGTGGCACGAAAATGAAAATACAAGGACTGGGCTTAATATTGAATTCGAATATGGTACCGCCTCATTTTTTCACTCTGAAAGGCGATCCGGTCGAATATAATAAATTTAAAACGGTTGAGATACCGTACGCCAACGTGAAAATTATGGACTTTACGGGTACTGTTTATACGCCTCCTGCTGCTGCTACTGTTTATGCTGATTCTGATGCTGCTGCTGCTGCTGTTTCTGATGCTGCTGTTTCTGTTCCTGCTTCTGTTCCTGCTTCTGTTCCTGCTTCTGTTCCTGCTACTGTTCCTGCTTCTGTTCCCGTTTCTGCTCCTACCGATGCTGCTGCTGCTGCCGTTTCTGTTTCTGTTCCTGTTCCTGCTGCTGTTCCTGTTCCTGTTCCTGCTGCTGCTGTTTCCGGTTCTGCTGAAAATGAAATTAATGCATTTAATTTGGTAAAGTTAGAAATTGACAAAGTATCAAATATTGAAGATTTAATTAAAAAAAAAGATTTAGAACCACTACAGGCACTACAGACTAACGGATCTTTATTATATGTCTATTTAATTAATTATATTATTCCATACTTACACGCGCATTCAGTCCGTCCAGATCTTTATACAAAAGAAAAGGTAAATATGCATTATGAGATTGCGAAATATTTGTTTACTATAATAAAATCACAATCACATATAACTACTGATGAGGTTAAAGTCGCAATTACTTCTTCAATGAATTTTGATTATCCAGTGATTGATGATACTGAACTAGAAACACGAAACGAAAGAAACGCGGCGAAAGAAATGAATAATGACTTTGCTGATAAATATAATGAAACAAATTTGACAGAATTAACAACCACTGTAAAATTTGGAACTAATAGTGGTAGAAGAAAAAAATTTATGATTCATAATAATGGTGGCCAAGGAGATTGTTTATTTCTTACCCTTCTTGAGATACTTAAAAGGGGTCGAAAAGATCGGATTATTACTATACCAAACTATAGCGGACAATCACATACAAAGACCAAAGACGCGATGTTATTGAGAAATATGATAGTCGAATACGTTTTAACCAATCCATCTGAGAGAATTCAATATTTAGGACACGAGGTTGATTCTTCACACGTAGGCACAAGTGAGGCTGTGATTAATTCACAAAACGACACTTTTGGAGGCAAACTAACATATAAAAATACAAGTGCGAGTGGAAATATAATTGGTGGTGAAAAGATAATTGGTGGCATATTATCAAGCAGCACAGAAGTACTTTTTTCGACGTGCGTTGTAGTTATAAAATCAAAAGCTAAAGCAGATGCGGAGGCATCTAACCTTCGGTCAATCGGCGCCAGTAAAGAACAAATAGAAGCAACATTAAATAGTGCCAACACAATTGTATCAGTTGACTCGGAAAACAATTATGGGACAGAAATGAAAAAAATAGGAACATATGGTACGGAAACAGAGATTGCGGCGGCATCTAAATTATTTAACATAGATTTATATATTGTTAATAACCAAGGTATAGGATATGACCAACCATTTATACATGAATATTCTGACTGGAAAAGTGTATGGTATATATTTAATTACAATAACATCCATTACCTAAATTTATGGTGCGAAGATTCGAACACATGCCCGCCGAATTCGGGTTCCATCCCCGAAGAAGAAGCAGGAGGTGGATTTAGTTTATTTGACGGTGGTGGTGGTGGCAGACATTCAAGAAGAATGAGAAAAATAAAAAAAACACACCGATCAACTCGAACCCGACATCCATCTCACTCATAAAACTAATAATTAATATTCTCTCAATCACACACACGCACGATCATCCGCCACATCACCAAACCGTGTCGTCCGAATGCCAGTGCATCGCGTCTCCCGGTTTTATGTTGTATATCTTATTGAACAGCGGCATCCGCGAGAGCGGAACGTTGGTGCGGTACTTGTCGAGCGGGTGCGGGTTGGATTTAAGCTGCGCGAAAATGGACCGCCGGTATATCTTCTGCCGGTTCTGGTTCGCGAATTCCGTGTAGAAACGCTCAAACGACAGCATCTGCAGCGGCGCCAGCGTTTTCTCGCGCGCGTGGTGCGCCGAAAGCACCATTTCGCACAGTTTCAGGCCCGTAATGTCCGCCAAATCCTCGCTCAGCGTCATTTTCGCATCAAACACGATGCCGTCGCGCCGCGCCGCGTGCTCGTACTGCCGCTCCACATCCGCCAGCTTGCGGTTGTAAATGGCGCTGTCCCGCCGCGACCACCAGCTGCGCATGTTGCCGGCGTGGTCGAACAACCGGCCGTACACGTGGATGGAATGCCCGAGCTCGTGGCCGATCGTGTACCCGATGCGCGCCAGGTTGTATTCCACCCCCTTCGCGGCATCCACAAACTCGGTCTGGAAGTAGCCCATCGGAACGTAGATTGAATTCGTGTTTTCAGTGTAATACGCGTTCACCACGTACGCCTGCGATCCCACGAACTTCATCTGGTTCCAGTCGATCGCGGGCGTGTTGAACACGGCAGCGCCCTCGTACCGGCGGATAAACAGCTCGCGCGTTCTCCACGCGGAAATCGCCAGCAGGTTCGCCCACCCGTCGCGCGCGTCAAATGCAGCCGATACCCGCGGCGGCACATCCGGTCCCATCTTGTCCGGCATGCCCAAATCCAGTCGCAGCGACGCTATTTTGCGCAGCGCCTCCGCGCGCGTGCAGTCGCTCACCCATGAGTTTGCGCGCACCATATCCTTTGCTGCGGAAAATATGCGGCCGGCCAGTTCCCGCGCGTAGTCGTGCACACCCTGGTTGAAATGGCGGCGCTTGTACTCCGTGGCGAAATGCGTGTCGTACGCGAGCGTGGTTCCAAACAGCGCAAATATGCGCTGCGGCATCGGTGCCGTCTGCCCGCGCAGGAACTTGCAGCAGAACTCGAAATGGATGCTGCGCCACTCGGCGTGGTACTGGATGACGTGGCGCGCGTAAATGTACATCCAGTAGCTGCGCCATTTCGGAGATTTCCACCCATGCATCTCGCTCGTCGTGAGCGCTTCCACGATGCACTTCATGTATCCAACCGACGAGCACACGACGTGGCGAGGAATCTGCGCCGCATCGGGCGAGTAGCCGAGACACGTTGCGAATTCGCGCCAGTCGAACCCGGCGCAGTGTCGTTCGAGTTCCGCGTGCGTGAATTTCACGTATTCCGTGTCGTCGTTTTTGGAATCGTACCGGCCGTTGAAGCACGCGAGCTTGTCGATAATGAGTCGCTCGACATGCAGCACGTCCGTTCCGGCACTGCCCGCACTGCCGGCACCGCCCCCGCGGGCCATGCCCGTCGCGCTGAATATTTTATCCACGTACGACACAAACTTGTGCAGCACAACGTGCTTGTAGTCCATTTCCTTTTTTATGGTGGACGCGGTTGCAGACCGGCGCCGGAATCGCGAGCGCGTGCGTTTAATGGACGCGGTCTTGGCCGTTTTTGCGCGGAACGACGTGTCTCGCAGGTAGTACCGGTAGTCGTACAGCGACAGCTCCGGGTACGTGAGGTGGCTTATGAACGCGCGGCTGTTCTGTTCGTCGGGTAAAACGTCCCAGGAAATGGGGCACGCGTACCGCGTCAGCTCGTTCGCGTTCAGATACGCCAGGAATTTCCACAAGTTGTCTTCCGCGATGCACGCGTCCAGGACGCGCGCGTGTTCCTGAAGGTGCGCTGCAACCGCGCTACTCGAAATCGGGGTTTTGAGCGACTGGTACAGCGTTTTCACCGCTTTGGGCGACGCGGTTTCCACCAGATCCACCAGCTGGTCGTAGACGCGGTCTTGCGCCAGACGAAACTCGTCAATTTGCACAATGTACGCCTGGCTGGGGGCGAGTGTGGTGGAGCGGATCCAGTCCCTGTTCACGTGCGAATAAAAATCGTTTGCGGGGTTTATTTTATTTCGGTTGCTAAACCCGGAGCCGCACACACCCTTGCGCTGAAGTTCCGCGTATTTGAGAAGGTGTTCGGGGTTCATTCGATTTATTATTGTTATAAATAGTTAGTTAATTAGTTATAATATTTAAATATTAAATATTATATTTGTCTCCACTACTTGCATTTTACGCTTTATGGGTGTTTATGTTTATATTTTTAATAATTTAACTCGGGCACACGCGGGCGTGCTCTCGAATGCGCATTCCGGCGGTGCTGCAAATGGGCGTCTGCATTTTATTTTTGATAAAGTACGGCGTGAAGCTGCTTCCATGGTATCGTCCAGCATTTGCGGCGGCCATGCCGTACGCGCTCAAAAACGATGCGCCGTTCTTGGTTATGGTGTTGCGTTTCAGCCGCTCCATGCGCAGCCCGGCAGATACCGCGCCCTGCGTCGCAAACGCCGTGTTGTTCGGCTTGTACACCGCGGTCTTCATGCACGCGGGTCCAGCAGTTTCTAAATACTCCGGGCGCGCGCAATTTTGAATTTCGGAGGTCGTGTTTTGAAGGTATGTTCGGCCACGCGACTCCATGAAGGCGCGTGTGTCCGAATAGTACGCCCGGCTCAGCAGGGTGGTTCCGGTTCGGACTGGGCGTTTCTGCGGGCACGGGCCGACCGTTCGCGTGGTGTAGACGCCAGTATAAATGCGGTGATCGCCGCAATCCACAAACCCGTCGTTGTATATTTTGGTAGTGTCGCTGCCTTCCCCGGGCGTAGCGCGCTCGACCGCGCTGTCGGTGACGGCGTACGCGTTATTCGCGGCGCCACCCGGCTCCGAATCGCACGCGCAGGTACCGCTTCTCAAGATGACCGCCCCGGGGGCGTCGACGAGGTTCAGGGTCAACCTGCCGCGAGATCCGCCGTGCAGTGGGGATCCGCCATCGGTCGCGGCGGTAGTTAGGCGAATCAGCTGCCGGCGCCAATGCTTCATCGGCTTGGGCTTACCGAACGAAGACGAACCGTACTCCTCTGGGTGCAGCGCGTAATGGTTATCGGCGAATGGGGCGGTGTGCGACGGGAACGAGCTGTACAGTGTCCCCGTTTTCGTGTGCGTTTGTGCACCGTGCGTGGTAATCAGCGTATTTGATACATTCAAGTTGATGGGTCGCGACATTATATTATTATTATTATTATTATTGTTGTTGTTGTTGTTGTTGTTGTTGTTGTTGTTGTTGTTGTTGTTGTTGTTGTTGTTGTTGTTGTTGTTGTATTATTGTATTATTGTATTATTGTATTTTATTATTATTTTTATCATTTTATAGATGCGACTAAATAAAATAATAATAATAATAATAATAAAATAATAATAATAATAATAATAATAATATTTACACAATAAAATAAATACAATAAACCACAATAATACAAAAATGCACCCATATTTCGCATACACAATTATTAGTCTCTTTGCGTATTTAATCATAAACTGGGGATTCAACGTGTGTCGCGGCGGTACGAGAGAAGGGATTGAGGGCGGTGGCGGCGGCGTCAAAAAGAGCGACCCACAGACGGCATCAAAGACATCGGCACCCGCTAGTTCTAGTTCCGGCAGCAAATGCCCCGAGGATTGCACGTCGGTAAAGGAACTTCAACAGAAACTGTCGGACGCGACGAAAAAGGTGGCAACACTGGAAGAAGAGATTGTGGCAAACACGAAAGCAAGCGTGCAACACTCGGCTGCAATTGCGAACTTGACTCAATCCATTAATGACATGCAAAAGAAACAAGAAGATAATTAAAACGGTTAATAATTTTTTTATATAATTATTAATTATAAATTATATAAATTATATAAATAAAATAAAATAAATAAAATAGTTCACGTCATGATAATCACAGACAAACAAATTATATACGGTGTCTTATTATTATTTGCAGTTTTTATGTTCCAGTGGATGTTTAAACACGACCAACCCGACCAACGTGAATCGGGCGTAGAGGGAATGTCTGTTTTGGCAGATACCGCAACGGCGACTACGACTACCGTGGAAGCAGAACCGGTCCCCATCCAAACCCAGGCGGCAAACTCTAAAACAGCGACATCCAAATTAAGCGCGTGCGGAGACTCGTGCGACGCGTACGACGGAATACAAGCGGCACTCGACTCGTTCAAGAAGGTTTACACGCTTCAAGAAGACAGCACTACGGCGGTTCGCAAAGTCGATCAAGACATCATCAAACTGTCCGAAAGCGTGAAAAATATGGGAAAAACAAAAGTTCCGGGCGGTAATCCAAAGGTCACCAAAGAGATGTTGACATAAATAAAAATATTATTAAATAAAAATAACAAAATAACAAAATAACAAAATAACAAAATAACAAAATAACAAAATAACAAAATAACAAAATAACAAAAAAAC